>WNFZ01007425.1_pt1 | contig 20812 bp, 42 predicted proteins | sample 5400081 | NCBI WGS metagenome assembly WNFZ01 (sample SAMN13153365, study PRJNA577476) | soil metagenome | isolation source: 80 cm soil or saprolite under grassland replicate 1 | place: USA:California | collected 2016-06-15
TCATATCACTGGTGGGTTAGATCAATGGATTGCTCAGGCTTATAAAATTTTAGGTATACAGCTAACTCCTCAGCGATTAATTGCTGAGCGATTATTAGCTATGAAAGAATCAGGGGGAAGGGCTAATGCAGTTAATCGTTGGGATAGGAATTTCAGAGCAGGACATCCCTCTAAAGGTGTTGATCAAATGATTGATGCTAGTTTTAGGGCTCATATGATTCCTGGACATACAAATATATTTAATCCAGTAGATAATATGATATCTTCGATTCGTTATCGCTTAGCTAATGGTAATTTAATTACTCCAGGAATGGCTTCTGCACTTCGTGGAGGAGCCTATCGTGGGTATTGATCTACCAAAACCACAATCTGATTTAGCTATACCTACAGTTAGCACAATAACATTACCTGAATTTTTAGGGTGGAGATTAGAAAAATTAGAACAAAAAGTAGAGTCAATTGATAAAACTGGTTCTCATGGAGTACAAGAACTTAAAATGATAGTTCAAGAATTACAGAAAGATTTTGCTCAACATGAAATAGAACATAAAGAAGTAGCTATTGATCAGAAATCCAATAGACGATTTATAATTACTACAATAATAACTCTAGTTATACCTCTTTATCCTTTAATTTTAGGAACATTAGCTTGGGTACTAATACATCAGAAATAGAAAAAGCCCGGACCAAAAAAGTCCGGGCTTTTTCATGCCTTATGCAGTTTTAAGATCCTCTATAATCCTTGCATAGTCATCATCAGTAAATCCCTCTTGACCTGCGTGAATAGTAGGAATTAGATTATTACCCGCTGCAGCATTCGCTCGTTGCCAGGATCTAACTTGTGCAACATTATCATAGACATCAAATCCATTAGCCCAAACACGAGTTGCCTGACCATCACTACGAACCATAATAAACATCTGAGTACCACCCTTTTGTTGGATAAAAGGCCTAAAGTATCCCCATTGGCCATAATCTCCTTCTACTGCTGTATTTACATCTACAGTTATACCTTTGATAGTGTCTTGAGCTTTAGGACGAAATTGACGAATCTGAGCTCTAGGGTCCCATTGAATAATTCCAGCTGCATTTTTAGACCAAGAGGGGGTTTGCCATCCAAATTTAATTAAATCTTGATCAAAAAGCAACTTCATTACATAAAAACCACTATAATTACCAATTTGACTAGTAGGTAAGACTTCATTAATCCCTACATAATAAGTGGAAATATAAGGAAAATTATTAGCTGGGTACCATTCATCTTGACCACAAAAAAAGATTGGTCGGTCTTGTGGAAGTTTACAAACTAATGCTTGATGAATAGCAAGAGAAGCGTCTATTTTGCCAGCACCGTGACCTTCTAATGAACGATTAGGTACAGTCTCCCAAATACCGCCTATTTCTAATCCAGCATCACGATAAGAATCAGCCTCAGCTAAAGTAAGCTGTTTCCTGGGGTGCTTAAGTGTATTAGGACTAAGGTAACGGAAGATAAATTTATAGCCCTTACGGATTGCTTCTACTGGGTCGATAGGCTGATCGCAATCTAGCCCTAAGATTTCAATCATTAATCCCTCCCTGTGGGGCATTTGGTTCTTCTTTCGCAGTTGAGATCTCTACTATTGCTTTATATTGAACTAATTTATTACCGTCACCATGAAAATACCAGGAATTTAGTCTATCTACTAATAAAGCTCGTACTTCGTGAAGAAGTTGAGGTAAGATATCATTGTTTACGGGTGTAAGAGTTATAACTATTTTACCCTCCACTTATCAACCTCCTCAGATCAAACGTCTTATTATTTATTCGACCTCATCTCATCCTCTCGGTTCAAGATCAACAGGGCTCAGATTGGCTCTCAGGGCCGAGAAGCACCCTTCTGACCTGCGCCTTCGCTGAGCCGTGTAGCCTGGACCAAGATCAACTATTATTGGGAGGGAATTAGAGGTGAGCATCTTCATTTAATTGTTTAATAGCTTCTGCGAAAGTTTTTCCAGATCCATAAGCTGCTGCACCAAACATTTGAGAACCTTCAGATTCAATACCCCATTCTAAACCAATAGCCCAACCTTCTCTATTATGAAAGATAGTAAATCGTCCTTGATCTTTTAATTTTTCTAAAATTTGTTCTAGTAAATCATTACTCATTCGGAGCCTCAGGAGATTGATAACAAGCCATAGCCATATTCATGGCCATACGAGCATCAGAAAGTTTACGGAAGGCATAGGTCTTATCAGGAGAGCCTTGATTAACAGGTTCAACTGTCTCCCAGAGAAATTCAGCTAGGCCAATGAAAGCATCATTAATTCGTTCATAGATAAAGCGTTGATCTTCTGTCGGTGGATGATAGATAAAATAGTTTTGAACTTCTTCCCAGCTACGCATTATTTACCTCTTCATAGATAAGTTTAAACTCATCAGTAGCTATTGGGTAGGGATATCCACGAGCATCTATAGCTAGATATCCATCTTTACAATGTAATGGTCCTTCACTTGTTTCGACAGTGAAAGGACCATTAATTTTAGTTGCTCTAATAAGAGAAGTTTTACGATAAGTCTTCCATTTTGGAAGAAGATCTAATTGATCTTCTTTAGAAAATACTTGCTCTCCCATTTCTCTCTCCTTAGTCTGGAACTTTAGTAAAAGCTTGATCCCAATCATGTGCCATTTCTACTAAACCTTTAAGCCACCCTTCTAAATTTTTGATTTGATAACCGGTCAAACCGTCTTTACCAAATTTAAGTAAAAACTTAAGGGATCGAATATAAGACCATAAAGTTTGAGAAGCTAATATGTCTTGTCTGCGAATTACAAAATATTCTCCTTGAGGAAGAGGAGGGCTAGTTAAATTAGAGGGATATTCTCCTTTCTTTTTCTTAAAGACATAGTATTTTTGAGGTAAATCAGTCATGAGATTTCCTTTGCTTGCTGAGGTCTACGGATTTTAGCTTTCTGTAAATAATATACTCCATGTATATAAGCATCCATTTGATGCCTTAAGGGATTGTTAGATTTGGGTTTAGCAGTACCTGCATACATATAACCTATATCTTTAATATTAGGGTCTTGCATTTCAATTGGAATTCTATAAAATTTAGCAAAGAGTTTAATTGAACCTATTACTTGAACTGTCCAAAATTCAGACCACATTTGAGCTTGGCTTTTCCAAGGAAAGAGTTTAAAAGATTCACAGATAATTAGTTTGGGGAGGTGATTAAAAGTAGTTGGGTAAGGTATATTTTTAACTAGTTCTCCCATTAAATCATTAGGAGTAAGATAAGTTCCTACTTGATGAAGTCCTCCTTTCTCATCAAACGAAGCCCAGCCTGTATGCTCACCAGGATCAAAAGCTAGGTAGTGCATCAACCCTCTTTAGTTAGAGAATCTATTATTAATCCGGCCACTCAGCTACCCATCTATTAGTTAGAGGTTTGTATTCTTTAAGTACATAGGTAAAACTGGCCCCAAAATTATCCTTAAATTTAATTATATCACCTATCTTAGGGTAAGTTCGATCTCCTATATATTCCATTAATTCTCTAGTAAATTTAGTATACTCTACTCTAAGATAAATATACTCCTCATCGATTTCAATAATAGGATCAGCACTAAGTATTCTAATACATCCATCTTCTTGCTGTTCAAAAATAATATTATTATTCACGTTAAAAGTTAAATAGTATATCATACATCTTTTTATGATATCTAGCACCGGTTAAAGCATTATGTCCTTCTTCATCTTCTCCTTCACCAATTCTTGAAATTATTTGGCTCTTAGTAATTCCTTGTACTTTCATTTCTTGCCTAATATCTAAACAATATTTAGGCCAACGATTAGGAAGGTCCATCATAGTACCAAATAATTGGCAAAGAAGCACCCAATCATAATCAGCAAAATAACCCCAAAATTCAAGATCTCGTACTCCATCACAAAATTCAATCAGCTCTCTACAAATTTGCTCCTTAAATTTAGCACCTTTATTAGAGCTAAGGTTTCCATACTTAGAAGGTGAATCTAATGCCCAAGTATCCCAACTTTGAAGATGAGGGATTACATTTTTTAGAACCCACTCATTAGGCTCTAACCTTCGAGTGGAAGCTACTTCTGCATAATATTCTTGGTCATCTTCTCGAACCATACCAATTGAGAGAGGTTCAATAGTTCTACCATCTTCAATAAACTCTGTATCAAGAAAAATCCTCACTTAGGTTGAGCCCTTCTAATAGTAGCTTCCATTTCTCTAATTAAATCACAATCAAAATATCTAGCCATACCTTGAACTGCAAAAACTATATCAGCTAGTTCTTGTCTAATTTTTTCTTTTTGAGACAAATCACCTAGATTGTATTTAAGATAAACTTGAGCTAATTCTCCTACTTCCTCTTGAATTTTAATAACAGCTAAATAAGGCCACTGATAACGATCTTTGCCATGTTTTTCTAATAACTGAATAAATAGTTTTTCTATAGTGTTAAACATTAACCCACCTGACTGTCAGCGATTAAAGCATTGAGGTCATCTAATAATCTCTGGGTATTATTTTTAAGCGCTGTTACTGCTGCTAAATCATTTTGAGCTTTAATAAGTTGAGCTAGAACCTTATCTCTCCGATCTGTTAATATGTCCATCATCGCTTGACTTATTATTACTGCCAATTGGCACCACCCTAAAAGTAATTGGAAGGTTGATTATTCTACCATCAGTACATTCTAATCTAAAGGAAGGAGATTCTTGAATTCCAGTAATTACTCCCTCAAATTCATATCCATTTTGAGGATTAATAACTCGTACAATTTCTTTTGTAAACATATAATCTGAGATGGATTGACGATGCTCACAGTTATGACACATTTCTGCTCCTCATTATTTAAGCTCCTTTGCCACTACTGCGAATGGGGTTTTAAATTGAGGTAAATCTGTCATAATAGCTTTTACCTTAGGTACTACTTCGCAAGCTAAATATTTTGGCATCTCTAACCATATTGCGTCATGTACTTGAAGAATCATTTGAATATCAGGATTAGGTTGACAAATTTCTTTATCAATTCGTACCATTACTCTTTTTACTGTCTCAGCAGCACCGCCTTGCATGATAGCATTGAAAGCTTTGCTTGAATCAAATTCATGGAGGTGACGACGACGGCCAGTCCAATAGCGAACATAGCCACGAGATTCAGCCAATTGTTTAGCACGAAGGGTAGCCCTATAAATGCCAGGATAAGTAGCCCGATATTTAGTACGGATATCCGTAGCCTGTTCCTCAGATATATTGAATATATTCGCAATCCGTGTTGTCCCGGCTCCATAGCCAGTAGCATATTTAAAAGTCTTGGTTGCAAACCTCGGCATATTAAGTTCCAACGCCATTTCTGAAAAGACATCTCTTTTTGGATCTCGAAATGCTTCCCTGAGTGCTTCCTCTTCTGAATATTCGCACTCAAGCCTAAACTCAAGTTGTGAATAATCAAATTCAACAATTACAAAACCTTCTCTCGCTTTAAATGCTTTCTTTGATTGACCGTTCCAAGGTTTATTAGACTCCCTAGGTATACATTGTAATGCGGGACGCTCACAACTGAGACGACTTGTTCTCGCCACGTGGAGTTTGAAATTAGGACGAATTCTCCCATCGGAGCTAATGTATTTAAGGATTGATTCGTAGAAAGAAGATATAGTTTTCTGCCATCCTCGATATTCAAGCACCAACTGAGCAGTTTTATCACTACGATGAGCAAGTATCTCTTCATACTCAATCATCACATTCTTATCAAAAGAAGGTTTACCTGTCTTCTTACTTCTTTTTAATATAGGTAAGCCTAGGTTTTCTATTAGGAATGGATTTAATTCACTAGGTTTAGATGGAGTAAATCCTAATTCAAAATCTATTTCTCTCATACGTCTTAAGCCAATTTGAATTTGTTCTTCACAAAAGGGTCGATTTACTTCCACACCATTCATTTCGATTTTACACATAAGTTTAAGAAACTCTTGCTCAATAGGCCATAAATGATCAAGTTCCTCTACAACTAAGCGAGGCCAGAAATATTCATGAAGGCGAAGATGTAACTCAGCATCCTTAGCTGCATAAGCACTCATTAAATGAGAAGGTACTTTAGACCAACCAAAGAGATTAGTAAAAATCTTAATTTCGTCTCGATATTTACCTTCACCTAAATACTTCTTAGACACATAATCTAGCTGTTTAGAGTATTCTTCTTCATGTAACATATGAAGCTCAAGCATTGGATCATAGATGAAAGATTCGTCAAGATTTAACCCTACAGTTTTACCAGCAGCTATATCATGCTTAGCATTGTGAATAACTATAGCTTCTTTTAAAGATATAACTTTCTTGATTCGATCGAGAAAGTAGAGCGGTAAATTTTCTCCGACTTCATGGAAGAAAGGGAAATACTTATTATAATAAATTGGGCCACCCTTGAATGATAAAGAGAGACCTGTAAGCTTATCGGTCCTATCTTGAACTCGTAATCCTGTGGCCTCTGTATCGACTCCAATAACTTTGATATTCGGGCTCGCAATGGCGTTAAGATATGAGTCATATTCATCAAGTTCCATCACATTCCCTTAATATTTCCCTGTGGGGGTACTTCGTTTTTTTCTGCAGTTGATCTTGAATTAATTAGAAGAGGATTATTAAGAATTTTGGTGTCTATCTTCTCAAAAGTTAGATTATCATTTCGTTTCATATACCAAGGATATTCTTTTTTAGCTAATCTAACTTTGAGTGGTACTGCTTCAATAATAGAACTCTGCTTCGTAGGCCAGAGACAATATACTGTTGACGCATTCGCAGTGATATACCTGTCTCCGTAGACATCATCGAGTGTGTTAGGCTTTTTGTTGGGTCCATTAGCTTTACGGTGATGATGGATAGCCCAGATCCAAAGATCAAATTTATTTCGTATTTTATCTGACCATTCATAATAGGGTTGCATAACTTCATGAGAGCTAATATCGCCTGATATACTCGTTCCGAGAGAGTCAATAATAAGTCCATTATAACCTTCTAAATGAGAAGTTAATTTCTCTTGTCCTTCTTTAGTATTAAGATATAGTGACTCCCCGAGCGGAACTAATATTAGGTTCTCCTCTAATATGTTCAACTGTTCTACAGGGAGGGTATTCGTCATAGAATCCACAAATAATTTGAGCGCTTCCCAGCCCATCTCTAATGACGCAAATAATATCTTTGATGGTTGCGCAATAGAGAAGTTCAATATTGATTGTCCCAAAGCAAGAGCGATAGCCATGTTTAAAGAGAATTGTGTCTTTCCTACATCGCTCGGACCTGTTAAAAGAAAGTTTCCTTTTGATTCTAGTAAACCAGGAATCACCCATGAAATCGTCCTCGTTGACTTAATAAAGCTATGGGTTCCGATAAGGGTAAGAGAACTAGATCGCTTTTTAGGACGTTTAAAGCGGATTCGATTAATGATTTCGGTAAGTCTAAGCTTTCGGTCAGTACGATCTTTAAACTTGGTCCATCGTTCGTCGGCATTATATAAAACGCTAAATATCTCTGAATCATTCATCCCCATTTCTGCACAATAGTAAGCTAAACGTACCAGATAGGTGCTTCTTTCATTTTCAGGTGGCTTTAAAGTAAAATAGAGTTTATGGGCTTCTTCTGAAAAAGAATATTTAGTTATCACTCTTGTAATATCGGGTATATTACTTAAATCTAGAGGCTTACTTTTTTCTATTTTAGGTAGAGAATCTAAGAATAACTTACTATCATTAGAGGTACTACCCAGCAATTTAACGACAGGAGTATTACGCTTATAATTATAGGTATTTGGAATACGTAAGACTTGATTGGCATCCCAACCTGAGCTATCCGCACCTTCAAGTGTATAAGTAATAGAACGAGTAAGGTATTCAATAGAATTGACGGTATCCAGAGGATCATCTAATCTCCAATACCAATGCTGATGAGTTTCAGAAGAAGTTTGAACTATATAATTAGGTCGGTAATCTCCTTCTGGGAGTTTTTCATCAATTTCCACCCAGACTACATTACTAGCTTTAATAAACTCTTTAGAACTATTAGCTTGAGAGAAAAGAGCAGGGCTGATATAAGTATCTAAATCTTTACTTTGAATTTTAATATGATGAATTAATTGCTCTTCTTCTTCTGGCCATTTAAAAAAATATTGATTCCAATGACCTATTTCATTAGGTTTAAATTGAAGATCTTTAGTAGGGCTATAAGCCCATCCTTCTAGCCCATCGTAGAGAAAGTGAAGGAATTCTATTACGTCATCCTGGATATATTCAATTACCTCCACTTCCCCTCCAAATAACTCGGTGTACCCCTATAGGGAAGTTATCTAGAGGTTAGAGCTTTATTACCGGCAGCAGCGAATAAAGCAGCCTTATATTTCTCGGCAGCGGCCTTAGACATAGGAGTTTTATTTTTACGCTCCCCTAAAGAATTGTAAACAGCATATCCTCCATTCCAAGGTTTTACTACGTAAGGTGGATGGCTTCCTCCTCCTGGCATTACCAGTCACTCCCATACTTTTCTGGATTAGTAGGGATAGTTAATTTATGAGATTCTACTAAATGATTAATATATTCACCCCAAAGATCACCTATAGATAGCTGTGGTTGATATTGAGTCTTCCATCCTCCACCACATCCACTACATTCAAAATAAAATCGTTGTGTCTTAGGATCAAATTTAAGCCATACAGATCGCCAAGGATTAGCTGCAAAACTCATGTACGAAGCCTATCTATTAACTCAAAAATTTCAGGGAATTCTAATTCTAAAGTTTCAGCAATAGGGTTAGGACCAAGTGTGACCTTAGATTTTGGTATATAACTGAGAAATTGATTGAGTAATTGTCGCCCATCCTTATCTACTGAGACTACAAAATTTCTAATAAGACTTTCTTTATTTTTAATGCTAATCATCTGAACCACCATGATTCTTAAATTCAGTAGGGTTATCAGTATTGAGATTTTCCCATCCTCGTTCAACCCATTTTAGTTCATCTTTACTAGATTCAACTCTAAAATAAACTCTATCTGCATGATAAAGCATACCCAGAATCACGATATCCTCTTGAATACTAATGCTTAGCTCTTTAATTAATTGATCACGAATTTTTTCAAGTACAGGCTCAGGTATATGATTCATGGAAATAAAATTAAAGCCTGGCATCTAATTTCTCCCTAGAAGATGTTTAGCTACCATTTTAATAGCATGGTCGTAGGTGTTATCTCTAGTAGGTAAAAGTTTTCTCCAATTTGGTTTTCGTTCTCCTTTCTTAATAAAAGAAACATCTTGTAATTCATGACACCAATAATAACTTCCTTCCTTTGTAATGAGAATCTGGACGCCATATGCATTTTCTCTCATCATGTGGGGTTAGTAGGACTCGAACCTACGACCGAGGGATTATGAGTCCCTTGCTCTAACCAACTGAGCTATAACCCCCTTTTTTCTCTCCTACCCGCCAAAGAGAATGTCGGCACATCTTACCCACCTAATCTAGAGCGCCGATCCTGCGAATACCGGATATAGGTCACGTTGGACATTTTATCCGGGATAGAAAAGAAACAGGCTAGACCTTGTTCCGTATACAAGGAGTTATACTTGTCTGAGCCTTACCTGGACATGAAGGGCTAAATCTTTTCTATCGTGCCCCCGGTAGGAATCGAACCTACGTCTTCGGATTAAAAGTCCGGAGCTAATCCCCTCAGCTACGGGGGCTAAAAATTATGCCCACCTTATTCAATATATTCGGTAGACGCCTAGGTTTACCGCTCCCCCACTTGGACTCGAACCAAGAACATACGGATTAACAGTCCGCTACTCTGCCAATTGAGTTATGGGGGATTAGCTGGGGGAACTGGATTTGAACCAGTATTTCCGATATCCAAAGTATCGTGTCCTGCCATTTAGACGACCCCCCAATATAGAGGGCACCTTTTAAGATTAATTAGCACCGCGCGCTAATTAATCCTGGGTGGTCATTTAAGCCTTAGCATCCCATTACCCTCCAAGGCAAGCTAGGCCCCTCTTAAAAGCGTTTATGATCTTTTGTGAATCTAGGCATTGGGGAAGTTAATTTACCCATAGTATCTAATTGTTTTAAGGTAATTAGTTTATCATCGCTATAATCAACTAAAATCATAGAGAGTAATTCATCTAATTCAGGTTTGATTTGATTAAATAAGATTTTATTTGGTAATTGATTTATTTCTTCCTGAGTAAAATATAGTCCAAGCAAATAAGCTATAACTTTGAGTACCATTCTATAATTAAAATAATCCCATTTACCTGATTGATCTTTGGATATTAAAGGTAGTGCTGCTATGATACTAGAAATATCACTCATGTAGCCTCAATGGGACTCGAACCCATACTCGATTCCTTTTAAGGGAATTGCCTCTACCAATTGGGCTATGAGGCCAAGAGAGAATGGAGGACCAATTAAGAGGATCAGGAACTCTTAATCTGCTCTTTGACTCGGATGGTAGTCTTATCCGCATTAGCAGTCCATTCTCTTATTCTGAGCTAATAAGGATGTTAGCTCAGAATTCTACATAAGCCCCTGAGTAGACTCTTGGACTCGAAGTTCAACCTTTACAACATTATAATATTCACCACGTTGTGCAACTTCAAACCACACAGGAGTACCAAGAAGATCTTCTTTGCTCATTGTATCTAATTCGCTTTCAGGAACTCCGAGAGAAAGAAGCCGTTGCTTAAGAAATGCAGCATTTTTTGCAGAAGTTTCATCCTCATAAAGAGGGGAACCATCGTCCTTATAAAGAGGACTACCGTTATCATCATACTTAATTTTAGGAAGAGTTTTAAATTCAGCCTTCTTTTTACCCATGTTATCTTCATCAAGCTCGGTGACTTTATAAGTAATAATAAGAGCCTTATTAATCTTACCGGTCTTATCTTTAGTTTCCTTTACTTGGAGATCAGAAATAAATCCAGGGTACTTACCTTCTGGAAGAAAATTAGGGTCAGTTGAAGCACTCTTAAGTCCGAGATCATTAAGAAAACCAGTCACTTGTTCTTACCATCCTTAATATTGAGTAAACTTTGAAAGGTTGGGTTCATAATTTTCTCAGGACCACCAATATGACTCTTTGCATCTATAGTTTTTGTAGGTTGAATCTGTAATATACGGGTTCCTCCTGGATCTTTATCCATATGACCTATTACATTGGCCCAATGAGAGAGACGTTGATAAATCTTAGGAGATAAATCAGGATAAGAAAGCCAAGTATCTAATCCAGTAGAAGCATCTTTTTTAGACTTATGATGACAAGTAACTATGACATGCTTTTGAATCTTAGAAAGTTTATTGATAATATCTTCTATATACTGAGAATTAGCAATCCAGTCCTGATCTCCAGAAAGATAACGAAGAAGCATTGAACTAGTATCTTTAGAGTCATCTTTAATACCAAGTTGAGCACGAATTTGAGTCTTTAGAGAACGATTAACAAATGTAGTCATCGAATCAAAACCAAAGGTTTCAATAGGTTCATCAGTATAAGGATTTTTAATTTTATCTTCAATTAATTTATCTAATAACCTCTCGCATTGAAACTCAGAGACATAGGGAAGAAAAGGAGTTTGTTTATAAGGACTGTGATCTAAACTAACGCAGGTTCCATCAACATCATATATAAATGGCCTAGGTGCTGAGGCAGTAAACCAAGTTTTACCTAGTCCAGTTCGGCAGTAGATTAAGACTTTAAGAAAAGGAACTTCACTAGCCACAGTTATGCGATCCATAATTTGTTCTAAAATAGTATCGGATTTTTGATCGACTTTAACCATATCAGTAGATGGCATTACTTGGATCCCTGGTATAGGTGATGTCATAGGCTAAGCCTTTACATCAGGAGCAGCATCTACAATCTCAGTCTGAACCTCAATCTCAAGTTCATCCTCATAAGCTTCAACTAATTCAGTAAGATTCTCTTGAAACTGCTCAGTATCAATTAACTTCATCCTATCGAGATTATAAGTCTCATACTTAGCAGGATCAGCTTCACGATCAGGAAACTTGACAATTACTGTCGTACGAAAAAACCTCTTGGGAGCATCAGGAATATTAATTGGACCAGGAGTAGTTGCGGGCATTTTTAAAGCCTTTCATCTCTGTTGTAATCGTAAGAATTAGGACCGAAATCATTAGCTAAGACATGAGTTATCTTACCGCCATCATACTCCATTCGACAAGGTAATTGATATGGACATTGTCCACATGGTGAAGGAAAGGCATCCATTGCACGTAATGCTGTAGCTTTTCTGATTTCGATAGGCAGGTCTCTCCAATCAGAAATTTGTTGAGAAACAATAATTTGTTCCTTAATTGCTCTAGTTACTTTAGCGTTGGATGGAACTACTGGTAGTCGATTAAAATAATCTTTTGGAGTCCAAGAAGAAGTAGGAGTTCCTCGTTTAGTTAAAGCATTAACTTGATTTAGATAGACTTTGTCTGGCCATATCTCATTATAACGAAGTGCTCCAAGGTATTTAGGAATCTGTCCAGAGAGGGCTATTGCTGTATCTGAGAAAAATTCGTATTTAAACTTATGATCCCATAAGATCATTTTTCCAGTTGAACGTTCACGAAGGACTAAATCAGGACGAAATACAAAACTAAACTCATCAGTAAGAGGAACATCATACTCTTTTTCTACAGCTTCAATTTCATATCGTATAAAATCAGCTTCTCCATAATGAGCCCAATAGCGTTCAAGAATTTTAGTTATATGCGCAACTAATTCTATTGAATAACGAATAGGATTTTGCATCATTCCAATAAGAATTTTACGAGTTTCATGTAAAGCTTCCTCATGAGAAAAACCTACTCTAAGAAAATCGTAGTAAATTCCTAAGATTTCGTGCCCTAAAATTCCTACACCAAGTGTTCTAACTTTATCATTACCGATAGGATGGTTAAGTTTAACTTTAGGAGCGATTCCAAGATCAAATGCATAATAATATTTACGCTTACAGCTAAGCCATGTAGCTCCCTCTGAATTAGAAATTCGTCTCATAAATAAGACTCCTTAATAAAGAAATAATTAATGATTTTCACAATGACCAGTTTTTATCTGTTCGTTAGTCAAAGGTCCATTGCCACATTTTACATTAAATGTAATCCAATAAGGACAGCAGGGAATATGGCTATCTATTTCTCTATCATAGATCCAATCAACTTTTCCTAATATTAATTTACTATCTACATCTAGTGTAATTTTCATCGACAGTCCTTACATAGTTGATAAGTTATCGGATAGGAGTCGATAAAAAAGTTAGACTCACAGGAATCACATTCAAAGATAAAGATAGGCCATACCGTGATATTGGGCCGTCCGCAGACTGCACACACGTAGAAATTAAGAATGGGGTCTTGTCGCCAACCAGACTTTCTATGAGTATGATCGGAACAGAATTTTTCCTCGAATCCCCAAGGAACCGCATCTACAATCCAACCTTTAGGAAGCCAATATCTTTCATATTTATCATCAAAGAGCAATGGTGCTAATGCGGTCATAGCTCTCTCCCGATGAGTAGAACTCTATCACAGAAAATATGCGCTGTCAAGAGGCTTAATAGGATCCAAATAGGATTCGATTAGTAATCTATTTTTCAAGATCAACTGCGTTTTTTATTTAGGAAGTGCCCCCACAGGGAGAATAAATAGGGAGCTAAGATTAATAAAGCTAGCGGTTTAGCTACAACTGGAGGAGGAAGAGGTAAGAACCAGAGAACAAAGGGTAAACCTACTAAAAACTTTTGCCACATTATTCTTCTACCTTTTTATATAAGCGGCCGGATTGAATATTTAATTGACGATTAAGGTTGTTTACTATTCTCTCGTGAGTCGCCATACTGTAAACCTTATCTCGATTAAATAAGCTTAGCAGTAAAGTAATAGATCCCCCCGCAACTCCAAAGAGTGTTTGCTGAGTTGCATCATCAACTGTTAAAATTCCAGTTGCGGTAGTAAATACTACAATTGCTTTGAAGATATCTAGGAAGACTATTGGATTAGTCTTCAAGATTTTCTGTAACATCTTAGTCTCCTAGGATCAACCTTAGTAGTAATAGATATTCCAATTATAAAACTAATTTCATATAACCTCCATCTTAACTTAAGATTTTTAAAAAACCCTACATGCTTCATACTAATTCTCCACAAGATAAGTGATATAAACAAGTTCTACCATAGAATCCCAATGTACAGCTATAATTTTACCTATTGGGTCAATGTAAGCCTCAAGAATTTTATAAGTTGGTTCTGGACCTTTTTTATAAGTTTGTATATCGTCCCTTCACAGAATGTGCTCTAGTCTCCTATTATAGAACCGGGGACGTAATCTTTATCATTGGCACTATGCCAACTATTGTGACAGGAATGACAGATTCGGTGAACGTTACCGGCTTCATTGTTAAGTGTATTTTTATCGGGACCATGATGACGGCTTTGCTGCATCCCAATAAAAGTTCCTGGTCTGAGTCCACATCCTTGAATTGGATTTTGTCCACCACCAATATTCTCCTTACCAGCCCATTCACAAAGTGCTTTAGGATTTAATGGATAGAGGGAGGCTGCTCTTTTTCGTCCAGTTGATTGTTGGTCTTTGAGTGATTCGTTCGTTTTATAAGTAGTAAGATTAACGGAGTCAGAAGAATCAGTTGAATCCATAGAGGTAGAATCTGAACTAGGAGTATGAAGACAAACATCAAATAATCCTCTCAAGCACCAAATACAATCAGTCTTTTCTTTCTTTACGTTGCTCAAGAGCTCCCTCCGAAAGATAAAGTCTAATATCAGTCATCATTTCAATAAGAGTCAAACGGATTTGCTTAATCATAGAGTGATGCATATCTAGACTTCTATGAAAGCTTTCATGCTTGACTTTATCTTCAATACGAACACCACATTTAAGACAAATCAATTCTTTTCCTTAAGGTCTAAGGACAGTTACAGTTACAATATGATCCAGACTAATATAAAAAATTGCACCGTCTGTTTCATAAAAATCATTAGTAAGAGGTGCATCAGTTTGTGAATGAAGCTCAAATGGAGCTAAAGGATAAGTCTCTTTGAGTAAAGAGCCTCTATACCTCATTCCATCTGACATAGTTAATTCAAGAGTAACCTTAGGACTTTGACCTAATTCTGCTAGTCTCATGGTCGCCTTTCACACCAGTTAATTAAAGAATACTTACCTAATCCAACATAGTCATTAACCTTATCGGCTGGCACAACTATAACTTTAGATGGTTGGTCAGGTAACCAGATTAAAGCTCCCTTACCCTCAGTAAGTTTATCTGAGCAATTATAGAGTCTAGATAGTTTAGTGATCTTAACAGTAGATTTTGGAGCATTACCTCCGCATGCTGAGAGTACAATAATTACCAAGATCAACTGCGTCTTTTTTAACAAGTACCCCCACGAGGAAATATTAAGCAATGTTCTCCTCAACTATCCGTTTGATTCCATCGGCTAGACCTAGAAAATCTTCTGAGAATACCTCTATTTTTTCAATATTACTGAGAACCTCCTTATTATCTTCCAAGAAATCAGCTAAAGCATAGTGATATTCATTCTCATCTAGGATGAGTTTCATTAGAATGGTCTTCTCATAGAGGGCATAGATTCTGGGTCTATATTTTTAAAAAGCTGCTCTGCCTTCTCTGACCAATAAGGATTATGTAGATCTACATAAGACCATCTATGCATAGGCCAAGCCCTCTTAGCTGCTCGCATAAATTCAGAGGCATCTTCAACATTATCAAATGGTCCATAAGCAACTAAATTCATTGAACCAACTAAATCATCATTCTTATATTCTTCAATTACAATTGATTCAGGCATTGAGGATTCCTAACTGGGAGGAGAAAAGAAGCACCATAAATATCCGCTATCTTACGAGCATGTTCCTCTGCTTCATTTATTGTTTGAAATGGTCCTTCTAACCACTCTTCCTGATTGAATCCATAAATCTTTACTACATAGGAGTTAATATCAAGAGTAATATTTCGCTCATCAGGCATTAGATGTCCTCAATTTTGTAGTTGTGTATCACATGCCACCAGGATTTACGAGGAGTACTTCCATATCTCTCAGTCATATAATCTCTCCAAGGAAGTTGCTTAGTAAAATACCCTACAATCTGCCAGGGGAGGAATCCTACGGAGAAGCTAAAGACAAATAATAAGACCCGGTCCATTAGATTTTACCTTCCTTGAGAGCCTTAAAGGCAGCATTAGATTCGAGAGCAGTTTCTAGACCGCCAACCATTTCTTCCTTAAACTTAATCAATTCTGCCAGCCATTCATCAACAGTATTAATATCACGAAGAACATGGATTGTAATGGGCTTTTGTTGTCCAATTCGATGAAGTCGATCATAAGCCTGATCTCGTTTACCAGGATTCCATTCTTCATCAAGAATAATCATTTGGCTAGCATTAGTAAAGTTTTGTCCTTCACCACCTACTTTATAATTAGCTAGAAGTATGTCAAATGCACAATCCTCAGCCTTAGTCATTGAAGCATCAAATTGCTTCTTAATAAATTCTTTCTGATCTCTAGAAGTTTCACCAGTAAAGAGAGCAACCCTCAGGTTGTGAGCCTTACATCTTTTATAAAGCTCCTTTAGAGGATTAGTAAATTGAGAGAAAACTATAACTTTCTCTTCACTTTCTAAAGCATCAGTTAGAAGTCCAAATGGAGCTATAGGATTTATGATATAATCTAGCTTCTGTGATTCTTCAACTTCTAGACGGACAACTACATGACCATCTTCATCTTTAATTGAAATTCCAGCCGGCCAAGTTTCAATCTGACGAAGTCGAGTAAGCACAGCAATTTGGGCAGCTGCAGAAATAAATCCCTTATCATGATTACTCGGATCTAAAGCAATGCTTCCCCATTTACGCATTTCATTTCGAGCACGAGCTTGGTCTGCATAAATCTCTTCGTCAACTTCAAGATTGTGGTGAATAATAGTCTTCTCAGGCAAAGTAATTCCTGCTTGAGACTTAGTGCGACGTAAGATAATTGGCCCAACCTTACGGTAGAGTGCTTCAACTCCACCAGCTTTAAAAGTCCAACGCAGTCTTCCTTCTTTATCTTCTACTCGAGTACAAAATTCATTGAGGAAATCTTTTTCTGAGTAGAAACGATAAGGATCTAGGAGAGTGAGAAGTGAGTAGAGTTCTTGAGGCTTATTAAGTACTGGTGTACCTGTTAAGATAATCCTGAAAAAAGACGGGACCATAGAAAGAATAGAAGCTACCCCTCGATAACTAACTGAACTTCTGTCCTTAAGTTTATGCCCCTCATCAAGAATTACTGTATCAAACTCAAGCTCACCTAACAGGGGAAGAATATTTAGGTCTTTTCTCCAACCCTCATAATTTAAAATTACTACATACTCTTCACTCATATGCTTAAGTTGGTCAATAATAACTCGGCGAGTAAGCTTAGGAAAACCAGTCAAGAAGATTACATTACGATGCTTAGCCCAATGCTTCATTTCTTCAAAGACATTAAAAGAAAGCTCCGCACTACTTAGATAAAGGATTTTCTTACCACAAGGTCGATCTACTGGAACTCGGTCCAGCACGTCTGTTAAGAATAGGTTATCAACCGTTGCGTCTTCTGTAACCTTAGCAATTTTATCTAAAGCTGCGATAGCCGTCAGAGTTTTACCAAGACCCATTACATCAGCAAGAATCATTCTCTTGCGGAAGGTTATAAAATCTGAACCTTCATTTTGATGATTAAGAATGAGTTCTGACCAAGGAAACTCAGGAAGAAGTAAACTATTTTCCTGGAGTTTCTTAAACTTTTCGCGAAGGAGTTTATTATGCCTCTCTTCCTCAAGCTCCTTAGTAAGCTGAGTCTTCTTAGCCTCTAATTCTCGTAAACGACGACGCTCATTATAAGCCGTCTGAATAACATTCTGCTTTTCCTCTTCGAGAGTCTTTATTCGTTGATTCATTTCTTGTAAAATTTTATTAATCTCCTGATCAAAACGATTTTGAGAAGCATAACATGCACTAATCATTTCTTGCTGAGTACTGATAAATTTATTTAGATTTGAGAGCTCTTCTTCCTTAGACATAGATCTTCCTCTTTGTTCCTAATCGGTATTCTTCAAAACGAAGACAGTCATGACAAGTGCGGATTTTGGCATCCCTTTCTCGAATAGGTTTAAGATTTCGATTTCTGGTCCAAAGTACCCCACACCCACATAGAAATATCAACTACTTACCCCCTAAAGCTACCTCAACTGTAGTTGACATATCATAGCAAAGACTCTTATTTATATGAACTCCACCGCCAGGCTTATGACACTCTGAAAAATTGTACTCACTCACGTAAATATTCCTAATGATTAGACCATCATTATCTTTCTCCTGAATAGTAAGACCGGAAATGATCTTAGTAATTGGAATTTGCATTAGGGTTCCTTCTCTCTTGACTAAGGTAACTCTACCACAGAAAACTATGAATGTCAATAGCATAATAGGATTGTTAATAGGATTGGTTAGTCCTCCAGTTCTAATAGTTGAGGATTAACCCAGATAGCTTCAGGAATCTGAACGTCAAACCAATATTCGCCACTCCCACCTTTTCCGCTCGAACGATTAAGTCGCTGTTGAAGAAACTTGAGTTTGGAATTATGAGTTAGGACTGAGAAGAGCGGTACGCCGTTAACTATTATCTCTGTTCGTTGAGGCTTCTCCTTGATGTGATTGAGATTTATCCGAACTAACATGGAAAGGCTCCTCCTGTGGAATATCATGACGTTCCCAGGTACAAGGATCATTACAATAATTATCCATACCAGGGGAAAATTCTAGGCGCTCAGCTGAGTTAGGACAGTTTAGACAGACACATTTCATTTTCCTCTTACCTCCGGTCTAGCTTCCTTTAATCTTGTCTAGCTTTCCCTTTAATTCTGCTGAAGGTGCAAAGCTATTTCTTCCAGGCTTAGGTGTGGGCTTTCCTCCTGGTCTAGGCTTCCTAGTACCAGGCTTATGTGGCCCTTTACCGGGAACTGCACCAGGTTTAGGACTAGGTTGAGTAGGAGATGGTCTGGGTTTACGAGGACTAGGTCGTCTAGCCATGAATTACTCCTAATATTAGAATAGTAAAAAATTCCCCGAGAATGAAGCCGTCTAGGGCAATTATGATTAGTGCAATAATTACCAAGATCAACTCGGGTCTTTTCATCCGTGTCTTGCCTCGCTTCGCTCGGCGCCCCACAGGGGGGTATATTAGAGGGGAGTCCTAGACCCTTTTTACCGGAGGGCAGAACTAATCAGCTATATCCTGGGGGAATGCGACTTTACCAGTTATAGTTTCGTATATTCGTCCATCCTCGCCAGTAAATATGCATGGTGGGTGCGGTTGAATATAACTGGTGCACTGCTCCAGAGTATCGGCTATCTGCGTGTGTATTCTTCCGTGCTCGCACATGTATCGGATAGACGCGCTACCGCCATTCTCCCATTGGGAGAGGACCTTAATCCTCTCTGGGATTTCTACTCCTTTGTCAGGGTCATGCTCTTCACACGTCCAAGCGTCATAGATTGGGGTGTGGATTTCTCTAGTAGGAAGTTGCCCGCAAAGTTGCGTTCCCCAATTGAATTCTCCATTCGTGTATTGGCAACCTTGCTGGTGATTGGTGTACTTGTCAGGCATTTCTACTCCTTAGACTTTTAGAGCCGAATAAAACCGGAGGGCAGAGGATTAATTATTCTCCTAGTAGACGCTCGATGAGAGCCTTAACTTCCTGGTTGCCAGGATAATCAGGGGAGCCTTTAAAGGCTGCCAGTCTTTCGATGTCCCAATATCGAGGATCACCTAAGTACTGGACTAGGATAGAGATTGAATTCTTCAACCATTCGATACCATCTTGGAGCTCCTCCTTTAGCTTTGCTAGAGCTTCATTCATTTCATCGGCAGGGAAGTCGTTAGCTTTCTCGGCATAATAGACTAAGAAAGCTGGGAGCTTATAAAGCAGAAGGGCTGAATCGGCTGCACTAGGGAATTCGAGGCGGTATCGAGTAGCTAACTGACCAACTGAATAGGTAGTATTAGCCTTAGATGAATAGACCTGCCAACGCATAATTAAAGGCTCATCAGTTACTACAGGGATGTAATCTATGGCTGCATAGATTTTAGTACGACCTTGACCTTGTAACCCTTTAATTATTCCTGCTTCCATTAATTCTTTGAGGTAAAGTCTTACTGTTCCTTCGCTTTGATTGATAACCTTGGTTAATTCGAGTCTAGTTGAGGGTTTAATCTGTAAATGGTTGAAGATCTCCTTAGCCTTAGGTGAAAGCAAAATATTCCTCCTTAATTGAAAACGGACAAACGGGACATAGGGGAATTACACTTACAGCCAAGACGAGTCGAGGAGGTGTAGTGAGGCTTCATGAAGGTGTAGTGAGGCTTCATGAAGGTGTAAGGTGAGTGCTTAGTACCGTTGTGCTAATTTGATTTAGATTTTATTTACCCCCCACAAAGTGGGGCGAAACGGACACGTGGATGATCTTGTTACACTACACCTACACTACAGCTTACACCTGATCATGGTGTCAGGAGTAACCGCAGGTCAGAGGGCTACTACACCTTCACACTACTGCTACACCTCGATTACAGTGTAAATTACTGTCCACTGTGGACTGTCCACTTGGGACGGCCTCTGGCCTGCGCGTATACCGAATTGTCCGTTACACTTGGGCTACGTTACACCTTACACTG
>WNFZ01001754.1_pt1 | contig 20802 bp, 22 predicted proteins | sample 5400081 | NCBI WGS metagenome assembly WNFZ01 (sample SAMN13153365, study PRJNA577476) | soil metagenome | isolation source: 80 cm soil or saprolite under grassland replicate 1 | place: USA:California | collected 2016-06-15
ATTTTGCGGCCCAGGTATGCGCGCAAAATAACTGGAAATCCGTGAAATTCGCTCCCGACGCGGTGCAGGCTTTGCAGGACTATTCCTGGCCGGGCAATATCCGCGAGCTGCGTAATATGGTCGAACGTTTGATGCTGTTGGCATTCGGCGATGAAGTTGAGGTAGAAACGGTTCGTTCCGTGCTTGCGCCCAGCTCAGAAGCATCGGGCGTCAGTTTAGGTTCAGGAACGCTTTCCGACCGCGTGGAGACTTTCGAGCGCCAGGTAATTCTCGCCGAATTGAAACGTGCAAGCTTTCACATGACGAATGCCGCAAGGGCACTCGGCTTGGAGCGTAGCCATCTCTACAAAAAGGCCGAGCAGTTGGGTATTGATATTCGCAAGCAGCGGCGCGAAGAAGAGATCTAATGTCTTCGGCTGTGATTTCAGGCTACCAGGCGCTGAATTTTTCCAGTTTCTCGCGCTCGCGGCTTCTCTCTTCAGCTTCACGGCGGGCCTGTTGCAATGACATATCAATAGCTGCGCGCAGCCTCGACTGGTCGTCTTCATGCAGGGTTACAAACCTGAAGGGCTGCTTGTCCCATGCGATGGGACTTAACATCTGTGCCGAAGCCAACACAGTTCCGGTACGGGCGAGGAACATCAATTTCACAACCGAGCCCTGCTGCAATGACGGCGACAACGAGAGTAATCCTCCGGTAACGGAGATGACTTGCAATTCGCCGGAGAAACGGCGGCCGTCAGGAAATCGCAGCACAACGGGGGTGTTTTCAGCAAAACGGACCCGTTCAGGCCGGCGGCTAGGCTGCTCTTGTGGGAGATATGGCATAACTGCTGGAGTTAGTATGCCCCCTGCTGCGACAGATTGGCAGATTACCGAAGGCCAGGTAACAGCTCTGCCTGACAGCACGACAGTGGCTGAGTACTTGAAGCGTCCGGCGCACAGTCCGACATCTATGGCGCGGCAAATCAGAACCGCTTGGGAATGAGTCGACGAACAAGGTGAAATTCCTTTGATTCCGGAGTACGATTCTGCCCATGTCTCTCTCCCGGCGCTCATTCCTGGCTGTCTCAGCGATGCTTCCGTGGGCGCTCAAGGCCAGCGCGTCCACATCCATTCCCATCGGGCTTGAGCTGTATTCGGTTCGTGACGCGCTCAAGCAGGATCTCGAGGGCACCGTGCGCTCGGTTGCTCAGCTCGGATACCAGTGCGTCGAGTTTTATTCTCCTTATTTCGATTGAAGCGAGAGCCAGACAAAACAAATGCGCAAGCTTCTGGATGACCTCGGCATCCGTTGCTATTCCACTCACAACAACCAGGAATACTTCAGCCCAGAAAATGTTCATCGCACCCGAGACATGAACCTGATTCTGGGCTGCAAGTACATTGTGATGGCGAGCTCCCATCCGAAACCCGGGCTTGATGGCTGGAAGGCCATCGCCGATGAACTGAACTCCGCCGCCGAGCAACTCGAACCGTCAGGCCTGAAACCTGGCTATCACAATCATCAACCCGAGTTCACGCCGGTTGAGGGTGTGCGTCCGATTGAAATACTCGCCAAGAATACGAAGCCATCCGTCATGCTTCAGCTCGATGTGGGCACCTGCCTTGAAGTGGGTTCTGACCCAGTCTCCTGGATACGCGCCAATCCAGGACGAATCCGTTCTCTTCACCTAAAAGATTGGTCTTCTGATCCCGCCAAAGGCTACAAAGTCCTGTTCGGCGAGGGCAGCGCGGATTGGAAAAATATCTTCGCCGCTGCGGAGAGCGTTGGCGGTGTCGAATATTACTTGCTGGAGCAGGAAGGCAGCCGCTTCGGCGAGTTAGAAACCGCCCGCCGTTGCCTGCAGTCTTTTCGGGCCACACACTCGTAATCCCACTCACCTAGTGCATAACCGTATTCAGTGCGAGAGCGCAACTGAGCAATCCCGTTGCTTCAAATTACCGCCGACAGTGCGAACGTCAACAGCAGCGCGACTACAGAAATGATGGTTTCGCAGACCGACCAGCTCTTTAGAGTCTGAGCAACACTCATGCCGAAATACTCTTTCACCAGCCAAAAGCCGCCGTCATTGAAATGGGAAAAAACTAACGAGCCCGCGCCGGTCGCAATGGTTAACAATTCGGGCCGGACTGCGGTATGAATGGCGACGGGAGCAACGATTCCTGAGGCCATAGTCATGGCGACTGTCGCCGACCCCGTCGCCAAACGGACGAGTGCAGCCACCAGCCACGCCGAGAAGAGAATTGATATATGGGCATGGAGCGCCAGGTTGATGATGGCTTGCGAGGTTCCGCTGTCCTGCAGAATGCGACCGAAGCCACCGCCTGCTCCGATCAGCAGAGTGATAGATGCAGTCGGCGCCAGGCACTGTTCGGAGAACTTTAGAATGGTCTCGCGGCTGAACCCTCGCATTCTCCCCAATGTGATGAAGCTTGCCATAGCGCCCACGAGAAGCGCGATATCAGCGCTGCCGACTAGATGCAATGCGCCATTCACCGCGCTCTGCGGCGGCGCGAAAGAATCGGCCCAGCTGCCGATAAGCATCAATCCGACGGGAAGCAGAATCGTTCCCACGGTCAGCCCAAAGCTGGGCAAGTCACGGTGTGCAGCATCGTCAACAAATTGCGCAGCGATCGGGTTGTCCGCGTCGAGCCGAATGTAAGGCGCGATCAACTTGGTGTACAGAGGTCCGGCAATAATGACGGTTGGGATTCCGACCAGCACGGCATAAAAGACGGTGCGGCCGATATCGGCGTTGTAAGCCGTGACCGCCAACATCGCCGCCGGATGTGGCGGCACCAGTCCGTGAACAACCGATAGTCCGGCAACCATTGGCAGGCCGACCAAAATCAGCGAGGTGCCAGTGCGGCGGGCAACGTTGAAAGCGATTGGCACCAGCAATACGAAGCCGACTTCAAAAAACACCGGCAATCCCACAAGGAAACCCACCGCCGCCATCGCCCACGGCACGCGCCGTTCACCAAAGATCTCAATCAAGGTGCGTGCGATTCGCTCAGCGCCGCCGGACTCCGCCATCATCTTCCCGATCATCGTCCCCAGCGCAACGATGATGGCTATATGTCCTAAAGTCGCGCCGACGCCGGTTTCAAAAGACTTGATTATGTTTTGAGCCGGCATGCGCGTGACCAATGCCAGCGCCACCGACACCGTCATCAACACGATGAAAGGATTCATCTTCAAACGCGCGATGAGGACAATCAACGCGATAACGGATGCCAGAGCGGCAATCAGCAAGTAGATATCGTGGCTGTCGGCCATAAGGCGAAGAACGATACTGCGCTAATCCCAGTCAGACAGAACTCACTTCCCCGGTTTTTGAAAGGCCACACAATCAATCTCGACTTTGCAATCGAGGACCATGCTGGAGACGACGCAAGCTCGGGCCGGAAGATTCTGGCCGAAATACTCCCTGAAAACTTGATTGAAAGACTGAAAATCACGGACATCGTCCAGCCACACGCCGCAGCGCACTACGTGCTCAGGACCATAGCCGGCTTCTACCAAAACGGATAAAAGATTCCGGATCGCCTGGTGAGCTTGCGCAACGATACCGCCGGCGACGACTTCGCCATTGGCCATCGGCACCTGCCCGGATACATACAGCCAGCCATCAGCTTCGACACCGCGCGCGAAAGGCAGGCCTGCGTTACCTTTGCCATCTTCGGCGCCGTAGCGCTTTATGCTCATCGTGTCTGCTCCTCTTTATCATCCTTAATTCTTACTGGCGGCATTTTTGCTCTTGTGTCGCAAAAAACGACCGGCATGCTGACCGGTTGAAGCCTGGTTCCAATAGGCCAACTCGCCATTCACCCACACCCCGTCAATCCCGATTGCAGCATTGACCGGCTCGGCAAAGCTGGCGGTATCGCGCACAGTCACGGCGTTGAACAGAATCAAGTCTGCCGCGTAACCTTCTCGCACCCACCCCCGGTCGGTCAAGCCAAAACGCTTTGCGGGCAAACTGGTCATTTTGCGGACGGCCTCTCCGAGGGAGAATAGTTTTTGCTCACGACAGTAATGTCCAAGCACGCGCGGGAACGTGCCCCAAAGCCGCGGATGCGGGAAGGGGTCGTTGGGCAAACCATCGGAGCCGATCATGGTGCCGGGATGTTGCAGAATCCGGCGCACATCACCTTCAGACATGCAGTGATAGATCGCGCCAGCAGGCTGCAAGCGCCGGGCAGCTTCGATTTGAGTTGTCCCCCAGTTTGCCGCAATCTGTGAGAGATTTTTCCCGGACATTTCTGGATGTGGTTCAGACCAGGTGATCGTGATGGCGATGCGCTCGTCCACTTGACGCAAGCTGAGAATGGTGGAACTGGCTGCATACGGATAGCAATCCCAGCCAATCGCATGGTCATTGCCGGCCTTTTCCAGCAACTCCAATAGATCGGCGCTGCGCTCCCAGTTGTCGACACCTGCACACTTCAAATGTGAAATGACCAGCGGCGCACTAGCGCGTTGGCCGATCTGGAAGGCTTCCTCCATTGCTTCGAGTATCTGATCGCCTTCAGTTCGCATGTGGGTGGCGTAAATTGCGTTGGCCTCTAAGAGAGGCTCGCAGAGAGCGGTGACTTCCGAAGTGGAAGCTGAGTTGGCCGACGAGTAGGCCAGTCCGGTGCTTAAACCGAGCGCGCCGTGATCGAGTGACTCACGCAGTTGGGCGCGCATGGCAGCAATTTCGCGCTCGCTTGCGGTTCGGTCAAGCCGATCCATGTGGTTGTTGCGCAGCGCAGTGTGCCCTACCAAAGCTGCCACATTTATTGCGGGTTGAGCCGCGGCAACAGCTCTCGTATAGTCAGCGAAAGTCGGATACCGAAACGCGTTCGCTTCGCCCAGTAGATTCATCGGCTCTGGTGGATTGCCTTTCAACTGGACAGGTGCGGCGCTGATCCCGCAATTTCCAACGATCACCGTCGTGACACCTTGTGACAACTTGGGCAGCATCTCGGGGGCGCGAATCAGATAAAGGTCGTCGTGTGTGTGCGCATCGATGAAGCCCGGCGCGAGGACCTTGCCCTCGCCATCTACGTCATGTCGCGTCCAATAGTCGGAGAGATCACCAATCGCCGCGATTTGCCCGTGGCCAATCGCAACGTTGCCGAGCCGCGATTCACCTCCGCTACCATCGAGGATTTGCACGTTGCGGATTATGGTGTCGCAGTGGGGCACGAACTCTCCTCAAGAGCCAATACGAAGCTGCCAGCGTATGTTACTTTCTATCACGCGGCGAGTAGCAGTACGAAAGTCCGCGAGTGGATAGAAGGCACCAAGACATGAAGCCAAGCGAACCAGCCGCGCTGATTCTGCCCCTCTCCAAGGGACTGGGAAGACTGGATCGAGCTCTTGACTCTGATGAAATAGCCCGCCTGGGATGGAATTTGTTGCGTGAAGATCTCAGCCTGCCCACAGCCGTGCTCTACGAAGACAAACTTTCTCACAATCTGGAGTGGATGCAGAACTTTGCCGAGGTATACGGTGCCAAGCTCGCGCCTCACGGCAAGACCACCATGGCGCCGAAACTGTTCATGCGGCAACTACAGGCAGGGGCGTGGGGCATAACTCTGGCGACTGCCCATCAAACCCGCGTGGCATATGAACATGGGGTTCATCGCGTGCTCATGGCGAATCAATTGGTGGGGCGGCAGAACCTGTCGATCATTTCGCGCCTGCTCGAAGACCCACAGTTCGAATTTTTCTGTCTGGTGGATTCTGCTGAGCAGGTGGAAACCGTCGGCCGTTTCTTCCAGGATCGCGGACAGCGGCTGAACGTCTTAATCGAACTCGGAGTCGAGGGCGGCCGGACGGGACTCCGCGATCGTGAACAACTTCATGAAGTGCTCGTAGCCTTGAGTTCCAGGCGCGATCACGTTTTGCTGTGTGGGCTCGAAGTTTACGAAGGCATACTGAATGACGAAGCGTCTATACGCGATTTTTTGCAACACGCCGTGACCGTGATGTGTGAATTGGCGCAGGAGAAACGTTTCGATCGAAGTCCGATCATCCTTTCGGGCGCCGGTTCAGCCTGGTACGACGTGGTGGCAGATGTTTTTTGCAAGGCAAACATTGGCGAGTCGCTGGAAGTGATATTGCGTCCCGGATGCTACCTCACCCACGACGTCGGCGTCTATCGTGACGCTCAGCAGAAAATCAAGGTTCGTAATCCAGTGGCACAGCGCATGAATTCGACGCTGCTGCCAGCGTTGCAGTTGTGGGCATACGTGCAGTCGGTCCCTGAGAAGAATATAGCGATCATTGCTCTCGGAAAGCGCGATGCGGCCTTCGACGCCGGTTTGCCGGTGCCGGCACTGCATTACCGGCCGGACAGTGCGAAGGCCATCGCTGCCCCCGAATCATGGAGATTGACTAAGATGATGGATCAGCACGCTTATATGGGAATTGCCGATGCAGGCAGCATTCGCGTAGGCGACATGATTGGCTTTGACATTTCGCATCCTTGTCTGACATTCGATAAGTGGCGCTATCTGCCCGTGCTGGATTCCCGATATCAGGTTATTGACGTGGTGGAGACGTTCTTCTTGTGACAGCCTGCCCAGGTCGTCGCAGCCTCACTAAACAGCTACGAAACGAGACACTTCTACATCCGTATCGTGGCTACAAGCTCAAGTTGCTCTCCAAGTCTTTCCCGACTGCGCATTTGCGTCGCAACGTTTGTCGTCCTTTCTTCAGTTTTTGGTGGCGGCGGTTGGACTCGAACCAACGACCTAGGGATTATGAGACCCTCGCTCTAGCCACCTGAGCTACACCGCCACATTGCAAATTGTAAGGGAACGCGAGAGGGACGATCCGGAAATTGCGTTCGCGCAGCTGCGTGGCTTCCGTTCCTGCAGCTAAACTTGATTGTACCATTCAGGCCGGTGCTCGAAAGACACTGCTTCCGCCGATTTGCAACCCGGCCGCAAAACCTTGACACTAGCACGTCATGAAATTCATCGCTGTCATTCCTGCGCGGCTTGCTTCCACCCGGCTCCCGCGCAAAATGCTAAGGGAGATTCATGGGCGTCCGTTGGCCGTTTGGGTTTACGCGTCGGTTCGGTCATCGCCTTTGCTCGACGACGTCATCATCGCCACAGATTCAGAGGAAATTATCGCTGTTTGCCGCAAACATTCCTGCAACGCCCGCATGACGTCGGACAAGCACCGCAGCGGCACCGAGCGGGTCCACGAAATTTCGCAGTCGGTTCAAGCAGATGTTTACATCAACGTGCAAGGCGATGAACCGATGATTCGCCCTGACCACGTTGCCTCACTAGTCGAACTGATGAAAGATCCAAATATTCCCGTGGGGACTCTGAAAACCCCGGCTGTGGCAGAGGACATTGCCAATCCTAATGCGGTCAAAATTGTCACCGACTTGAGCCAGCGTGCTCTGTACTTCTCCCGTTCCACTATTCCGTATGACCGCGATGGTTCACATCCGCGATATTTCAAACACCTGGGGATTTACGCTTACCGCAAGCCCGCGCTCGACGCGTTCATTGCTCTTGCGGAATCGTCGCTGGAACGTTCCGAGCGGCTTGAGCAATTGCGCTTTCTCGAAAATGGTATTCCGATTTACGCCGCTGAAACTCCTTACGACAGCATCGGAGTGGACACGAAGGAAGACTTCGCACGGGTTGTGAAGACCTTGGAGACTCGCTGACTGGCGCGCCGTCCGGGTTATTGGTTTGCTCTGCCCCACGCCTCGGCGGCCGTGACTCTGCGTGCGATCGCCGGATGCGAATGAAACCACCACTCCACCCAGTGTGATGGCGTACGCTCGGCCAGGTTCTGGAGAGCAAGCTTGTTCATGGAAGAAATGAACGGATCAACGCTCGCAATATTTTCGAACGCATACCGGTCCGCCTGGCGTTCATTGAACCGCGAAAACGCGTTCATGGCTGGCATCAATAGGAACGAGAGCAAGGCGAAGATGAGCGCCAGCAGCGGAAGGTTAGCAAAGTCAGAGAGCGTCTCAAACATATGCAACCGGTCCACCGCATAATGTAGCGCCCAATTCGCCGCCCAGAATCCAACGAAAGTGACCCCAGCGTGAACGGCAATGCCTTTCAGAATGTGCCTATAGACATGATGCCCAAGTTCATGAGCGAGGACGGCTTCAATTTCATCCGGTGAATAGTTGTTTAGCAGTGTGTCCGCCAGAATGATGCGTCGTGTGCTCCCCAGCCCTGTGAGTGCCGCATTGGCTTTCTTGCTCTTCTCAGACAAATGCCATTTGTACACTCCACGCACGCGGGTGCCGGCGCGCTCTCCTAACCGAATCAATCGCAGCTTCAGGTCTTGGTCTTGCAGTGGCTCGAACTTATAGAAAATCGGAAAGAGTACTACCGGCGCAAGTTGCGCCAGGAGCACGGTCACGCCGAGGAACCCTAGCCACGCGACCAGCCACCAGTACTGGGGGAATTGGCGAATGATGAAGTAAAGGAGTTCCACCAACAGCCCCGCCAAAATGGCGCTGACCAGAAACCCTTTGACTTCGTCCCATATCCACGCGCGTAGTTTCTGATTCGAGAGCTGATAACGATGCTCGAGGCGGAAGCTGTAGTAGTCCATTCCCAGTGCGAGAATTTTACTGATAACCAGCAGCATCAGAACGTACAGAAAGACCGCGAAGACATAGCTTTGAAAAGCGCCTTGTAAAGCGACATCGCGGAGCCACCCCGTCCAGCCGGTCTTCAACAGAACCAGCAGCATCGCAAGCGCGAGCAGAAATTCGCAAATTCCCAGCCATCTTCGGATGCGGTTGTATTTGCGCACCTCCGGCGAATCGGGAGGCGCAAGTGTGCTCGTGGCGGCCATTACTCTAGATTATTGCACTATGGGACGAAACCGGGCGACATTCTGAAGGTTCAAGCTACCTTTGGACAACAGACCCGCCCTCGCCGAGGAAGGGCCTACGCGGAGTGAACAAACGCTTCCGCGGACGCGAGTACTTCCTCGACCAGCTCCGGCGAAGCGGCCTCAGCGTAGATCCGTAACAGAGGTTCAGTGCCTGAGGCGCGGAACAGCACCCAGGGCTCGGCGCCGGTGCCGTTCTTCGAAGCATTGAGAAAGAATTTGATTCCGTCCAACCCTTCTTTTTTCAAAACGGCATACTTGCCCAGCCGGGTTGTTCCATCGTGGCTGGCGCGGTCAATCGCACTGCGCTTTACCTCTTCGGGAATGTGGAGATCGCGGCGGCCATAATAATGCGGCCCATATTCTTTTTGGAGCCCCGCAACCAGCTCTCCAAGCGGCTTCTGCTCCTCCGCCATGACGTTCGCGAGCAGCAAAGAATTGAGAATGCCATCGCGCTCGGGAAGATAGCGCGAATACCCGATTCCGCCTGATTCCTCGCCTCCAATAACGATCTCGCGCTCCATCATCAGGTCGGCAATGTATTTGAATCCGATCGGACACTCGTTCAGCCTGCGCCCGTACTTTGCGGCAATGCGGTCGAGCATGCGCGTCGTATTGAAAGCGCGAACCACCTCTCCGGACCACTGTTTGCGCCGCAATAGCCAGTCGAGCAACACGGAGAAAATTTTGTGTGCATCTACAAAGCTCCCGTCTTCAGCCACCGCGCCGATGCGGTCCGCGTCTCCGTCCGTAGCAAAACCCGCGTGGCAGCCCTCGCGCGTAACTGTTTCTTGCAGCATGCGGACGTGCGGCTCAATCGGCTCGGGATTAATGCCAGGAAAGAGTGGATTGACATCCTGCCTGATCGCGATGAAGTCAATTTTATGCTCGCTAAAAATGTGAGCGAGCACGCCACGCCCAGAACCATACATGGAATCGACAGCAAACTTGAACCGCGCCTCACGAATGAGGTCGAGATCGGCAAAACGACAAATTGCCCGAAGGTAAGCAGGCTTCAGGTCCACCTGCTCAATGCTCGCCTGCTTGCCGTTGGGCATGGATCCCGCTGCCGTTTCTTCCTCGATGATCTTCATGATTGCCGGAGTTGCGGAGCCGCCGAATTTGGCCTTGAACTTTACGCCATTCCAGTTCCAGGGATTATGGCTGGAAGTGATGACGACGCCGCCAGCGCTTTCCGTGTTCTTGACTGCCAAGGAAACAGCGGGTGTTGGGGCATAGTCGTCGGCGAGGCGAACCGGAATGCCGGCTGCGGCGAGCACTTCGGCCGCTGCGCGCGCGAAACGCGGCGATCCGAAACGCGTGTCGTAGCCGACGATGAGTCCGCGCGATGGATCCTCGTGCTTCAATACATAAGAGGCAATCGCACCGGCGACGCGGCGAACATTAGCAAACGTGAAGTCGTCGGCAATGACCGCGCGCCATCCGTCGGTGCCGAATCTGATAGGAGCGGTCGTTGGTCCTTCGTCGTTCGTCGTCGGCGTTGTAATGTCAGTCATCGAGAGCTATCTATCACCTTAAGTTCGCGTCGAACTGGTTGGCCAAACATCAAAGACCAACGACCAACAACGAACGACCAACGACCAACGACCGCTTCTCTCACACCAGCTTCTTCAATTTCTTTTCGTCGAGATACTTCACAACCTTACCGACATCTTGCGCGTGGGCTCGTGTCGTCACGAGCAGCGCGTCTTGGGTTTCCACCACCACAATATCGTCCACCCCGACCACCGCCACGAACTTGCCAGGTGCGTGAACGTAATTCCCGCTTGCGTTCAGCGTGAAGATGCCCTGGGCGGAGATCAGGTTGCCGTCAGCCGACGACCGTTGCGCAACCTGGTGTTCATGAAGGGCAGTCCACGAGCCCAGATCGTTCCAGCCAAAATCTGCGGTCAAACAGAAGATATTCGAAGCCTGCTCGCCCTTAGCCGATCTTGGCTCGAGAATGGCATAGTCCACGCTAATGTTTTCGCATCGCGGGTAGAGCCGCCCGTAAGTGCTGGCGAACTTCGACGTTCCGTAACTGCCGGCAATTTCTTTCAACAGAGAAGCTGTTTTCGGAAGATGTTCCTCCAGGGCATGGCTCAGTGTTCTCGCGCTCCATAGAAACATTCCGCTGTTCCAAAAGAAATTTCCGGTACGCAGAAACTCGGCCGCGCGTTCTGCATTTGGCTTCTCTGTGAACCTGCGCACGTGGCGCGTGCTGCCCGCCGAGAGCGACCCCGCTTCAATATATCCGTACCCGGTTTCCGCCCGCGTGGGTTGGACACCGAGCACTACGATGTTTTCCCCTGAGGACGCCACCTCCAGCCCTTCTGACAAAACTTCCCCGAAACGCTTGCCGTCCGCGACGACGTGGTCTGAGGGAAACAGTCCGATGACGCCATCCGGCTCGGTACGCTGAAGAATGAATGCCGCCAAGCCAATGGCTGGCGCTGTGTTGCGACCCACAGGCTCTGCGATGATTTGCTCGCGCCGCACCTTCGGTAGTTGCCGCAATATTTCCGGGCGCAAATCTTCGTTGGTGACGACCCAGAACTGTTTTGCGGGCGCGAGTGGTAGCAGACGGGCTATCGTCTGCTGAATCATGGTCTGCCTGCCATCCAATGCGAGCAGTTGCTTGGCCCGTTTCTTGCGGCTCAACGGCCAGAAGCGGGTGCCGCGTCCTCCGGCAAGGATAACGGGATAGAAGTTGGAGCTCATTGGGATTTCAGATTGCAGATTTCAGATTGAATCCTAACGGCGAATTGATGGCAAAACTGAAATCTTCAATCTCGAACTGTTTCCGGCTCCGGGACCGGCTGACCGGGCACCATCGATTTCAGGAACTGAACGGTCGGCTGCGGCTGAATTCTAAACTGCGGGACAGCAGCCGGCAGCACTACGGCGTCTCCTTTACCAAAACTGACTGGATCACAACCCGGCGCTTCGACCAGAGCCGTGCCTTGAATCGCTACCAAAATCTGCGCTGAAGATTTGGCGGCATCGCGCAAATCAAAATCCTGCGGTGCATTCAATTCAAATTTCTCCACCTCAAAATAAGCGGAAGCGACCAGCGGCTGTACGCGATTGCCGTTCCTCCCAAATTTTGAAAGCGGCTGAGGCTTGACCTTCCCTGACGCCGCTTTCTCTTTGATGACCTTCAGTCCATCTTTCAAATGCAACTCGCGGGGGCGCCCGTAATCGTACAGGCGAAACGTAGTATCCGACTGCTGCTGTGTTTCCACGATGACTGAGCCAGGCCCCAGGGTATGCACCGTGCCTCCGGCGACATAGATCATGTCACCCGCGAAAACTTTGATCCAACTGAGCCTCTCCTCTGCTCGATTCTCGTGGATTGCAGTTTCAAATTGAGCTCGCGTCGTTCCTGCCTTCAGTCCTAGTCCAATCTCCGCTCCCGGCTGGGCATGGGCGACGTACCAGCACTCGGTCTTCCCCCAAGGCTGGCCAATTGCCCGGGCGTCGTTGTCGTCAGGATGCACTTGCACCGAGAGCTTTTCGTGAGGAAACAAGAATTTCGCCAGCAGCGGAAACCGGCTCTCGTCCGCAGGAGCTTGTCCCACCAGTTCGCGCTTGTATCGGGATGCGAGGTCTGCCAAGGACCTTCCGGCGAACACGCCATTTTGCACTTTACAGTGATCGCCCGTCAGCCAAGATTCCCCTATCTTTTCTTTGAATTGCTGAGGATAGATAGGCGCCAGATCGTGCGTCCCCCAAGGCCGCGGATCAAACAACGGCGTCATCAACAGGGGATAGAGTTCGCTCATAGAGAGTGGCGGTGCAGGGGTGCCCCATCCTTCGCGATTTTAGAAGGGTGGGAGTCTTTCCCCAGCCGTATTAGAAGCCTAACTCACCAGAGAGGCTGCCCGCAAAGTCCGCCACAATGAACTCATTACGTGTTTATGAACAAGGGAACCCCTCGACATTAGATTGCCAGTGCCAGTCGCGCTTGCAGCTAGAATGAGCCTGAAAATCAGGTTGCAGATCTTCTCATGGGACGCCATTAATGAACGCTTTGAGCTCCGTTAAAATCCATGCGAGCGAAGGCCAGTCCTCGCCTAGCTACAACCCCACTCCGGAGAAGGCGAGCCAGGCAAGTTACAGCCGCAAAGATATCTTATTAATCCCGAGCTATCTTCATCTTTCTAGCCCTCATCTCCCGGCATCTGTACCAGAAGCCCGTATACGTGATGGATCCGGTGCAGTACATGGCTAATGCGTTATTGATGGAAGACACTGATCTGGTTCGAATTCATGCCAGAGTTTATCAGAGCTGGACCGGTGGGTGCCCCAGCCGTCGCGCGATAACCTCCTTGGCCGCCGGGCCGATGCTCCCATTGCCGAGAATGAGTCTCGCAGAGCGCGAGTTAACGACCCATATCGTGTCGGGGAGTTTCTCCCCTGCTTCGCGATAAGACCTCTGTATATCCAAGCATTGTTTTTCGTCAGCAAGACTGGATTGGGTCTAGTTCGATCAGGGGCTCTCATTTCCACCATGTCTTACTTTTTTCTGGGAAGTCTGTTAATGGCTTGGATATGGAAGTATGCAGGGGTTCCGTTGGCAGCGGTGATCGCTTCCGTGGTCATGATCTCCCCGCCACTCTTAAGCCTTGGAAGAACGACTACTTCGGATGCGCTCGCAACCCTGGTCGCGTTTTCTTCGCTGTACCTGATATTTGAAAAGCGATTTCTTCTGCCGGGTCTGAACGTTCTTCTTGCCGGCATTTACTTCCGGACGGATGTTGTGGTGTTGGCCGGACCTGTGCTCCTTGTGTGCTGGCTGGAACGCCGCTTGAATTTTTGGCAGACCGCAACATTGGCTCTCCTGGCGGTCGGCTCGGTATTTACAATTAATCACTTTACCGGTGACTACGGCATCAAGATGCTGTACTACCGCGAATTCACGGGGACGCTACTGGCTCCGAGTGAAACGGTAGTGCAGTTCTCGGGAAGAGATTTTTTCCATGCCCTGAGGTCGGGAATTGGTTTGATCATGGGCAGCTTCTTCCTGCCTTTTCTGCTGGTGGGAATCTGTGGCTGGCTCGGTTCTGCTCGTGTTAGGATCGTCGCCTTAATCGCGATCGCTTACGCGGCACTTCATTTCCTGATATTTCCAGGGTGGGAGGACCGCTGGTTCGGGATTTTCTATCTGATGATGGGCGTGGCCGCTGCGGCTGGACTAAGCGCGAGAAATCGAAGCAGGTTCTTGCTGCCATTCCAGCGCACTACCGAGAGCGAAAGTGCGGCTTAGACGCTGAAGGTCTCGACTACCGCGCCGAACCCGATCCAAATCCTTCGGCACTACGATTTTACGAAGTTGAGCAAGCGTTCCAGTCCGCGGTCCAGCTGTTTCTGCGAAGTCGCGTAAGAGATGCGGATGTGCTCATTCGTGCCAAATCCTTCGCCAGGGACCGTGGCTACATGCGCCTCGTGCAGCAGCTTCCGAGAGAAGTCTGCTGGGGAGCTAACTCCTCCGCGCCCCAGGAACGCCGAGATGTTCGGATAAACGTAGAAGGCGCCTTCGGGCTTCGCGCACTTTATTCCTGCAATTGAGCGCAACCCAGCCAGCATATGATCGCGAAGCTGAATGTATTCCTTGCGCATCTCCGCCACGCAGCTCTGCGGTCCATTGAGCGCAGCAACCGCCGCCTTCTGCACAATCGAAGTTGGGTTCGAGGTGGACTGGCTTTGCAACTTCTGCATGGAGCCGATGACGGCGGACGGCGCAAGCGCGAATCCCATCCGCCATCCGGTCATTGCATAGGTCTTTGATAGCGATCCCACAACGATGATCCGATCGCGTTGCTCGGCCAACGACCCGAGCGAAAACTCGCGCCCGCTGTAGTTCAGATAGACGTACGTCTCATCCGAGATCACCCAAATCCCGCGCTCCGCCGCGAACCGGGCAACTTCGGTCAAATCTTCCGGCGACATCACCGCGCCAGTCGGATTCGACGGCGAATTCAAGATGATCATTTTGGTCCGCGGCGTCACCAGGCGCGCGACCATGTCCGCGGTCACACGAAAACCTTCGTCCTCGTCGCTCTGCAGCAGCACACAATTGCCGCCGGCGTAGCGAACAATGTCCTTGAACGAAACCCAGTACGGCACCGGCAGGATGACTTCATCTCCGTGATCCACTAGCACCTGAATGGCGTTGAACAGTACGTGCTTGCCACCGGTCGAGGCCATCGCCTCATCGCGCTTGTAGGCCGAGCCGAAATCCAGCGCATGGCGTTTGATGATCGCATCCTTCAGCTCAGCGGTGCCGCCGACCGCCGTGTAACGGGTGAAATTGTTACTGATGGCAGCGATCGCCGCTTCCTTGATGTGCTGCGGCGTATGAAAATGCGGCTCGCCCACGCTCAGGTCCACCACATCCACGCCTGCCTGTCGCAATTTGTCAGCTTCGGCGACCACCGCCATGGTGGCGGAGGGTTCGATTCGATTGATGCGGTCGGTGAGTTTCAACGCCACTGCGGCCTCGGTAACTGGGGTCATTTATCTTCCTGCCTTTACTTTTCGAAATTGAAGCTTGAACGCGGGATCAAGTTTTTCCCTGAGCCGCTGTTCCACCATATCTGGGACCAATCCAGTTATGGCCCCGCCCAGCCGCGCGACTTCGCGCACCAGTCGCGAACTGAGATACGAATACTGCTCGGCCGGCATCATGAACACGGTCTCAAGATCAGGACGGAGTTTGCGGTTCATCATCGCCATCTGCAACTCGTATTCATAATCGCTCAACGCGCGGATACCTCTCAACACCGCGCTGGCCTTGACTCTGGCCGCGTACTCCACGGTCAGCCCGTCAAATACATCCACGCGAACGTTCTTGAAATCCGAGGTCAAATCCTCCAGCATCCGCCGCCGCTCGCCCACGCTGAACAGCGGAGTCTTCTCCGCATTGCGCAGAATCGCCACCACCAGCTCATCAAAAATATGGCTGCCGCGCTCTATCAGATCCAAATGCCCATTGGTCGGCGGATCAAACGAGCCGGGATAGATGGCAGTGACTTTTTTCAATGCCCCTCTTTTGAGTCCGGAGACGCGGATGAAGCGACTGAGAAGATTCTATTCGGGCGGCGTGACGAATGGCAATTGTGGGTGCGGAGACCGCTGGGGGACGCGGTAGGTCTGACCGGATAACATCCATCAGACTGGATTTGCGTGCCCAGACTTGCGGAATTTCTGCCCAGACTTGTTGGATTCCAGGCCAAGGAATTGCTCAAAGACCTTGCTGCCGCAAGATTGCCAAGAGCCGAAATTCTGTGTTTCAAAAAGGGAAGACCGCGACGAGGCAGGCGCGTATTTCAGTTCTTGGAGAAAATCTTCGTAGCAGCAGATCGGGAAACAAGCATCAGCACGATCAGCCAACGTACGCGGGTAGCCGCCAGTTCTCGTGACTCTATCTTCTTGCCGTCGGCCCCTTCCCCTCGGTCCCCGTCGGCATGGTGGTCACTCTCGCGCTTTGACCCGCTCCCTGGGCCGCGCTCTGAGCCGCCGGTTGGGGGCCCGGCGGGATCAGCCCCAGCGCTTTGCGCACTTCGGCTTCTAGCTTTGCTGTGACTTCTTTGTTTTCCTTGAGGAACTGGCGCGCGTTTTCGCGACCCTGGCCGATGCGTTCGCCTTTGTAGCTGTACCAGGATCCGGATTTCTCCAAAATGTTCTGGTTCGCAGCCAGGTCAAGCAAATCGCCCTCTCGCGAAATCCCCTCTCCATAAAGAATATCGAACTCGGCTTCGCGGAAGGGGGCTGCGACTTTGTTCTTCACCACTTTGACCTTGGTTCGCGAGCCGACAACTACGTCGCCTTCTTTGATGGCTGCGATGCGACGAATATCTATACGTACAGAGGAATAGAACTTTAGGGCGCGACCACCGGTGGTGGTCTCAGGGTTGCCGAACATGACGCCAATTTTTTCGCGGATCTGGTTGATAAAGATCAGGCAGGTGCGTGATTTCGAAACCGTCCCGGTCAGTTTACGCAGTGCTTGCGACATGAGCCGCGCCTGCAATCCCATGTGGCTGTCGCCCATTTCGCCGTCGAGTTCGGCCTTGGGCACTAGCGCGGCCACCGAGTCCACCACCAGCACGTCGATCGCGTTCGAGCGCACCAGCGCTTCGGTAATCTCGAGCGCCTGCTCGCCATAGTCGGGCTGCGACACCAGCAAGTTGTCAACATCCACGCCCAGCTTTTTGGCATATGCGGGATCGAGCGCGTGCTCGGCGTCTACGAATGCGGCCATGCCGCCGGTCTTCTGCGCCTCAGCTATTACTTGCAGAGTGATCGTGGTCTTGCCGGAAGACTCCGGCCCAAAAACTTCAATCACGCGCCCGCGCGGGAAGCCGCCGACTCCAAGCGCGGCGTCGAACGAAATCGCGCCCGTCGAGATCACGGAAATCGGAACGATTGCCTCTTTCGACCCCAACCGCATAATGGAGCCCTTGCCAAACTGCTTTTCGATTTGCGCAAATGCCAGATCAATCGCCCGTGCCCGCTCGTCCGCCATGAATGCCTCTCCTGTGAGTACGATGTTGAAACTGGCTGGAGTATATCGCTTATGTAAAGCGAATAAAAGGCGAATCTGAAAATATTCTCAGAAACGTTCCCAAAAAAGAACGCAAGATCACCAACCACGAAGGACACTAAAGAGCACGAAGGAAGCCACTCCCGGATTAATCAGTCCAGCGACTCGCGTTTCCTCGTCTGCGAACGTGCTACAATCTGGAAGTTTTTCTCCTGAAACATCAGGCTCCCGCACATCGTAATCGGACGCACCGTGGCCCAAAATTCTTCCAAAACCATCACCTACGCCGACGCGGGCGTCAATATCGACCAAGCCAATCGTACCAAGCAACGCATCAAGTATCTGGCCCATAAGACCTTCACCAAGGGTGTGCTCAGCGAAATCGGCGGCTTTGGGGGCCTGTTCGCGGTCGATAAGGCGAAGTACCTCGATCCCGTGCTGGTTTCAAGCGTGGATGGTGTGGGCACAAAGCTGAAACTCGCCTTTGAGATGAAGGTCCATCACACCATCGGCGCCGACCTGGTGAATCATTGCGTGAACGACATCGCTGTCCAAGGCGCGGCACCTCTCTTCTTCATGGACTACCTGGCGACTGGCAAACTAGAGCCCGAGGTCGCCGAAAAAGTTGTCGAAGGCATCGCTGAGGCCTGCAAGCACAATGGCTGTGCCCTGATCGGGGGCGAGACCGCCGAGATGCCGGGCTTCTATCCCGAAGGCGAGTACGATCTCGCGGGATTCATCGTGGGCGTTGTCGAGCGCGACCGCATCGTCACCGGCAAAACCGTCGAACCCGGCGACATTATCCTTGGACTCCCCTCGACCGGCCTGCATACGAACGGCTATGCCCTCGCCCGCAAGCTGCTCTTCGAAATCGCCCAGTACGAGCCCGAAACTTACGTCAATGAAATCAAGGGCAAGGTCGGAAATGAACTCATGAAGACCCACCGCAGCTACTGGGCGATCATCAAGAAGCTGACAGCGGCCGACTGTGTATCGGCCATGGCGCACATCACCGGTGGAGGCATCACAGAGAACCTGCCACGGGTGCTCCCCCGCGGAGTTTCAGCCGTAATCGAATATGGCTCCTGGCCAGTGCTGCCGATCTTCGCCCATCTTCAGGCGCTCGGAAACGTTCCCCATGACGACATGATGCGCACCTTCAACATGGGATTGGGAATGCTTCTGGTCATTCCAGCGAAAAAGTTCAAGAAGGTTGAGAGCGTGCTCGATCGCGCCGGGGAGAAGTATTACGCCGTGGGCCGGATTGTGAAGGGCGATCGCAAGGTCAGTTATAGCTGAGTCGCGCTTTGCTCATGCAAGGGATCGGAAGCGCACGCCGGTTCTTTCTTCACTTGGCTGAGCTTCATTAAGTCGAGACTCAGTGGGCTCGGACAAAATTCCCGCCCAAGCAGAGCTTGAACGGGGCACCCATCACTTCTGTCGATTCTCGGCTTCGGCCAGCCATCCGCGCCGTAACTTTTCATCTGGGATGTTAGACAGATAGGGTTTGATATCGAGAATAGGTGTGCCATCGAGCATATCGACGCCGCGCACGTGCAGCTCGGCGCCTTGGCGGCGACGCAGCTTGACGGTGGTCAGGCCAATCGGGTTCGGCCGTCGCGGCGATCGGGTCGCAAACACGCCATGCGGGCGATTGTCGGAGGGCGGCGTCCCCAGCAATTCGTCCCCGCGCAATTCGACCTTAGGGGAGCGGTCGAACTCCCAGATGACGAAGAGATGCGAGAAGCCCTCGATGTCAGTGAGGCCCGGCTCAAACTCGGGCAGGATCTTGAGCACACCATCGGCCTCATGCTTAGCGCCAAGCCCCTTGGGAACTTCGCTCGCGTCCCGGTACGGACTACTCACAAATCCAATCGGCCGAGCGGTAAACATGGGTGACAAGGCCTCCATTCCAATACTAACTCGGACGAACTGTGGTAAGAGTTTCCGTTTGCCAAGTCCCGAGGGTACCCCGTCCAAGCTCTGCTTGGGCGGGGGGTTGGTGTTCATCCGTCACAGACGTGATCCTCGATGCGGAAATATCCTGGCCTCATGCCCTGGGGACTGAAACGCTTCCACCAGACCCGCCAGCTCCACTTCCTCACGTTCAGCTGTTACAAACGCCGACCAAATCTCGGAACTCCCGAGTCCCGCAGCACCTTGGAAGCCGCGCTGGAGCGCGTTCGACAGCAGTACGAACTCGGAGTGTATGGTTACGTAGTGATGCCAGAGCATGTGCACTTACTAGTAAGCGAACCGGATCGCGGCACGCTGGCACAGGCTATGCAGTCGCTGAAACAGGGAGTTTGCGCGGAGGCTAGCTCTACGAGCGCCGGATTCGTTCTGGCTAGCCTGCTATTACGACTTCAATGTCTGGAACGACAGCAAATTTGTGGAGAAGCTTCGTTACATTCACCGCAATCCGGTCGAGCGTGGGTTGGTCGAGCGTCCCGAGGATTGGGCTTGGAGCAGTTTTCGTCACTATTTGAGCGGTGATTTGGGAAGGAGATTGAATCGCATTGGACGGTGCGGAAGAGGGAGCTAGCTGGGATATTTCCTAAGGTGGGAATACGAACCACCCACCGAAAATCCCCGCCCAAGCGGAGCTCGAACGGGGCACCCTTGGGACTAGTTAGGGAGAAGTGCGTGCTTGTGGACGACTGATGCCGTCTGCCTGCTCGTGCGCGTGATAGCTCGACCGAACCAGCGGTCCTGATTCCACATGCCGGAAGCCGAGCCGCAGTGCTTCTTCTTTCAGATACTGAAATTCATCAGGCGTATAGAAACGCGCAATCGGCAGATGATCGCGAGATGGCCGTAGGTACTGGCCGACAGTCAGGATATCTACTCCCCTAACCGCCAAGTCGCGGAAAACGTCCACCAGCTCCGTCATAGTCTCGCCAAGGCCGACCATTACCCCGGACTTGGTGACCATCCCCGGCGAGAACTTCTTTGCGTTTTCTAGTAGTCGCAGCGTTCGCTCGTATCGCGCTCCAGATCGCACGGCACGGTAGAGCCGCGGAACAGATTCGGTGTTGTGATTCAGAACGTCAGACCGGGCATCGAGGACGATACGCAACGCTTCATCGATTCCCTGAAAGTCGGGGATTAAGACTTCGACCCGGCAATCCGGTGCGGCTTTTCTTACTTCGCGGATGGTCTCCGCAAAAATTCTGGCTCCGCCCAGGTTGTCGTCGTCACGGTTCACGCTGGTGATCACGGCGTGCTTTAGGCCCAAAGTTGCGACGGCTTCCGCAACTCGGCGTGGCTCATCGAGATCCAACGGCTGGGGACGTCCCTTGGGTACCGCGCAGAATCCACAACGGCGGGTACAAATATCCCCAAGCAGCATGAATGTGGCCGTGCGGTG
>WNFZ01005703.1_pt1 | contig 20792 bp, 18 predicted proteins | sample 5400081 | NCBI WGS metagenome assembly WNFZ01 (sample SAMN13153365, study PRJNA577476) | soil metagenome | isolation source: 80 cm soil or saprolite under grassland replicate 1 | place: USA:California | collected 2016-06-15
ATATATCGAGTCGTACTACAACCGGCGTCGAAGGCATTCGACAATCGGCTACGACACCCCGATCGAATACGAGAAGAAGCACGCACTCACACGGCTACAAGCCGCGTAACCGAGTGTCTACAAGATCGGGAACACTCCAGAGTCTGTCGTCTGTCTGTCGCCGGAGGGTAGGGGATCCGGTCGGGCGCACTTGCTCGTCTACGTATCGGTCCATGCTCGGCCACTGCTCGCGGGAGCTTCCCAGCTTGTCCTCAGGTCGAGGCCGGCGTTGCGAGAGACAGGTCGATGGTCAGCGCGGTGGCTAGCGTCTCCGGCAGTGGGACGCGGGCGGCCTGGCGCTCGGTTGCCCACTCGCCGGAGTCGGGTGTCTGGCCCATGACCACGCCGAACCAGCGTTCGCGGTCCTTCACGACCCGGAACATCTTTTCGTCATGGGTCCCTGCAAGGTATGGCTCGTAGATGACGATGGGTCGGCCGACTTGCGCTGCCTTCGACCCGATCCGGTCGACGCGGCCGGTGCGTTGTTCGAGCGTGCTCGGGTTCCAGTCGAGGTCATGGTGGACGATGTGCCGACATTCTTGGTGGAGATCGACACCTTCGGCCATGACGGAGCTGGCGATGAGAACTTCCGGGAAGAACGGGGTGTTGAAGGTCAGCATGAGTCGCCGACGTGTCTCGGCTCGCACCCCACCGTTGGCAAGTCGAACGTTCGGGAGGAGTACCTCGCGGCGATGCGATCGTTCGGAAGGGTCGAAGTCCTCGGCTGTGGTGGCGATACCACCGGTCTGGATTGCGTTCAGCGAGGTCAGAAGTTCATCCTTTTCGCTCTGTACCTTCTGCGCGAGCGATCGGGCGAACGCTTCGATGCGATCGGCGAGTGTGGCTCCGGAAACATCAGCGTGTTCGAGACCGGCAACGAGGTCTTCGACCGAGATGTTCGGCTTCAGCCCTACGAAGCGGACTAGGAAAGACGGCGTACGCATGAACCTCACGGCGATCTCTGCCACTTGGTCGGCCGTGTCGCTGTCGAGCCTGGTTGCATGACTCCGGACCCGGTCACGGAAGGCCTGATATCCGCGGGCGTCGCTTCGCAGCAGCCGTTCTCCGATTCGGTCCAACTCGGCGAGCACGTCGTTGTCCGAGTCTGAGCTCATGCCCAGGGCGCTGGCGGCGTGTGTGATGATCTCTGTCCTCAGTGCGCGTGAGATGTGCGATCGCAGCGCTCGCCCGGTTTCGACGTAGAAGCAGAACACGAGAGTCTTCTCGCCGTGGCGCCACAGGTCGAGGACTCGATTCACCGTCGCGGCGATCTTCGGATGCGCTGCCCATCCCTCGGCCGCGTCTGCGGGTAGCGCGTTCGCGATCCGGTCCAGGTACCAGCGGAGTCGTTCGGGTACCTGCACGGGCTGACGGTCTTCTACGACAAGGTCGTCGAGGGCAGCGACGCGGTTGCGGCGGGTGTCCGCGTATGCCTCGAACGAGGAAGCCAACCCGTAGGCGTAGTACGTCTGCGTTGAACGGGGGCCGTCGCCCCCACCCAATGAGGCAACCGCTTGGGCGCGCGCTGCGAGTAGGAATGGCAAGGTCGCGGAGCCTGCGACGGAGAGGCCGACGTCGGCGGGTATGTTGTCGAGGATGCCGCGCCCCGGCAGATAGCGGCGGCGTTCTTCCTTGTCATGCTTGCGGTGTCGAATCACCCATGGGCGCAGCAGTTGTTCGGCCGCCTCCAGATCGGCTCGTGCGTCGTTGGCGACACCGAGTGCTGTGCGTACCGGCTCGGGCTGGTCGTCGCGACGGTCCAGCGACGTCAGATGCGTAACCACGGGAGCGTCCGCGGGGTCAATCCGGGCCCACGCACGTTCGAGCCGTAACGCGGTGGCTTGCGCCCGGTCGAGGGACTGGCCGAGACACGCCAGTTGCTCGTCGAACTGCGCTCTGGCGGCGCGCGAGGGCCAGCGGACGCCGTGGAAGCGTTCCAGCACGCGCAGCAGTTCCTGGTGGCCCAGTTGGAAGGGCGTCGCGGTGAGGAACAGCATCCGCTCGAACATGTTGCCCAGAGGTCCCTGCAGCGCCTTGGCGTCGCGCTCAGCCTCCTCGTTCGCGAACAACCTGGCCAGCCGGGTCTGGTTGCGGACGTGGTGGGCTTCATCTAGCACGACCAGCGGTAGGCGAACATCGAGAGCGCCGAGACTCGCGGTCCACGTCGAGTTGAGTGCCTCCCCAAGTAGGCGGCGCGCCTTGCGGACCCGCGCGTCAATGGTCAGGCTGCGGTTGGCCGGGATCGCGGTGACCGCATCTCTGAGCAACGACAGGTCCACCCGCCCGAGCACTTTCAGGAGCGCGAACGGCACCGGGTCGTCATCAAGGAGCCGGTCGGGCCGCAGACGGTTCCAGATCAGTCGCCACCTTCCGGGTGGGGCGTCGAGCAGGGCCTCCACCAGCTGTTCGTCCTCGAAGCGCCGGTCGTTGAGCAGCACGCCGGCGAATCGCGCCAACGACCTGCGTCGTTTCAACAGTTCCGAGCGGTGGCTGGTCGCCTGACGCAACAGCGCCAGGCGCACGAACGGGTCCGTGAGGCTGCTCGTGAGGGCGCCGTGGGTAACGACGATCAAGTGGCGGCGGGTGGCGGCTGGGTCGTCGAGCAACTTGAGGAGATCGCTGCCTCGTCGAACCGGCCCTGCGGCGCGCAGTCCGTGTCCTGGACTGAGGCAGCGCTCGGAGAACACAGACCACTCGGTCGGCCACTTCTCGGCGACCGAAGGCGGCACCATCACGACCACCGGCCGCTTCCGGTTGGTCGCCTCAAGGACGGAAACCGCAACGGCCAGAGCTACGTACGTCTTGCCCATGCCAACTTCGTCAGCCAGTACCACACCTGGCTGGTTGTCGAATCGGTGCAGGATCTCCGCCGCCGTCCGGCTTTGACGATCGGCGTCCTCGTCCGGTACACGCTCGTTGCGCAGATCAACCTTGGGGCTCAGTCGCCAGTTCATCGGGCAGCGACCTCCAGAGCGTCGCGCACGTACTTGTCCAGTGCCGGGTCGGGCGCTGAGGGTAGCGTCGAGTGACGCTCTTGAAGCTGACGCAGGACGCCTGAGACGAGGACGTTGACCTGTGTGCGGTCGAGCCCGACGCTGGCCGCAGACCAGTCGACCGCTGCCACCGTGAGCGCGAGTTCCGCGAGCAGGAATTGAGGCTCGCCAGGCAGCGCCTGATCTTTCGATGCTGCTGCGATCAAACCGTCGGCGATCACCAGCGGCCCGAACGCACCATGCAGCCGCCAGTGAAGGGCATCGAGGCTGCTGGCCGGTCGGCTCAGTCGCTCCTGAAGGCGCCAGAGCGCCAGGGACAGATGCCGTACACGCTGCAGTAGCAGCCCGCTGCTGTCGAAGCGGCGGAGGGGATCGAGGTCCCCGTGATCGGCGGCGGACGAGCGGCGCGCCCGGTGACGAAGCTCCTGTTCCAGCGCGAACGGCAGCGGTCGGGTCGAGGCCAGCGCGGCGAGTAGCACGTCCACTGGCAGTTCGGCGAGTTCAGCGGGCGGCGGAAGCGCTGTACGGTCATCCACGTTGGCCGTCCAGGTCGTCTGGCACGGGTCGCAGCCATCGACCCAGTGGACCATCAGGTAGGCGGGTAGAGGCCCGGAGGGCAGAGCTACCCGCGTATCGGTCGTCGCCCCCTCAGCCCGCCACCGACCGGTATCGAGGAGGAGCTGCCCTGCGGGGTCTCGAACCTCCCACGTGGAGGGCAACCGTGCCGGGTCGAGAGTGAGCTGTGCCCGAGCTGGTGCTGCCGGGTCAACAAGGCAGTTGACGAAGCCGAGCGGCAGCAGCGGTCCGGTGACCTCATCCTCGTCGGGGGCCGGGTCCCACGATTGATCGTCTGCCAGGATCGGCTCACCGATCCCGGCGAGGGTACGTAAGGCCTTCGCGTCCTGCGAGTCGGCCGGGCAGCCAATCCAGACGTTCAACTCGCGGTGGCCGTGAGTGCGGTGAAGTCCAAGGCCGGCCCCGGTGGCGTTGGAGGATCCGACGAGTGCCGCAATCCATTCGTCGCTCTCGACGAGGACGAGCTTGGCGTGCAGCGTCCTGGGTTCTTCGTCGGGTGGCTTGAACGCGACAAGACGGGCGCCGGGTTGGGCTGCCAGGGATGGCGGAGCGTGGACGCCGCCGGTGTAGGGATCGATCGCGGCGACGAGGGTCAGCCGCCGCCGCTGCGACGGGCGACCGGTCAGCCGTTCTCGAACGGCCGCGACAGCGGGGGCGGGGAGTGCGTCGTCCCAGAACGGCGAGAGCACGGTGGCTTCCAGCGGGAGCGGCCCGTGCCAAACATCGCTGAGGCGTGCCAGTGGACTGACCCCCGGGCGGGCCGGCGCAACCGCGATCCGTACCCGCCCGGTAGTTCGGTCCGGCAGCATGAGCCCTTCGACGTGGTGGGCAAGCAGCCGCAGGGTGGCCAGCGCTCGCGCCTTGGGCCCGGTGGTCCGCGGGCCGGGAGCCAGGTCGACGAGATGGCCAAGCTCCGCTCCCAGCTCGTCCAAAACTGGGCGCGGTACCTGGCATCCTTCGTCGAGGTCGATCGCGAGCGCCAGCTCCACCTGGCGGCGATAGCCAGCCGCGGTCAGGTTCGCCGAGCCCACGACGATGCGGCAGTGCCGCTGCCACAGCAGGAGGGCGACTTTGGCGTGCAGCAGGCCACCCGGTGCCGCGACCGGGAGCAGGTCCCATCGCAGGTTGCGCTTTTCCGCCGGGCTGCTTCGGTCAACGAGGACGCTGACCTGTGCTTCGCCGAGGCGGTCCTCCTCCTCCAGCACCGCGGCGATCGACGAGATCCGGTCTCCTTCCCCTGCGACCGTCGACAGGCCCAGGAATCGTGACACGCACTCTTGGGCGAAGAAGTCCGCGTCGAAGGTGAACGTCGTCGCGAGACACGCGACCGCCGCGCCCGCCCCATCAGGTGCGGACCAATGGTCGAGGAGCCGGACCCCGCTCACGGTGCCGTGTCCTGCACGAACCGGAGGAGCGGGGCGACCCGAACCGGGTGCACGAACCACGGCCCGAGTTGCGGCTGCTCGGCGGATCCGTAGGCCCCCCGAACTACCCAACCGTCTCGCAGCGGCTCGAACCAGCCACGCTTGCCGTTCGGCGGCTTCACCGCCTGGACCTGTTCATGGTGGGTGAGTACGAGCTCGAAGAGTTCGGCAGGTGTCCGGCCGATGGCAAACTCGCCAAGACGCTGCTCAAGACCAACATCCGGGGCGACCCCCGCGATGCGATCGGCTGCCTGCCGATAACGGTCGGGGAGTTCTGTAGCGCAGCGCACAATCATGTGATGGTCCCGGACACGGCTCGCTGTCAGCGGCTGCGCACCAAACGAATGGGAAACTGAGCAGAGAGTCCTGAACACCGCGTCGACGAGGGCTGCGAAGCGTTCATAGGCAACAACCGCGTCGATGATCAGGCCCAAGGAGGTCGAGCACTTCGCCCGCACGGCGTCAAGGAGCTGCGCCTCTGACAGCGTCGGGTCAAGATCCGAGATGCGGCTGGCAAGCTCAGCGCGTGTGTCGTGTTCGCTGTCGATCAGGAGCGCGCGCAACGCCCCGCGTTCGCCACTGCCCAGGCTATCGGGTCGCAGCGAGTTCGCGAGCCGACCGAACAGCCAACTCCCGGGACTGGTGGCGCAGTGGCCAGACCTGAGGGCGGCGCGCACCTCGTCGCGTATCTGAACGCGGAGCCGACCGCCGTCGCTTCCCGGTACCTCGTCAGTGAACCCATCGAAGCCTTGGTCGCGTTCCCAGCGGCGCACCAGTTCGGCGCATCGAATGCCGGGCTCCAGCACCGAACCGACGACCCCACTGTCGACAGCGAACGGCTTGTAGACGCCGTTGAACCCGAAGACGGTGGGGCCCTTCAGATACGTCGATGCGGACAGCCTTTGCGACCGTCCGATGACGCCACGCGCCTTCTGACTGCCAGGTATGCCCTGCGGGAACCCGTGGACATTGAGCCCGCGCACGAACGCCTCGACAACCAGCCACTCGAAGCAGATCGCCGGCGTGGAGATACCGTCCGCCGGTTGCTCATCAGCCAGTGGCTCGCAGGCCAGCGACCCGACGGCCGTGGCTGTCACGAACCGCACCCGGCTCATCCGAGCACGCAACCCAGGGACCAAGAGATCAGCCAACCGGTCAGAGATCGTGGCGAGACCCATCGGATCGATGCTTCCCTCACCCGCAGCAGGCGGATCGAAGGCAGACACCGCCGGAAATGAAAGCCCCGTCAGCGGCAACGCTGCAACTCCTCCCCTACGGAATCCACCATCACGAGAGTGCACCCCTTCCTCTCGCGTCATGATGTCCCCGAAGCAGCCACGCGAGCCGACCCTAGAAACGCTCTGCCGAGCACTCGCCAGCGGGCTCGCCCAGGCTGGTTCCGCCGACCACGAAAAGTCACAACCACGCTACACCCGGCCACCGGACATCACGTCAACGACGAACTGTCGCGCCTAGCCGCCATCCTCGATCAACACGAATGTCCGCGACCCCCAGGGACGGGCAGATGGTCCGCATCCCACCACGTGCACGCTGCCGGGCTACGGGCACGGCACCCATACGTTCCTCGTCGCGTGCGCTCACCCCGCCGCCGTCTCCGTATCGAAGTGTCCGGCATACGCCGACCGCTCTGGGTACCCGCCAGGCGGTCGGCGTGCCAGCTGACGTGCGGTGCACTTGAGCCAAAGCGACGGAGGGGTTCGTTCTGCCATGACCGCAAGCAAGTTGGTCGCAGGCACCGCCGTGGAGGCCGTCGTCGACGTTACTCGGCCGACGACCTGGCCGACGGCGGTACGGGACCTTGTCGATACGCTCTCGCAGTCGGCTCCGACGACCGAGCACGCCGACGACCTGGATCTGCCCGGTGACGCCGACGATCGGGTGCGGGCGTTGCTAACCGGACGACAGCTCCGGGCATACCACGCGACCAGGCTCCTCGACCACGAGCGCGGAATGATCGCTGAACAGGGGCTGCGCGTGTTCAGTCAAGACCTGTTCGAGGAGCGCATCCACGCCGCATACGCCCACGGCGAGATCAGCGAGGCCGAACACCGGCAGTTGCTCGGCACCCACATGTATGCCACCGGGGAACAGCACACCCGTGGCCACCAGGAGGGCAAGGTCTGCCCCAGCCAGTAGCCCGCTTACACAAGGGCTGCAGCAACAGCAGGTAAGACCTGGGCGATGTCGCGTAGATGAACCCGCGAGGCGTGCTCTCCGGTAAAGGTACGAAGTGGTATGCCGGTGGTGCCGTAACTGGCCTCGTATCGGGCGCGCAGGTGTCGCGATGATCGTGACAATAGATTGCTCACCGTGCTCTTGCTGGTCTGTAGGAATCGAAGGGGTTCGGTGCCAGCGAACCACAACTCGGGTCTGCGACCAGACTCGTCCAAGGCGAGACGGACAAGATCTGCGGTCACACCTCGCTTGCGCATCATGTCTCCACCGGACCACAAGGCGACCTTGAACTCGGCTACGCGGCGATTGGTCTCCAGGTCGAAGGGGCGCGACTTGTCGTTGCCCGGTCCCAGTGATGGTCGATTGGAGATGACTTCGCCCTCTTCGAGGATCATCGGGAGGACGAGGGAGATGACCGTGGCGTGGATGACGTCGCTGACCCGCCCAACATCGCGACGCACAATCAGGGCGGCTTGTAGAAGCTGAGGGGTGAGGCCGGCGGCGGTGGTGATCGTGGCCGCGGTGGTGCGGTCCGCGTTGAGTAGGTCATGTTCAAGCGCGCCGATTCCTGCGGTGATCGGTGCGCTGCGAAGGAAGCCGACGAGGGTAGCGAAGGCGGCGCCGGCCTGCTCGACGGTGGCGGGTTGCCAGGCGGTGCCGCCGGTTGTGGGATCCGCTTGCGGTGTCATGGGTCGGTCGGCCGCAAGGCTGGAAGCCTCTGATCAAGCTGTTCGACTAGAGCATGCATGGCCGCGAGGTGGTCGTAGAGGCCGAGGAAGTTAGCAGCCCGGTCCGCGGTAAACACCAGCGCACCGAGTACCAGGTAGGTGTCCTGCCATAGCCACAGGGCGTTGTCCCGGCCAGGGGCGGGCCACGACCCCGGTGCGGCGGCCGGTGACGTGGCGAGGTTGCGTTGCAGACCGAGCAGCTCGGCGTGGGCCACCGCCGACAGCACCGCGTAGGGAAGCTTGCGCTGCGGCCAGATCCTCTCAACCAGACTCGCGGCCCGGTCGGTGTAGGTCAGCCGGACCTCGACGTTCTTCCTGTCGGTGTCGAACGACACCCGCGGGCCTGACCCGTAGGTCCAGCCAAGCTCGCGAATTTCCTGCCGGACGTCATCGACGGACTCGCCGTACCCGGATGGATCCTCGTGCGGGTCAAGCTCCAGGGCCGTGACTGCCTTCGCCGTCTGCGCAGCGGTATGGAGCCGGTAGACCAGCGACCGGGCCAGGCGCTTCTGGGCGTCGGTGGCGGGATCAAGAAGCCACCACGCCAGGGATGCGGTTTCCAGGACACCACGGCACAGCACATCGGCGGCGTACGATGTCGCATTCGGGCCGAGTACCGCCAAGAATCCTTTGGCCTCCTCTACGGCAACCTGGAGCCCCCACCGCGCGATCATAGGTGCAGCAAGCCATGGCCACGATCCAGTCCGGGGCGCTGGCCGGCGAGACTCCTCGGCGGCCAGTTCAGTACCGGCAGGGCTGTCCGCCCAGGGCGTCGTCCACGCCGTGTCCGCGTCTACCACGTCGCACGCCACAGCGATTGCCCTGGCGAGCAGAACGCGAAGCTCGTCGGTCATAGCCTCGGCCGGGGGCGTGTCCACGACGTGAACCCTACTCAGCCCGACGTGGTCAGCGAATCGGTTTCGACCGGCCGGGCCTCCCTCAAACCAAACCCGGGGCGGTTCACGCCGCCGGCGAGTTCCACGTCGCCCGCACCAACCTGGACCACGCCATTGAGATCCTCAACGAACTCGACCAACCCGACGACCAGCTATGCACCAGGCTCGGCAACTCATCGGCGAGAATCACCGTCAGCCGAAACAGCAGCCCCCGGCGTGACGGCGCGGCGCCCAGAAGCAGCTGCAGCAACGCGAACGCGTTCGTGATGCCAAGGTAGGCGAGGCGAAGGAACACGGAGCGGCGTCATCGCGTAGTCACCGCCACCCATCGGACAGCTGAGTGCCCTGAGCAGGGCGGACGAACTTTTCGGCAGCCACAACCTCGAACTTGCGGCGTTCCGGGTGTCGGCGGCTCAGGCGGCGACACCGATAGCCGGCCGGGTGCAGCGCCTGTGAATCGCGTGGTGCTCCGATGGTGCTCGGACGTTCGCTACTGAATCGGCACCGTCGGCGAGATTTCGGCACGCCGGCCTCTCGTCAGGCGTCGCCCGCCCCACTGTCCGGGCGCTCATCGAGGGTTCATCGCCCGGACCAGCCGATACAGAAGCCCTCCGTTCCGGACGGAGGGCTTGCAAACCAGCACGCTGCATGAGACTCTTAGCATGGAGTTCGATATATATCGGCCATCTGACTACGGATCAGAAGGTTAGGGGTTCGAATCCCTTCGGGCGCGCAACATCATCAGGAATCTGACCTGCGGAAACGCATGTTACACTGCGTTCAAGATTCGTCCACTGTGGACCTGTGGTGCTCCTACGGTGCTCGTCAGTTTCGGACGGTGTCCGTCCGGACCGCCCAGCCCCAGTCCAGCCGGGCGCCACCCAATCCGGATCTTGCAGGTCGTTGTACGGACGGTCATCGTCATCATGGACGATGCCTATCGATGAATTCAGGCGGACGTAGGCCATTTCATGCCGCCAGAGTCGCTCCCGGTGCAGCAGTGCCTCCGGCGGCGCGCTGTCCCGAGCCGGCCGGGATAGTTGCGGTGATGACGTAGCTCCGCAGGTCCAGCGAGCATTCACCCGCGACCACCGACTCGGCAATGCCGCATCGACGATCACGCCACCGCGGTCGACTCGCCGCCCTTCACGCGCGCAACATCATCAGGCACTGTCACCCGAGCAACGGTTTTCAAACCGTTGCGCGGCTGGTCCCAGACGGTCTGACGGCCGCTCCATTCGACCTGACTCAAGCAGGGCGATTCGGACCGTGAGTGGAGCAACGGTTTCCTAATCCGCCGCTTTCTGGGCTTGATCAATCGACGAAATCGCGCTGACCTGCGGCGCCGCCGCTGCGCGCCGCCCGTAGTGGATCTTTGTGTGCTCCGCGTGTGCTCGGCTGTCGGACGATTGTCGGTCAAGATCCCAGCTTGTTAGACACTCATCTATGTCAACACTGTATGCACCCCGAATCGGACTACGGACCGTAGTCCACGCTGGTCAGCTTCGACAGGGGCGGCGATGCCGTCTTGGCAGTGAGGGTGACGCGTCCCGGGCGGGCGCGTGGGCGGGTAGGTGATGCCGTCGCCGGTCGAGTGGGTGTGTGACCGCCGGCGGCCACCGGCTCGCCCACTGCCGCGGCGCGGCGTCACCGAGGCGACAGGAGGAGCTCGCTGGCCCGGATGACGGCCGCCAGGCGACCTCCTGCCGTTGCCGCGTGCACCGGCGCGCCAGCTGAAACGGCGCCTGCGACCGATGCGACATCTGCGCAACGATCGGACCACTGCGGTGATCATCAAGGGGCACGCATTCGTCCAGAATCTCTGCCGCGGCCACTACCGCCTCACTACCGGCGTGCCGACCACCTCCGCCTCGCCACCGTCTTCGACGAACTCAGCCACACGCGACCTGATCAACCGCCGAATCCACCGCGTGATCGGTCTCGTCCACCGATCCGCTGATGCAACACCGCCCGTTCGCCGACGCCAGGTCCTGGCCGGACTGATCAATGAATACTCCCAGGCAGCGTAGGCACACCGAGTAATCGAGCCCCACAGCCTCGATTCGTCCAGAAGACCCGCCTGCAAGACATTCGCACCAACCTCCTCGAACGCATCGACGAAGCCCGCGAACAGGGCTAGCTCGGCGAGGTTGAAGGTCTCCAGGCCAACCCTCACCGCCGCCGACTAGAAGCTCGCCGCCATGGACACCTTCGCCGCCAGGCGACACGTCGTCAGCCTCGGCATGCCCGACTTCCGCCAAGCCGCCGGGAGGCACATGCAGTGACCACGCCCACCCCTCACGCCAGACTCCAGGCGCTGCGGCACTCCAGTCCGGCGGTGCGCCTCAACGACCGAGACCGACGTTCGAGGTCAGCATCGCCTCCGACGGCATCAGATCCGCCTTCGAGATCGAAGGCCCTCACCAGCACGACGCATGGATCGCCTGAGCCTGTCCAGCAATCCCTGCGGATCAAACTCCTCGCGCAGACCGAGCAGGTAACCGGCAGTTCCGCGGCGCTGTTCCTGTGCCGTGTACGGCAGCCGCACTTCGAGACCTGATCTTGGAAGGGGTGGGGCGCTGGGGATGTCACGGGGTTCGGCGTGTCAGCTTGTGCGAGGCAGCGGCCGTCCCGTAGTTCTGCGTGATTGTGGATCAAACTGAATACGAGACGGCCGCCGCGTGCATGGTAGCCGCCGGTGAGTTGGCCCGGGAGTACCGGGATGAGCTGCTGGGGCGCGTCGGGGCGGTCTTCGCCCGGCGGGAGCCGCGGATGCAGGCGGGTAAGTATGTTGCGGCGCTGAGCGCCGAGGTGCCGCGGAAGAACGGCTGGCAGATCGCGGAATGGGCCGGTGATGCCACCCCGGACAAGACGCAGCGGCTACTCAACCACGCGGTGTGGGACGAGCACGCGGCGATGGGCATCGTGGCCGCATTCGTCGCCGCGCACCTCGACATCGGCGGCGATCCGCATGCCGTGGTAGTGCTGGACGAGTCCGGTCAGGAGAAAACGGGCGAACACACCGCCGGGGTCAAGCGCCAATACGTCGGCTGCGCCGGCCGGGTGTCCAACGCGGTCAACGTCGTGTACGCCACCCTCGCTACCGGCCGGGGACACGCTCTGGTCGGGGCCCGCCCATACCTGCCCCGCGAGTGGGCAGACGACGCGCAGCGCCGGTCGCGGGCCAAGGTGCCCGAGGACCTGGCGTTCAAGACCAAACCGCAGCTCGCCGCCGACATCCTCACCGGCCTGCACACCGCCGGGCTGCTCCCGCCGTGGGCGACCGGCGACGAGGTGTACGGCCGCGACAAGAGCCTGCGCGACTTGGGCGAACAACATGACGTGGGCTATGTGTTCGGGGTGCCTTGTTCGTTCACCGTGGTGTTGACCTCCGGCCGGCGGGTCCGCGCCGGCCAGGCGCTGAAACTGGTCCCGGCCAAGGCGTGGAACCGGGCCTCGTGCGGTGCCGGGTCCAAAGGAGACCGCACATACGCCTGGGCGTGGATCGCCACCGCAAGCCAGCGCCACCACCTGCTCGTGCGCGCAACCTGACCGATCCGACGGATGTGGCCTTCTTCTACGCCTACCTGCCCGTCGGGCGACCCGCCACCCTGCCCACCCTGGTCGCCGTCGCCGGGCGTCGATGGCCGGTGGAAGAAGACTTCCAGGTCGGCAAGGACCAGTTCGGCCTCGACCACAGCCAGGTCCGGCTCTACACTGCCCTGCTACGCCACCTCGCCCTGACCATGATCGCCCCTGGCCGCCTGCGCCGTGGCCGCCGCCACGATTCGGGCGCACACCAACACCCTGGCCCCACCACCGACCCACCCCGACGATAAGCCACCCGCCGACCCCGGGCTCATCCCGCTGACCGTCGCCGAGGTCAAACGCCTGGCCAACCTGGTCACCCGGACCGGCCGCGCACTCGCCCACCACCTGCGATGGTCGTGGTGGCGCCGCCGCCACCAAGCCCGCGCCCGCTGGTTCCACCACCGCACCCGGCTACGCCGCAGCCTCCAACCACCACGAACATGACCAGACCTCTGATCGGCACGGTGGATCGGAAGGCCCATTTCGGCACGGTCCTACGCGATCGACACCAGCCCAGGCGGGGCCTGGCGCAGGCACCCGCCCGGTGGCTAACCGAGACGCAGAACGGTTTCCTCGATTTCGGTGCTCCGCGCGTTGGCGTATGAGATCTCGGTGCCGATGATCGTGAAGCCCGCCCTCTGCAGGACCCTGAGCGATCCGACGTTGTCGCTGGCGGCGCGGGCATACAGGGGCCGGACCGAAACCGTGTCGAGCAACAGAGCAAGGGCTCGGCTAGCGACGCCTTGTCCCCAGACAGAGCGGTCGATCCAATAGGTGACCTCGGTGTCGCCCTGCATGACGAAGCTGGCGATGCTGCCCACGAGGCGTCCACCGCAGATCACCGCGCGCAACGTGACGTCGGGAGAGGCCCTCACCTTCGACATGTGGGTGTCGAACGCTTCACGGTCGTTGGGGTCCTTGGCAGTGAAGGCGGCCATCCGGACCGACTCGGGGTCACGCATCTGGTCGAACAGCGCGTCAAGGTCAGAATCATCGATCGGCCGCAGTGCCACCTCCGCCACCGGCGTCCTCCTCACCTTGCTCCGCCCCGGCCTACGGGGCGAACGTACCAGCAACGGCAGACACGTCTGGCTTGCGTTGTGCGCGTGAGCTCTGTTCTCGGCCAAGCTCGTGCGCCCACCGACGCTTCACCACACAGGGCTACCTTCAGCCGCCACAGCGGCCACTCAATTCAGTCTGGCCGCTGATACAGGTTTCGAAGTGCGGCTGCCGTACGTGCGACGCGCCTGAACGCTGGACGCAATGACCTGGGCGGCGACAAGCCCTGCCTGCCCGACGGCGGCCGGGACACCAATACCGGTCGCGGCAGCGGCGGCCACGGCTGGGAGTTCCAGCGATTTCAGGCCGAGCACCGCCCGTGCCGGCTCCAGCCCGAGCCGGCGCAGGCCCCGCTCGAGGTCGGCCGTGGGCGCCCGCAGGTCGCGTTCCACGAGGATCTGCAGCCGGGCGCGCAGGACCTCCGGGCTCTCGATCTGCGCCATCTCGACGAACTGGTCGGTCAACGAGTCCATGTGTCCGCGGAACGCGTCGAACTCGTCGACCAGCATCCGGCGCGCTCGCGCCACCTTTTCCACTGGTATGTCGTCCAGACCGCGCGGCACCACGGTGCTGATCGCCACCGCCGCGTACAGCGCGGCGACCTCCGCCGTGTCGCGAAGCGGCGCGCGACCTGGATCGTCATCGCTGAGCAGGACCTGGGCCAGGGTGTCCATGTCCCATCCATTGAGCACGCCGTACACGCCTGGTTGATCGGTGACCGCCGGCATGTGGTTGGCCCGGGCCAGACGCTCCGCCAGCGCCGTGACGTAGACATCGGCCAGCCGCGGATGCATGCCGACCCAGCCGAGGCTTTCACGGTGGCCAACGCCGAACCGGTGGCGGTGAACGTGGCGAACAGGTGCGTCACGGCCTGCTGCACGCCGGCGTCGGGGTCGAGGACGACCTTGCCGGCGCCGTTGTAGACCAGCCCGACCGGCAGTGGCTGGATCAGTTCGCCGCGGCGGGCCTTGGACAGCACCCCGCCACGGAGCCGGCCCTTGAGCAGGTGCAGCTCGGCCTCGCTGAGGCTGCCCTTGAGGCCGAGCAGGAGCTGGTCCTGGAGGTCAAGGACAACGGCAAGAGATACGCGCTCTCCTCCTACCGGCGCGGTTCCACCGGCATCTGGGTGTCGGTGTCGCGCGGCGACGGCAGCTTCGCCGCTCCGGTGAAGATCGCCGACAGCGCCGGTACGCCGCTGCTGGCCGGCGGCAACAGCTGTGGCGCCTACACGACCACGAGGCTGGGCGACTTCGACGCCGACGGCCGTACCGACATCGTGCGCATCGTGGAGGGCCAGATGAGCGTCCTGCGACAGACCGGCAACCACAACCGGGACCGGCTGCTGACGGTACGCGACGAGGGTGCGCCGTGGGACCGGGAGACGGTCAAGTAACAGTACTCGTGGTCGGACCACATGGCGCAGATCGGCAACTTCACCTGCTCGTACCCGCGGGAGTGCATCCGAGCGGGCTTTCCGGTGGTGCGCAAGGTGTCGTCCAAGGCTCACAACACCGACCCGGCATCGGCGGCCGCCGCGACGTCGCTCGACCACTACTACTCGTACGAGGACCCGGTGACGGACCTGCGGGGCAGAGGGTTCCTGGGGTTCGGCACGATGCGCACGTGGGAACCGGCCCAGCCAAAGGAGACGGTCACCACCTACGCGCACAGCAAGATGACCTCGGACCAGAAGTACTACCCCGAGGTCGATGTACCGGCCACGGTGACCACGGCCGTGCCGATCGTGACCGCCACCAAGAGCGGCACCACGACGGAGACCGCACGGGTCACCCGCACCGTCTACACCTACGACGCGCGCAAGACCAACGCCGTCGCAGACGGGCACGGTGGTCTTGCCGGTGTCCGTACCGCCACAGATGATCACATTCTCCTTCGCCGCCGAGCGCCTCACCGCGGTCCTGGCCGAACCCGGCGCCCTCGAACTGGTGGCGCGGATTGCACAAAACCGCAGCGCGTAACCGGCAAATCAGACCGACCGCTGACCGTGCGCCGCGCCGGTGGTTGGCTCTGCACGCCGGGCCGCACCGGTCCGGCGCACGGTGCCACCGCGGGGGAGGCAGTATGCGACTCGGAGTGCTCGGACCACTTGAGTACCGGTCACACGGGGGGTGGCGGCGGCCCGCCGGCGCCAGGCAACGCAGGCTGCTGGCGGCGCTGCTGGTCGATGCCGGGCGGCCGGTCTCGATGACCCGCCTGATCGAAGCGGCCTGGGAGGGCGAGCCGCCGCCGACCGTGGCAGAGCAGGTCGCCAACGGCATGTCGGCGCTCCGGCGGGAAATGGGCCGCCACGAGCCGTCACCGCGGATCGAACGCGGCCCGGCCGGCTACACGCTGGACCTAGCCGGCCACGAACTCGACCTGGACCTGTTCCGCCGGTGGGTGGCCCGCGCGCACGCGCTGGCGGACCGGGCGGACCTCGCCGGCGCCGTTGCCGCGTTGACCGACGCGGTCGGACTCTGGCGCGGTGCCGCCCTGGCCGGCCTCGACACGCTCGCCCTGCGGGCGGCGGCCGAGCGGTTTGACGAGCTGAAGCTGGCCGCGCTGGAGGACCTCGGCTGGCTCGAACTGCGGCGGGGCAACCCGGACCCCGTGACCCGCTTCGTGGCCGAGCTGGTGGCCCGGCATCCGGTCCGGGAGCGGCTGGTGGCGCTGCTGATGTTCGCGCTGCTGAGGGCCGGCCGCCGGGCCGAGGCGCTCATCGCGTACGGCCGGCTTCGCGCATCGCTGGTCGCGCAGCTCGGCATCGAACCGCAGCCCGAGCTGGCCGATCTGCACCGCTCCATCCTCCGGGGCCGCCGGCTCGACGCCACCGACGTCACGCTCGGACGCTCATCCTGGGTGACGAGTCTTGAGCACTCCGTCCGGGCCGGTTGACATGCCCGCCGTAACCTCTTGCCAGGACGTCCGCCGTGGCCGCAGGATCGGGCGGCGTCATGCGCCGCGACCTGCGGCGATGGCGCGCCGGTCGGGGGCAGGGGGCGAGATGGCACGGTCATCGGCGCTGGTCGCGCCGGGAACGGCGATACCGCAGCTCGGGCGTCTGGGGTTGTCCACGGGCGCGGACCTGGTCTACCGCAGCCTGGTGGAGTTCGGGCCGCAGTTGGTGGGCGAGCTGGCCCGTACGCTGGGCATGCCACCGCGCCGGGTCCGGGAGGCCCTCGACGAACTGGCCGATGTTGGGGCGGCGCATCCCGGTCGCCGCCGGCACGCACGCCGCGCGAACGCCTGGCTCGCCGCCGAGCCGGGCGTGGTCGCCGCCGAGCTGCGCGCCCGGCGGGTCGATGCGGCGCGGGCCCGGCACCGGTTGCGCAGCGAGCTGGCCGGGCTGTCGGCGCTGGGCGTACCGCTGGACATGGCCCGGGTCCGCGTGCTGCACGGTGGTACCCGGATCCAGGCCCGCCTCGCCGAACTCATCGCCCGCGAGCGGCAGGACCACCTGGTGCTCAGCACGGAACCGGCGTTTAGCGTCGAGTCGGTACGCGCGGCCGCGCCGCTGACCCGTTTGATGTGTGAGCGCGGCGTGTCGATCCGGCACGTTGGCGTTCCGGCGATCGCCGGGGACGCGAGCGGGGCCATCGCCGACGAACTGGCCAGCGGCGGCGCGCTGTACCGGGAGCTGCCGGCCGTTCCGACCAAGCTGATGATTTTTGACCGGACGACCGCCCTTGTACCGCTGAATCCGGGGGACGTCGGTAGGGGAGCGTTCGAGACGAGCGAACCGTCGACCGTCCACGCACTGATCGACGTCTTCTTCAACCAGTGGGAGCAGGCACGCGAGCCACGGACAGAGAGCATGGACATGGAGCTGAACCCGCGCGAAGAGGCCATCGTTAGGCTGCTCGCGGCCGGCCACACCGACGCGGGTGTCGCCGCCGAGCTGAAGTTGAGCGCCCGGACCATTGCGTACACGCTGCGCGGCCTGATGGACCGGTACGGCGTGCAGAACCGGTTCCAGCTCGGCCTCGTACTCGGCCCGCTCGCCGCGCGACACGTGCTTGGGCCGTCCCAGACCTCGGACACGAATGGAGACACCGAATGAGCACGGCGCGTCGGATCGTCGCGGTGGTCGCCGTAGCGGTTCTCGTCGGGGTGCTGCTGCGATCGCCCGACGCGGCCGCCGCATCCGCGCAATGGCTCTGGTGTCCACCGGGTGGTCCGCAGACAACCGGGACGCTCAGCGGGGATGCCGCGGACGGCGTCGTGCATTTCTCGGGAACGGTTACGCCTTGTGTCATGCCCGAGGCGCAGGACACCTTCGCCATCGGCTACTACCACTTCGATGAATCGACGTTCATGCATTGGACGAGCGGTTGGCTGATGCACTACGAGTCCGGCCAGACCAGCTTCGACCTGACCGCGCCCGCCGAGTTCGGTACATCCCCGAACCAGTACAGCGTGATGGGCATCTGCGTCATCAACCATCCGACGGGCCGCCTCGCCTGCCTCCGTGTTGCCCGCGACGGGACGGGACACCTCTCGGTGACGCCGACCAGCGTCACCGACTGGGTGGTCGACACCGGCGTCATCTTCCGGTACCAGGGCGACCCGTGTGATCCCAACTGCCCGACGTGCTGGACGGCCGAGCCCGGCGGTGGTGTATAGCCGGCGGCGCGTATTCCTCTGCGGCTGTCATTTACCGCGGAGCAGCTTCAGCAGCCGCCAGGCGCGGCGGCGTCGCGCCGGGTCGGCGGACCAGAGGTAGATCACGGCGAGGGATGTCGCGGCGGCCGCATAGAGCAGCAGCGCCAAGGATCGCGTCCGGCATGGTCGTGGTGGTCCCTTCACGAGGAGCGGTGCGGACGTTCGTCGTACGACCGAATCCACTGTCTGCCTACGCCCGGCCGGGTTTACGAGTGCTGGCAACGCCGTACGCGCTTTACAGAAGTTGACAGGCCGGGCGACGATCGGAGCCATCATGACGGCACCGGAAGACGAGCAGCGCAACCGTCTGCGGGATGAGCTCGCCCGGTTGTACCTGCGTAGCGGGAAGCCGAGCACCCGAGACATTGCGCGGGAAAGTCGGGTTCAGTCACACCACCGTGCACCAGGTACTGAGCTGCAAGAGGCTGCCGAGCTGGGGCAAGCTAGAGCTCGTCGTCGAAGCGCTTGGCGGGGACCCGGAGACCATGCGTCCACTGTGGGTGTCCGCCCGGCAGGCGGTGGACTTCGCGGAGCCGGCCGTCCTGCCGGTGGCGCGGCCCACCGTGGGCATCCTTGTCGCGCACGTCCTCGACGCCCGCCCGCTTTACTCTGTGATCAGCAGCCCGGTGCCGGTTGCAGTCGACGGCGACCCGAACGTCTACCGCACCGGCGTCGTGGCTAGCGCCGACCCGGAGCGGGCACGACGTGGTGGTGGGGGTGCTGACGCAGGACAACAGCCGCAACGCGGCAGCCGGCTGAACCGACCTGATCCGCAGCTTCCCCTCGGTACGGTGCGTGGTGATGACCGGCGTGGCCGCCGCGGTCCGCGATGTTCGGCTCGGCGACGTGGCCGTCGCGACCGAGGGCATCGTGGACTATGACCAGGTGCGCCGCTTTCATGGCATGGTGTCGCTGCGGCGGCACACCGATGGCATGTCCGCGGAGATGCGGCGGGCGGTCACCGCGAGGCGCGAGCTGGCGTGTTCGCCGGAGACAGGCCGGGAGGACTGGTCGCCCTGGCTGAACGAATGGTTCGTGGTACGTGGCATCGGGGACGAGGCCAGCTCGCGGAAGGTAGATGAGAACTGGCGGCCGTACGCACGGCTCGTCGCCGCCCGCTGCGTTCGCGGCCTACTCCAGCACTGCCGGCCATTCACCTGAGAGCGTGTCTCATTGGATTGGTGTGAGTTTGGTACACGATCATCCTTTGTGGACGATGAGGCAATACGGCGGTGGGCGCGGACTCGCTCCGGAAGATTGCGCAGCCGTTGATCCCGCCAGCGCCGAGACGGCCGCAAGGTGGCGGCCGCCGGCGGGTGGACGACCGGCGTGTGCTGGCCGCGGTGCTGTACCTCACGCAGGCCGGGTGCTCGTGGTGGAAGCTGCCGGAGGTGATGTTCGGAGGCCTGTGGGGCTCGTAAATCCGGTCCAGCCAGTGCGACAGTGCGACGTTGTGCGCGTGGAGCCCCAGGCTGACCGGGATCATCCCGGTGATGAGCGCTTCGCTGGTGTACCAGCTTCTCCGGCAGATCCTGCAGATGTTGACCCAGCTCGCCCGCGATGGGGGCGCCAAGGACGTCGAGCTGCTGGTGCTGTGGCACGAGGTCGCGGTCCTGCGCCGGCAGGTGCACCGCCCGAAGCTGCAACCGGCCGACCGGGTGGTGTTGGCGGCGTTTGTCGCTACTCGCCCGGCACTGGACCTGCCCGCCCAGCCGAGCGGGTCGGCCGCCAGTCGACCACGGCGTCCGGGCGATAGTGCTGCGCTTGGCCCGGGAGAACCCGAGCTGGGGCCATCGCCGCATCCAGGGCGAGTTGGTTGGCCTGGGCTATCGGATCGCGGCCAGCACGGTGGGGAAGATCCTGCACCAGGCCGGCGTGGACCCGGCACCTCGCCGGTCGGGACCGACCTGGCGACAGGTCCTCACCGCGCAGGCCAAATCGATATTGGCCTGCGACCTCTTCACCGTCGACACCGTGTCACTAAAACGGCTCTACGTGCTGTTCTTCATCGACCTGGCCACCCGCCGCGTGCACCTGGCCGGGGTCACTGCACACCCGACCGGCACCTGGGTCGCCCAGCAGGCCCGCAACCTGTTGATGGATCTCAGCGATCGAGCCGATCGGCTGCGATTCCTACTGCGCGACCGGGACAGCAAGTTCAGTGCCGCCTTCGACGCGGTGTTCACCGCCGTCGGCATCAAGATCATCCGCATCCCGCCCCAGGCGCCGCCACTTCTCCGGAGTTCGTCGCGAGTCTGGACGATTTCTGAGCGAACTCTGGAGTGGACGGTACGGGACACCGCAAGCGAGGTCTGCAGTTGCCCGAACTCCGGCCTACCACATCAGCGGGTCGCCGCTTTGCTGAGTACGGAGCGTGCTCTGAGCTGCGGGCCGGCAGATCCGATGGGGTGAACGCGTCAGCGTTCAAGCGCAGGTGGATCCGGCGCTCTCGCGGCCGAGGTGTTGGCCGGGAATCGTTATCGAGACGACCGGCGATGCATGCGGCGGGTTGGCCCGGCGGACGTGCCTGCTGCAGTGGACCGGTCCGTGGTGTGTCCGTTGGCGGCTTCTGGCGCCCGGGTGGTGAGTACGTTCGCGATGACGTCGTGGACGAGGTCTGGGGGGATG
>WNFZ01006348.1_pt1 | contig 20760 bp, 20 predicted proteins | sample 5400081 | NCBI WGS metagenome assembly WNFZ01 (sample SAMN13153365, study PRJNA577476) | soil metagenome | isolation source: 80 cm soil or saprolite under grassland replicate 1 | place: USA:California | collected 2016-06-15
GCCTCAACCTCACAGCGCACCAGCCGCCCGTGCGCGCAGCAACCAGGTCTCGCTTTCCTTTCGTTCACCTACGCCGGTCAGTCGTGGTGCCCACCTGGTGGCGCCGCTCGGCCTCCACGGCTGTGACGCCCTGTATCATTCCGGCCAGTGCAAAGGTGACCCTGCGCTGCCCTTCGTCGTCGAACTCCCCGGCGATGGTCACCGCGCCGTTGGTCACCTCGACGCTCCATCGACCGTGCTCCCCGCCATAGGCATCCAGCTGGGTGCGCAGTTCGGCGGCGATGACGTCGTCGTCGCGGACCAGGGTGCCCAGGATGTCCCGGCGGCTGACGATGCCCAGCACCTGCCCGTCGTCGACGATGGGCATGCTCCGTACGTTGTAGAACAACATCAGTTCGGCGATATCCGCGATATCCGCGCCGGCGGTCGTGCTCACCACCGGCGTGGTCATCAACTCGCCGACCAGATCCGGCGGCGCCTGCTGCGGCTCGGCCTGGCGGAACGCGTGCAGCCGCGGGTCGATCGGCACCCGATGCCACAGCAGATCGCCCTCGCTGACCATCCCGACCAGCTCGTCGTTGGAGTCCAACACCGGCATGGCGGTGATCCGATGACTTGCCAGCAGCGCGGCAGCCTCCTTGGCGGGAGTGTCGGTGTGCACAGTGACCACCGGCCGGACCATGATCTCCTGCGCCTTCATGGCGACCCCCTTGCTCGCGCTTTTCCGTCACGCTAGGCGCGCGCACCACCGGGCGGGCACCGCCGCAGGGCCCGAACCGGCCGGCCGAAAGTCCCGCGGTCGCGCGCAGGTGCGGTTGCGCGGCACAGAGCAGTGGTATGTCAGGGGGTCGCGGCCCGGCACAGGTCCCGCACGGTCCGGGTGAGCGCCTCCAGGTCGGAGCTCTTGCGGACGTACCGGCTGTTGGCCGGCAGCGCGCGACCGTCCCGCTCCAGGTCGGTACGTTCGACGATGGTGCAGAACACAACGGGCGTGCGCCGAAGCCGCGGGTCGGCGGCCATGAGCTCCGCGCAGCGCAGCCCGGCCCAGTGGTAGCCGCCGTCCACCACGTCGGCCGGCGGCGGCTGCGCGTTCCGGGTCGGGAAGTCCCACCGCAGCATCACGTCCATGATGACCACGTCGGGCGGCCGGGACCGGTACCCGGACAGCCGCTGCCGGAACTCCTTCTCGGTCGGCACCGTCTCGATGTGCGCGTCCGGGAACGCGTCCCGCAACTGTTCCTCGAACGGCCCTTCCTGCAGGTGGTCGTCCTCGACGATGAGGATCCGCAGAGACATTGCCTGCTCCTTGTCGCATGGCCGGCTAGATCGGGAAGGTCAGGTGCACCGTGGTCTGGTCGCCGTCGGCGCTGATGTGGACGCCGCCGCGCATCGAGCGCATGAGGTTGTCGACGATCCACAGCCCGAGCCCGGAGCCCTCGCCGGTGGTGGCGCTGGCCGCCGTCCCGCGCCAGTTGCGTTCCAGGCAGTGCTGGACGTCCTCCGGCCCCATCGGCAGGCCGGAGCTGGTGACGCTGACCGCGAAGGCGCGCTCGCCGAGACGGCCGCCGATGCCGACCGCGGTGCTTTCGTAGCTGTACTTGGCGGCGTTGTCCAGCAGGTTGCCGACGCACTGCTCGAGGAAGGAACGGTCGCCCCGGATCAGCCGCCGACCGAGGCCGCGCACCGAGTCGCGGTCGACGTCGAAGGCGATGCACCGCCGGGGGTTGCTCAGCATCTGGGCGTCGTCGGCGCAGGCGATCAGAATCCGCAGGACGTCGTCGGCACCGAGCAGGTCCTCCTTCGGCGTCGGCTTCTGGCGCTTGCTCAGCAGGGCGAACACGCCGGCCGACATGGCCACCCGGCTGGCCTTGCGGCACAGGCCGCGCACGGCTCTGAGCTGGGTATCGGTGCGGCTGTCGAAGCGGCTGCTCTGGATGACGCGTTCGATCCGGCTGGTCGCGGTGAGCAGCGGGCTGACGAGCTGGTGCTCGAGATCGGCCAAGGTGTCGGCCTGCCCGCGGACTGTCTCCTGCAGCCGCCGCCGGGTGTCCTGCAGGTTGTTCATGGTCTGGTGCAGGCGGTGGTACAGGGCAAGCTGGTCGCCGATGATCTCGCACACCTGCGGGGAGTTCGGCGGCAGCGTCGCCGACGGCCCGAACGCGACGAGCACGCCCTCCGACCGGCCGCCGAACCCGATCGGTGTCCCGACGAGCCAGCCCGGGCCGTGGTCCGCGCCCTGCGGGTTGACCACACCGGCGTCGGCGGTCGCCGAGCGCTGCGACCTGGTCAGGTGCATGGTGAGCAGCAGGTCGGCCACCACCTCGGGCAGTACCGCCTCGGTCTCGGCCAGGTCGCCGGCCGGGCCCTTCGCCGCCCGGTAGGCCAGGGCCGTACCAGAGCCGCCCGACGTGTGCGTGGCCTGCCGGATATCGACCCTGGTGCACTCCGGAACCACGTCGAGCACGATCTTGAGCGCGATGTCGTCGATGATCCGGTCCCGGGGAGTGCCGCGGGACAGCTCCTCCGAGATGAGCTGGTTGAAGGAGGTGATGCCGGCGGCCAGCCGGTGCAGGGACAGGTTCTCCGCCGAGATCGTCCGGCGGTGCAGCCAACTGCTCCAGTACTGCGCGAGCTGCGCGGCGACCGTGGTCAGCGACTCCTCATCGGCCCTGGTGAAGCCGAACGGCGGCCCGCAGCTTCCGCCGCACCGGATCAGCCCCCACAGGTGGTCGCCGCTGGTCACCGGGCAGGCCAGGACGTCGTTCGGCGCCCCGCCGGGCAGGCCGGCCGGGCCGCCGGGCAGGCCGGCCGGGCCGCCGGGTCCGGCCGCCGGCCAGCCGGGCGGCAGCCGCACCGCGTCGGGGCGCTCCGGGTGCTCTCGTGGCGAGCCGGCGAACAGCGGGAAGACGTCGTCGCCGGTGTCGTGTCCGCGCAGGTAGACCGCGACGTCGGCGCATTCGAGGACGGCGCCGACCGACCGGCAGACCTGCGCCACGTACTCCGACAGCCGGTCGCGGCTCAGCGGGTCCCGCGGCGCCTCCAGGTCCGCCTCGTGCAGGATGCGCTGGCAGTTGCGCACCATGGCCAGGGTCTGCCGGTCGCGCAGCGTGCTGCACAGCTCGGGGAGGACGTCCAGCAGGTCGGCGGCGATATCGAACGCGGCCGCGGACAGCTCGGCGTCCCCGGTCAGGGACAGGACCCCGCGGTGGCCGTCGAGGTAGCTGATCGGCAGGGCCCCGATCACCCGGCCGGTCCGCGGCCCGTCCGGCGGCGGTAGCGCGAGAGTGCCGGTGCGGAACGCGGCGAGCGTGGTGGCGTCGCACCGCAGCCGGGCAGCCACGCCGGCGTCGGCGGCCCGGGGCCACTGCGCCAGCACCGACAGCCGCGGCGTCCCGTTGCCGGGCTCGGCCTGTTCCCACAGCACCGCCCCGGTGCCGCCCACGGCGGTCCCGATCACCTCGACCAGGTGGTTCAGGCCGCGCAGTGAGTTCTGCCGGCAGGCGACGTGCTGGAGTTGCCGCAGCCAGGCCGCCGATGTCGTGGGACTCATCTGGTCCATCCTGGTCATCGGGCTGGCGTCTCAGACGAGGACGTCGGCGAGCGAGAGCAGTTCCCGGCGGGTGCGGTCCGATCGCGGCACCACGGTGTCGTCGAGGTCGGAGTGCCGGAATGCCAGGTCCTCCATCACGTGCGCCGCCTGCCCGATCAGCGCGGACTCGCTGTTGAACGGCGACCGGGCCAGGTCCCACTCCAGGGCGAACGCGCAGTCCCGCAGGTGCAGCGACGCCCGGTCCTCGGCCACCGCCTCGACGACCGCGCCGGGCAGCAGGGCGGACTGCGGGCGCCACCGGTAGCTGCTCGGGATCAGTTGCAGCAAGTCGGCGTAGACCGCCACCCGGACCTGTCCGTCGGGCTGGCAGCCCAGTACCCGGAACAGCCGGCTGCTCGGGCCGACGTCGCGCAGCGCCGGCTCGCTGACCAGCCCGCGCAGCAGTCGGATGAGCACCACCGATGCGTTGCCGAGGCTCCGCTCGACCTCGTCCACGGTACGGCGGACCGCCAGCGCGGTCAGGAACCGGGCCGGCGCGGACCTGCTCGGCGGACCGTCCGGCAGTCGGATGACCGCGCTGGCCAGCGTGGCGAACCGGTCCACCAGCGCCGACCGCCGGCCCTGGTTCATCGCGGACGGCAGCCCACTCACGTCGCGGGTCATCGGGATCAGCTCGTCGATCTGCCGCTTCTCGCCCACCGCCTCGGCCCTGGTCAGCGCCGCCAGGGCGATGTCGATGCGGAGCCGGGCGGCGGTGATGATCTCGGAGTCGACCCTGAGGTCGGCCACGGACACCCGCCCGGCCAGATCGACGTCCCACCACGACCTGGGGTCCGCCAGCGAGGCGGCGACGTACTGCTGCAGGTGGTTCATCGCGGTGGACGCCATCACCTGCCGGTTGGCCGCCGCCGGTTCGCGGGCGCATTCCAACAGGGTCTGCTCGGCGAGCAGCAGCCTGGCCGCCGCCCAGGAGGGGTTCCGGGATCGCCGGGGCTCGGCCGCGCGCGCCGGTGCGCCGCCGGGCGCCGCACCGGCCAACTGCCGCCGGACAGCGGCCGGGTCGACGACCCGCCACTCCGAGGTCTCCGGCAGCCGTTCCACCAGGCCGGGGTTGCCGGCCAGGACCGCGACCACGGTCTGCTCGTCCTCGACGCAGTACGCCGCGAGCCGGGCGGCGGTGAACCGCCGCAACGCCACCGCCGCGGCGAGGACGCTGGCGCTGGCGCTGGCCCGGCTCATCGGGCCAGCCGCAGGCTGAGCAGGTCCTCCGAACTGGTCAGTCCCGCCACCCAGGAGTGCAGCCGGTCGGCCAGCTCCGGCGGGAACGGCCACTCCAGCAGTGACACGAAATGGTCCTTGTCCGCCAGCGGCCGGTCGGCCTTGTTCAGCTCCACCGCCAGCCGGGCCACCTGGGTGCGGCTCTCCTCCGAGGTCATGTGGCACTCGGACTCGAACCAGGCGCGCAGGTCCTCGGCCGCGTCGTGGCCGATCAGCCGGGCCCGCCCCTCGCTGGTCCGGACCTGGCCGGTGAGCACCTGCTTCAACCGTTCCGCGTGCATCCTGGTCGCGGACGCGAACTGCGGATCGACCTTGCCGGCCCAGATACCGAAGAAGTGGTACGCCGCCCAGTCCAGGAACCCTTCGGCGAACTGGCTGTCGTTCTTGGCCCGCTCCTGCCGGGCCGGCACGTGGCACACGCATTCGTGGGTGAGCAACATCGGAATCGCCGCGTACGCCGCCGGCCCGAACCCGTCGCAGTAGATCTGCAGTTCGATCTCGGCGGCATCCGGATCGGGCGGCCACATGGTCATCGCCGTCAGTGCGTACGGATCGCGGCTCACATCGGATCCGCGGGGGTGGCTGCGGGCGTGCGCGACGCTCAGCCTGGCCGGCCGCCAGGCAGCTCCGTACAGCTCGCTCGCATGCGACTCGATGGGGGCGAAGACGGCCGAGAACGGGTCCTCGCCGCACGCCGACGCCACCAACCTCCGGAGCTCGCCGAGCAGCCTGCGGGCGGCCGAGTCGATCTTCTCCCAGGACAGGATCTGGGACAGCGCCTCGCCCCACGCCGCAGCCACCTGGGTAACGACCGTGCGGTCGTCCTCGTCCTTCGGCGCGTACAGCTGGACCGCTTCCTCCAGCCGGGCCAGCACGGTGCGGACGGCCGGTTGATCGGCCATGTCGACCAGCCGGCCGAGCCGTCCCCGGGTGGCGCGGAAGACCGCGGCGCGGGCCAGCAGGCCGCGCCACATGTCGGGTTCGAGCTGCTGGTACGGCGGAACGCTGCCGGTCATTGTCTCGGCTCTTCACCGGGCGGGTCCTGCCGGCCGAGGATCGCGCGGGTACCGAGGCGGCGGCGCAGCCGGGGCCAGATCACCTTGGTCCACAGCGCCTCGGCCACCGTCGACGTGGTCCGCACCGTGATTCCCACGATGATCGAGGTGAGTACCGGCTCAAGCCCCTGGGCGCCCTCGCGCACCTCGACCGTGGCGCCGCCGACCGCGTCGGGGTCGATCCCGGCGGCACTGACCTCCCGGGCCAGCTCGCCGGTCGGATCGTCCAGCTCGGCGAGTATCTCCGCCACCGCGGCGGTGATCTCCTCGGCGCTGGCGTCGCCCCGGTGGTACCTCAGCTCGACAGTGGTCGGCGTCGTCAATCGTCAGCCCTCCAAAAAGCAGCGCAGGTCCTCGATACCGACCCTCGCACCGTTCCCGGGGAAGTGTCAGCGAATTACGGTGATGGTGCCCGAAAGGCCCCCGCCGGCTCTAGGGAGCCCCCCCTTTTCAGATCATGGTCGGATCATGGTCGAACGATTACAGAGAATGCCGGAACCATTCCCGGCGCACTGTGCCAAACCAGGGCCAAACCAGGACCAAACCGAGGAAAAGCTCCGCCGGCTCACCCGATCGGGTTACCCCGAATGGGCGACGGACAATAGGCGTAGGTTACTGAACGGAGTCCCGGACCGGTCCGTTGATACCTGACGGCGCATGCGGAACCCGGAGTTCTCCGCGCGTTGCCGGATCAGGCGTCCGGGGCCGAAGCGTCGGACGCCCCACAGCCAGCCCGGGCCGGACGCCTCACGGGCCGGACGCTGCCCGGGCCGACTCCTACCGGCTGGCTGCCGCAAGGGGCGGCGACCGGGTGCGGGCCGACCAGATGGTCGGCCCGCACCCGTCCGGACACCCGGCAGCCGCAAGGCCGGCGCGGATCAGGAGGTGACGCGGTACCTGGTGAGCATGCCAGCGGTGATGTGGTCGGCGACGTGGCAGTGGAACAGCCAGATGCCCGGGTCGTCAGGGACCATGTCCGCGGTGACCATGCCGGCCGGCAGGAGCTGGATGACGTCGGTGCGCATGCCGCCGACGGTTACCGTGTTGCCGTGCCAGTGCGGGGTGTGCAGGTCCACCTCGGTGCCCATGGCCATCGTGTACCAGCGGACCCGCTGGCCGACCCGGATCGTGGGCAGCGGCTGGTTGCCGTAGACATAGCCGTTGATCGAGTGCATCAGGTTCGACTCGACGAAATCCTCGTCGTCCAGCGGCGGGAACGGCGGCTCGGCGAACCGCTCCAGGCTCTCGGTCAGCAGTGGGCTCGCGTTCTCGTTGCTGACCAGGAACATGTTGAACAGCTCCCGGTCCACATCGACGGGTGAGCCGTCCGCGCGCGCCATCCCCCGGCGGGTGACCTCCATGAACCCGGTCAGCCCGGCGTAGACGTCGGCCACCTCGTCGGTATGGGAGTGGTACATCCACATCACCGAGCTGCCCTCCATCGGCCCGGGCCCGGCGCGGTCCGGCACCTGCCAGGTGTAGGTGTACGTGCCGCCGGTCGGGACGGCGTCATCGCCGCGGTCGGCCGAACCGGTGCCGTCGTTGTACGGCGCGCCCTCACTGGCCTTGGCGTAGAACACCCCGTGCGGGTGGATGCTGGCCGGGAACGGGCAGCGGTTGCGGAACACCACCCGGATCGTGTCCCCCACCTGCGCCCGGATCACCGGCCCCAACATGCCCAGGTACGCATCGGCTGCCGGGCGCTGGAGCGGCGTCCCGAAGCCGGCGTCGGTGTAGCCGCGGTAGAGGCACTTGACGTACTTCGACCCGATCCGGCCGGGCCCCGAGGCGACATAGGTGTTCTCCACGTCGCCGAACGGCTGGCCGGTGATCAGGTTGCTGCCGGCCGGGGCGTAGTCCCACACCACCTTGTCAGCGGCGATGTAGTACGTACGCGTCTGGGCCGGAACGCCGGTCGTCGAAGAACCGCCCGCCGGGCTCGTCCCTGGCCCGGCGGCCCAGGCCACGACCGCACACACGGCCACCAGTCCGCCGAGCAGCCTGGCAGACCGCAGCCGCCGGACGGAGTGCAGCATCCTCATGGCTCAACCCCTCCCTTGTTGAACCTCGTTGCCGCCGCGCGGCAACTTCGCGAAGGAGGGTAATCGTTCTGATCATGACGATGCGGCCGCTACACCCAACAGTGTGATATGCGGCGCTATTTACCCCCAATCGGCTCAACGGCCGGGTCGATCTGTGGGCGGTAGCCGGCGCCCAGCGCGGCCAGCGTGGACGGCGGCGTTACCGCCTCGACCCTGCCCGCCGCGGGGCGCCGGGTGGGGTGCCCGTACCCGCGGATCGTCCAGGGCACCACGGCGTCGTCGAGGACAAGCGCGGGCTTGCCGTCCACCAGCACGAACGCCCCCGCCGGCAGCGCCGGCCAGCTCGTCGGGTGCAGGCGCCGACGGTGGCTGCCCCGGACGATCCGCTCGGCGTGCAGGTGCCGGTCGAGCTCCTTCGCGGGCGGGACGGCGACGCCGAGCCCGGTGGCCCACGCCCGGCGGTAGGACTCGTATGCCCGCCGCCGGCACAGCGCGCAGGGCCGGTGCCCGGCAGCGAACGCCACCGCCTCGTCGTGGAAGAACAGTACGGTGAAGTGGCCGGGCGCCCACTGCGGCAACCGCCAGTCCCGGTGCCGCAACGCGCAGGTGATCCACAGGCTGCCGCGGTGGAAGCTCACCACCTCGGTGCCCTGGTGCAGGATGCCCCGGTTGCCCAGCCACGCCCCGCGCAGCTTGATGGCGACGATGTCGCCCATCGGCGTGACCCGGTTCCGCATCGGCGCCTGCCCGGCCACAGCCCACCCCCGCGCTCACCGCTCGGCGCTCACCGCTTGCCGCTCGCCCTTAGCACAGTGCCAGAAGCGTCGGCGGCCGGCTGGGCGGGTGGCCGTGGCGCGGCCCGTCCGGGCTCAGCCGGCCAGGGGCACCGCGGGCCGCTGCCCGGTGGCCGCCGCGCGCAGCACCCGCAACGCGTAGTACGTCCGCGACTTCACGGTGCCCACCGGCAGGCGGAGGTGTTCGGCGGCCTCGGTGGTGCTCCGGCCATGGTAGTAGATCTCCATCAGCACCTGCCGGTGCTCGGGGGACAGCAGCTCCAGTGCCTCCATCAGCACCATCGAGTCCACGACCCCCTGGGCATGATCGGCCTCGATGGGCCGGTTGTACGGCGTCTCCGCTACCTCGCCCGGCCGGGCGGCCCTGGCCCGTACCCGGTCGATCACGACGTTGCGGGCAACGGTGAAGAGCCATCCGCGGACCGATCCGCGGCCGTTGAACAGGGACTCCGGGTTCCGCCAGGCGCGCAGCAGGGTCTCCTGAACCACGTCCTCGGCCCCGGACCGGTCCTCGGGCATCAACCGGGACGCGTAGGCGATCAGCGCCCGGCCGTGCTGCTGGTACAGCGACCGGATCAGCGCCTCGTCGGCAACGCCATCCGGCCTGGAGACGACATCCCGGTGCGGCTCCCTCACGAATGCCGCACGTGGCGCCGGTCTGCTGCGGTGCTGGCGGTCTCTGATCATCGCGCGTCTCCTGCCGGCCGGTCCGTGCGGTGCCCCGTGTTGCCTACTCTGTGGTACCAGCCGATCGCAGTGTGGCGTAACCGACATCCGCTCAAATGCTGGACTGCTGAGCCGAGTGGCCAGCGAACGGCTGTCAAGTCCGTTCGGCGCACGGCGAACGGCTCAGCGGCAACCCGTGTGACGAACGGCTCGGTGCAGCCTGTGCGCTACGCCAGGTCCGCGGCCGCACGGAGCGCCTGCTCCGCCTCGGGCGACGATCCGCCGGGCGATGTTGCCGGCCGGCTCAACCGCGGCGGGACGCTCCATCGCCTGGGGCCAGGGCCCGCCCAGCGGCCACTGCACGACCGGTTCCCGAGCACGTCGCAGACCGGTGTACCGCACGTCCGTCCGCCCCGACGGCCAGAATGCCGACAGGCGGCACGGCACCCGGTGGCTGACAGCGGCCCCGGGCACCGCACGTTGTCCCCCGACGGCCGGAATGCCGACAGGTAGCTCCGGCCGGCTCAGCGGGTGCGCCGCAGACCGGTCAGCCGGCAGAGCGCGGCGAGCCCGTCGTCGGTGCCGGGCCAGTGCCGCTCGATCGCCTCCAGGCCGGCGCGGCGGGCGACCCCGCGCAGCACGGCGGTGACCACGATCGCGTCGTCGGCGTAGCCGAGCACCGGCACGAAGTCGGGCACCAGGTCGATCGGCGATGCCAGGTACGCCAGCAGCAGGCCGACCCGGATCCGGACGCCGCGCGGCAGGTCACGGTCGGCGGCCAGCCGGCGGACCAGCCGGACCACGTCGGGCAGCAGCCGCACCGCCTCGGTGAGCAACCCACCGCGGGGACGCGCCACCAGCAGCGCACCGAGCAGCAGCAGCCAGCCCAGCAGCAACGCGGCGGCCGCGCCGAGCAGCAGGTCCAGCCACCAGGTACCGGTCACCGGGACGAGTGTGCCCGGTCAGCGCCACACCTGGCCGTACCCGAGGCAGGTGCGCAGGCCCCGCGGGAGCTCGTCCGGGTCGATCCGCTGCTCGGCGAGGTGCGCGCAGATCTGGTCGGTGGACACGTCGGCCTCGATCGCCGCGGCCACGGCCCGGGTGAGGCTCAGTTCGCTGGCCTGCAGGGCGGACTGAGCGGCCAGGTAGCGGCGCGCCTCGGCCCGCAGCTCGCGCAGCCCGGCCGGCAGCTCGAGCAGGCCGGCGGCATCGCCGCGGGAACCGGTGTCGGCTGGCTGGTCCGGCGGCATCTGCGTCCCCCCATGGAGGTGGACCGGCGGGCGCGCGGACAGCCGCGATCGCCCACAGGTGGTGGCGACCCATCTGTTCCCGGTCCCCGCGGCCGGTACAGGGATCCACGGGCGTTCCCGGTGTGGTGCCCCGGCTCGACCTGCTTCCGGTCACGTTTCGCCCGATCGGGCGATGAGGGGCAGTTCACCCCGGCGCCGGCTGAACCCCGCCCCGACCGAAGGCCGTAGTGAGCAAAGACACCCCACATCCAAGGAGCGACCATGCCCCCCGCGGTCGTCATATCAGACCTGTTGCTCTCCTTACCGCCCCCGATGGGTAAACGCCTGCAGTCGCTCGCCGCCGCCGAGTCGCGTTCGGTGGAGTCGGTCGTGATGGCTGCCATCGCCGAATACCTGCAACGCCGCAGCTGCGGCCCCATCGGCGAGCTCGGCCAGGTGTTCGCCGTGTCCCATTCCGCCGCGCTGGCACGCCTGAGCCAATGATCCGCTACCTGACCGCGCCCGAGATGATCTCGCTGGCCCGGGACCATCTGGGCACCGCCTTCGGACTGCGGGACCGCGGCCTGGTCGAGCTGGCCGCCGCGCGTCCACAGTGGACGGCATATCGCGAGCTGAGCCAGAAGGCCGCGGTACTGTTGCGTTCGCTGGTCACCAGTTACCCGTTCGTGGACCAGAACAAGCGGATCGGCCTGCTGGTCACCGGGGTGTTCGTCCTGGTCAACGGCCGGGCGGTGCCGAGCGACCGGCAGGACGAGGAGTACCGCCTGGTCAGCGACATCGCGGCCGGCCGGGTCACCGACATCCCTACCATCGCCCGCCGGCTCGGCAAGCTCTGGTCGATCGACCAGGCACCGGCGATGGACTCCGCGAGCTGAGCCGCGTCCCGGGCGCTGCGCCGTCCGCGGCGCCCGGGCCGCAGCTCCGCCGCCATCCAGTCGCCACCTGCGGCCCGGCAAGTCACCACCTGCCACGGCCAGTCGGAACTTGCCGCCCGTCCGGTCACCACCTGCCGCGCCCGCACGCGTCCCGTTCCGACCGGGTGATCCACGCCGAGTTGCCGCGGTCCTGACCGCACGAACTCGGCGACGATCAACGTCAGGGCGGCACGGTGGGCCGGTCCGCGGCCGGGCCTGCGCGTCGACGTAGGAACGGTTCCAGCCGGTCCCTTGCACCCTGTCCCGGCCGGGCACGCGTCCCCTGAGAGGATCGGGGCGCCAGCCACCGAGACGGGGAGCCGACATGACGCAGGGCCGCTACGACGACATGACCTACCGGCGGTGCGGGCGCAGCGGTCTGAAGCTGCCGGCGATCTCGCTCGGGCTGTGGCAGAACTTCGGCCACGACCGGCCGTACGACGGCCAGCGGGCGATCGTGCTGCGGGCGTTCGACCTCGGCATCACCCACTTCGACCTGGCCAACAACTACGGCCCACCGTACGGCTCGGCCGAGGAGAACTTCGGCCGGATGCTGGCAGGCGATCTGCGGCCTTACCGGGACGAGCTGGTCGTGTCCACCAAGGCGGGGTACGACATGTGGCCGGGCCCGTACGGCGAGTGGGGGTCGCGGAAGTACCTGAAGGCCAGCCTCGACCAGAGCCTGCGCCGGCTGGGGCTGGACTACGTGGACATCTTCTACTCCCACCGGTTCGACCCGGAGACACCGCTGGAGGAGACGATGGCCGCGCTGGACTCCGCCGTGCGCCAGGGCAAGGCGCTGTACGTGGGCATCTCGTCCTACTCCGCCGCGAGGACCAGCGAGGCGGCGGCGGTCCTGAGCCGGATGGGCACGCCGCTGCTGATCCACCAGCCGTCGTACTCGCTGCTGAACCGCTGGATCGAGGACGGCCTGCTGGACGTCCTCGACCGCGAGGGCATCGGCTGCATCACCTTCTCGCCGCTGGCCCAGGGGCTACTCACCGACCGGTACCTCGCCGGGGTGCCGGCCGGCTCGCGGGCCAGCGCCGGCACGACGTTCGACACCGACTGGCTGACCGAGGAGAACCTCGGCAAGATCCGCGCGCTGAACGACATAGCGGCCCGGCGCGGCCAGTCGCTGGCCCAGCTCGCGCTGGCCTGGACGCTGCGCGATCCCCGGGTCACCTCCACGCTGGTCGGGGCCAGCAGCGTCGCGCAGCTCGAAAGCAACGTGGCGGCGCTGGGCAACCTGGCATTCGACGCCGACGAACTGGCGGAGATCGACCGGTGGGCCACCGACTCCGGGATCAACCTGTGGGCGCGCTCCAGTGAGGAGCGCTAGCCGGGCTCGGCGCCCGCCGGGCGCTAGCCGGGCTCGGCGGCCGCTGGGGCGCTGGCCTGGAACGGGCCGGAGTCCAGCGCCATCGGCCCGAGGAACGGGCGGTCCAGCACCACGGCGAGCAGCAGCCCGAGGCCGACCACCGCGGTGCAGACGCCGACGAACGCTACCTGGGCGAGCCCGCGGCGGGTGCCGAACAGGTAGGTCAGCGGGATGAACGCGAACGCGCCGCCCACCGTCAGCGCGGCCAGCAGCGGCGGCAGGCTCTCGGTGCTGGCCGCCAGCCGGGCTCGGCGACCGGCCGCGACCTGGTTGAGGCTGGTCACCGCGTCGGAGTAGAACGCGCCCTCGGCGCTGTCCTTCGGGACGTGCGCCCGCAGCACGGCGAACATGCCGTCCAGCGCGCTGCCGGTCGCCGCGCTGGGCTCGCCCCGGCTCATCCGCGGCCACTCGTCGGTGGTGACCGCGTCCACGTACCGGCCGACCGCGTCGCTCATCGCGCGGTGGGTCGCCGGCGGCAGGCCCCGGCTGTCGTCCAGCACCTGGCTGAGCGCGCTCGCCTCGCCCGCCACCGCGGAGGAGGCCGCGTCCCGGTTCTCCCACAGGATGACGATCACGAACGCGAGCAGCACCCCGTACACCGCCGCGAAGATGCCGATGAGGATGCCGGACAGCTCGTTGTACGCCCCATCGGCCAGTGACGGGAACGCGCGCCGGACGACGAGGCAGCCCAGCACGGCCACGCCGGTCAGGCCGCCGATCACGAGGGCGACCAGGCTCAGGGTGGAGAAGTGGGTCAGCAGCCAGTAGGCCATCGGTTACCTGCCATCGATGCCAGAGGGACGGGGACAGGGGACGGGGACAGGGGACGGGGACAGGGGACGGGGACGGGGGACGGGGACTGGGGACGGGCGGCGTCAGCGGCGTCGGCGGCCGCGGCGGGCGGCGACTCCGATCAGGCCACCCGCGACGCAGGGCCCGACCAGCAGCACCGCGAGCGCGCCGTGGACCGGCGGGCCGTGCGGCGGCGGGATGGGCACGCCGGCCCGGCGCACCAGGTCGGGTGGCAGGGTGACGGGCGGCCGGGACGTCGGCGGCGGTCGGGTCGGGGTGTGGCTCGGCCGCGGCGCGGGTGCCGCCCGGTGCGGCGCCGGTGCCGCGCCGGGCGGAACTGCAGGCTGGGACGGCGCCTGGGGGGGCGGCGCCTGGGGGGACGGCGCCTGAGGGGCCGGCGCCGAGGGGATCGCGGACCGGGACGGGACCGCGATGGGCGACTGCGGTGGCGGGGATGCCGGGGCCGGCGGCGTCGGGTGCGGGCAACCCGGCAAGGGCCACGGCACCGGCAGCGGCACGGGGAATGGGCACAGCCACACCGACACGGACAGCGACAGGGACAGCGACAGGGACAGCGACAGGGACGACCATGGCGACGGCGACGGCGGCACCGACGGCACCGACGGCACCGACGCAGGCGACGCAGGCGACGCAGCCGACGCAGGCGTGCCGGCGGCGGTCGCCCGGCCGGCCGGCCCCAGCAGGACTACGGCCAGGACGCCGACGGAGGCTGCGGACCACCGTTCTGCTCGCATCGCCCATGCTCCCCTCGGCGCGCGCTGTCGCGGTACGGCTCCCCAGGGCAGCCGCCAGGCCAGCCGTCAAGTCACGGAAAGTAGCATATCGTCGCTCTCGGTCACCAGAGATAGCGGAAACGGCGTGTCCGGCCGGGCGCGTTCCGGCGCACTTTCTCAAGCAGCGCCGCGGCCGGCCGGTCTGGAGCGGCCCCAGCGGGCGGAGTTTCGATGAGACGTTTTCTGGTAGGACGCCCGCTGGCGGACCCCTGCCGACCGCGCTCACAGCGTGGGGCGGCCCGCTGGCGGGTACCCCCTGCCGAGGCGCCGCCGCGGCAGTGAAGGCCCGCCGGGTCAGGGCCGCCCGGCGGCCACCCGCGGCGCGGCGCCGGTCCGGATCTCGAAGTCCGCCGAGTCCAGCCGGCGGGTGCGCAGCCAGTACCGCCAGGTGAACGTCGGCCACAGCGCGCGGTTGACGCCGTTGCGGTCCAGGTACCAGCTCGTGCAGCCGCCGGTGTTCCACACCGTGCCGGCCAGCCGGCGCTGCAGGTCGTCGTTGTACCGCCGCTGGACGTCGGGACGGACCTCCACCGTGCCCGCCCTGCGCCGGCCCAGCAGCCGCAGCGCCTGCAGCACGTAGTTGACCTGCGACTCGGCCATGAACACCACCGAGTTGTGGCCGAGCCCGGAGTTCGGTCCGAGCAGCAGGAACACGTTCGGGAAGCCGGCCACGGCCACCCCCAGGTACGCCTGCATCCCGTCGGCCCACGCGTCGGCCAGCTTCAGCCCGTTGCGGCCGACCAGGTGGAAGTCGTCCAGCGCGTCGGTCACGTGGAACCCGGTGCCGAAGATGATCGCGTCCGCCGGGCGGAACCGCCCGTCGGCGGTCAGTATGCCGTCCGGGCGCACCTCGGCGATGCCGTCGGTGACCACGTCCACGTTGGCCCTGGCCAGCGCCGGGTAGTAGTCGCCGGACATCAGCACCCGCTTGCAGCCCATGGTGTAGCTCGGGGTGACCCTCCGCCGCAGCGCTGGGTCGGCGATGGCCCGCCGGATGTTCCGCTTCGCGACGCCCTGGCCCAGCCGCATGATCCCCTGCCGCGTCGTGAACCCGGGCAGCCGGCTCTCCAACAGCCAGTAGATGGCGTACCGGTGCAGCCGCTGCAACGCGGGGACCCGCCGGTACAGCGCCCGCTCGCGCTCGCCGATCGCCCGGTCCGGCTTGGGCATCACCCACGGCGGGGTGCGCTGGTACAGGTCCAGGTGCGCCACCTGCGGCGCGACCTGCGGCACGAACTGCACGGCGCTGGCCCCGGTGCCGATCACGGCCACCCGCCTGCCGGCCAGGTCGTAGTCGTGGTCCCAGGTCGAGGAGTGGAAGGTGGTGCCGGCGAAGGTCTCCAGGCCGGGCAGGTCCGGGTACGCCGGCAGGTGCAGCGGCCCGGTCGCGAACACCACCGCGCGGCAGGTCACGGTGCGGTCGCCGTCCACCAGCACCCGCCAGGTCTCGGTCTCGTCGTCGAACTCGGCACCCACCACGGGCGAGTCGTGGCGCAGGTGCGGCCGGACGCCGTACTTGTCGATGCACCGCTCCAGGTACGCCCAGATCTCCGGCCCGCTGGCGAACATCCGGTTCCAGTCCGGGTTCTGCTCGAAGGAGAAGGAGTACATGAAGGACTGCACGTCGCAGGCGCAGCCCGGGTACCGGTTGTCCCGCCAGGTGCCGCCCGCGGCGCTCGCCTTCTCCAGCACCACGAAGTCGTCGATGCCGGCCTGCCGCAGCCTGATCGCCATCCCGACCCCGGAGAACCCGGCGCCCACGATGACGATTGCCGTGTCCACCGGCGCCGCGTTCCGGACGCCGCCGTCGCGGACCCTGTCGCGGACCCTCACGGTGCCTCCTCGCTCCGCAACGACTTACCGCCGGGTAGGTTACCCCAGGTAAGTTACCCGCGGTAGAGTCGTTCCATGGCCGCCACCCCGACCGCCCCGCCGCGCCGGCGCCGGATGTCCCGCGCCGACCGGGAACGGCAGATGCTCGCGGTGGCCGAGCAGGTCTTCGCGGAGCGGGGGTACCGGGCCGCGTCCATGGACGACATCGCCGAACGGGTCGGGGTGTCCAAGCCGATGCTGTACGAGTACTTCGGCTCCAAGGACGGCCTGATGCGGGCCACCATCGCGCACAACCGGGCGGCCCTGCTCGAGGTCACCTCCCGCGCGGTGCGGGCCGGGTCGTCGCCGCGGGACATGCTGCGCCGCGGGCTGGTGGCGTACTTCGAGTTCGCCGAGGAGCACCGGCAGGCCTGGGCGGTGCTGCGCAACGAGGCGGCACTGCTGGCCGGCGCCGCCGCGGGCGAGGCGGCCGAGGAGGTGGAGGCCACCCGGCGGCAGCAGACCGCGTTCATGGCCGGCGCGATGGCCTCGTTCCTGCCGGAGGTGCCCGCGGCGCGGCTGGAGGCGTACGCCGAGATCCTGGTGGGCGCATGCGAGCGGCTCACCCTGTGGCGGGACCGCCACCCCGAGGTCACCGCCACCGAGGCGGCCGGCTGCGTACTGGACCTCGCCTGGCCCGGCCTGGCCGCCCTGGGGGGAGGGTGTGTCCTGTAGATCTTGGTGGATGCGGGCGGTGATCCAGGCGGCGATCCGGCAAGGCGGAGGAGGAGCCGATACCGTTGTTGTATCGGCGACGACGACAACGCCGCCGGTCGTCGTCTGGGCGCCGATCCGCGCCGCTGAAGATCTACGGGATACGCCCTAGTCCGGTCGGGTGGCCGGGATGTGTCCGGATGTCCCGGCTGGAAGGCTGGGCGGATGACTACCCCCTGGAACTTCGAGGGAACGTCGAAGCCGTGGTCGGGCTCCGGCGGGCTGGTCACCCTGGTCGAGGGCACGTCCTTCTGCATCAGCGAACCGACCGGGGACATCCTCCCCGGTGAGACCCAGGGCCTGTTCTTCCGGGACCGGCGACTGCTGTCCCGGTTTGAGCTGCTGGTGGACGGCGACCGGCTGCACCCACTCGGGGTGGTGCCCGGCGAGCCGTTCGCCGGGACGTTCGTCAGCCGCGCGCCGTCCGTGGCCGCCGGCAAGGACAGCACGCTGCTGGTCATCCGCCACCGGTACGTCGGGCAGGGCATGCGGGAGGACGTCGAGCTGCGCAACCACGGCAGCGAGACCACCGCGGTCCTGCTGACAGTGGTGGTCGCCGCCGACCTGGCGGACCTGTTCGCGGTGAAGGAGGGCAGGGTGGCGGCCAGCGACCGGCCGGGGGTCCGGGCCGACGGCGGGTTGCTGGTCGGCGGCGCGGAGGACGCCATGGGCGTGCGGGTGACGTGCCTGCGGGCCGACCCGGTGATCGGGCCGGAGTCGCTGACGCTGCGCATGGTCATCCCGCCGCGGGCGACGTCGGCCTTCTGCCTGGAGGTGGCCCCGGTCGAGGGCGGCGCGGCGCTGGCCCCCCGGCTGCGCTGCGGCGAACCGGTCGCCGAGTCGACCCCGGCCCTGCGCCTGGGCCGGTGGCGGCGGGAGACGCCGCGGCTGACCACCGACCACGCACCGCTTGCCCAGGCCGTCCGGCAGGCCGGGGTGGACCTCGGCGCGCTGCAGATCTTCGACCAGCAGCCCTCGGACCTGACCGCGGTGGCCGCCGGGGCGCCGTGGTTCATGACCCTGTTCGGCCGCGACTCGCTGCTCACCGCCTGGATGGCCCTCCCGCTCGACCCGCAGCTCGCGATCGGCACCCTGGAGCTGCTGGCCCGGCTGCAGGGCACTCACGAGGACCCGGTCACCGAGGAACAGCCGGGCCGCATCCTGCACGAGGTGCGGCATGGCTCGATGGGCGCCAACACGCCGGGCGAGCAGTTCGTCTACTACGGCACCGCCGACGCCACGCCGCTGTTCGTCATGCTGCTCGGCGAGCTGTACCGGTGGGGGTTCGGCGACCGGGTCCGCCACCTGTTGCCGCACGCCGACCGGGCGCTGGCCTGGGTCGAGGAGTACGGCGACCGGGACGGGGACGGGCTGGTGGAGTACCAGCGGGCCACCGACCGCGGCCTGGCCAACCAGGGCTGGAAGGACTCCTGGGACGCGATCTCGTTCGCCAACGGGCGGCTGGCGGAGCCCCCGATCGCGGTGGCCGAGGTGCAGGCGTACGTCTACGCCGCGCACCTGGCCCGGGCCCGGATCGCCGAGGTGGACGGCGACCCGGCCACCGCGGACCGTTGCCGGCAGCGGGCGGCGCAGATCAGGACGGTGTTCCACCAGCGCTTCTGGCTGCCGGACCGCGGGTACTTCGCGCTCGCCCTGGACCGGGACAAGCGGCCGGTGGACGCGCTGGCCTCCAACCTCGGCCACTGCCTGTGGGCCGGCATTATCGACCCGTCCTGCGCCCGCAGCGTGTCCGAGGCACTGACCGCGCCGGAGATGTTCACCGGCTGGGGGGTACGCACGCTGACGAGCTCGGCGGCCCGCTACAACCCGGCCAGCTACCACAACGGCTCGGTGTGGCCGCACGACACCGCGATCTGCGTGGCCGGGCTGCTCCGCTACGGCGAGGTCGCCGCCGGGCAGCGGCTGGCGCTGAGCCTGCTGGAGGCCTCCGACCGGCTGGGCGGCCGGCTGCCCGAGCTGTTCTGCGGGTTCGACCGGGACGAGTTCGGCCACCCGGTGCCGTACCCCAGCGCCTGCTCGCCGCAGGCGTGGGCCGCCGCGGCGCCGCTGCTGATCCTGCGCTCGCTGCTGCGCCTCGACCCGGACGTGCCCGCCGGCCGGGTGGCCTGCGCCCCGGTGCTGCCGGACGGGATCGGCCGGGTGGAGATCCGCCGGATGCCGCTGGCCGGCCACCGGATCGACGTCCTGGTCGAGAACGGCCGGGCACCGGTGGTAACCGGACTGCCGCCCGGGGTGACGGTTGCCGATCCACGAACGGGGGACCAGTAGGGGGTCGGAAAGGAGCCCCCATGCACATCGCCATGATCGCGCCCCCGTGGTACGAGATTCCGCCGACCGGTTACGGCGGGATCGAGGCGATGTGCGCCGACCTGAGCGACGGGCTGGTCGACCGGGGCCACAAGGTGACGCTGATCTCGGCCGGCCGCAACGGCACCCGCGCCCACCAGCTGCGCACCTACGACCGGCCGCAGTCCGACCGGCTGGGCTCCGACCCCCTGCCGGAGGTGGTGCACCTGAGCCGGGCGAACCGGCTGATCGCGGATCTGGACGTGGACGTCGTGCACGACCACACGCTGTCCGGCCCGCTGTCCGCCGGATCGCGCCCGGCGCCCACGGTGGTGACCGTGCACAGCCCGGTCGAGGGGGAGGAGGGCGAGTACTACGAGTACCTCGGCGACTCGGTGCGCCTGGTGGCGATCTCGCAGTCGCAGCGGTCGCACCGGCCTGACCTGTCCTGGGTCGCCACCGTCCACAACGGGCTGGATCCGAGCCGGTACCCGTTCCACGCGGAGAAGGACGATTTCGTCGTCTGGCTCGGCCGGTTCACCCCGGAGAAGGGCCCGAACCTGGCGGTGCATGCGGCTCGCGAGGCAGGGGTGCACCTGGTGCTGGCGGGCAAGTGCAGCGAGTCGGCCGAGGAGGCGTACCTCGACAGCGAGATCCGGCCGCACCTGACCGACGGCGTCCGGCTGGTGCTGGACGCCGACCGGGATGCGGTCGGCGACCTGCTGTCCCGGGCGCGCTGCCTGCTGCTGCCGGTGCGCTGGGAGGAGCCGTTCGGGATGGTGCTCATCGAGGCGATGGCCTGCGGCACGCCGGTGGTCACGCTGCGCCGCGGCGCGATCCCGGAGATCGTCGAGCACGGCGTGACCGGGTACGTGTTGGACGACCCGGCGGAGCTGCCCGAGGCGCTGACCAAGGCCGGCGACCTCGACCGGCACGCCTGCCGGCGGCGGGTGGAGGAGCAGTTCTCCACCGCCGCGATGGCCGCCGGCTACGAGCGCGCGTACCAGGCGGCGCTGCGCAGCTAACCCCCAGCTAGCCCAGCTAGCGCCGTGCCGTACGAGGTGGATGCGGTACCGACCGGGTCCGATCCCGGGCCGATGATCATCGCCGGGTTTCCCCGCCTCCAGCCGTCGTTCCCCGGCGACGATCACGGGTTTTGGCCCGGGGGGGCAAAGGAGTCCGTGCCGAGCACGGGCCCAGGACTCTGAGCCGGGACTGAGCCGGGGACCGAGCCGGGGAGCACAGCCGGGCAGCACTAGTGCAGCGCCTCACAAGTCCTTGCCGGGTCGTGAGTGCGTGTGGCTGTCACTGTTCGTGATCGGCTAGGTGGATGATGGCTGCGGTGTCTAGG
>WNFZ01006485.1_pt1 | contig 20755 bp, 18 predicted proteins | sample 5400081 | NCBI WGS metagenome assembly WNFZ01 (sample SAMN13153365, study PRJNA577476) | soil metagenome | isolation source: 80 cm soil or saprolite under grassland replicate 1 | place: USA:California | collected 2016-06-15
TGTCGAAACAGGCGACTTGCGCAATGCCGGGGTGGAGCTCGGCGAGCGCGCGGATCGCTTCCAGATTGTGCGGCTGATGCAGCGGCGCGAGCGGAACCAACTGCTCGAGATCGCGCAGCACCGCCGGCGTGATGCGGACGGGCTGCGCATAGGTGTTTCCGCCGTGCACCACACGGTGGCCGACGGCGGCGAGATCCATGCGCTCGGAATGCGCGGAAAGCCATTCCAGCAACGCGGAAAGTCCCTGCTGGTGCGTTGCCGGCCCATCCACCGCCCGATCCGCCACGGACTTTCGCTGCGCGTCGCGCGCGCGCAAATGCAGGGTGTGACCGATTCCTTGGATTTCGCCATGGCAAGCGACCGCGTCCTCGGCCGGTGCCGGAACTGCCGGATAAAGCGCGAACTTGATGCTCGAGGATCCGGCATTGAGCACCAGAATGCCGCGTGTCATGGCAAGCCCGCTCGACCGCCCCGGGGTGCAACGGCGGCAAATGCCGTCCGGTTCGCGATTGCGTGCGAGCCGGTCGCCGCTCTCACAGCGCGGACTTGCGGAACAGCCAGCCCGCGGCCGCCCCGGCGAGGCTCGGGACCACCAGGAACAGCCAGACCTGCGCCAGCGCCTTGCCGGCGACGAAAACCGCGGGACCGAGGCTGCGGGCCGGGTTGACCGAAAGTCCCGTCACGTTGATGAACGGGAAATGCAGCGCGAACAGCGTGAGCCCGATGACCAGCCCCCCGACTTCGAGGTCCGCGGTCGGATTGGTGGCGCCGAGGATGACCGTGGTGAAGATGAAGGTGGCGAGGAACTCGGTGAGGATCGCGGCGCCGAGCCCATATTGACCGAGATAGTCCTCGCCCCAGCCGTTCTGGCCGAGCCCCAAGGCGGCAAGATCGTAGCCACCGATCTTGCCTTTCACGACCAGCACCAACAGGCCGGCCCCGACGATGCCGCCGATCAGCTGCGCGATGATGTAGCAAATCGCATCCCGCACCGACACCCGGCCGGCGGCGAGCATCGCCACGGTGACGGCCGGATTGATGTGGGCGCCCGACACCGGCCCGATCGCGTAAGCCATGCCGGTCACCGTGAGCCCGAACGCAGAGGCGATGCCGATGACGTTGACGGCGGTGGCCCCCGTCGCATGAGTGCCGATCGCCGCCGCGCCGCAGCCGACGAGCACGAGGACGGCAGTGCCGATCAGCTCGGCCAGATATCTCTTGTGTTCCTCGGACATGTCGGTCGTTCCCCCGGAGCCCAATCGGTGATTCTCCAGCCGAATTCATATCACCAATTGATCAGGATTGCGCCCGCGGCGACGAGGAGCGCGGAGACCGCCTTTTGCGCCAAATTCCCGGCCGACAGGTCTTCCCGGCCGAGCGCGGGGTAGGACACGGAGAGGGCTGCCCCGATCGCGAACACGAACAGCGAGGTCGTGCTGCCGATCGCCTGGACGAGGCTCAGCGGAGCAAACAGCAGCGCATAGCGTGCGCCGAGGATGCCGCCGAGATTGATCAGCTCGTTCGCACCGCTGATGGCCAGCACCGGAGCGGGATTGGCGCGCAGCAACGCCGCGAGCTGGCGCCGGTATCGCGCGATCGCAAGCAGAATCCCGCCGAACAGTGCCTGGCCGACGAAGGCCCAAAAGGTCGCCGTCCAGAATTCATCGCGGACCGCGTAGATCTTGAAGATCAGCCCGGTCAAGGCGAGCGCAAAGGCGCACGCGAGCATGAGCATGACGAGACGGCCCTTGAAGGAGCGCCGACCGTCAGGCCCGACTGAGAGCAACGCGCCGCCGGCAACGATCAGGCCGCCGCCGAGCATCTGCATGGCGGAGAGGCGCTCGCCCAGCACGATATAAGCCAGCACATAGCCGAACAGCGGCGCGGCCTGGAAGAACGGCGCCACTACCGAAGCTTCCTCCGACTGCAGCGCCTGCAGATAGAAGAAGATCGCCGTCATATAGAGCAGTCCGGATAGTGCGAGCAGTGCCATGCCGCCGAGCGGCAACTCGGTCACCGCGGGCCGAAGGAACCAGATCGGCGGCAGCAACAGCAACCCGAACAGCGCCGTGAACACCAGCAGCACGGCCACGCTCGATTGCGCGAAATAGCGGCCGACCAGGTATTTATCCAGATGAATGGAGACCGCCCACAGCACCGGTCCGGAAAAGGCGAAGAGGAGCCACATGCGGGGGATACATCGACGGAATGTAGTGCGGGTCAAGGCTGTAGGGTGGGTTGAGCGCAGCGAAACCCACCAAATGCCCGTAATGGTGGGTCGCGCTTCGCTTGACCCACCCTACGCTGCCCATTTCCAATTCCGCACCTCCGGCATGTCCTCGCCGTGCTCGCTGACGTAGAGCTTGTGGCGTTCCATCGTGGTCCAGTAACGCTCCGCCGCCTTCCCGACCTCGCCCGCCAGCCGTGGAATCCGACGGATCGCATCGAGCGCGAGCTGATAGCGGTCGAGATTGTTGAGCACCACCATGTCGAACGGCGTGGTCGTGGTCCCCTCCTCGCGATAGCCGCGCACGTGGATGTTGTCGTGGTTCTTCCGGCGATAGGTCAGCTTGTGGATCATGGTAGGGTAGCCGTGATAGGCGAAGATCACCGGTCGATCGCGGGTGAACAGCTCGTCGAAATCGCGGTCCTCCATTCCATGCGGATGTTCGCTCGGCGGCTCGAGTACCATCAGGTCGACGACGTTGACGACGCGGATGCGGATGTCCGGGACATAGTCGCGCAGCAGCGTGACGGCCGCCAGCGTCTCGAGCGTGGGCACATCGCCGGCGCAAGCCATGACCACGTCGGGCGCGCCGGCGTCGTTGCTCGCCCATTCCCACACGCCCGCCCCGAGCGCGCAATGGCGCACCGCCGCATCGATGTCGAGCCACTGCCATTCGCGCTGCTTTCCGGCAACGATCGCATTGATGTAATCGAGGCTGCGCAGGCAATGATCGGCGACCGAGAGCAGGCAATTGGCATCGGGCGGAAGATAGATGCGCACGATTTCGGCTTTCTTGTTGGCGAGATGGTCGATGAACCCGGGATCCTGGTGGGAGAAGCCGTTGTGGTCCTGGCGCCAGACGTGCGAGGTCAACAGATAATTGAGCGAAGCGATCGGCTTTCGCCACGGGATGTCGCGCGTCGTCTTCAGCCATTTGGCATGCTGGTTGACCATGGAATCCACGATGTGGATGAACGCCTCGTAGCAGGAGAACAGGCCGTGGCGCCCCGTGAGCAGATAACCCTCGAGCCAGCCCTGGCAGAGGTGCTCGCTCAGGACTTCGAGGACGCGGCCGTCTGGGCTGAGATCGGCGTCGACATCCTCGATCGCGCCCATCCATTCCTTCTCGGCGGCGGCATAGACGGCATCGAGCCGGTTCGATGCGGTCTCGTCCGGGCCGAATAGGCGGAAGTTGCGTTTGTGGGCGTTGAGCTTGAACACGTCGCGCAAATATTTGCCGAGGATCCGCGTGGCTTCCGCTTCGACCGCTCCCGGCCCCGCCAGCTTGACGGCGTAATCGCGAAACGGCGGCAGCGACAGCGGCTGCAGCAGCGCACCCCCGTTGGCATGGAGATTGGCGCCCATGCGCCGATGACCGGTCGGCGCCAGCGCCGCGATTTCGTCGCGGAACTTGCCGTCCGGATCGAACAGCTCCGAGGGCCGGTAGCTCTCCAGCCAGGCTTCGAGGGCGGCCAGGTGCTCCGGTTTTTCAAAGTCGGAGATGGGCACCTGATGCGCGCGCCAGGTTCCCTCGACCGGCTTGCCGTCGACGAATTTCGGCCCGGTCCAGCCTTTCGGCGTGCGGAACACGACCATCGGCCAGCGCGCGCGCTTCACGTGCCGCGCCCCGCGCGCCTCGTTCTGGATCCTGCGAATCTCGGCGAGCACGCGATCGAGCGTAGCGGCAAGCGCCTGATGCACGGCAGCGGGCTCCTCGCCCTCCACGAACAGCGGGTCGTAGCCGTAGCCGCGCAGGAGAGCGGTCAATTCCTCGCGGGAAATCCGCGCGAGCACCGTCGGGTTGGCGATCTTGAAGCCGTTGAGGTGCAGGATCGGCAGCACCGCGCCGTCCCGCGCCGGATTGAGAAACTTGTTCGAATGCCAGCTCGCGGCAAGCGCGCCGGTTTCCGCTTCCCCGTCGCCGACGATGCAGGCGACGATCAGGTCCGGATTGTCGAAGGCGGCCCCATACGCATGCGCCAGGGAATAGCCAAGCTCGCCGCCTTCGTGAATCGAGCCGGGCGTCTCCGGCGCGACGTGGCTGGGGACCCCGTAGGGCCAGGAGAACTGGCGAAACAGCCGCTGCAGCCCGTTCCGGCTGCGCTCGATCGCCGGATAGATCTCCGTATAGGTGCCTTCGAGATAGGTATGCGCCACCAGCCCCGGCCCGCCGTGCCCGGGGCCGATGATGTAGATCATGTCCAAGTCGTTTTCCTTGATCAGGCGGTTGAGATGCACATAGAGCAAGTTCAGGCCGGGCGTGGTGCCCCAATGGCCGAGCAGGCGCGGCTTGACGTGGCGGCGCTCGAGCGGGCGTTCGAGCAGGGGATTGTCCTGCAGATAGATTTGCCCGACCGACAAGTAATTGGCGGCGCGCCAATAGGCATCCATCTTTTCGAGCAGATCGAGAGCAAGCGGGTTCGCCATGGCGGCCTCCTATCTGGCGTCCATGACAGAACCAACCATGACGGGGCAAAGTTCGGCTTCCCGCAGCGGCCGCCGCACGCCGGGATGGAACTTGTCATGAGCTCGGGAATTTACCGGGTGCCGCAAGCATTCCATTCTGGCTGGGCGTTAACGCTAGCCTGCAATTCTGCGACCCTCCCAAGCGCCCATGCTCTACAAATGTGTCATGCGTCCGTTCCGCACAGCGGGGATAGTCGCCGGCGTCCTGCTCGCGAGCATTTGCTGCGCCGGCGCCACGGTCGTCATCAACGTCGACAAGAGCAGTCAGAAGATGTCGGTCGAGGTCGATGGCGAGCCTCGCTACGAATTTGCCGTCTCGACCGGTCGCGCCGGTTACGGCACGCCCAACGGCACCTATCATCCGCAGCGGCTGGAGCGGGAGTGGTTCTCCAAGGAATATTACGATTCGCCAATGCCCTATTCGATCTTCTTCAGTCGCGGCTACGCCATCCACGGCAGCTACGAGATCCGCCACCTCGGCGGGCCCGCTTCGCACGGCTGCATCCGGCTGCACCCCTCGAACGCCGCCAAGCTGTTCGCGCTGGTCCAAAAGGAGGGTGCGGGCAACACCAAGATCGTGGTGTCGGGAGCGAACCCGCCCGGGCGCCGCGAGGTGGAGGAAGCGGACGCAGGGCCCAGGGCGCCGCGCTATGCGCCGCCGGGAGCCTGGTGGGGCTATAACCGCCCCTACGCCGGATACGGGCGCTGGTCCTATCCCAATCCCTATTCGCGCGGTTTTTACGGCGGCCCGTTCGGGTATTAGGAATTCGACGCCGTCTGAACGCCCCTTCACGTCGAATATTGCGCGAACGTCAGCGTGCCGGCGCGGGCGCGGTGGTCGGTCTTCACGTTGACCAGCGCCACGTTGCCGCGGTCGACCTCGCGCTGGGCGCGGTCGAGCGCCGGCCGGATTTTTGCCGGCTCCTCCACATAGTCGCCATGGCAGCCCAGCGTCTCCGCCATCTTGTCGAACCGCGTATAACCGAGGTTGCGGCCCGGCTTGTTGCCGGCGGGATCGGCGGTCCAGCCGCCGTTGAGGCTGATCACGACCAGCACCGGGATGTTGTGGCGCACCGCGGTGTCGGGCTCGAGCGCATTGAGCCCGAACGAGCCGTCGCCGTGGAGGACGATGACCTGCTTGTCGGGCTTGGCGAGCTTGGCGCCGAGCCCGTACGGCAGGCCGACGCCCATCGTGCCGAACGGACCGGAATTCAGGCGATGACCGGGCGCATAGGTGGGCATCGACTGGCGGCCGTAATTGAGGATCTCCTGGCCGTCCACGACCAGGATGGCGTCGCGTTTCATGAAGTTCTTGATCTCGTCGCAAAGCCGCAGCGGGTGGATCGGAACATCGTCCCGCGGCTGATTGGCGTCGGGCGCCATGCGCTTTGCCGCCTCGCCGTCCGCGAGCTTCTTGCGCCACGGGGCGAAGCGATCCTTGTCGAAATGGCCGTTGGCCCCGGACAGAACCTGGCGGAGCACCATCTTGCAATCGCCGACGATGCCGATGTCGATCTTTCGCGGAGCGGTCGCAATCTCATCGGCGTCGATGTCGATGCGGGCAACCTTGGCCGCGGCGTTGAAACGCGGCGGCGCCGCATGGCTGATGATGTAGTTCATGCGCGTGCCGACCACGATGATGAGGTCGGCCTCGCGAAACGCGGTCGAGCGCATGCTCAGATACGAATACGGATGGTCGTCCGGCAGCACGCCGCGGCCCTGCGGCGTGGTGTAGAACGGGATGCCGCTCGCCTCGACGAGCTCGGTGAGCTCCGCCCAGGCCTGAGACCAGATCACACCGCTCCCCGAAAGAATGATCGGCTGCTGCGCCTTGCGGATCGCGTCGATGAGCGCCGCAACCTGGCGTTCGTCCCCCATCGGACGCGCCTCGAGCAGCGGCCGCCCGGAGAGGCTCCAGTCGACCTGCTCCTCGGGGATTTTCGCGTAGAGGATGTCGCCGGGAAAATCGAGATAGACCGGCCCGGGTTTGCCGAGCATCGCCCGCTGGAACGCGTTGTTCACCTGCTCGGGAATGCGTTTGAGGTTGTAGACGCGATCGGCCCATTTGGTGCACGGCTTCATGATGGCGAGCTGGTCGATCTCCTGAAACACCTGGCGGCCGAACTGTCCGATCGGGCTCGAGCCGCCGATCGCGACCACCGGCGCGCAATCGATCAGCGCGTTGGCGATCCCGGTCGTCAGATTGATGACGCCTGGACCGCTCGCCGCCATGCAGACGGCGGGCTTCTGCAGCAGGCGACTGTAGGCCTGGCCCATCAGGGCCGCGGACTGCTCGTGACGCACGTCGAGCGGCCGGATGCCTTCCTTGATGCAGGAGGATTCGGCAAGCAGCATCGGGCCGCCCATCAGGAAGAACAGGATATCGGTGCCCTCGTTCTTGAGCGAGCGCGCCAGAATTTCCGAACCGGTCAATTCCGCCATGGTGTCCTCCCGTTATTGTCCTTCTTCGCGCGCGAAATCGAGCCGCTGGCGCGCTTCTTCCTCCCCGAAGGGGAGGGTCGGCGAGACGCGACAGCGTCGAGCCGGGGTGGGGTGGGTTGTCATGATTCCCCACCCGACGCGCTCGCCGAACTCGGGTGTTCCCGAGTTCGGCCAAGTCGGAAACATCCGACTTGGGCTACGCGTCGACCTCCCCTGTCGGGGAGGTAGATCACAGCGCGCCGCATTTGCGCAGCTCGCAGATCTGATCGGTGCTCATGCCGAGCCATTTCTCCAGCACCTCTTCGGTGTGCTCGCCCAGGAGCGGCGCCGGAGCGACCGAAACGGTCGAGCCGTTGAAGCGCACCGGCCAGGTCGGCATCTTGAATGTTCCGCAGGCCGGATGCTCCATCATCTGCATGATGCCGCGATCCTCGAAGCTCTTGTCGTTCTGCAGCTCCATCGTATCGAACACCGCCCCCGCGGGCACGCCGGCAGCGCCGAGAACGCGCATCGCCTCGCGCTTGTCGCGCGTGCTGGTCCAGGCGGTGATCATGGCGTCGACCTCCGGCTCCCGCTCGCTACGGGCCTCGATGCTCTCGAAGTTCGGATCGCCGATGAGATCGGCGCGCCCGATCGTCTGCAGCAAGGCGCGCCAATGGCCGGGGTTGGCGCGGCTGGTATAGACGTAGACGTAGTCGTTCGGCCCGCCGGGCTGGCACGGATAGATCCCGCTCGGCACGTTGACGCCCGATAGGATCTTGGCGCCGTTGCGTTGGGCCGGCACGCCGGTCGTCGCTTGCGCGGCAAGCGCCACGCGGATGTATTGCAGCATGGCGTCCTGCATGGCGATCTCGATGCGCTCGCCCTGCCCGGTGCTCTTGCGGCGATAGAGCGCGCCGAGGATGCTCACCGCGAGCAGCATGCCGGTACCGGTGTCGCCCAGCGTCGTGCCCGGCTTGGCCGGCGGGCCATCGCGCTCGCCAGTGATGCTCATGACCCCGCCGGTCGCCTGCGCGATCATGTCGAAGGCGAGGTTCTTCTGGTACGGACTGTCGGTGCCGAAGCCTTTGACCTGCGCGTAGATGATGCCCGGATTGAGCTTCTTCACCTCGTCATAGGCAAGCCCGAGCCGCTCGATGGCGCCGGGCGCGAAATTCTCGACGCAGACGTCCGCCTGCCGCAGCAGATCCTTGACGAGGGCAAGCCCGCGCTCGGATTTCAGATTGGCCGTGACCGATTTCTTGTTGGCGTTGAACAGCAGGAAATACCAGGAATCCTGCCCGGGCGCCCCGCGGAAGGATTTGCGGCCGGGATCGCCGAGATTCGGGTTCTCGACCTTGACCACTTCGGCACCGAGCCAGGCCAGCGCCTCGGTGCATGCCGGCCCGGCCTCGAACTGCGTGAAATCGAGGACCCGGATTCCGGCAAGATAATTTACGCCATTGATGGACATGATTTAGGCCCGGCGCCGAAAAGGATCACTCTGCGCGTGGGCGCGACGGAGGTCCGAAGGCCCGCTCGGAACGCTCGAGCCACGCCGCCATCCCCGCGGATAGGACATTTCCATGGGCTTCCTCAATCATTATCTTTGCAGCCGAGGTATGCTGGCACGCCGGGCATGGCAGCGTAAAGCGAGGGCTGCGGCCCGATTGCCGGCAGATCAGGATTTTTGGAGCGGGCGATGAGCAAGATCGATGTCGAGATCGTCGAGGTCGGCCCGCGTGACGGGCTGCAGAACCTCGACATGGTCATGCCGACCGCGGACAAGTGCCGGTGGATCGCAGCCGAGCACGCGGCCGGCGTGCGCGAGATCGAGGTCGGCTCGTTCGTGCCGCCGAAGCTGCTGCCGCAGATGGCCGACACGGCCGAAGTGGTGGCATTCGCGCGCACCCTGCCGAACCTCAGGATCGCCACCCTGGCCCCCAACGTGCGCGGCGCGCTCGACGCCATCAGGGCCGGGACCCACAAGATCGGCGTGCCGATCTCGGTCAGTCCCGAGCACAGCCTGTCGAACGTGCGCAAGACCCCGATGCAGATGGTCGAGGAGCTCGGAAAAATCTGCAACGCCCGGGACGAGAGCGGCGCAGCGGTCGAGATCGAGGGAGCGCTGTCGACGGCATTCGGCTGCACGATGGCGGGCGCGGTCCAGGAGGACGACGTCCTGCGCATCGCGGAAGCATGCCTCCAGGCCGGCATCGATTCGCTCGCGCTCGCCGACACCGTCGGCTACGCCAATCCGGCGCAAGTGCGGCGTCTGTTCGAGGGCGTGCGCGGCATTGCCGGCGGCAAGCTCAAGGGGGCGCATTTCCACGATACCCGCGGGCTCGGGCTCGCCAATGCCATGGCGGCGCTCGAGGTCGGCATCCGTTCGTTCGACGCGACCTTGGGCGGGCTCGGCGGCTGCCCGTTCGCCCCCGGCGCGACCGGAAATGTCTCGACCGAGGATCTGGTGTTCATGCTGGAGAGCATGGGACTTCGGACCGGCATCGATCTCGGCAAGCTGATCGAGACGCGGCGGATTCTCCAACAGACGCTGCCGGACCGGCCGCTCTACGGCAGCATCGCCCGCGCCGGCCTGCCCAAGGGCTTCCGCTAGGCGGCTTAACTTTGGACACTTCCCAGACATTGCCGCTGGCCGGCGTGCGGGTCGTCGAGTTCTCGCACATGGTGATGGGCCCGACCTGCGGCATGATCCTCGGCGATCTCGGCGCGGAGGTGATCAAGGTCGAGCCGCTCTCCGGCGACAATACGCGGCGGCTGATCGGGACCGGCGCCGGATTTTTTCGCATGTTCAATCGCAACAAGAAAAGCATCGCGGTCGACCTTGCCGATCCGAAGGGGCTCGAAGCCGTCGAGCGCCTGATCGCGTCCGCCGACGTGCTCATCGAGAACTTCAAGCCGGGCACTATGGCGAAATACGGCCTCGACTACCCGACGCTCAGCGCGAAGCACCCGCGCCTGATCTACGTGGCGCATAAGGGATTTCTGCCCGGCCCGTACGAGCACCGCACCGCGCTCGACGAAGTGGTGCAGATGATGGCGGGACTCGCCTATATGACCGGCCCGATCGGCAGGCCGTTGCGGGCGGGAACTTCCGTCAACGATATCATGGGCGGCATGTTCGGCGCGATCGGCGTGCTCGCGGCGCTGCGCACGCGCGAACAGACCGGGCGCGGCCAGGAAGTGCAGGCGGCGCTGTTCGAGAATTGCGTGCTGCTGTCGGGGCCGCAGCCGATGCCCTCGCGCATCTCGGCCTGGGGCATCTACGACGTGTTCGAGGGCAAAGGCGGCGGGCAGATTTTTCTCGGCGTCGTCAGCGATACGCAGTGGAGGATTTTCTGCGACGCATTCGGGCTGCACGACCTCGCGAACGATGCGCGCGTCGCTACCAACAACCAGCGCGTCTTGGCGCGCGACTGGCTCATTCCGCGGCTGCAGGAGATTTTCCGCAAATATACCGTTCGGGAGCTGCAGGACCGCTTCGAGGGGAATGCGCTGCCCTATGCGCCGATCGTCTGGCCGGAGCAATTGTTCGACGATCCGCATCTCAATCAAAGCGGCGGGCTCGCTGCGCTGATCACCGAGACTGGCGAGGAGACCAAGGTGCCGCTGCTGCCGCTCGCGTTCGACGGCGAGCGCCTGCGCCCGCGGCAGCCGCTGCCGAGCATCGGCGAGCATACGGCCGAGGTCCTGCGCGCGATCGACTATTCGCTGCGCGAGATCGAATTGCTGCAGCAGCAAGGCGCGATCGGCGGAGAGAGAAAAGCGGCGGAGTAAGTTCCGGTTTCATCCTCTCAGGGTGACGACGCGAGGGTCACAACAGCTTCCCGTCCGCATCGAAGAACGGATATGGGCCGGGAAATTCGCCGATCGGCACGAGATGCGTGACGAGCTTGCCGAAGCCATCGCCCGCGAACCAGGCATGCAAATGAAACGCCGGCGGCTCGATCTGCAATGACGGCGGGCGCTCGGCGGCCAGATCGAGATCGACCGCGTGATTGGGCGCCGGGCAGATGCTTGCCGCAACGCCGGCGAACAGCGTCGTGACCGCGCGATGAACGTGGCCGGCCGCGATCAGCTGCACCTGCGCATGGCGCTCGAGGATCGCCGCAAGCTGCGCCGCATTGCGCAGGTTCTGGCGATCCATGTGGGCAATGCCGGTCTTGAACGGCGGATGATGCATGAAAACCAGCGCCGGCCGATCGGGAGCGGCAGCGAGTTCCCCATCGAGCCATTGCAGCGTCTCGGAATCGAGGCGGCCATCATCCTTGCCCGGCACCGAGGAATCCAGCAACAGCAGCACGAGCCCGCCTACCTCGATGCGAAGATTTGCCGGCCCTGATTGCTGCGCCGATGCCTCGTCCGAAAATGCCCGGCGGAAATTCCGGCGCTCGTCATGGTTGCCCGGAATCGCCGCGAACGGCAATTCGAGCGGCGCCAGCAACCGCCGCAGATGCGCGTATTCCTCCTCGAGCCCACGGTCGACGAGATCGCCGCTGATCACCACAAAGGCCGGCCGCGGCCGAAACCGGTTGAGATGCGCGATGCAGTGTGTGAGCGCCGCCGCGGTATCGACCATTTCGTAGGCGCGCTCGCCGGGCCGCTTGATGTGCAGGTCCGAGATCTGCGCGATCAGCACGGGCGCGGTCATGACTTCCCACCTTGCTCATCCCTCTCCTCCGGCAGAACCCGGATCCGCGTCGGGTCGATGCGCAGGCCGACGCGCTCGCCCGGCGCGGCCGCAATCGTGTTCGGCGCATCGATGAGGAGCGGACGCGACGCCGCGTCCGCAATCACGATGCGCTGCCGGTCGCCGACAAAGGTCACGTTCTCGATGCGCCCGCTGAGCTCGGCCGCATCCGGCGGCACGACCGCGATCGTTTCCGGCCGCAGCATGAGCGTGACTTTGCCGGTCGTGCCGATCGGGATGCGGGCGCCCGGCAGCACGATCGCGCCATCGCACGCGGTCCCCTCGACGATATTGGCGGCGCCGACGAATTCGGCGACGAAGCGGCTCGCCGGCTCGAAATAGATTTCACGCGGACTGCCGATCTGGGCGATCGCACCGGCGCGCATGACCACGATGCGGTCGCCGAGCGCCATGGCCTCGGCCTGGTCGTGCGTGACGTAGACCGTGGTGATGCCGAGCGAGCGCAGCAGGCGGTTGAGCTCGACGCGCAGCCGCTCGCGCAGCGATGCGTCGAGCGCGGTCAGCGGCTCGTCGAGCAGCAGCACGCGAGGCCGCGGCGCGACCGCGCGCGCCAAGGCCACGCGCTGGCGCTGCCCGCCCGAGAGCTGATCGACTTGGCGCCGCTCGAGTCCTTCGATGCCGGTGAGCGCGACCAGTTCCTCGACCCGCGCTTGGCGCTCCGCCCGGCTCGCGCCGCGAATCTTCAGGCCGTAGCCGATGTTCTCGGCGACATTCATGTTGGGAAACAGCGCATAGGACTGGAACACCATGCCGACGTTGCGTCGCTCGATCGGGATGCTGGTCACGTCCTCGCCGTCGAAACGCACGCGTCCGCCCGGATCGGGCGCCTCGAGCCCGGCAATGATGCGCAAGGTCGTGGTCTTGCCGCAGCCGGACGGGCCGAGGAACACCAGGGTCTCGCCGCGCGCGATCTCGAGCGTCACCGGTTCGAGCGCGCGGGTGTCGTCGGCAAAGGTCTTGGCGCAGGCCTCCAGCCCAACGGAAACCCCGGCGCTCATGCGGCGCTCCGTTTGTCGCGGCCGAGCATCTGCATGGCGATCAGCAACGGAATGATCATGATGAAGAAGATCAGCGTGTAGGCCGAGGCGATCTCGAGCCGCATCGACGCATAGCTGTCGGCAAGGCCGACCGGCAGAGTCTTGGTCAGCGGCGTGTGCAGCATCCAGGTGAGGTTGAACTCGCCGAGCGAGAGGGTCACCACCATCAGCGAGCCAGCGAGGATCCCCGGTCTGGCGTTGGGCGCAATGACGTCACGGAAGCGCCGCCACGGCGAGGCGCCGAGCGAGGCCGCGCTCTCGTCGAGCGTCTTCACGTCGATCGCGGCGAACACCGCCATGACCGCGCGCACCATGAACGGCAGCGTGAACACCACGTGCCCGGCGATGAACAGCCACGAACCGCGAAACGCGCCGAAGCCGCCATAGGTCAAGAGCAGCGCGAGCGCGATCGCGAGGCCCGGCACTGCGAGCGGCAGGGTGATGATCTCCTCGATCAAGCGGGACCAAGACCCTTGGCGCACGTGGAGCGCATAAGCCGCCGGCACGCCGACGATCAGCGTGAGAAGCAGGGTCGCGAACGCGACCTCGAAGGAGCGAACAATCGTCTCGGCATAGAGCTCCCAGACCTCGACCATCCATTCCAGCGTCACGCCGGAGCGAATGCCGCGGAAATAATTCACGGTGACCCCGGCCAGCATCGACAGCACGGCCGGCACGATCAGGAACGCGGCGACGACGAGCGTGAAGGCGAGCTGCCCGGCGAAGACCAAACGGGTCAGCATGCCTCACCCGGCCGCCGCGATGGTGGTGCCGGCGAACGAGCGCGCAAGCGCCAGGATCGCCCATGCCACGAGCCCAAGCCCGACCGAGAGCGCCGCCGCCATGGCGAGGTCGGCGGCCAGCGTGAACTCGGTGTAGATCAGCATCGGCAGCACGTCGACGTTGGTGGCGAGCGTGAAGGCGGTGCCGAACGCCCCCATGGCGGTCGCGAACGCGATCGCGCCTGAAGCGACGAACGCCGGCACGAGCGCCGGCAGGATCACGTCGCGGTGCACCGCCCACGGGCCGGCGCCGAGCGAGCGCGCGGCCTCCTCGAGCCACGGATCGAGCTTTTCGACCGCGGCCATGATGGTGAGGATCACGCGCGGAATCGAGAAATAGAGATAACCGAGAAACAGCCCGCCGAGCGAATACGCGAACACCAGCTTGCCGCCGGTGAGCCGGAAGCTGATGTCGCCGATCAGACCCTGCCGGCCCGCGAGCAGGATCACCAGGAAGCCGACCACCACGCCCGGGAACGCGAGCGGAAACGTCAGCATCGCGACGAGCAACGAATGGCCGGGAAATCGATTTCTTTGCAGGAACAGGCCCGCGATCGTGGCAATGACGAGGGTGGTTACCGTCGTGGCCGCCGCCAGCACGACGGTGTTGATCAGGGTCGAGCGGTAGCGCGGCTCGACCAGGATTGCCGCATACGCCGCCATTCCCTTCGGCCCGCCGGCGCCGACCTCGATGAGCCCCAGCATCGGCAGCACGAAAAAGGCTGCAACCACGATCGCGAGCGGCACGAGGCAGAGCCGGGCGAAGGCGGTGCCCGAACCGGCCGCTTTCGCGGCACGCAGCCGAAACCGGGCGGCGAGCGACATCAGCGCACTTCGGCGAGATAGCGGTCCGCGAACGCCTTCTCGTAGGTCGCCATTTCGCCCCAGTCGACGGTCTTCGCCCGCGCGTAGTCGCTGTCCGGCAGGAACCGCGACTTGACGGCGGCGGGAAGCGGGATCGGCCGCGCCGGGCGCAGATAGGCGTTGGTCCAGATCGTCTGGCCCTTGTCGGATAGGATGTAGTCGAGCACTTTTTCCGCCGGCTGCTTGTGCGGCGCGCCTTTGACGAGCCCGATCACGTAGGGAAATACGACCGAGCCTTCGCACGGCAGCACGAACTCGAAATTGCCCTTCTCGGTATATTTGGCCCGATAGGCGTTGAAATCGTAGTCGAACAGGATCGGGATCTCACCCGAGACCACGCGCGCATAGGAGGTCTGCTTCGGAACGATCGCCTCGTTCTTGCCGAGCTCACGGAAGAAGCCGATCGCGGCACCAAAATCGTTCTTCGGACCGCCGAGCGCGAGGTTGACGGCGACCGCGCCGACGTAGCCGACCGCCGCCGAGGACGGATCGAGGTAACCGACCATGCCGCGGTAGTCCGGCTTCAACAGATCGAGCCAGCAGGCCGGCACCGGCTTGCCGCCGAGCGCGTCCTTGTTGACGAAGAGCCCCAGCGTTCCCGAATGAATGGTGTGCCAATAGCCCTCCGCATCCTTGAGGCCTGGCGGAATGTCGTTCCAGCCTTTCGGCTTGTACGGCTGCAAGACGCCCTCGTCCTTGCCCTTGATGCCGAAGGTCACGCCGAAATAGCCGATGTCCGCGATCGGATTGTTCTTCTCCGCCAGCAGCTGCGAGAGCGCCTGGCCCGAGTTCTTGTTGTCATAGGGAATTTCGAGACCGAGATCCGTCTTGATCGCCTTGAGCATCGAGGCCCAGTCGGCCCATTGCGGCGGACAATTGTAGCAAATGACATCGGCGGCCGCGGCGGGGCGGGGCGTGCATACGAGCGCCGCCGCGAACAGGCCCGGTACGACGAAACGCAGCGGTTTCATTTCCCCCTCCCCGGCTCCGTCTTCTTATTGGCGGCATAAGACGATCCGGCGACGCCGAGACTGCCATTTCCGCTCATGCCCGTCGAGCCGGCGCGCGGACATGCTCGGGCCTGATCCCAATCCCGACCAGCCGGGCGAGGAATCGCCGAAACCCGGGCACTTTGCCGATCACGCGCAGCGCAAGCGGCGGACGCGACGTCCCGCGGCTCGCCAGCACATTGGCGATGACCTGGTTCTGGATCAGCATCTGCAGGCGCTGGATCACCCGGGTCGGCAGCTCGCGTCGCCGTTGCACCCGGAGCAAATGCGTTTCGGTGAGCGTTGCGTTCCGCAGCGGCTCGGTCAGGAGATTGGCGGCGGCGACCGCGTCCTGGATCGCCAGATTGATCCCGACGCCTCCGACCGGGGACATGGCATGCGCTGCATCGCCGATGCAAAGCAGCCCGGGCCGGTACCAGCGCCGCAGCCGATCGACCCGCACGGTGAGCAGCTTGATCCTCTGCCAATCATCGAGCTCGCCGACGCGATCGAGCACGAAGGGAGCTAGGTCGGTGATGTGACGGCGCAATTCGGGCAGGCCCTTTGCACGGATCTCTTCCAGCGAGCCTTTGGCGATGCCATAGCCGCATTGCCAATATTCACCGCGGTTGAGCAGCACCAGCAGCTGCCCCGATCCGAACCGGATCGCGGTCTCGTCCGGATCGCCGGAAAAACGCGGCAGCCGGAACCAAAGCACGTCGAGCGGCGCCCCCAATTGCTCGACCGCAAGGCCCGCCGCCTGCCTTACCGTGGAGTGTCGGCCGTCGGCGCCGACGACGAGGTCGGCGCGAATCTCCAAGGCGCCCTCCGATGTGTGACCGCGAACGCCGACGATCCGGCCCGCTTCCTCGATCAAGCCGGTGACCTCGGCCTGCATGCGCAGGCGGAAAGCCGGATAGCGGGCGGCCTCCCGGGCCAGGAAATCGAGAAAATCCCATTGCGGCATCAGCGCGATGAACCGGCAATGCGTCGGCAGATGCGTGAAGTCGGCCAGCGTGAGTTCGGTACCGCCGAACCACGCTTTCAATTCGGTGATCTTCTGGTGCGGAAGCTCGAGAAACGCGTCGAGCAGGCCAAGTTCGTGCATGAGCTCGAGGGTCGAGGGATGGATGGTATCGCCGCGAAAATCGCGCAGGAAGTCGGCATGCTTTTCCAGCACGACGACTTCGATGCCGGCCCGCGCCAGCAGCAGGCCGAGCATCATCCCGGCTGGGCCGCCGCCCACCACTGCGCAGCGCGCCGATAACCCCTGCGTTGGCCCGTTGCCCATAACCTCCTCATCCGGCCCGCATTTCGCCTGGTTCGATAGGGGTTACTCTCCTCCCTGCGCGGGTGGGGAAGAAGCCCTGCCCTGGTTTTGCCCCAATCGCGTCCCCCCCGCCGAAAAGAAGCCATTTACATTTGCGAGCTAGCTTGCCGCTCGGGGGTCCTGTTCGGGGTGGGACATTGCGCGTTTTCGCTGCCATTCTGCTCGTCGCCACGGCCGCGCCGGCGCTCGCCGATTACCGCATTACGCGCGATTTCGGCGGGGACGTCGAGGAGTACAAGGCGAAATATGCCCAGCTCCGCGACGCCGGAGAGCGGGTCGTCATCGACGGCATCTGCAATTCCGCCTGCGGCCTCGTGCTCGGGATCGTACCCCTCAACCGCATTTGCGCGACGCCGCGGGCGAGCATGGGCTTCCACCAGGCCTATTTCGACAAGCGCTGGACCGCGGGCGTGCGGGTGACGAGCTACGCCGGAACCGCGGAGCTGTTGTCGATCTATCCGCAAGGCGTCAAAGTCTGGATCGAGCAGCACGGCGGGCTCAGCGCGGAGATGAAGCACCTCAAGAACGGCATCGATCTTTGGGCGGTCATCGACCCCTGCCCGGAGGAGTTTTAGTGCCAGCCCGTTCGGCGGATCGCGGGGCAATGTCGCACCGCCGGTCCGCCTCCGGGGCGCGGCATAGCTAGCGTCCAATCGGCAAAAGATTGCGCTCGAGAGCGCGCCGCGTGCCAGCCGGCAATCCGAGAGGGACTGGACGGCGGTGGAAAGCGCGTGCAAGATTCAAGAAAAACGGAGGAAATCATGCGAGCGGCCTCGCCGGTTCGATCGATCGTTCGCGATGCGCCGGTCACCGCCGAGCTTGCCGAGCGGGCAAGCGCGATCCGCTATCAGGACCTGCCGGACAACATCCGCACCCTCGCGCGCCAATGCCTGCTCGATTGGCTCGCGGTGACGCTTGCCGGCTCGCGCGAGGAGCTCTCGCGCATCCTCGCCGACCAGGCGATCGAGGACGGCGGCCGACCGGCCGCAAGTCTGATCGGCCGCGATGCAAAAACTTCGGCCCAGCAGGCGGCGCTCGCGAACGGCGCCGCCTCGCACGCGCTCGATTATGACGACGTCAACATGGCCATGAGCGGCCACCCGACCGTCCCGATCGTGCCGGCGCTGCTGGCGCTCGCCGAGGATTCCGGCGTGAGCGGCGCCGATTTTATCGCCGCCTTCGTCGCCGGCTATGAGACCGAATGCCGGATCGGAGCGCTGGTGCTGCCGGATCATTACGCGCGCGGCTTCCACGCCACCGGCACGATCGGCAGCTTCGGGGCAGCCGCGGCCTGCGCGCATCTGCTCGGGCTCGACGCGGAGACGACCGCGACCGCGCTCGGCATCGCCGCCACGCAGGCGGCGGGGCTGAAATCGATGTTCGGCACCATGTGCAAGCCGCTCCATGCCGGCAAAGCCGCGCAGAACGGCCTGCTCGCCGCGATGCTTGCGGCACGCGGCTTTTCCAGCCGCGGCGACGCGCTGGAATGCGCACAGGGCTTTGCCGCGACCCAGAGCACGGATTTTCGTCCGGAGCGCGCACTCGCCGACCCGCGGGGCGGTTACCACCTGCGCCGCAATCTCTTCAAATATCATGCCGCGTGCTACCTCACGCATGCGCCGATCGAGTGCGCGCGAACACTGCGCCGCGAGCACGCGATCGAACCCGGTACGGTGCGGGAAGCTTCGCTCAAGGTCGATGCGGGAGCGAGCAAGGTCTGCCACATCCCGGCGCCCCGGACGGGGCTCGAGGCCAAGTTTTCGCTGCGGCTCACGACCGCGATGGCGCTCGCCGGCATCGATACCGCGCGGCTCGAGAGCTATAGCGAGGAGACCGCGAAGAATCCGGCACTCGCCGCTTTGCGCGACAAGGTCAGCGTGGATTTCCAGCCCGGCTGGCCGCACACGCAGGCCGAGCTCAAGGTCACGCTCAACGACGGCCGCGTGCTCGAGGCCACGCATGATTCCGGCATTCCGGAGCAGGATTTCGACGAGCAGGGGCGCCGGCTGAAGGCGAAATTCGGGAGCCTCGTCGAGCCGGTGCTCGGTGAACGCACGCACGCGCTCGCGGCGGCCGTGGCATCGCTCGACGAGCGCGCAACTTTGCGCGACCTCACGTGCCTGTGCACGCCCGCCTGAATCGAGCCGATCGGAGATGCCGGAGTTCGTGAGCCGCGCGGTACTCAAGCCGAAAGGGAACCGCTACGAGGATTTCGAGGTCGGGCGGCGCTTCGAGCATCACTGGGGCCGCACCATCAATCACGGCGACAATTCGTTCTTCACGACGGTGACGCTGCACTTCAATCCGCTCTACACCAATGCCGAGTTCGCGCGGGCTCACGGGCATCCCGACGTCGTCGTCAACCCGATGCTGGTGTTCACCACGGTGTTCGGGCTGACCGTCGAGGATCTGAGCGAAGGCGGCGGGGCGTTTCTGGGCGTCGAGGCGCTCGCCTTCGGCGCGCCGGTCTATCCCGGCGACACCTTGACCGCGCGCTCGATCGTCGTCGAGCGCCGCGAATCCTCCAGCAACAAGAACTCGGGCATCGTCACCTGGCACACCGAAGGCTTCAAGCAGGACCGTGCCCGCGTGATCGAGTTCAGGCGCACCAACCTCGTCAACAAACGGAGTGCCGCGTGAGCTATATGACCGAGGAGCGGCGCCTGATCCAGGAGACCGCGCGCGAGTTCGCCATGCGCGAGGTCCTGCCGGTCGCCAACAGACTCGACCCCGAGCAGGGCGAGATCCCGATGAGCCTGCGCGACCAGCTCGCGGAGATGGGATATTTCGGCATCGTCATCCCGGAGGAATACGGCGGGCTGGGATTGGGCGTGTTCGAATATTGCCTGATCACCGAGGAGCTCGCCCGCGCCTGGATGAGCGTCGCCTCGATCATCGCGCGGGGCAACGGCCTGATCGGCTCGCGCGCCATGAACGAGGAGCAGAAGCGGCGGTATCTCACTCGCATGGCCAAAGGCGAGTTTCTCGGCGCGTTCTCCATGTCCGAGCCGGGTGCCGGCTCCGACATCGCCAACATCAGCTGCCGCGCCAAGCGGGACGGCGACTCCTGGGTGATCAACGGCAGCAAATATTGGTGCACGTTCGCCGACGGCGCCGACTACATCATGATCGTGGCGCGCACTTCCGAGCCGCCCGACAATCGCCGCCGCCATCTGGGGCTGAGCACCTTTTTGATCGAGAAGCCGCGCGGCGCACTGCCGGAAGGCTGCCACGGCAATCCGATCCCGAAGATCGGCTATTTCGGCTGGAAGACCTTCGAGCTCGCGTTCGACCATTGCCGGGTTTCCGGCGAATGTCTGGTCGGCGAGGAAGGCCGCGCGTTCTACACCGTCGCGCAGGGGCTCGAGAAGGCGCGTGCCCATACCGCGGCGCGAGCGATCGGGCTCGCCCGCGGCGGGCTCGAGGACGCAATCGAATATGCGCAGCAGCGCGTGCAGTTCGGCCAGCCGATCGCCGAATTCCAGGCGATCCGGTTCAAGCTCGCCCAGATGGCGACCGAGATCGAGGCGGCGCGCCAGCTCATGTACCACGTCTGCGACCAGATCGACCAGAAGAAGCGCTGCGACAAGGAAGCCTCGATGGCCAAGCTGTTCGCCAGCGAAATGGCCGAGCGCGTCACCAGCGAGGCGCTGCAGGTCCACGGCGGCGCCGGCTACACCAAGCTGCACGCGGTCGAGCGCTATTGGCGCGACGCGCGGCTGACGAAGATCTTCGAGGGCACTTCCGAGATCCAGCTGCGCATCATCTCCGACCATTTGCTGGGAAGGCCGAGCGGATGAATAGAGTGCGCAGCGAGAATCGAACAGGCACGTATCCGGGTGGTCCGGTTCACGGCCAGCTGCGAGTGCAGGCTCCCTCTCCCCGCACGGGAGAGGGTTCGGGGTGA
>WNFZ01001759.1_pt1 | contig 20745 bp, 9 predicted proteins | sample 5400081 | NCBI WGS metagenome assembly WNFZ01 (sample SAMN13153365, study PRJNA577476) | soil metagenome | isolation source: 80 cm soil or saprolite under grassland replicate 1 | place: USA:California | collected 2016-06-15
ACCCTGAACACGCAGGGGACGGCGACCTCGCCCGTGCTGTTCACGAGCAACCAGGCGACGAAGACGCCCGGCGATTGGGGTGGAGTCCAGTTCAATGCCTGGTCCCCCGGCACGAGCCTCCTGCAGTACACGACGATCGAGTATGGAGGCGCTGGCGCCAGCAACGGGAGCATCTACGTGAACGGCGGCTCGCCCACGTTCCAGAATTGTACGGTACGGAACGGGAACGGCAACGGGATCCAGGTAGGCTTTGGGAGTCTCAGCCTGACCGCGATGACCTTCTCGTCCACGGGAGGCAGCTACTCGGTCAGCATGCCGTTGACCACGTCAGTGACCACAGCGGGGACCCACAGTTTCGACAAGCCGATCGAGCTGCGCTCCGGGGTGATCTCCGCCGACACGACGTGGAGAAAGTTGGGCGCAGCCTACGTGTTGAGTGGGTCCAGCAACGTTTACAACGACACGGTAACGCCCTCCACGCTCACCGTCGAGGCAGGGGTGGAGGTTCGGTTCGTGTCGGGCGCCTGGCTCTATGTGGCGAGCGCCGGCTACAAGGGCACCCTGATCACGCAAGGGACGGCTGCATCCCCCGTCTTGTTCACGAGCAACCAGGTCACGAAGACACCGGGGTATTGGGGAGGAATTCAGTTCGATTCCGGGTCTGCGGCCACCAGCGTCCTGCAGTACACCACGATCGAGTATGGGGGCTCCTCCCCCAGCTCGGGGAGCGTCTACTTGAACGGCGGCGCGCCGGCGTTCCAGAACTGCACGGTCCGGAACGGGAATGGAAACGGGATCCAGGTGAGCACCGGGAGCCTCAACCTGACCTCGGTGACCTTGTCGTCCACCGGCGGCACCTACTCGATCAGCATGCCGTTGACAACGTCAGTGACGACAGCGGGGACCCACAGTTTCGACAAGCCGATCGAGCTGCGCTACGGGGTGATCTCGGCCGACACGACTTGGAAGAGACTGGGCGCGGCCTACGTCTTGAACGGGTCCAGCAACGTTTACAAGGACACGGTAACGCCCTCCACGCTCACCGTCGAGGCTGGGGTGGAGGTTCGGTTCGTGTCGGGCGCCTGGCTCTATGTGGCGAGCGGCGGGTACAAGGGCACTCTGATCACCCAGGGGACGGCCGCATCCCCCGTCTTGTTCACGAGCAATCAGGTCACGAAGACGGCCGGGTATTGGGGAGGAATCCAGTTCGATTCCGGGTCAGCGGCCACGAGCCTCTTGCAGTACACGACGATCGAGTACGGGGGCTCGGGCGGCAGCGGGAGCGTCTACGCCAACGCCTCATCGCCGACGCTCCAGAACTGCACGGTCCGCTACAGCAGCGGCGATGGCGTCAGGGCAGCCGGAGCCGCCATTCCGGTCCTCAGGGCCAACAACTTCACCAACAACACCGCCTCGGCGATCAACAATGCCGGCTCGGGAACCATCGACGCCCGTGCAAGCTGGTGGGGCCACGCATCCGGACCGTCGGGCGCCGGGCCCGGCATCGGGCAGAGGATCACCGGGAACGCGTTCTACAGCCCCTGGCTGGAATTGGTGCAGGACACGTCCCTGTTCGCGAGCTCCGCGCAGATATCCCCCTTCCTCTTCGACAAGACGGACGGCTCCACGACCGTCACCGCCAGTTTGAGCTCCACCGCCAACTGGACGCTGACCATCAAGGACCAGAGCGACACGACCGTGAAGACGTACACGGGTGCGGGAGCCATGGTCAGCCAGGTGTGGAACGGCGAAGAGACGAGCGGCCCGCCGAAAGTGCCGGACGGCCTCTACACGCTGCGCCTAACAACCGCAGGGCCGAGCATGGCGCCTCTGGTGGGCAAGGTGCGCGTGACGAGCAACAAGGCCCCGGTGGCGATCATCACGTCACCCGCCTCGAACGCCATCGTCACAGGGGGAGTCGCGGTGAGCATCATTGGCACCGCCAGCGATGTGAACGACTTCGTCTCCTATCGATTGGAGTACGGCGTGGGGGCCACCCCCTCGTCCTGGACGCCGATCACGCCCTACCCCTACGACCTCACAACCCCGGTCGCCGAGGGGCTTTTGGGCCTCTGGACGGCTCCCGTCGGTCCGACCGTTCTCTACACGCTTCGCCTCACCGCCCGGGATGCGACCAACCCACCGGCGGTGCTGACACAGCCGATCCGCGTGATGGCGATCTACAACCCGGTGGCGAACCCTCCGAATTACTTCTCGCCGAATGGCGACGGGGTGTCGGATACGTTCACCGTGACGGCCTCCCTGAACCTTGCGGCAGACTGGACACTCACATTCAAGAACGCCTCCGGGGCCACCGTGAGGACCTTCAGTGGCACGGGCGCGACGGCCGTGAGCCAGGTCTGGGACGGCAAGGACTCGGGGGGAGCCAATGTGCCTGACGGCGCCTACACGTATACCCTGTCCGCGGTCGAGCCAGGCTCCGGTGTGGCGGCGAACCCGTTCAGCGGGACGATCAACGTCGATCGTGTTGTACCGACGGCCCTGATCACCGCGCCGACGAGCAGCGCCACCGTGTTCGACACGATTACGATCAGCGGTACCGCCAAGGATCCAACGAACTTCGCGAGCTACACCGTGGAATACGGCGACGGGGCGGCCCCGGCCACCTGGACCTCGATCGTTACCTCGAGCACTCCGGTCGACTCCGGGACCCTCGCCACCTGGATCACGAACTCATTCATCGACGAGATGCTCGTCCCGAGCGGCAACGGCACAAAGACGATACGGCTGCGCGTGACCGACGTTGCCGGCAACGTCGGGACCGCTCAGGTCACGGTGAACCTGGACGACATGCTGATCAGCAGCGTGAGCCGCACGCCGACGGTGATCCGTCCCTCGAGCGGCGAGACGTCGACGATCACGTTCACGACGAACCAGACGGCCACGATCACGGTCCGGATCTTGCCCGAGACGACGCCCTTGAAGATCTACCCGGACCAGACGGCGGAGACCGGAGCCGTCCGCACCTTCTCGCTGGGATCGCTCCCGGAAGGCTTGCAAACGGTCGTCTGGGACGGGAAGGACGCTGGCGGCACCATGGTTCTCGAGGACGCGTACATGTACGTCATCCAAGCGCAAGCGCCCTCCGGGCGGTTCGACAAGTTCAACCGGTACGTGCAACTGCAGGTATCCTTCTCCACTTCGAATGGCAGCATTCCGCCGAGCGAGGCAGCCTGCAACGCCTGGACGAATCGGTTCTTCTCCCACGTCTTTACGGTCACCGGCGGGCCGGCCCGTGGCAGCACGCGCCTCTTCGACGTCGCCACGGGCGGCCAGGTCTTGGACTACCGGCCGCAAAACCAGTTGGTGTGGACCGCAGGTACAAACAACACCTTCTTCTGGGACTGCCGCGATGCGAACGGGAGCATCGTAACTATTCCCGTCAACATGACCTGGATCGGCACGCATGCGCCCTTCCGCGGGCTCAACTCCAACTACATCGTGGTTCAGGCGCTCCCGGGGCTGCCCGGTGTAAGCGTTGAGTCGGATCCCTATCGCATCGAACTTGCCTACGGGCAAGTGGCCCACATCAAGTACCAGCTTCTCGACAGCGCCAACGTCACGATCACCGTCACCGACCCGGGGACGGGCGCGCAAACCATTGTATTGAACGACGCAGCGCAGGCCGCGGGAGCCCAGGACGTGGTCTGGGAGGGGCTGGCCGGCGACGGACGCCTCGTGCCGACGGAGGGGCACTACATGTTCACGATCACGGCGAGAAACCCGGCTGGCGGTGGCACAGTCGTCCGGCGCGGGAACATCACGGTCTATAGATGAGCCGCGGTCTTCGGATTCCCTTCGTCGTGGCCGTGCAAATCGGACTGGCCATCGGGGGCGCTGGTTCCTCGGGCGCGGCGCGGGCCGCTGTACTGGAGCAGCATGCCGCGAGGATCGCCTTCCTGCGTCTCACCACGGGCTTCTGGCAGGTCTGGGTCATGAACGCCGACGGTTCCTCCCCGCGGCAGCTCACGACATCCCCGGTCGACAAGGTCCACACCGCCTGGCGCCCGGGCACACTGGACATCCTGTATCACACCAACCAGGGAGAGTCGTTCCTGCTCGATCTCGCGACCCAACGTGAGCAACGGATCCTCGAGAACCTCAAGGTGACGGATGCGGCGTGGAGACCCGATGGGCAGAGGCTGGCCTACGGCTTGCCTCCCGACGACCTTACGCACGGCAAGACGTCGCTTTGGGAGTCTGGACTCGACGGCAAGGACCGGCGGCGGCTCTCCGGCGATGCCCAGAGCGATGCGCTGGCGCCGTCTTGGCTGGACGGGGAACGGATCACGTTCCGGCAATGCGTCATGACGAACAACATGGAGACGCGGCACGACTTCTGGCTGTTCACCCTGGGAGAGGTCCCGTCCGGCCAGGTCGTTCAAGGCGACGACGAGAAGCTGAAGTTCGACCAGACGGTCTCGCTCCACGGAACCTTCGCGTATTCCTCGCTGCGGAGCGGGTCCTACGAGATCTGGACCCTGCCCGTGGGGGGCGGGGAACCTCGCCAGGTCACGCGCATGGGGAGTTACGCGGGCAACCCGAGCTGGTCCCCGGAAGGCCAGGCCCTCGCGTTCGACTCCGACAAGGAGGGCCCTCTCCAGATTTACGAAGTCGGGGTGGCGGGCGGCCAGCCGAAGCGGCTCACCAACGACCCTTCGCCCTCGCGAAAGCCGGCCTGGGGCCCGGTGCCGGCGACCGATGCCGTCGCGTCCTTGAAACTGGATCCCCCGTCGACTGGCCCCGCGAAGACGGTGGATGACGGGAAGGCGACCCAGCGTGCAGCCCCGCCTGCGGGCGCTCCCAGCGTGTCGTGGGTTTCCACGGACCGGCTCACACTCGACGCGACCAAGAACGAGCAGGTCGTGCTTCGCTACAACGTCTCCGCGCCGGCCGCGGTCACGGTCCGGTTGATCGACTCGGCGGGTCAGGCGGCGCGCACCTTCCAAGTCGACGTCGTAAGGGCGGGCGATCAGCGGGTCGTGTGGGACGGCCACGACGACTCCGGCCAACCCGTCGCGGCGGACGCTTACACCTACACGATCACCGCGCGGGACGCCAACGGGCGCGAAGCGACCTACGACCTTCGGGCGCAGACGGCCGGGGAGATGGTGTGGGCCATAGAGAGCGGTTACGACCCGCAGTCGGGCCGCATCACCTACACGTTGCCGCAGGCGAGCCGGGTGCGGCTCTTCGTCATTCGGAAGGACACGATTCAGCCCGTGCGCAGCCTGCTGGACTGGGCGGTGCGCGGGCCGGGGCGGCACGAGGAAACGTGGGACGGCTGGAGCGAAGGGCGCGTCTTCAAGATGACGGAGACGGCGCAAGTCATGCCCGTGGTGTACGGCTACAGCCTGCCCCGAAACGCCGTGATCGTCGAGGGAACCTCGGCCAAGGAGGTTGCGCGGACGTCTCGGCCCGCCGCCCCTCCCTTCCAGCCGGCGTCGAACCGAACGGTCCAGGCCCACGCCCTCCATCCTCGCGCCCGCTGCTATGACCCGCGGATCACCCTCTCCCTCGCCGGAACGAAGGAGGGTGATCCGGAGGCGATCCCATACGTCAGGCGCGCGACGCCTCTTCGAATCGACTTCCCAGCGGCGCAAGGAGACGGCCGGGTCTCGCCGCAGCCCCGGCTGTCCGTCTTCGTCTTCGTCGACGGCACGATGGTCGAGCGGTGTCTCTCCGCATACGCCCCCTACCAGTGGATCGTGGATCCCAAGATGTTGACGCCGGGCGAGCACGTGATCACGGCACTGATCGTCTGGCGAGACGACCACCTGGGGCTCGGCCATTTTCGAGTGAAGACCGGTTGAGGAAGACCCTGATGCCACGAGTTCATGCGCTCTGCTCCATTCGCCCGGTGTTTGGAAGGCTCGTATATATCGCGCTGGCCGGGATCGTGCTCGAGTTTGGCATGGGGGCGACGGCGTGGGCGGGCTACACGCCTCTCGTGCCTCCGTCACCGCCGGCCCCTCCGCCGCCCCCTCCCGGGTGCGGCACGAATCCCACTGGCTGCTGTGGTCAGGGGAGCGGCGGTAAGCCCGTAGACTTCTGGAACGGCCGGGAGTTCCTGACGCACACCGACCTCGTCCTGCCGGGGCTGATGGACATCACGATTCAGCGGTCGTACGACAGCCAGGTTACCTACGATTCCGCTCTGGGCTACGGCTGGACCCTCAACTACTTCATGCGCCTCTACGAATACACCGACGGATCGGTGACGCTGCGGCGAGACTGTGGGGTGAAGCGGGGCTTCGTGCTGGTGGGCGGGGCCTACCAGACCCCGGTAGGCGAGACGGGGACGCTGGTCAAGAACGGCGACGGGAGCTGGACCTACACCGAGCACAACGGGGAACAGAAGCAATTCGACGCCTTGGGTCGGCTTTCGGCAATCGTATCTCCGCAGGGGAGCCGTCTCGTCTTGTCCTACGACGACCGCGGCAAGCTGCCGCTCATCGGGCTGTCCCCCTACGGGGTGGATTCGACGCCCAAGGAGATCGCCCGGGAATACCGGCTTCTCCGGATCGACGAGCAGAACGCGGCCTCCCAGGCGACGGGCCGGTACGTGACGCTCGGCTACGAAGAGAGCACGGGACGGCTCACGGGGATCGCGGACAGCGCGGGAAGGAACATCACCTACCAGCATGACGGCCTCGGCAACCTGACCCAGGCCAGCCTCCCGGGCGGCGCCGTCCTCGGCTACTCTTACGAGGACGCGCGGGATCCCCACAACGCCACCACGCTCACCGACAGCGCGTGCTCCGCTTGCGGCGGTTCGGTCTACTACAACATCTACGACAGCCAGGACCGGGTGATCCGGCAGGAGCACGGGACGAACGTGATGCGGATCACGTACGTCCAGGCCTACACCAAGACGATCGTAGACGTGGACGTGACGGACGAGCAAGGGAACCCGCTCCGCACGGAAACCACCACCTGGGAGTTCAACTCCCTCGGCAACCCTCTGAAGGTGACGGACGCGCTGGGGCACCAGCGGGTCTACCAGCGGGACGGGATGATGAACGTGACCCGGGAGGAGCGCTGGGAGAACACCGGGACGCCCCAGAGCCCGAACCTGGTCCTGCGGTACGTCGAGGAGAGGACCTACGACGCTCGGGGGAACCTCCTGACCCTGACGGAGGCCAAGGACCAGCCCGAGCAGCGGGTGACGACGTATACCTACGACCTGGCGAACCACGTGACATCGATCACCGTGCCGAGCGTGGCCGCGCCTGGCCAGAACAAGGTCACGAGCTTCACCTACGTGCCTCCGGACGACCTGTTCGGCAAGCTGACCGAGCAGAGGGAGGCGGGCTTTCTGGGGGACGGCTCGGCCTACAGCTACGTGACCTCGTACGGCTACGACGGGAACGGCCGGCGGACGAGCATCGACGGCCCGAGGACGGACGTCTCGGACGTGACCACGCTGACCTACGACCCCGTCAACGGAAACCTGCTGACGGTGACCCAGCCCGGCAGCCTCGCGACCACGTACTCGAACCACACGCCCACGGGTTACCCTCAGACGGTGACGGACCCGAACGGCGTCGCCACGACCTACACCTACGACCCCGTGGGCCGGGTGCTGACGGCGACGGTGGGGGGTGCCACCACGACCTACACCTACACCCCCACGGGCAAGATCGAGACCATCACGCTTCCCCGGATGAACGTGACCACCTACACGTACGACACCCTCGACCGCCTCGCCTCCATCCAGGACGGCCTGGGCGACACGGTCAACTACACCTACGACAGCGTGGGGAACCGGATCCGGCAGGAGGTGAAGGATCCCGGAGGCGCTCTCCAGCGGACGCTGTCGTTCCAACACGACGCGCTCGATCGGCTCTTCCGCGTGGTGAACCCCGGCGGGAGCTTCACCGAGTATCAGTACGACTACGCCGGCAACCAGAAGAGCGTGAAGGACCCGAACGGGAACACCACGATCTTCAGCTACGACCCGCTGAGCCGGCTGAAGACGGCCACCCAGCCCGGAAGTGTGGGGACGGGCTACGGCTACAATCTCCATGGGGACCTCGTGAGGGTGACGGACGCCGAGAATCACGTGACGACCTATACGCCGGACGACATGGGGCGGGTGTACCGCGAGGTCTCGCCGGACACGGGGACGACGACGTATGCCTACGACCCGGCGGGCAACCGGACGGGGAAGACGGACGCGCGAGGGATCGCGGTCGGCTTCACGTACGATGCGCTGAACCGGCTCAGCAGGACCGACTTCCCGACCGACACGGACGTGGTCTACACCTACGACACCTGCGCTAACGGGAGGGGCAGGCTCTGCCAGGTCCAGGACCAATCGGGGACGACGAGCTACAGCTACAGTGCGAAAGGCGAGCTTCTCCAGGAGAGCAAGGTGATCCTGGGGGTCACCTACGTCACCGGCTACTCCTACGACGCGAACGGGAACATCCAGACGATCACGTACCCGAGCAACCGTACTGTCACCTACAGCTATGACTTTGCGGACCAGGTGACCACCGTGACCACCACTCCTCCGGGCGGAGGGAGCCAGACGGTGGCTTCGAACGTGACGCACAAGCCCTTTGGAGGGATCGCAGGGCTCACCTACGGCAACGGCCTCGCACGGACGGTGAGCTACGACCAGCAGTACCGGATCAGCGGCATCCAGACAGGGGTGGTCCAGAACCTGACCTACGGCTTCGACAACAACGGCAACGTCCTCTCCATAACCAACAACCTGGATGCGAGCAAGAACAAGAGCTTTAGCTACGATGCTATCGAGCGCTTGCAGACGGCGAGCGGTCCCTGGGGCAGCCTCACGTGGGGCTACGACAAGGTCGGGAACCGGCAGACGCAGACCGGCGCTGACCCGAGCACCTACACCTACACCTCCGGGACGAACCGTCTGGCCAGCGTGACGGGGGCGCTCAGCAAGAGCTTCGGCTACGATCCCAACGGGAACACCACGACAGAGAACAGCCGGACCTACACCTACAACCAGAACAACCGCATGGTCCAGGCCCTGGAGGGCAGCATCCTCGGCGACTACGTTTACAACGCGAAGGAGCTGCGGGCCGTTAAGACGGCGGGGACCACGACGACGGTCTTCCACCACGACCCGCAGGGGCAGATCCTGGCCGAGACGCAGGGCAGCTTGACGACGGTAGAGTACATCCAGCTCGACGGGGAGCCGCTAGCCAAGGCCGAGGGAACAACCCTCAGCTACATCCACCCCGACCATCTGGGGACGCCGGTCAGCATGACTAACAGCAGCGGAGCAAAGGTCTGGGAGATCGAGGCGAGGCCGTTCGGGGATAGCCCCACCTTCACGGGCTCAGGAAGCCTCAACCTGAGATTCCCAGGGCAGTATGCTGACTCAGAGACAGGGCTCAATCAGAACTGGTGGAGGGAGTACGATCCGAGTAGCGGCAGGTACGTGGCCGCGGATCCCTTACAGCTTATGGCACCCGATGTGTACCTCTATAGCTACGGTCGGAACGGTTCTGCAAGAAAGAGCTTGCTGGGACAGGACCTGTGGCTGACCACAGCCTTTCGAGCAGGCTTCTCGAGTGGGCCAAACGTGTATCTGTACGTCTCCGGCAATCCGACTCGGTTTGTGGATACGACAGGCTTGAGCAGGAGTCCCGTACAGCCGCCAGTGCCACCACTTCCATGCCCTCGCTTTCCGCCCCCCACTCCGCCCACTCAGAACTGCGAGCTCCAGTATCTCGGATGGTACGACCTGCCTTGGCCCAACGAGTGCGTGCTTGTATATATCAACTGGGAGTGCCAGCAACAGCTCGTCCGCATCGGATGCGACGCGATTCCTGACATCATGTGGAAGAAGCGCTACCAGCCACCCGCCCGGCCCCCAGGCCCACCCCCGCCATGGCCTGGCTGCCCGGATAAGAAGGGACCATGCGACACCTGAGCTTGCTCTGCGCACTTGGGCTTGTGGTACTGGCCTTAACTGCGGCCGTGGCTGATTCGTCGTCCCAGGATACCCCCCAAGTTGATACAGGACTCGCGGAGCACATGCAGATGCCAGGTGTCACTGTGGCGCTCGGTGAGGTACCGACTCCCGGTTGGCAATGCGAGGCGTTACAGCCGTTCTTAGAGGATGTTCGGGAGTCGGTATGGCTGGCGTTCGCGAAGGAGAGGCGGTCTGTTCGAAGCAGCAAACACACACCTACGATGACGGAACACGTCTGGATAAACTGGAAGCGACCAGTCGTCGTTCAGTTCGAGGTCACTCCGAGCGCGACGCTACCACCAGAGACAAAGATGGCAACGCTCGGAGGTGAACCCAAACTTCGCGTCATCCAATCGAGCGGCATAGAGCCGGTGGACCTTGCCGGCTTGCTTGCGGTGTTTGGCTCTCGCCTGCGCTTCCCGACTGGTGCCTGCGAGCGAAACTACTTGCAGCTTCTAATTACGTTTGAGCCTGTTCAGATCCCAATCAAGAGCGAGTTAGCAGCGGCGGTGCGTTCGCTGCGAGGTCCCAAGCCATCGCTCCGAGTGCTGGCCGCCGAGGCACTCGGAACGATTGGGTCGGCGGACGGGTCGGCGGACGCGTCTGTCGTTCGGGCTTTGGAGGAGGCGCGGCGGGACCCGGAGAACGCCGTCCGAAAGGCCGCAGAGAGGGCTCTCCAAAAGATCACGGGTCACTCGTGATAGGCCGCAGAGCACCAGCGGCAAGGCCATCGATTTCTGGAACGGTCGCGAGTTCCTGACCCACACGGACTTGGTCCTGCCGGGGCTGATGGACATCACGATCCAGCGTTCGTACGACAGCCAGGTGACGTACGACTCCGCCCTCGGCTACGGCTGGGCCCGCAACTACTTCATGCGCCTCTACGAATACACAGACGGCTCGGTGACGCTGCGGCGGGACTGCGGGGTCAAGCGCGGCTTCGTTCTGGTGGGCGGGGCCTACCAGACCCCGGTAGGCGAGACGGGCGCGCTGGTCAAGAACGGCGACGGGAGCTGGACCTATGCCGAGCACAACGGGGAGCTGAAGCAATTCGACGCCCTGGGCCAGCTCTTGGCGATCGTCTCTCCGCAGGGGAACCGCCTGGTCTTCACCTACGACGACCGCGGCAAGCTGCCGCTCATCGGGCTGTCACCCTACGGGGTGGATTCGACGCCCAAGGAGATCGCCCGGGAATACCGGCTTCTCCGGATCGACGAGCAGAACGCGGCCTCCCAGGCGACGGGCCGGTACGTGACGCTCGGCTACGAAGAGAGCACAGGACGGCTCACCGGGATCGCGGACAGCGCGGGAAGGAACATCACCTACCAGCATGACGGCCTCGGCAACCTGACGCAGGCCAGCCTCCCGGGCGGCGCGGTCCTGGGCTACTCCTACGAGGACGCGCGGGATCCCCACAACGCCACCACGCTCACGGATAGCGCTTGCTCTGCTTGCGGGGGCTCGGTCTACTACAACATCTACGACAGCCAGGACCGGGTGATCCGGCAGGAGCACGGGACGAACGTGATGCGGATCACGTACGTCCAGGCCTACACGAAGACGATCGTGGACGTAGACGTGACGGACGAGCTGGGGAACCCGCTCCGCACCGAGACCACCACCTGGGAGTTCAACTCCCTCGGCAACCCGCTGAAGGTGACGGACGCGCTGGGGCACCAGCGGGTCTACCAGCGAGACGGCATGATGAACGTGACCCGGGAGGAGCGATGGGAGAACACGGGCACGCCCCAGAGCCCGAACCTGGTCCTGCGGTACGTCGAGGAGAGGACCTACGACGCCCGGGGGAACCTCGAGACCCTGACGGAGGCCAAGGACCAGCCCGAACAGCGCGTGACGACGTATACCTACGACCTGGCGAACCACTTGACCTCGATCACCGTGCCGAGCGTGGTCGCGCCTGGCCAGAACAAGGTCACGAGCTTCACCTACGCGCCTCCGGACGACCCTTCGGGGAGGCTGACCACGCAGACCGAGGCGGGCTTCCTGGGCGACGGCTCGGCCTACAGCTACGTGACCACGTACGGTTACGACGGGAACGGCCGGCGGACAAGCATCGACGGCCCGAGGACGGACGTCTCGGACCTGACCACGCTGACCTACGACCCCGTCAACGGGAACCTGCTGACGGTGACCCAGCCCGGCAGCCTCGCGACCACGTACTCGAACTACACGGCTACGGGTTATCCTCAGACGGTGACGGATCCGAACGGCGTCGCCACGACCTACACCTACACCCCGACCGGGAAGATCGAGACGGTCACGCTGCCGCGCACGAACGTGACCACGTACACGTACGACACCCTCGACCGCCTCGCCTCCATCCGGGATGGCCTGGGCAACACGATCAACTATACCTACGACAGCGCGGGGAACCGGATCCGGGAAGAGGTGAAGGATCCCGGAGGCGCCCTCCAGCGGACGCTCTCCTTCCAGCACGACGCTCTCGACCGGCTCTACCGGGTGGTGAACCCCGGGGGGAGCTTCACGGAATCCCAGTACGACTACGCGGGCAACCAGAAGAGCGCGAAGGACCCGAACGGGAACACGACCAGCTTCGCCTACGATCCGCTGAGCCGGCTAAAGACCGCCACGCAGCCCGGCAGCGCCGTCACCAGCTACGGCTACAACCCCCACAACGACCTTGCGTCGGTGACGGACGCCGAGAACCACGTGACGACCTACACCCCGGACGACATGGGGCGGGTCTACCGGGAGGTCTCGCGGACACGGGGACGACGACCTACGCCTACGATCCGGCCGGAAACCGCACGAGCAAGACGGACGCCCGGGGCATCACGGCCGGCTACCAATACGACGGGCTGAATCGGCTGACGCGGGTCGACTTTCCCACCGACCCGGACGTGACCTACACCTACGACACCTGCACGAATGGAAGGGGGCGGCTCTGTCAGGTCCAGGACCAGTCGGGGACGACGACGTCCAGCTACAGCGTGAAGGGGGAGCTCGTCCAGGAGAGCAAGGTAATCCTCGGGGTCACCTACGTCACGGGCTACTCGTACGACACGAACGGGAACCTCGAGACGATCACGTACCCGAGCGGGCGGACGGTCACCTACACCCACGACCTCGCGGACCAGGTGAGCGGCGTGACGACCACTCCTCCGGGGGGATCGAGCCAGACGGTAGCCGCGAACGTGACGCACAACCCCTTCGGCGGGATCGCCTCCCTGACCTACGGCAACGGCCTCGCACGGACGGTGGGCTACGACCAGCAGTACCGCATCACTGGCATCCAGACGGGCGGCATCCAGAATCTGACCTACACCCCGGACAACAACGGCAACATCCTCTCCATTACGAACAACCTGGACGCGAGCAAGAGCAAGAGCTTCACCTACGACGCCTTGGACCGGCTCTGGACGGCGACGGGCCCCTGGGGCATCCTGGGCTGGGGCTACGACAAGGTCGGGAACCGGCTGACCCAGACAGGCGTCGACCCGAGCACGTACACCTACACGACCGGCACCAACCGGCTGGCCAGCGTGACGGGAGCGCTCAACAAGACCTTTGGCTACGACGCCCACGGAAACACGACGACCGAGAACAGCCGGACGTACACGTACAACCAGAACAACCGCCTGGTCCAGGCCACGGAGGGAGGCATCCTCGGCGACTACGTCTACAACGCGACGGAGCAGCGGGTCGTCAAGACGGCGGGCGCGACCACGACCGTCTTCCACCACGATCAGCAAGGGCAGATCCTGGCCGAGACGCAGGGCGGCCTGACAACGGTCGAGTACATCCACCTCGACGCGGAGCCGCTGGCCAAGGCCGATGGAACAACCCTCAGCTACATCCACCCGGACCATCTCGCGACGCCGGTTGTGATGACCGGGGGTGCGGCCACGAAGGTGTGGGAGATCGAGACTAGGCCGTTCGGGGATAGCCCAACAGTTACGGGCTCGGCCGGCCTTAACCTCAGATTCCCTGGGCAGTATTTCGAACTGGAGACAGGACTGCACCAGAATTGGTACAGGAACTACGCCTCGTTCCTCGGCCGCTACTCCGAACCGGATCCGATGGGACTGGCAGGCGGAGTCAACCGGTATACGTACGCGGGGAACGCCCCCCTTCAGTATACCGACCCGAGCGGCCTTCAACTCGTGATCCCTGGTCCACCTCCGACGGACCCGCCGCCGCCCGGCTGCACCGCCAAGGGTCCGTGGCGATACGTCGGAGGCGGTAGTAAGTCCACGCAACGCGCCAAGTGGCGTTTGCTCGAGGCTAATCCTGTTCGCATCCCCCTGCCTTGGCCGGCGCCCTTTCAAGGAGGAGGCTCTTTCGTTCTCTTCTGCAACTGCATCTACCAATTGACTGGTCGCGAGCAAGTGGTGCAGTACTGGTCCGTCTTTCAGCGCCCAATCGAGTGCCAACCATGCCGTGACTGCGCCACATGCGAAAGCGTGCAAGAGGCGAACGGGCCGCCGCTAGAGGAGCGAAGTCCAGTGCCAGTCATCATGCCGGTGCCGCAGCCAATTCGGATAATAACGGCACCGTACTTCCAAGGCCGCTGTCAATGCCCTGATAGCCCATGAAAATGCACTTATTGGTGACGGTCCTCCGAACCTTCGTTCGGGCGCGTCGAGGGATATGCCGATGAAGATAACTCTAATGACAGCCGCAACAATTGGGTTGTGCTGCTGCGGCTACGGCCGTGCGGCCAGCGACAGACCGAAGGACTTCTCTGATGGATTGATCGTTGTTGCGGGTGCGGAGGACGTTCGATACACAATTAGAGAGGCCGGGGTACAGGAGGTTGGGTACGAAGTTCGAGAGGATTATCCAGCGACAAAGTTGCTCACGGAGATACGCGCCAACCTGCAGAAGCAGGGGTGGCGACCCCTCGAGGAGGATCTGCTCAACCCCGGAGCCCAGGCGTTTCGCGGATGGGGAACTGGTGTTGACAGTACTAGGTCCCCTGAGCGGACCGTGCACACTTGGTCGGGCCAGTGGGAGGACAAGGACCAAAACGTCCTGCTCTACTCATTCCGATACGAGTGTTCGCGCGACGATCAGAGCCATTCTCCGCTTGTGACGACGGCCGCCGCGTACTGGCCGAAGAGCGCAGCCAATGCCGCCAAGAAGGCTGTGGCGGCACGAGGGAAGGGAGTATCCTCACAGCAACCTTGACCAACTGCACCTCGCGGCTCGAAAACGTGGTCGAGCCAGAACGAGGTGACCCTCTCCGCCGCGGAGTTCTGCCGGAGCCGGGCGGGCAGGAGCGGGAAGTCCACGGTGTTGGCGCTTGCGATCGCTGGCACCGGATCCGCATCAGTGACTTCGAACGCCGGCAGCTCGAGAAGCTACACGATGGTGTCACGGCTTCTCGCCCCCAAGAAACAAGACTCGAAGCTGCCGAGGGTGGCGGCAGTGGGACGTCTACGCCGTCCGCAATCTCATCAGGCTGGCACCCGAGGTCATGGGAACGACCGCTCCGTACGGCAGCGCGTCACGAGCATCGTCGGCTTCAAGGACGAACACCTGAAGCACTTCAGTAAGTGCTCGCGGGAGAGCGAGTAGCACGGATGTTCAGTCACTGGTGGGTAGCGTGCGCCGCGGGATGCGATGACGATCCACGACGATGATCGAGTGCTCGAGGTCGAGCTTCAGACCTTACCCCGGGCACTCGATCGAGGAGCCCGAGCATCTGCTCATCCGAGTACGACCCGCCGCGAAACCGAATGACGCCGAGGCTGTCTGTCTTCAGGAGTGCCAAGATGTGCGCGGAGTCGAGGTGGTCTCGTCCTCCGCCAGGCTCGCGGCATAGCGCAGCGCCTCGTCGATGTCAGCAGACTCAAGATAGGGGTAGGCCTTGAGAATTTCCTCTGGTGTCTGCCGGGCGGCGAGAAGGCCGAGGAGCCTTGACACCGGGAAGCGCAGATCGCGGATGCAGGGCTTACCGGTGCAGACGTCAGGCCGGACTTTGATGCGCGTGAATTTCATGGCCTTCAAGCGATTATAGTCCTCCCGGGAAGCGCCGGGAACGCCACGGTGTGGCTCAGACGAGCGCACCGCCCCGTACAATTCCCCCGTTTGGCCCCCGTATGTTCAACGGATTGGAGAGAACCGTGAACGCTGCTGCTCGCCTCGCCCTGATCGCAATCGCTTCCGCCGGAATGCTGACGGCCCAGGAGAAGTCGCCGGCGCCACCGAAGGCCGCGACGAAGACCGAGGCGAAGGCGGGAGCCAAGGACAAGAAGCCCGCCGCCAAGGCCGACGACAAAGCCGAGAAGAAGGGCGGCTGGTCCACGGACACCTGGTCGGGCCTGGCCTTGCGGTCGATCGGCCCCGCCCTGACCTCGGGCCGCATCGTCGACATCGCGGTCGATCCCACGAACCCGCACCGCTGGTTCGTGGCGGTGACCTCGGGCGGGGTCTGGAAGACGGAGAACGCGGGGACGACCTGGACCCCGGTCTTCGACGGCGAAGGCTCCTACTCGATCGGGTGCGTAGCCATCGATCCGAAGAACCCCTTCGTGATCTGGGTGGGCACGGGCGAAAACAACAGCCAGCGCAGCGTGGGCTACGGCGACGGCGTCTACCGATCGGAGGACGGGGGCAAGTCCTGGAAGAAGGTCGGGCTCGAGAAGTCGGAGCACGTCGGCCGGATCCTGATCCACCCGAAGGACCCGGCCACGGTCTACGTGGCCGCCCAGGGGCCGCTCTGGGCCGCGGGCGGGGACCGCGGGCTCTACAAGACCGCCGACGGCGGCAAGACCTGGAAGGACGTCCTCACCGTCAGCGAGAACACGGGGGTGACGGATGTTGTGATGGACCCGCGCGACCCCGAGGTGCTGATCGCGGCCGCCTACCAGCGCCGTCGCCACGTGTGGACGCTCATCGACGGCGGGCCGGAGTCGGCCCTCTACAAGTCCACGGACGGAGGGGCGAGCTGGAGGAAGCTCTCCACCGGCCTCCCCAAGGAAGAGATGGGACGGATCGGCCTGGCCATCTCGCCGGTGGACCCGGACACGGTCTTTGCGGTGATCGAGGCCGCGAACAAGGCGGGCGGCTTCTTCCGCTCCACCGACCGCGGCGAGACCTGGGACAAGCGCAGCGACTACAACCCGGGCGGGCCCATGTACTACAGCGAGATCTTCGCCGACCCCGTGGAGCGCGACCGGGTCTACTCGATGGACGTGTTCCTGAAGGTCACGGACGACGGGGGCAAGACCTTACGGAACCTGGGGGAAAGCTTCAAGCACGTGGACAACCACGCGATGTGGATCGACCCGGCGCATCCGCGCCACTACCTCGTGGGCTGCGACGGCGGGCTCTACGAGAGCTTCGACGCGGGCACCACGTGGGACTTCAAGGCCAACCTGCCCGTGACCCAGTTCTACAAGATCGCGGTGGACGAGGCGTCGCCCGTGTACAACGTCTACGGGGGGACCCAGGACAACTTCAGCCTGGGCGGCCCCTCCCGCACCCTGAACGTGCACGGGATCACGAACCAGGACTGGTTCGTGACCGTGGGGGGCGACGGCTTCCAGAGCCGGGTCGATCCCCAGGACCCGAACATCGTCTACGCGCAGTCGCAGTACGGCGTGCTGTCGCGGTTCGACCGGAAGAACGGGGAGGCGATCCTGATCCAGCCCCTGGAGGGCGCGGGCGACGACCCCCTGCGCTGGAACTGGGACAGCCCGCTCCTCGTCAGCCCCCACGCCCACACCCGGCTCTATCTCGCGGCCCAGCGCCTCTTCCAGAGCGACGACCGCGGCGACTCCTGGAAGCCGGTGAGCCCCGACCTCACGCGCAGAGTCGACCGGAACACGCTCAAGGTCATGGGCAAGGTCTGGGGACCGGACGCGGTGGCCAAGAGCCAGTCCACCTCGTTCTACGGCAACATCGTGGCCCTCGACGAGTCGCCCCTCGTGGCCGGCCTGCTCTACGTGGGGACCGACGACGGGCTCGTCCAGGTGAGCGAAGACGGCGGGGCGAGCTGGCGGCGCCAGGATACGTTCCCCGGCGTGCCCGACTCGACCTACGTCAGCAAGCTGCTCGCGTCGCAGCACGACGCCGCGGTGGTCTACGCCGCCTTCAACGACCACCAGAACGGCGACTTCAAGCCGTACCTGCTGCGGAGCGCCGACCGTGGCAGGACCTGGTCGGCAATCGCCGCCGATCTTCCGGCGCGCGGGAGCGTCTGGACCCTGGCCGAGGACCCGGCCGACCGCGATTTGCTGTTCGCGGGAACGGAGTTCGGCCTGTTCGTGAGCCGTGACGGCGGAAAGAAGTGGGTCCAGCTCAAGGGCGGCCTCCCCCCGATCGCGGTGCGCGACCTCGCCATCCAGAAGCGCGAGGGAGACCTGGTGGTGGGGACGTTCGGCCGCGGGATCTATGTCCTCGACGACTATTCGCCGCTGCGGGCGGCCCGGCCGGCCGACCTCGAGCAGGAAACCGTCGTCTTTCCCGTCAAGCGGGCCCTCGGCTACGTCCTGTCCACGCCCCTCGGCCTCCGCGGCAAGAGCTTCCTGGGCGAGTCGTTCTTCATCGCTCCCAACCCGCCGTTCGGCGCGGTCTTCACCTACTACCTGAAGGACGAGGTGAAGAGCCGCCAGAAGAAGCGCCAGGAAGCCGAGAAGGAAGCGGAGAAGAAGGGCCAGGAGATCCGCTACCCGTCGGCGGACGAGCTGCGGGGCGAGGCCCGCGAAGAGGAGCCGGCGGTGATCCTCACCGTGTCCGACGCGGAGGGCCACGTCGTGCGGCGGCTCACCGGCCCCACCAAGGCCGGGGTGCAACGCGTTGCCTGGGACCTGCGCTTCCCACCCTCCACCCCGACCTCCCTCAAGCCGCCGCCGGACGACAACCCGTTCCGGGAGCCCCCCAAGGGGCCCCTGGTCGTGCCCGGAGCCTACGCGGTCTCGTTCGCCCGGCGCGTGGACGGCGTCCTCACGCCCTTCGGCGCACCCCAGACGTTCGAGGTGGCGGCGCTGGGCCTCGCGACCCTGCCCGCGGCCGATCGCGGCGAACTGCTGCGCTTCCAGAGGAAGACGGCCCGGCTGCAGCGGGCGGTGCTGGGAGCGATCGAGGCCGCGCAGGAAGGGCAGGAGCGGATCAAGCACGCCAAGCAGGCGCTCCTCGATACCCCCGCCGCCGATCCGAAGCTGGGATCCGACGCGCGCGCGATCGAGGGACGGCTGAAGGACGAGCTGGTGGCGCTCAAGGGCGACGACGCGATGAAGGCTCGCAACGAGCCGGTCCCCCTGGCCATCGCCGACCGGGTGGAGGCGATCGTGGACAGCCAGTGGACCTCCACCGCGTCCGCCACCGGCACGAACCAGGCGGCCTATCGGATCGCCGCCGAGTCCTTCGCGGGCGAGCTCGAGAGGCTGCGCGCGCTCCTGGAGGGCGACCTCCGGAGGCTCGAGCAGGCCATGGAGTCGGCGGGCGCGCCCTGGACGCCCGGTCGGGTGCCCGTCTGGCAGGAGGAATAGGCCGCCCGGAAGGCGAACCCCGCCTCAGCTCGCCCGGTAGACGTCCGGCCGGTGGATCTCCATCCAGAGCGACGGGTCCTTCGGCGAAGCGAAGCCGAACCGCGCGTAGAGGCCGTGGGCGTCCCTCGTCCCCAGGAGGAAGCGGCGCAGGCCCTGGAGATCGGGGTGGGCGAGGATGCGCTCCAGGAGCCATTTCGAGAGCCCGCGGCCCCGATGGGACTCGAGGACGAACACGTCCGCGAGGTAGGCGAAGGTCGCCCGGTCGGTGATCACGCGGGCGAAGCCGACCTGGGGCCCGCCCTCCTCGTAGAGGCCGAAGCAGAGCGAGCCGCGGACCGAGCGTTCCACGACCTCCCGCGGGATCCCCTGGGCCCAATACGAGCCCGACAAGAAGCCGTGGACCACGCCAAGGTCGAGCCGCGCGGGGTCGGTGCTGATCCGGAACCCTTTCACCGCCCTCACGCGCTCGCCCGCAGGGCCGCCCGCGGCCCCTTCTCGGCCAGCCCGACGAGGTAGCGGTGCAGCGCGCGGTCCCGGGTCAGCTCCGGATGGAACGTGGCCGCCACCACGTGCCCCTGCTGGACGAGCACCGGCTCGCCATCGAGGCGGGCCAGCACGTCCACGCCGGGCCAGAGCGCCCGGAAGCGGGGAGCGCGGATGAAGACGGCGGCCAGGGGGCCGCCCAGGGCAGGCGCGTCGACCGAAGCCTCGAACGAGTCCACCTGCCGGCCGTAGGCGTTGCGTTCGACGATGGCGTCGAGGAGAGCCAGGCTCGGCTGCCGCGGGCGGACCTCGCGGGCGAGCAGGATCGCCCCGGCGCAGGTCCCGGCCAGGATCCCGCCCTCTGCGTGGAAGCGGCGGAGGGCCTCGAACCAGGACTCGTCGGCCATGAGGTTCAGCAGGGTCGTGCTCTCCCCGCCGGGGATCACGAGGCCGGCCACGCCGTCCAGCTCGGCCACCCGGCGCACCTCGCGCACGGAGACGTCCAGGTCGCGGAAGGCCGCCGCGTGGGCCGCGAAGTCGCCCTGCAGGGCGAGGACTCCGAAGACTCGGGCTTGTTTGTTCATCGACCCCCCACCCTAACCCTATCGTTCATCGACCCCCCCTCCTGATCCGTCATCGACCCCCCACCCTAACCCTCCCCACGTCGGGGGAGGGGAATGCAGCTCCGCGAGCGGCCCCGCACCTACCAGCCTCGGGTCTGCAGGCGCTCGGCTTCGGGCAGGGCCGCGATCTCGAGACCCGGCATGGCCTCGCCCAGGCCGCGCGAGGCCTCGGCCACCGCTT
>WNFZ01002721.1_pt1 | contig 20725 bp, 23 predicted proteins | sample 5400081 | NCBI WGS metagenome assembly WNFZ01 (sample SAMN13153365, study PRJNA577476) | soil metagenome | isolation source: 80 cm soil or saprolite under grassland replicate 1 | place: USA:California | collected 2016-06-15
GTCTTCGACCGCTACTTCGCTGTCTCACTGCCTCCGGCGGCCTGGCCGGAACTGCCGCGGGCAGAATCTGGCGGCGGGGGCCTTTGGTGGCTTCCTCCTGCCTTCATCCCTGACGCGCTTGGTTACGGTGTTACCGTCCTGGCCAGGAAAGCCGCGGGTGATGCCGACTGCGCGCGGCGGTTTGCCCAGCTGGCCGCCCGGCGCGCGCGCCGGGCGCTGTGGAGGTTCGGCGATCTCCTCGGCCCGGACGACGACGAGTCCGGGCCCGTCGTCTCGCCTGGCAACGTTGTCCAGTGGGTGAGCCTGCTCGGCGAAGCGCGGGCGGTCCTCGTCCAGCTCGTGGCGAGCCTTTCCTCCACCCGGCTGCCATTCGACGAGGAGCCCGTCGCCTTCAAGATCGGCCGCGAAGCCCGGGGCAGCCGTGAGCCGATCCGGGTACCCATGCCCGGCGGGGTCCTGACGCTCGACTCGCGGACGGAAGTGATCCCTCTCCTGGTTAGCGCCGCCGCCGGGCATGGTGCAGTCCGCCAGTTCCCCGGCGCCGCAGCGATGTCGCTTGACGACCTGACCTGGGCGGCCCAGACCGCTGATGCGGACAGCGACCTCTTCATGTTCTGCCGTGAGCTCGCCGCCCCAGACCGGCCGCAGATATTCGGGTGGGAGGCCATCAACCTATGGGAGTGGTGGCGCAGTAACGACAAAACCTTCTTCGGAGGCGGCATCGCGCCGCACCTCATGCAGATCGAGCCCCACTGGGGCAACGCCGAGTGGAAACGGGCCAGCGACCAGGCGCCCCTGGAGCGCGCTCTGCTGGCCACCGGGCTGCCGCCGACTGCGGCGTTCGATGTCGTCGAGCGAACAGGAAACGGTCCCCCTTCCGTCTTCGCATGGGGCGAGCCATGCGGGCCGGCATGAGCGGCCACGAGCATGGGCGGCCGGAGCTAACCGGATGGCAGGTGCATCTCGGCAGCATTCCGGTGGCAGTCCGTGCTGCGGATCCTGCCTGGCAGGGGGAGGAAGCGATTCTCCTGCACGACCTTGCAGGAGGGCTCGCGTACGGGTTCGACGCCATCCGCGCCGTCTGGGAAGAGGCTCATGGCGCAGCGGGAATCACCGGGTACAGGATCCGGCTCCAACCTGTCCCCGGCGGCCAGGCGATGGCCGTCGATGAGGTGACCGTCAGCGACCAGGTTGTGGAAGCGACCTTGCTGGTCAGCGCACAAGCCTTCGCAGAGACCGCTAACACCGACATCCGGGCCGCGCAGGCACTGATGGGCGAGTCGGTAAGCGATATAGCCCGGCGTGGCGGGCTGGCGGACGAGCCGGCTGCATCTATCCGCGAGGCCTGGGCCCAGGCCGAGCCGACTTTCGCCCTCAGCATCAGCCCGGCACGGACCGCCCGGCCCGAACTGGCATCGCCGCTGGAACTTGACGCCGCGTTCTCCTCCGAGGCTCACCGGGAGATAGCCAGGCGCGTCCACGCCGCCGGCGTGGACGCAGGAGTCTACGCCGGGGATGAGGCGAAGGAACTCGACCGTGACGTCCTTGCTCCGGCCGCCCTCGAACTGCTGACGGAGCGGCTCGCGCGCCACGACGCGGAAGAGCTGATCTCGGTCGGGATGATCGAGGCGGAGCGGGCTGCCGCAGACCGGGAACGAGAGGTCCGCAACCTTGAGCAGTCGTCGCGCCTGGACCTTGAATGGGACCCGGTGGCGCGAATGGCGGAGGTCCAGTCGGAGCACCTCGTCCTCCGCCGGTGCATAGAAGTCCTGGTAGAGCTCGCCCTGCGCGATCAGCCCCACGGGCAGACCCTGGTCGACCGGCTGGCCTGGATGGAACTCCTCGCCGCAGCCCAGGCGTACTTCGAGGCAACGTTGCGGAGCGAGGCCGTCCATCATCAGGTACGGCCGACGGCAATCGAGATCTCCGACATGTACGAGATCGAGGCCATCGATTCCCCCGCAGAAGCCGCTGTGCCAACAGCCGCGGGCGGCGGCCGCGTGTATAACTTCGACGTACAGGCATTCCAGCAGGCCCGCGCCCGCCACGAGATGGGCACCGGAGCCACAGCCAGGGAAGATGCCCGCGCCGAACGCAGCACCCCGGATGCCGCTATGACGCCGAGGACGCACCTACCGGGCATCCCTGCCGAAGTTGACGAGGCCGCGGAGCAGGTGTTCGGAGTGTCGGCTTCCGACATCATCACCGTCCTGTTCGCCCTGGGAAACTGGCCACTCAGCGGATCCGAAGCCGATGCAGTGGTCACCGACGCCGACACGGTTATCCGGACGCTGCGTGACCTGCTTACATTCAGCAGTGAGCCGGACGGAGATGACCGTATCCGGTCCGCCGTCAGCTTGCTGACGAGTCGGCCCAGCGAGCTCAAGTCGGCAGATTGGCGGCCATGGCACGCCCGCAGCCGCCAGCGTCGGCTCCTTATCCAGCCGATAGCGGCGCTGCGGGACGACTTCGCGGTCATCGCGCCGCACTTCTGCCTGACGAGCGCGTCCGTCTATCTCAACTACCTGACCCAAGGACTGCTGCCCTGGAGTTCGCCACCGCCGCCCCCAGCGCTCGACCGCGCCCTCTCGAAGCTCCGCGACGCTCGGAACCGCCAACTGGAAAACGACGTCGCCTACGCTCTGCGGGCTGCCGGGTACGCGTGCGAAACGCGGATCCGCGAGACAGACCCGCAACGGCTGGGCGTTCCCTCACTCAGCGGCGAGATCGATTCCTTGGCAGGTCGGCCAGGCTCGCGGATCATCTGGCTGCTTGAGGTGAAGGATCCGGCGGACGTCTATGTCGTACCCGAGATTCGCCGGCACCTGGACAGGTTCTACGTGACTCACCGGAAGGACAAGGCGTATGCCGACCAGCTCAGCGCGAAGCACAGGGACCTGATGCCGCACCCGAACGCCGTCGCGGCGGCGCTACGACTCCCCGTCACGGAAGAACTAACATACGAAATCCGGCCGATCTTCGTGACACGCCGACCAGTCCCTGCAGCATTCGCAGGCGGGACCTTCCCATTCACGACACTCCAGGAACTTACACGGACGCTCGCGGCTGCTGAATAGCCGGCCAGTGATCGGGCCGACAGGCGTCGCCAAATGCGAGATTGACACAGATCGTGGTTGTGTTGGCACAGATCGACCAGTTCGATGCGTGGTGGCGCCAAGTTGAGAAGCGGCTGGTGAGTGATGGGTGTGCCCGGAGACGGGTAACCGCGTGCTGCCGGACATTTGAGATGGTGGTCATCTGGAATGTCAGACTGGCCGGGGCTGGTGCTGGATCTCGGCCCGTTGAGTCTGAACGCATTCCTGGAATCAGGGTTCGAAGTACTTCGGGGTGAATGTCGGTGGATGCCCTCGGCGTAGCCTTCTGCCGCTGTTACGTATCGCATCGGCCACCTGTTGGGCTTCGCTTGACGTGAAATAACCTGTGATGACCGTCTCGCGCAAGAGGTCAACTGTATCGAGTGCTCGGCAATGTCCAAGGCGCCGGCTAGCGAGGTCATACGCTGCGTGGTCGTCGGTGACGAACGTGCCGTTGAGCTTGTCGGCCAGGAAGATACTCTCGGCCTCGCCGAGATGCTCAGTAGCGCGACTGTTTCCATCACTTAGCGCGATCCGGATTCGCATCACTTCCGCTAGGTCCGCAGTCTGGATCTGGTGTGGCACCCCGAGAAATGATGCGGCTAGGACATTGTCACAGTCCTGCTGGCCGATACCCGCGAGGATTTCACTACGAACGGCATCGCTCCAGTAAGGCGACGGGTACGCGGAAAGTATGTCTTTAAGCACTGCTAGATGCTCTGTGATTCCGAAATGACGCAGAGTGACTGCATCTACCAGCCTTGGATCTGTCATTGCACGCAGAGCCTGGCGAGGCCGTTAGAAGGGGCTTCCACCGAATAGCTCCTCAGCCGATTCGGTGCTGTCGGTCTCGCCATAGTTCGATGAGTTTACTTCCTCTATAGAGGATTGGATATCTCCATCCGCCTCAATCTGGTCAAGTAGCTTCTCGGGGTCGAGTCCCATCAGGCCGGCAAGAGGCCTGATGCTGATAACCCCTTTCCTGTACCCGTCCCATGCTCTCCGCAGCAGCAGCGCAGGTGGCCTGCCCGCAGGCTTCACGGTGCCTCGATACTGTAGGCGCCCAATCTGCTCCCTGCTCAAGCCAGAAGAGAGTCCTAGATTGGCCAGGTGAGAGTTAAGCTGCTGCCAGCTGATCGCTTTGAGCTTGTCCCGCCCCTCCGCGTTGATAAGCCGCAGGTTGTGCAGCCGATAGATCAGTGACTCGTAACTCACCCCGAGCATGTACGTCAGGTAGGCCAACGTCGAGACCCTGCGACCGCGGTCGGTAATCTCTCTGCGAATGTAATCCTCAGGCATGAGGTATTTCGCGGCAAACGCGTTGGCCATCCGCTCGGCATCGGTGGACCCGGATAGTTCCCGGTCCAGAGTGATCGAGTCATCGGCGTGGCCCGCGAGGACGTGGCCTAGTTCGTGCGCCAGCGTGAACAGAGACCGGGGCTGTGGGAACTCGCTGTTGACAAAGATCAGCGGGAACGACCGGTGGGTGATGGCTGCACCGGACAACGCATCATCCGGATAAGGCTCGATGAGGACGTCGATCTTCAGCTTGCCCTCGATGACAGTGGCGAGCGCGCCGAGTCGTTGATCGCCAGGCTCGACGCGCAGGTCGCGAACAGCCCAGTCTGCGAGGCGTGTGGCGCCGTCTAGCCATGAGAGCCCTGTGACATCCGGTACACCCGCCAAGTTTGGAGAGGTCGGGATACCCGCCCCGGCAAGCACGACGTGCAGTTCTGACAGGCTCAACAGCCGCTGGTAGGCTCCTCCGCTGGCGATGCTGGGGCCCGCGCGGCGGGCAGCGAGTGGGAGATTCGAGAGCACCGGGTCGTCTTCCAGCAGAGCCAGCGGCGACACCTTCAGTGCCTCGGCGATGCGAGTCAGCTCCACCGCCTTGATCGCACGCTTACCGTTCTCGATCTTCGAGATCGCGGTCGGGTCGAGGCCTACTCGCGCGGCGAGGTCCTGCGCCTGCAGGCCAACAGCCTCACGTACCAGGCGAATCCGGGCACCGACCTCCAGATCCATGACTCGTACGGTACCCCCTAGTCCTTCCGTGACCAAGATCCAGTTGCGATACTGGCAAGTCGCCTACTTGCGATTTTAGCAACCGCAGGCTAGCGTGGAGCTGCTTGCGATTTTAGCAATCACGGAGGTGATGGTGTTGGCTGGCGACATGACGGCCGCCCAGGCTGGCGGTGATGCCACCGAGGTCGTGGCCAAGACGGACGCGGACGAGGCCAGGGTGACCGTAAACGGCCAGTTCGTCGTACTCACAAGCCGGAAGGTGACGGGCCTCCAGGTCAAGGAAGCGGCGATTGCAGCAGGGGTGCCGATCCAACTCGACTTCGTCCTGTCCGAGGTCAGACCAAGCGGGGAGCAAAAGATCATCCCCGATGACCGCGAGATCACGGTCAAGAGCGGTGACGAGTTTTGGGCGATTCCCGGTGACGACAACTCCTGACACGACGCCGCTGCTCAAGGGCCCCGTCCGAAGCGCCATAGACCTGCTGCAGGGAGCGCACCCATCGACCACCTTGCGCGTCGTGCCGGACGCGCAAGGTGGTGCCTGGATCGAGATGCTCGACGTGCCGTTCGGCCCCCCATATGCGCAGGGCAGCTCGTTCGTCATCTTCCTGCTGCCGTTCAACCTGCCGGGCAGCGATATCTACCCGTTCTTTATCCGACCCGACTTTACGAGGGCCGATGGTGCTGCCCTCGGCCCGGGCTTCCAGCCCACACAACTGTCTTGGCCCGGCGACTCGGCGTCTCGGCCAGTCCTCCAGGTGTCTCGCCGCACGCGCGGAGCGTTCGCCACGCAGACCGCGCCCCACAAGGTAGCCAAGGTGCTCGACTGGATCCGCGCGCAATGACGTCCAGCGTGGAGGTGCGGTTTCGCCCGGCCCAGTGGAACCACCTTTCTAAGCACCTGTTCCCAGGTGACCGGAACGAGCATGGGGCGGCACTGCTGTGTGGAGCCGTCAGAACCGACCGCGGCCTCCGACTGGTCGTCCGCGAGGTCGTGCCGGCGATCGACGGCGTGGACTACGTGCCAGGTGTGCGCGGGTACCGCCACCTCAAGGGCGCTTTCGTCACCCGGCAACTGCGTCGCGCGAAGGATCTCGGCCTCGTCTATCTGGCCGCGCATAACCATAGCGGTGACGGGCAAGTTGCATTCTCCCCCTCAGATCTCGACTCCCACGAGCGCGCCTATCCGACACTGCTGGATGTTAACGGCGAGGCGGTCGGCGGGCTGGTGTTGTCGCGACAGGCAGTGGCGGGAGACATCTGGTTCCCGGGTGGGGCCCGCACAGACGTGGCACTAACCTCGATCGCTGGCGACTTCCTGGACCGCCGTACAGACCATGGCGCTCTGCGAGGCGGTCCGCCCGCGTCCAGCACAGCGACCCGGAATGCGACTTTTGCTCGGCAGGCTTTGATTTTCGGGTCCATCGGCCAGCAACTTCTCGGCGAAATGCGCGTTGGGATCGTCGGCGCAGGCGGCGTCGGCATGCTGATCGTGCAGGCACTGAGCAGGCTCGGCGTCGGGCAGTTCGTCATAGCAGATCCCGATCACGTCAGTCCTTCAAACCTGCCGCGCCTACCCGAGGCCCGATCGCGCGACGCGACCGGCTGGCTAGGCACTGGCGTGGTCGGTCGCGTCGGCTGCCGACTCGGGCTGAGCCGCCCAACCAGCAAAGTCAATCTTGCGCGCCGCATCATTGCGCATGCGAACCCGCAGGCACAGGTGCACGCGGTGAGCGGCGACATCGCTGACGACCCTGTTGCGCGCCAGCTTCGGTCCTGCGACTTCATCTTCCTGGCGGCAGACACGATGCTGGCGCGCGACGTGGTCAACCAGATCGCCTATCAGTACCTAATCCCAACACTTCAGGTCGGTTCCAAGGTCGTACTGAACTCGGCTAACGGCTCCATCGCTGATGTCTTCGGCGTAATCCGCACAATCGGTACGGCCCCCGGGTGCCTGCGATGCAACGGACTGGTCAACCTGTCGAAGTTGACTGAGGAAGCGCTCGCTACCGAGGAACAGCGGCGCAACCAGCGGTACGTTGATGACCCAGAAGTGGATGCCCCTAGTGTCATCACGATCAACGCGATGTCAGTCGGTTGGGCCGTCAACGACTTCATGCACTACGCCACCGGACTAGGGCGGCCGTCGACCGGTTTCCGCATCCTGCGGTCCCGGCCCGTAGTCCCGGGCGGCCTCCAACTCACGCTGCAAGAACCAGACGCCGACCCGGATTGTCATGTCTGCGGCAACAAGCCTCACTCTGCATTGTCCCGTGGTGACGCCGTCGAGCTACCGACCCGCATTGTCGGATAGCGCGCGCCCGGCCAGCGGAGGCGGCAGCACACCGTGGATGAACACCAGCCCGCTGGCCGTACGCGGAACAGGACAGCATTGTTCACTCCCAAGAAAGCCACAGGCGGCCGGTCGTCGAGTGCTCTGGGATTCGCGGCGGCACTCTAGGCTTGCCTCGTGACCAGCAACCTTCCGGCGTGGGCAGGCTCCGTCGATGCAGATGCCCTAGCACGTCTGCTCGCCCTCTACAGCGAACAAGACTGGCTCGATTACAAGCGGCAGTGCGATATCTCGTCCACGCGCGGGTTGGTTGAGTTTGCCAAGGACGCCGGAGCCATGATGATTACCGGCGGCTACATCCTGGTTGGTGCCGACGACAACGGCCAGCCGACTGGTGACGTCGAGCATCCCGGCCTGTTCGATCCGGCCACCCTGCACGCCAAGCTCGCCAAGTACCTGCCCAAGCCGTTCGAGATTCGCTCGGCCAGCCATAGCTACCAGGGGCAGTCCTACGCTCTGATCTACGTTGTGCCGCATCTTGACGGCTTTTGCGTCTTCGAGTGCGACGGCGCCTACTGGGACGGCAAGAGCCAGATCGTCATCTTCCGGGCCGGTGATGTCTTTGCCCGCCATGGCACGCGCAGCGAGCGGTGGAATCAGCGAGACATCACGATGATCAAGCAGCGGCTCCAGACTGACGCCGACCGCGGCCGCGACCAGCAGGCTGAAGCATCGAACCTGCTGCACGGGATCCCGCAGCAACTCGGTGGGTCCGGCCTGTGGCTGGGCATGGCTGTGGTGCCAGAGCACCGGCTAACGGACGTCGCTATGATCAACCCCGATACCGCCCAGCAGTTCCTTCAGGACTGGCAGTTCGCTCAAGCGCCCATCGACGGCTTCTCTCTAGGCTCGGCGACCTACCGACAGCCAGGCGGCGTAGTGATCACCAACCAGGCAGCCAACGCAGATCCGCCGCACTGGTGGCGGCTGGCCCTGTACGACGCCGGGGACGCGGCCGGCGCGTACGTCCTCGCTCATCAAGTCGCCGCCAACCCACTAACGGACGACAAGCAGTGGTACGGCCTCCCGCAGATCATCAGTGACGGCCAGACGATCCCCGCCCGCCGCGATGAGGTCGAGATCCGCCTGCTGACGCTGCTGGATATCCTCACCGCGCACGCCGCTAACGTCGGCGCGGGTGGCAGTGCCCTGGTCACAGCCATGTTGCTGGGGCCACACACAGACGCCTGGGCCCGTATCGCCCTGCTTAGCGAACTTGTCGACGACAGCGGGCAACGGCAGGGCTGGCACCTGGCTAGCACCAGGGCTCAGCAGTCAGTCAACGATGCCGTCATGGTGCCGATCGTCCATAGGGTGCACCTGGCCGACATGCGAGACACGACCATGCGCCTTCGCACCGCCCACCGCCTGGCTGCGGACCTGCTGGCCATCTTCGGGATCGATCAGCCAGCAATGCTGAGACCCGAAGGCACGCTCGACCCCTACGGTTCGGCAACTGACCATCAGCAGATCGTCTACCAGCACGCCCGCCACCTCGGTCTACCGGTTGACCCGGTCTCTCCGCTGGAGCGTCGTCAGCAATATGAGGACACGGTTCGAGCAGCGAAAGAACAGTTGCGGCAGCGTTGATGTGGACGGCTTAGCTATCCGCGAGGAGGACGGGACCCTGCAGCGACCTCCTCATTGACAGTGGCCGGAGCTATCACGCCTGATTGCTCATCATCCCACGGAACGCCGATAGACACCCTTTGCTCATCACCAAGAACGCCGCAGACAGCCGACGTGTCGGGTGCTCAAGGATTCGCGGATCCTACACCGTGCTGCTGCGAGCGTTGCCCTATCATGCTTCTCTTGCTTCTCACTTGCTGACAGTGCCATGATCGTTCTCCCTCCCTTAAACCCCAGTACCCACCCGGCATCGTGTCGGACACCTGGCAGCCCCCATGGCGCCGGTCTTGTATTCGTGCTGCTGAGTGCGGCAATGATCTCGCTTCGGGACGAAGAGGCCGCCGGTTCAAATCCGGCCACCCCGACCAGTTCAAGCCAGTGTTTCGAACGTGTGTATGACGCGACGGCAGCCGGTGAGTGACCAACTGAGTGCAGCCCGCGGAAGTCCTTGAGGGGTTCGGTTTGATGGCGGCCGTGGCTGTTACGCGGCCTGCGGCAGGGTTGAGCGGTAGCCGGTTCTGCGGTGGCCTGGTGGTGGGCGCGGTAGCGCGCGTGGTCGGCACGGGCGTCGTAGGCCCACCTCCAGGGCCGGGCGGTCCTGTTGTAGCGGATCGTGAAGACGGTGATCTGCTCGATGAGGTCGGCGCGGGAGGCGAACTCGCCGCGGCGCAGCAGTGCCCGGGTCAGCACCGAGAACCACAGTTCGGCCATGTCCAGCCAGGACGCGTGCTTGGGCGTGTAGGTGACGGTGATCCGGGGGTGGGCGGCGATCCAGGCCCGGGTTGCCCCGGAGGTGCGCGACGACCCGTTGTCCATGACCAGGTGAATGTTCAGGGTCGGCTTGGCGGCCCTTCATCATGGCCTCGGTCCTGGAGCCGCCCGGCGCTGACCGGGTGGGAGTTGTCATGCGGAGGTCTCCGTTCGGGGTGAGGACAGCACGGTGCGGACGGCTGGCATGCCGAGGTGGACCGCGCGGTGGCGGCGGACGACGGTCACCGCGTCGTCGATCTGAGCGCGCTGGCTGGCGTCCAGGTGGGCGATGTCGCCCTTGATCCGGTTGACCAGGTGCCGGACCCGGCGGATTTCTTCCTCCGCGGGTGTCGCGTCAGCGCGGGCCCATTCATCGACTCCGTCGATGGTGGCGGCCAGGCGTTCACGAGTGCGCAGCAGGTCGTCGAGGTAGGCCGGAGATCAGGTCCCTGGCCGGGAACGACCCGATGGCGGCGAGAAGGTGATCATGATCGATGCGGTCGAACGCCGCGGCCAGATCAGCGTCGAGCGCCCACACGCGCCGCTCACGGCCCGCGCCGCTCGCGGACCTAACGAAGCTGGCATACGCCGCTGGGCAGCTCGTTGCCGGATCGGCCGTTTCCGCCTGCCGCATAGCCCGCACCCCCCATGCCCATTCCTTCGGGGAGGTTCTATTCACTCCTGTCGACGGTGAACTCAGCCACGATGAACGCGACCGTCTGTACGCGCACCTGGCCGGCTGCCCGGAGTGCCGGGCCGAGGCGGCGGCGCTGCGCGTGCTCAAACGGCGGCTGGAAGCGCTCGGCGACGCTTGGTGAACCGGGTTGGAATGCGGAAAACCTCGCCAGGCTGTCGTTACACGGTCGGGAGAGGGGCGTCACCGACGAGGTCAAAGCCAGGGGCCCACGCGCTCAGCGCATCCGCTCCCAAGCGGCATCTGATGCGCGGTCAGGTTCCGTCCATGCCACGCTTGTCATTCCCCCCGGTGCCGTCCGGCGCCAATTGTGGCGTGCTTTCGCCCGACGAAATCTTGAGCTGTGCTACCTCATCACTCGCGTGTGCGGTATCAGTGTCTTCGACCGCGATCTCGATCCTCAGGTCGTTCCGCATGGCCTTCAGCAGCGCGGTCATGCTTGTGGACAGTTGATTCCAGGCTGCGTCTAGCTCAGCGACGTTGACCTCATCGACATCCAGGTGAACCATCAGGAACGCCTCACGAAAAGTCACGGCGGACCTCGCGAGGGAGCGGATCTCCTCTGGAGCCATGAATTGGACAAGGGTGAGATCTTGGCGAGCAGCCATGCGCGTGCCTGCAATCTCAGCCGTATCGAGTTTTGTGCGCGTGCCGAATTCCGCGTCGTACTTGCAGGCGACCCGGGCTTTACTCAGCCGTGCATCCCATTCGAACAAGGCAGCTACGAACCGGGCATACGCCTGCTGGCGGTCTTGCAGCCAGCGCAGAGAGTCCTCACGCTCCCACTGCACCTGCCGGTCTTCCCGTTCCCGCCGCCATTGCTCCTGCCGGTCTTCGCGTTCTCGCTGCCACCGCTTCTTCTCGCGGTGGTCGGCCCACAGCTGTGTCAGGATCCCCACGATAAGAACGGCGCCAGCACCCACGGCTGCCGCAGCTACCGGGACCCATGGGCTGGCAGTCGCCGCCACAGTCGTGCTCACCACCGAATCATCGGGCAACTCGGCTATACGACCAAATTGGCTCTGTGGGCGAGTCGTGGCCCCACTTGGGAGCGAACAGTGGCCCCCCCAGTTCGGCCAGGAAGCGGCCCACGGGCGTAACGGCGCGGGAGACCGAGCCCTTACTGACCGCTGTCACCCGGGGCCGGTGTTCTTCCAACTGGTTGCATTCGCATGGCAACCTCCCTTCGGCCATGGCAGAGCCAAGCAGCGCCATTCGGCGTTGCTGCGACCTTGCGCCCAGCGCCTCCCCGCGCCAAGAGCCGAACGGGACGGCTGCAAGGGGCTAAGGACCCTAAGTCAAGTGACAACTGGCCCGGCTTCCGGCCGCTTCGGCGCAGCCTGGCGGGCGCCGTAGCGGCGATCGTGCCATGCAGGACGCGCAATGATGAAGAGTCTCAGTTGCAGTTTGAGTTGCAGTTCACCTACGTCCAGCACCGTCCATGGAGGTGTGCACAGTGCGGTGACCTGCACCGGTGAACGCTGGTGGACGTGCGGAAACGCAGAGCAGCGGACTCTTAATCCGCGGGTTCTCAGGTGACGTATGGAGATAGTTCCGGGTGATCCTCCGGGTTGGCTCACAGGTCATCTTCCAGTACGCTCGCATGACATGGATGCCGAGCAAAAGGTGCGTGAGGCCAGGCTGCGGCGTATGGCCGAACGGCAAGGCCTTCGCCTGCAGAAGTCCCGCCGCCGTGACCCGCTAGCGCTTGATTACAACGGTTACCAGCTCATCGACCCACGTTCGAATGCGCTTGTCTTTGGCGAGCTTGCCGGAGACGGGTTTGGGGCCAGCCTGGATGACATTGAGGTCTATCTCAAGCGGCCCCGTGCGGATCGCCGCCCTGATCGAGCGGTGAACAACGGCCAAAGCGCGGCCGTGATCGTGGAGTGGATGGAGGTCCCTGGGTGGGCGAATGATCTTCTCCTGCGAAGGGGAGATGAGGCAGAGCTGCTGATCCTGCCACAGCGGGTGAGAGACGGGCGCGGTGAGTACCGGGATGCTGATCTGCAGGGCGTGAGGGCTCTGCACGCTGCCGGGGTCCGGGTCGATTGGGCACACGGGGAATCAGACAGAACCTTCATCAGTGAATACGGCGCGGGTGAGGTCGGCGCCGTCGGAATCTTCGTCGCACAGGCACTTGCCCAAGAGAACATTGGGGAAATCTACCGGTGGCTGCTCGCTCGCGTGCGGAAAGCGCTCGGCGGCCACAGGCCCGGGCCGGATACCGCGCCGTTCGTGATTGAGGTGGATCGCATAAAAATCGAGGGCACCCGGCGTGAGATCGAAGGGCTGAAAGTCACCGGCCACGATGAGCGGGTCGTCGACGTGGCCATGGCCCTGGTCCGGGGAGAGCCACCGCCGGAATGACTGAGATCACACGTGGAGCTGTGTGGTTCCGAGTGGGCCCGCCCAGGCGACTCGCTGGCCTTGAAACGCGTGGTTACGCCGTCCGGTTTGGAGTGCTCCTTTCCCCGGCCGCGGGCCCAGCCCGCACAGCTGCTTTGGAGGCCGAAGGCCGGAGGTTGCTCGCCGATGCCCGTCGCGGGTATGGCGCGGCACTTGCTCAGGTGCTTATCGCGGCGGGTTCAACTGTTCCCCCGCCAGTTGATCTTGATCACCCGTGGTCTCCCGACGCTGGCCGTGTACTCGTTGCCGCTCGTCGTGCCCGGTGGCAAGAGACCCGTCGGCTTCTGGCCGCCGCCGCAGGCCAGTTCTCCCTGTCTTCGCTGCCGGTGCCTGGGGAGAGGGGTGCAGGGTTTCTCGCAAGGCTGGAAGAACAGGCCAGGGGCGCGCTCGACGCGGCCGTGGATGCCTTCGACCACCTTGAGGATACGGATCTTGCCAGTGATGCCCATGCGTGGGCACACACGATTGGAGAAATGGTCGCGGGGCTATTCGGATGCCGGGCGAAGCGGGAGAATGATCGCTGGTTTGATGTCTGCCGCCTTTCGCTGATGCACCTGCGCGTCGGGCTGTCTGCGGGTTTCGTCGCCCGCAGGCTCTGCTCGATCTGTGACAGCGACCAAAGCAGCCTCCCCGCGTGCGGCCACACGCATGGGGTCACTTGCTCACGCATTGCTGCTCGGCGCGCTAACGGCTCCTGCACCATATGCAGTAACCTCGAATGTCTCACCCATACTCCCGATCAGACTTACCCGGTCCTGGCCTGCGCACAGATTCGAAATGTTGACCGGCTTGACGACATTTCGCCCGTTCCCCGGCCCCGCGATCCGCTTGCACGACACACGGCGATCGAGATTCCGGCCTACGCCGTCGCGCGCCTACCGAATCATGACGCCCAAAATGCCTCACTCTACTGTGAATGGTGTGTGGCACCATGCACTGGTTTCACATCAGCGGAGGAGGCTTTCGGGTTCGCCTGAGCCTCGTCCGCGATGTCTGCCCTAATAATAGTGAACACCAAGCAGGTCGGAGCGGCCCCGCCGGGGCTCTGGCACTGGTGATCCTGCCATCTGATGACCAGATAAGTGGGCCTTCGACGTTAACCGGGGTCTGGGTGTCGTCCGGTTACGGTTCGTGTTTTCCTTCTGACAGCGGTTCGTGCCGGGCGCCGTCGGCTGCGGGTGCAGGCGATGCGGACGCGTCGGCGCTGGTTTGCGGGGTTGCGGAAGCCGTATGCCTGGCGTGCTTCGAGCTTGGCGAGCCTGTTCAGGCTCTCGGAGGTCGCGTTCGTCACGCCGGTCAGGACCGCGCAGGTGATCTGGTCTTTCCAGCGGGCTATCGTCTTGGCGAGACTGATCAGCTCGGGGATGTCGTCGTGCTTGTCCTTACGCCTGGGCTGCGCCAGGTTTGCTCGGGTTGCGTACGTAGGGGACGTGGCCGAGTTCCCGGCCGCCGCGCATCCCCTTCCCCGAAGCCGCGCGGCAGCCGGGAACGCCTGCACGGCAGCGCACCAGGCCCACCGCCATGGCCCGCAGGCCGTGGACGCGAATCAGGACGGTGCCGATCTCGCGGGGCGCTGCCGGTGACGGGAATATGGCCTTCCGCTGCCCGCCGCCCGATGGCAAGCTGCGGGCAGCGCGAATCCCGCGAGATCCCGCTGCTCGACCCGGCCGCCCGGACCTCGCTGACCGAGTGGAAAGCCGAGCGCGCCGGCTGGCCCGGCGCCGCTACGGCGGCGCTGTTCCTCAACCGCCGCGACGGGCGTCTGTCGGCCCGGACGGTCGACCAGGTGCTCGACGACCTGGCCGCCCGATGGCAAGGTGCGGGCAGCAAGCCCAGGAAGGAACCGGGGAAACGCATGGCCCTCCGGTGGTACCGGTGCCTGCTGCTGCGGCCCGGGAAGGCGCACTTCAGCGACAAGACCGTTTTCCGCCAGGTCAGCGAGTTCACCTACGAACTCGACCTGGACGAGGGCATGGGACACACCATTCGCGCGGCGCTGCTCAACGGGGCCCTGCAGGACGGTGGGCAGGAATCCGATATCGGCCGGTACCGGCTGACCGTCCTCGACGACAAGAGCCGGGTTCTGCTGCACGAGTACGCGGCAGGTCCCGCCCCCGCCACGGCGGTATGGCCGACCGGTTCCCTCGGGGGCTGCACCGACGAACAGCTTGTCAGCGAGCTGCTGCAGCGGCTGAAAACCCGCGGTCCCCGGCCCACCTGACAGCGGCCCGGGATGGTTTAGCCCGCGACGAGGTTGGAGTCCTCGTCGCCGATCGCCAGGTCGCCCCGGCCAGCGTTGTGGCATTGCCGGAACGCCAGGTCCGCCCAGCTTCCGTCGGTGAACATGATCTTCGTGAGCCCGGTGTGGTTCTTGTAGACCTTCTCGACCGCTTTCCCGCTCCAGAACACCCCGAGTTCCAGCTCCAGGTTGCCCTTCATCTCGTCGAAGTACCTGCCGCCGATCGGGCCATAGCCATGACTCATGATCACTGCTCCTTCGCGGATGTCCCGTGGCGGCCCTGGCGCCACGTACTGTTTGGGCTGCACCCCGGCCGTGACCGGCGGCCTGCGCCGCCGTCACGCCACGGCTCCCTTCGGCGCCTTGCCGACGGTGCCGGCGGCCCGGTACAGCGACGCCGCCACCCCGGCCGGAGACCCCGCCGCCAGGCAAACCGCGCCATACAGCTCCCCAACGGGCCCGTCATGGCCATGGGCGCGCTGCCAGCAGGCCAACGCCTGCCCACCCGCCACCGGGCCCGCGGCCACCAGCACGTCCCACGCCGCCCGCACCGCCCGGGTCACCGTGCGCTGACGGCGCGCCTGGCGTGCGGCCTCCTCCAGCAGCACCGCGGCCCGCGCCGCGGCCTGGCCGCTGCGGTCCCTGACCCGCCCCATCAGCACACCTCCGTGATCTCGGCAGCACCGCCGGCACCGTCAGCAGGAACTGCCTGGCCGTCGCGGGTCAGCCACACCACGCCCCGCCCGGGCAGCACCACCGGCACCGCGGCAGCATCAGCTCCGGCGGGCAGCAACAGCCCCGCCACGCCGGCCCAGCCAGGCCAGCCGTGGACGTCCCGGTGGCACGAGGGACACAGGCTGATCAGGTTGGCGACCCCGTTGCCCCCGCCGCGGCCCAGCGGAACCCGGTGGTGCGGATGGGTGAAACCGGTGCGCCCGCACACCTGGCAGCGGCCCCTATCACGCTCCTTAACGGCTGCGCGTGCCAGCGCATCCGGCCCACGGCGCCGCCCCGCACGGCCGGAGGCCAAAAAAACGCGCCGCGCCAGCGGCGTGTGCCGGCGCAGCTCCGCGTACCCCACCAGCGCGCTGCGGCGGGCCAGGCGGGACCGGCGCATCACGCGGCATCACCCTCACCACGGCCACCACCATTGCTGGTGTCCCCGGCTGGCGGCTGGCCGCTGCCCTCACACGGCACCATCACGCCACGGCCGCGGTCGAAACGGCTATGAACCGCCATCTGCTCGCGGCCCTCGGCCGCAGCGGCCCTGTCGAGCTGCCGCTGACACCCGCACTCCGGGCACACCCGCCACCAGCCAGACACAGGCACCGCCATCACGCCGCCGCCTCAGTGGCGCCGATCGTCTGCTGCGCGGCAAGAGCGCGGACCTCGGACTCGCGGTAACGCCGATGGCCACCAAGCGTGCGGGTCACAGTGAACCTGCGATCCCACGTGCGGACCGTCCTCGGATCCACGCCGAAGACCAGCGCCACTTGACCTGAGGTCAGCAGCCGCCCTCGAAGAGCAGATCTCTAGAGATGTCAACAACATCTCTAGAGATCTGCATATCTGTTTGGAACGGCTGGACGTTCGAGCGGTAGGCGAACTCGCGCGTGCGGGTAGCGTCGATCTCTAGAGAACCGCGCTGAGCGATGACGCCAAGAAGGGGGGAGAAGCAATGCCCGGCTCCGCGTCCAGCCGCCAGCCGAAGTACCGGCAGATCGCCGATGAGCTGCGCCGGGCAATCCAAGCTGGTGACTACCGGCCCGGCGGCACGCTCCCTGGCGAGAACGAGATCATGCACCGATACCAGGTCGCGCGCATGACCGCCCGCCAGGCACTCGGCCTGCTCATCAACGAAGGGCTGGCCGTGGCCCGCAAGGGCGCAGGCGTCTACGTCCGAAGCTTCCGCCCCATCATCCGCGCGGGCATTCAGCGCCTGTCCCGCGACACCTGGCCCGCAGGCCGGCCAATCTGGTCGGCCGACGCCGAAGGGCGCGACTTGTCCATCGACCAGATCGAAGTTCATGAGTCCGGTGCCCCGGCCCACATCAGCGCCTTGCTGAACCTCTCCGGAGATGCCGCAGTCACCGTCCGCAGCCGACGGTATGTGCTCGACGGCAAACCCGTGCTGTTGTCGCGCTCCTACCTGCCGGCCGACTTGGTGGCCGGGTCGCTCATAACACAACCCGACGCCGGACCAGGCGGCACATACGCCCGCCTGGCAGAGCTTGGATACCGCCCAGCCCGGTTCCGCGAAGACCTCCGATCGCGAATGCCCGAGCCCGAAGAGACCGACCGGCTGCAGCTCCCTGCGGGCACCCCGGTCGTGGAGATCACCCGGACGGCCTACACGGACGACGGCCGCCCGGTCGAAGTCAACGAGATGACCGCCGACGCCAGCGCCTATATCTTCCGCTATGACTTCGAGGCGTGACTTATGTCCCGCACTCACGCAGTGGAGCGCCGACGGGCCAGCACCCGCCCAAGCTTCCACCAGCCAGCCGCTGGCGCACTGCCGCGCCAGCGCCTCGCAGCGCACAGCAAGATCGCCGGTGTCTGCCGCGTCCTCCAGCCACTCCAGCAGCTCCATCGCAGCCCGGTTCACCGCCGCCGGGTCGTCTTTGCCGGTGACAAATGCGGCTGGCGTAACGCAGCAGCTCGGCACGGGTCCGCACGCACACAGTGACCGCCATCTCAGCACCCCCCCAGCGAGCACCGCCGCAGCCGCGGCGAGACCTACCGCAGCCCTGTCGAGCTGCCGCTCACACCCGCAACCCGGGCACACCCGCCACCAGCCAGACGCAGGCGCCGCCATCACGCCGCCGCCTCAGTGGCGCCGATCGTCTGCTGCGCGGCAAGAACGCGGACCTCGGACTCGCGGTAACGCCGATGGCCACCAAGCGTGCGGGTCACAGTGAACCTGCGATCCCACGTGCGGACCGTCCTCGGATCCACGCCGAAGACCAGCGCCACTTGACCTGAGGTCAGCAGCCGCCCTCGAGCATCTGGTTCGCATAAGTCAAGCAATTGCTCAGTTATGCGATTATGAAGGGCCAGGTTCTGCAACGGCGAAGCCAACGCGCCCCAGCCGCGACTGTCGCGGCTGGGGCGCGTTGCCAGCGCTCGCGCATCTTGCGAGCATGGAAGCGGCAATGCGGAACCAAGGAGGTACGCGCGATGAAGATCAGCTTCATGTGGGAAGGACCAGGGCAGCGGCGGCGGTGGATGCCCGTCGCTGAGCAGGGTCGTCACCGGCCCGGAGGGCTACATCGTCGTCGGCAAGAAGGTCGACGAGGAAACTCGCGCACAGATCCCACAGGTCGCCGATGACGAGGTTGCAGTATTCGTTCCGGCGAACGTCCTAGATCGTCTCCGGGACCTTATGTGACTCGTATCCTCACCGAGGCTGAGTTCCTTGAGACGGTGCACGCGTGTGAGCACACGGCGTTCAGGCTTGAGCTTCAGGACGCCTACGCGGAACCGAACGAGGATGCGCTGTTCGCGGCCTTCCTAGACGGCGACCCGCCGCCGCCAACGACCGAACCTCAGCTTCGGGAATGGTACGAGCGAGTGGCCGAGCATGCCCGTCAGGGGAAGCGCTTTGAGCGGGTCCGGGTACAGCAAGATCCGCCGACTAACTACCAGCGGTTCGAGCGCTGGCTGGACCGGTGGAACATCCAAGCCGGCGAGATCATGCGGTACATGACGGTTCAGCGAGCTCATGAGATCGGTTTGTTGCCCGCTGCGGGTGACACCGACTGGTGGCTGCTCGACTCGTCGCAACTAATCCTCATGCGCTTCGATGACGCAGGCCACCGCATCGAGAACGATCTGATAACCGACCCTGAAGCAGTACTCCAGGCGTGTAAGTGGCGGGATCTGGCAGTCCACCACAGCGTCCGGGCTCAGCTATCGGACGTGGCCGCCTGACCGAAGGAACAAATCTCCGTGGAATCGCTTGAGGAGTGGCTGACTAAGCCGGAAGGCGTGGCGACCCGCCTGCGCGCCCTGCGCGTGCAGGCGGGCCTGTCCGGCAAAGACCTGGCTGACGCAAACGGCTGGGCCCAGTCGAAGGTGTCGCGCATTGAGAACGGCCAGCAGATGCCCTCAGCTGAGGACATCCAGGCGTGGGGCCGTACAAGCAACGCCGACGAAGAAACTGTGCGCGATCTTCTCCGCAAGCGTGAGGAAGCACGGGTGGCGCACGCAACGTTCCGGGGACGGATGCGGCGCGGCCAGGCCCGGGTGCAGAAGAGCTACAACGACCTCATCAGAGCATCGCACCTGATCCGTCATTTCGAGACCGTCTACGTTCCTGGCTTGCTGCAGGTTCCCGAGTACGCCCGCCGTGTGTTCACCGAGATGGTCTCGTTGCACGACCTCGAGATCGATGATGTGGACGCTGCCGTTGAGGAACGGCTGCAGCGTCAGCAGATGCTGTACGACTCGAGCAAACGCTTCGAGTTCCTTCTCGCTGAACCTGTGCTCCGCTGGCTGCTCTGCCCACCTGCGGTTATGCGTGCGCAGCTCGACCGTCTCCAAACGGTGATCGGGTTGGAGCGTATCCGCTTCGGCATCGTTCCCATGGGAGCGCAGCTCGCGACGACGCCGCAAAACAGCTTCCAGTTGTATGTCGGCAAGGATGCCGTGGCGGTAACCGAGACCTTCATCGGGGAGACCTGGCATCGTGGCGGCGAAGCAGAAGCTTACGGCCGCGCGCTGGACAGGCAGTGGAAAGACGCTGTCGAGGGTGAACGAGCTCGCGAACTCATTGTGAGGGCCGTACAAGCGCTACCGGACAGCGGATGATCCCATGTCTCAACGAACAGCGACTGAAAGCTGTCAGATCTTCACCTCTGCCCGGCTGCTTGATGAGGCGCCCCTGCTGGCCTTTTCGCGCAAGGAACTATCCCATGTCCACCTCGCGGCCTCCGAGGCTTGCGGCCTACTGCCAGGAAAGGGCAGCCGATGACCGAAAGCGAGTTTCGCGCCATGGTCCGGGTCTCCCACGAGGCAGGCCACCTGAAGCATTCCAAGCGGACTGGCTGGTGGATAGCGGGCATCAAAGATCCGGAAAGCATCGCCGAACACTCGTGGCGAACCGCAGTCATCGGCTATCTGCTGGCCCACGCCGAAGGAGCCGACCCCGAGCGCACGGTGACGATATGCGTGTTTCACGATCTTCAGGAGGCGCGGACCGGGGACATCCCGTCGGTGGGAAAGAGCTACCTCGCGGCCACGCCCGCTGCCGATGTCGCCAGGGATCAAGTCCAGGATCTGCCCGCTGCAGTGGCGCGCGGCATCCTCGAACTCGCCGGGCTCGCTGGCGGCAGGTCCACAGCCGAGGCGGCGTGCGCCAAGGACGCCGACAAACTGGAATGCCTGCTTCAGGCTCGCGAGTACCAGCGGCAGGGCCACCAGGATGTGCAGCCGTGGATCGACAGCATGGTCTCTGCGGTCCGGACGAAGACCGGGAAGGCGTTCGCTAAGGCCGCCCTCGAAGCCGATCCGGGTGAGTGGTGGCG
>WNFZ01004096.1_pt1 | contig 20702 bp, 17 predicted proteins | sample 5400081 | NCBI WGS metagenome assembly WNFZ01 (sample SAMN13153365, study PRJNA577476) | soil metagenome | isolation source: 80 cm soil or saprolite under grassland replicate 1 | place: USA:California | collected 2016-06-15
TTCCGGGGCAGACTTTAGAACGCGGCAAAGGCCGAAACCAAGTCGCCGCGTCAATCAAAGAGCGAAACTGCGACCGGCAAATCAACAAAATCGGTCGCGATAAGATGATGGCATATTTGTCATCATTTTATGGAACGGCCATCCGGCTTCTTGTTTGAGACTTCACGCCGCAAACACGGAGGAACCGAATGCGGAGCTATCTATTCATCGGCGGAGGCAAAGACGGCCAAAGCATGGGCAGTGAATCGGCCCGGCGGTCGTCGTTGACCACAAACAGCAAGCCGGACGCCTCACTGCTTAGTGACGCCCGGCTTGCCTCCGTAGCTCCGTTTCCTCGGCCCGACGGCGGCCTATTCAGCTCACTCTAGAATCTCGGCGCGCCAGTTGAGTCCATCATGCGCTCGCCGCATCGAGATAGGAAGCCATAAACACGAAAGTCGGGAGAGCAATCAAATCCTCCCGGCTTTTCGTTGGGGCACTGTTCGGCGCGCTCTCTGCTGCATCCCACGCTCGGGTGGGAACGCGCCGAACAAAGCGACGTTATAACAACCTATGCCAGCTGTTCGCAACCCTTTTTGCCGTAGCCAATTCCGTCTCACGGGCTACACAATGTTCCGCAAGCGCATAGGGTTTCGATTGGCGCTGAGTTGAAGAGATAGCAGGCCGTCGCACTTCGCAAATGCGCCTACTACACTCCGCGGCCAATCTCAGCCGCTTGTTTACCTGTCGCGAGGGCCTTCACATCCTCGGTTGTGAGTGGCGTCCCGCCAATCCCCAAATCGCCGCTCTTCACCTCCTCAATCATGACCCAAGTGACTTTACGCATGTTCTCCCCTTCGATACTGACCATGGCGTCGGTCAGCTTTTCCACCATCTCCCGCTTCTGCGAATCGGAGAACACGCCCTCGATGAGTTTGACATTAACTAGTGGCATAAATTCTCCTCCTTTGGATTTTATTACCGGCGCAAAATCTATCCCTATAATCATCATACCGCCTCTTGAGCGATTTGGAATTGGCCAGGGTGTGAATTATCCGGGAAGAGGGGGCGCGGATATGAAGCAGGGTTCATTGCCGTTTTTCTGCCAGTGCGCTGAATGTTTCGATTGTCGCGGAGTTCGTGAGTTTGCAGGTTGTCGCACTCTGAGGTCACTTCAACAGCCACTCTTCGGCGGCCTGGAAATCCGTAAACGCCTCGACATTTATGGATCGATTCTGAGCCACCAGGATTGAAAACTTTCCTATATCGAGTTGCTCCGGGCTGCCAACATACGCGACTTTTATCCCGTAGCGCGTGAAAATCTCCGCTCTTTCTCCCGCGAAGTATCCGCTCGTGACAGAGATTTTTACAGCGAATGCGGTAGTGTCGATGAGAAGTTTATTGTTCTTCGTGCGCTTGCAATGTTCGGCGATTGACTCAAATTGCTGCGTCCCCTCGCCCGGCATGGCTGTGCCAATAAACCTTGCGGCGAGATAACCGGGCATTTGTTCCATCTGAAGTTGAAAGCTCATTCCTCCTCCTCATCTTCCGGCGCGACGGTCGAACCATCAATAAGTCTTCATCATTCACACTGGGTGACCGCCACACCAGCGCAAGATGAATCCTGCAATCGTCATACCGTGTCGAATGCTTCGATTGGCGCGGAGTCGGTGAGAAAGCAGGTCATTGCGCTCATTTGAAGAGCTTCACGTACATCATAACCATCGAAACCATCGAAACGATGATCGCGACGGCCACTCATATGATCAGCGCCAGTTTTCGAGGTTTGTCAAACATTGTTATTCCTCCAGTTCGATGTGTAATTGGGTACGCGTGGCTTCGATTGGCGCGGAGATGGTGACGAGGCAGGCCGTTGCATCTTCGCCCTGATTCGCTTCAGCTTAGGCGAGTCGGTCTGGTGATTCAGCCGGCAGCCCATAGCAATACTCTTTGTCCAGCCTATTCACCTCTGCGAGTGCGATCCGCATTCGGCCCGTTTCGTTACTGTCAACGCAATCAAGCGCGAAACGGATGATCGCGTCGCGTATTTCCGAGCGGTAGGCGTCGGCTGAACATTCGATAGGATGGCCGTGGCGAAGGCGATCTACGGCTTTGCGAGCCTCTTCTGTCATGGGGGAGTCTCCTTGTTGTTTCCAGGTGTCGGGGATCTGCCGCCAGAAGGTCGATTCATTTGCTGACACGGGTTATAACCCCTACGGGGTTGTTGGTCAACGCTTTTTCTTTGTGTGGAATCCCCAAAGTTCAACTGCGGCTGTAGGCCCGGCTTCAGACCGAAAAACAATCAGGGCAACAATCGCAACGACCAGGGCGCAGAGGCGCTGAATGGCTGGATTTCGCGCCGTTTTGGGCAAGGCTATAAGTTACAACGTGTCACCTGCAACGATCACTCGTGACGGCAAATTCGCCGAAGCTGTCGACAGCATAGCCGCACCTGTTAGCGAATACGCGCGGTCAATTTTTTTCGATTCGCGTTTTATTGGCGGAGAGTCGACGCAATGGCAGGTCGTCGCGCTGTGTGGCGTTTCGGGACGAGCCTACACTCCAAACCTGTGGGGTATTTTGGGACATGCCCCACGCGAAACGCCCTACTTTCAACACCGCCATTTCGGCGCCGTAATTGCACTTCACGTTGCAGATAGAACGTACCACTTGAAAAGCAGGGCCGGACGGGGACAGGTAATATGGGGATCCTGTCCCCATCCGGCTTTTCTTTCGCGCAGAATCGACCTACAACGTTTTAGCCCATATTCACGCCAGCATCACCGTCAAAGAGAATGCTGGCGAAGTGGGCAGTGCTCAGAAGTAGCTGTTTCATCAGACTTCCTGCTGCGGCGCAGTGGTTTCAATGTCCCGCATTTTTCCACTTACCGCGCTGATAACCGAAGTAAGCCGCATTAACAATGGCGTGTTTGAGTTTCGAGACATCATCCGACGGCAGCCGCGCCTCTACGCCGCGCGTATGTTCCCCGACGAGAGTTTCGAGAGGCGTCTGTTCGATCAGTTCGTCGAGCACGGGACATTCGACCAGCTTCTTTTGTTGTCCGGCGAGAACGTTCGCCGTTGTCTGTTCGTAGCATTTTTGTTGCGCATCGATCAGAGATTGAAGCGCGACCTCTCTCCTTTCGCGCCTGGCCTGAAGAGACACGGCCAGCTTGCGCGTCTGCGCGTCCTGCTCTTGCCCCGTTGTCGGCGGCGCTGCTGTGACAACGAGCGTTGCGAGAGCGGCGGCGATCACGACTTTTGCGGACTTGTTCATTGTTTTTTCCTCCGTTAATCGTTTTGGTTTCGGGGGATCTGTTCGGTTGCTCTATCGGCGCCCCGATATTCTCAACAATTCCGCCAAAATGACAGGGGTTTTCTCTGTTCGGCCCACCCCTTTTCGACGCCTGCCGCCATTGGCCGCGCGAATAAACTGACTGGTTTGGCGTTTCGGCTCGCAATCGAAGACTTTCAACCAGGCGGTTGCCCCTGCCGCCTTATGTGTGGCCGGACGGCCCGTCTCCACCCCACAAAAGTACAGCCGTCTCTCCCGTTCGGGACGCATTTGGCGCGCGTCCCGAAGGAATGACGGCTGATGATGAAACTGATTAGTTTCATATCTCCCTCAATCGAGGAATCGTGCGAGTGTCGCAATCATCTCGATGCCCGCGATGACCAGCAATGCGGTCAAGGTGGCATCGAGCAACGGGTATGGGGTGTGCCGGAAGTGGTTGCGAAGTTTGTAAAACATTCGATGTCTCCTTTTCAGTTTAGGTAGCCGACATGTCAGGCAAAAGCGCCGCTTTCGGCGCTCCGGGATGGTGTGGGGCCGCTTCGATGTGGGGTGTTGCTGAAACGGCAAGGGTTTCGCTGGGGTCGAAAACTTACATTGCCTCACTTGATAATGTCCCCGGGTCGAAAATGTTACATTCATATCCCCCTCACGTCCGGCCCCTGGCCCCGGCCTTGAGCCGCGCTAGTAGCTAATTCAGGCGTTGCGGGCCGAAATCGTGGTAACGTCCTGGTAACGAACGGCCGTACAAACGGCCACCAAGCGCCACTAATCTACACCATTGCAATTATCAAATATCAGGCTCGAAATGTGGCGGCGACTTGGTGTTAGCTGGTATCGCTTGGTTGCGGCTAGTAAGCGCCCCACGCAATTGGAGAGCGATCACAGCCTGACCCTCCAATGGCAATGAGACACTTCTCGAAAAAATCACTGGAATGACATTTGCCCGTTTGTTTATGGGACTTATGGGACTTATAGGACCTATAAGTCCCATAAGTCCCATAGGACTCATGTCTAAGGAGATACTATGAGATCACAAATTACCGGATTGCGAGTGGCGAGCATTGTGTTCGGTCTGATAGCTATCGGGCAATTGATGCGATTGGTGGCGCGCCCTGAGGTGCTGGTGGCCGGTTCTCCGATGCCCCTGTGGCCGAGTGTGCTGGCCTTTATCATTATGGGCGCTCTAAGCCTTTGGATGTGGAATCTCACTCGCAGGCGGGTCAGATAAACGAATATGGAACGGACCACGGGGCAACCGGATAGAGGCGACCGCAGGGAAGAATTGCGCGTGCCGCCCGAGCGGCTGCGATGGTTCTGCGACCCGGCGGAATTGCCATTCGAGACGACCGAGCGACTGCAGCCGCAGGACGGCGCGATCGGGCAGGAGCGCGGAATCGCGGCGTTGGAGTTCGGCCTGGAGATGGAATCGCCGGGGTTCAATCTTTTCATCGCCGGACCTTCGGGCACTGGCCGGACGACCACCGCCCGGACGTACGCCGAGCGCCGGGCAGCCAATCGCCCGGTCCCCGACGACTGGCTCTACGTCTACAATTTCGAGCGCCCTGACCATCCGCTCAGTCTGCGCCTGCCTGCCGGCGCCGGCGCGCGATTCCGAGACGACATGGCCGAGTTGGTCAAGGCCGTGCGTGAACAGGCTCGGCGGACCTTCGAAAGTCGCGAGTATCGCAATTTCCGCGAGGAGATTCACCGGAAGCTGGAGGAGCAACGCCGCCATTTAATCGAGGGTCTGTCTCAGCGGGCGAAGAAGCGAGGGTTCACCGTCTCGTTTACGCCAATGGGCGCAGTCATCGTCCCGTTGGCGCCAGACGCAGGGGATCGGCCGATGAGTTCGGAAGAGGTCGAACTTCTGCCGGAAGAAGAGAGGGCGCGAATGCGCGAGCGGGGCGAGGAGTTTTCGCCGGTCATCAGCGAGATCCTCGATCAGATTCGCCGCCTCGAGCGCGAGGCGCACGAGGTGATTGTCGAGCAAGACGCCCGGGTCGCGCGCAACGCCATCGCCCCGCTCGTTCGCGAGTGTCAGAGCAAATACCACGAGCAGCCGCGGATCGCGGAGTACCTGAACTGGGTTCAGGAGGACCTGATCGCGCACACCGAGTCGATCCGGTCCGAAGTGGGAGATGAAGAGGAAGCCGGCGAGAAACCGCGGCAAAGCAACGTTTCGCTCGAAACTATCGTGGCCGAGTTCGAGCGCGAATCCATTTGGAACCGCTATGCCGTGAACGTCCTGGTCGAGAACCGTCCGGAGGCAGCAGGCGCGCCCGTGGTCTTCGAGCCGAATCCCACCTATTACAATCTGCTCGGCCGCATCGAGTACCACGCCATCTTCGGCGCGATGGTCACCGACTTCCGCATGATCAAGGCCGGCGCGCTGCACCGGGCGAACGGCGGTTTTCTGCTGCTCAACGCCATCGACGTATTGAGCAACCCGTTCGCGTGGGACGCCCTCAAGCGGCAGCTTCGGACCGGCCAGATCCGGATCGAGAACATCGGCGAGCAGTTCACTCCGGCGCCTATGGCGACGCTCCAACCCGAACCGATCCCGCTGAAATTGAAGGCGCTGATGATCGGGCCGCCCCTATGTTATTACCTGCTGTATTTCCTGGACGAAGATTTCCCCGAACTCTTCCGCGTACGCGCAGACTTCGATACGGAAATGGCGCGTACGGCAGAACACCTGGCCCGATACGCCGCTTTCGTCCACAGCCAGGTTCAGGAGCTGGGCCTTCTGCATTTTCATCGAGACGCCGTCGCGAAGGTGGCCGAGTACGGCGCGCGCCTTACCGAGCATCAGGGGAAACTGAGCGCCCGTCCTCGGCAGGTCAGCGATCTCGTGGCCGAAGCGAGCTACTGGGCGTCGGTAGACCGGCAACCTTACGTGCGCGCACGGCACGTGGCCCGAGCTATGAGTGAGCGAATCTACCGCTCGAACCTGATCGAGGAGAAGATCCGCGAGCTGATCACCGAAGGGACGATCTTCATCGACACGACCGGCGCGCGAGAAGGACAGGTGAATGGTTTGTCGGTGCTGGACGTCGGCGACTATAAATTCGGACGGCCCGTACGCATCACTGCGCAAACTTCCCTGGGGACCGAAGGCGTCATCAATATTGAGAGGGAGACGCGGTTGAGCGGGCGGATTCACAACAAGGGCTTTCTGATACTCACCAGCTTTCTCTCGACCCGCTACGCCCAGGACAAGCCCTTGGCGCTCGCGGCGCGGATCGCCTTCGAACAGACCTATGACGAGGTAGAAGGCGACAGCGCGTCGATCGCCGAGCTTTATTCGCTGCTCTCTAGTCTCGCCGGGCTGCCGCTTCGGCAAGACCTGGCCGTCACCGGGTCAGTCAACCAACTCGGCGTGATTCAGCCGGTCGGCGGGGTGAACGAGAAGATCGAAGGCTTCTTCGAAGTCTGCAAAGCCCGGGGATTGAGCGGCGAGCAGGGAGTCGTCATGCCGGCGGCGAGCGTAAAAAATCTGATGTTGCGAGAAGAAGTGGTTGATGCGGTCCGCCAGGGGCGGTTTCACATCTGGGCCGTGCGAACCGTCGATGATGGGATCGAAATACTCACCGGCGCGCCGGCGGGCGAGCGGCGGGCGGACGGAACCTGGGAGCCAGGGACTGTGAACGCCCGCGTCGACCAGCGTCTACGCGATTACGCCCAGCGTCTGAAGGATTTTGGCAGGGCCGTGGAGTTCGCGGAAACGCGCGAACGTAAGCCGGCCGAGATCGGCCCACAAGCCCCGCGCGTTCGCTCCTGGTGGGCTGCTATTCGCCGCTTCTGGTCATGGCGCTAACCTCATAAGTGCATCCGGTACAGTACGGGGAGCGTGAGCCATTGGTTTCCCCACAAGTCAAGCGATGCATTTTCGTCCCGGAGGGACGATGGATATTAGCCGGTGGTGGAGCGCGAGCGTAACCACCGGAGTTGGACATAACCGATTTTGCGTCCCCGTACTGTACCGCTCACTCAACCCTTAACGTATTTATGGCGGCCTGTACAAGGCGAAGAGACCGCGCCTCGCGTTATAGAGGGACGCCGTGGTCGCGGCGCAAAGAAATGGTTCTCCTTCGACATGCCTGTGGACGCGGCGCGCCCGATGGCCTTGATCATCACCTACCCGGGCGAGGAACAGCAGACGCGAACCATCGAAATCCTTGTAGAGGGCTCGCGCGTCGGAGAGCAGACGATAGAGCGGCATCGCCCCGGCAGCCCGACCAAGAGCGTCTTCGACGTCGAGTACGCCATCCCAGCGGACCTGACGCGGGGCAAACAGAAAGTGACCGTGCGCTTCCAGGCCATGCGCGGCAACGAGACCGCCACGGTCTTCGGCGTCCGCCTGATCCGCACAGATGAATAAAGAATTCAACGCAAAGGGTCAAAGGATCAAAGGGGCAAGGAGGTCTTTGACCCTTTGACCCTTCGACCCTTTGCGTTTTAAATAGCCGAAGATCGAATGACCTGTTTCAACACGGCGGCGAACGCGTCGATGTAGTCGGGATTTCCGCCGCGCGACAGCTCCAGCCACGGGCTCATCACCGTCGAGCGCAGCGCCATCATGCTGCCGATCTCGTCGAACTCCTCGGCGGGAATGCCTAGAGCCGCCAGATGTTCATCTAAACAACTACTCCCTTGCGACCCCTTGAGGCCGTATTGATCGCAGCTCAGGGCGGTGCTCGAGATGATGAAGTTGTGGCGCTGGATCACGCTCTCGGGATCGAATTTCAATTCGTCATAGATCGTCTGGTTGATGCGGTTCATTTCTGTCAGGCTGGCGTTCCCCTTCCTGTTGACCACGAAGCAGAAGACGTTTCCGTCGGGCGGCTGGGTGAGGATTCTCAGGATGATCCCCTCGCGCGCCAGTTCCGGCGCAAGCTCGTGGCCCAGGCGGCGGCACAACTCCTGCGCGCTCCGGATGCTTTTGCCGATGAGCAATCCGTAGCCGCTCTGATCGAGCGGTACGATGCGGTGCGCGAACCAGCAGGCCGCCGCCGCAGCGCCCGGCTTGGAGCCTTCCAGAATGTGCCGGCCGATGAACGGGCGGGACTGCCTCTCATCGCCGTCGAAGATGTACGGCGCTTCGGTCGCGACCAACTCTTTGACCTCCTCGCGACGGAAAACGACCGCGCCGCAAGGGTACGGGACGTAGCCGAGTTTGTGCGGATCAATGGTGATCGAGTCGGCGTGATGAACGGCGCTGAAGCTTTCGAAGACCTCATCCGACGGCCACGTCCCCGCGATCTCGCGGATCGCGCCGGCGGCCTCGACCGGGTTTCCCTCCCTGTCGAAGAAGAGGGTCCTGATGTAACCGCCCCACGCCGCGTCGCAGTGGTGATAAAACGCCAGCCCACGTCTTCGCATCTCGGCCTGAAGCTCGACCAGGCGATGAATCTGATCTACCGCCCCTTCTTCCGTGGAACCCAGGACCGAGATCAGAGCGATGACCGGTATGCGCTCAGCGGCGCAGCGCAGGAGTATTTCTCTCAACGCGCCGACGTCTGTGCGGAAGGCGCCGTCGACCGGAATCATTTTGATCTGTTGCTTGCCCAGGCCGAGGGCTTCGATGACCTTCTGCATCGAATAATGCGCCGTCGAGGGAAGGAGAATTATCGGGGCCGCAATCGTCCCGGCGTCCAGATCGGAGAAGAAGCGCTGAATCCCCTTTCCCGAAACGCTGTGGGCGGCCAATTGCTTATCGACCTGCTTGTCAATCTCGGCCTGCGGCAGATCGGCTCTGCGCCGGGCGTAAGCGGCGCACAAACGCGAGCGCAGATTCAGCGCCTCATCCGTGTCGAGATTGAGAAGCGGCCAGTTGTCATCAGCGATCACTAGATTGATCGTCTCGCCCGTGGGGAGCGTGACCGGCAGTTCGTCGAGCGCCAACGCGCGCGCCGCGTCGCGCGCCGCCACGGGAAAGAACTTCAAATTCCGGGCCACCCAGAGCGCTTCGAAATTGGCGACGGTCCCGCCGGACGTGATATGCCCCCAGGTCTCGCCCGAATAGCCCATCAGTCTGGCCAGTTGCCGCGCCACTTCCATTTCGTATCGCGTGGTGATGGGCGAAGCTTCCAAAGAGACGTTGTTGGGGTTGTGGAGCATGGCGGCGAAGTAGGCGGCGATTGCGGGCAGGAGTTGGTCGCCAAGCATGTGTCCGATGTAGCGCGGGCTGTAGAACGGGACGTCTCGCTTGAGGTTGGCGAGCAGGGTCAGGAACTCCTGCCGGACGAGCGCCAGCGAATCCTGGAACGCGTCCTCTCTTTTGACCTTCTCGGTGATGATGATGTCATCTTCGGGGTGGAAATTGCGCCGCCAGAAAACGCAATCGCGCAGCGCTTCCAGGACGAGGCGTTCCAGCAGATCGGCGTTCTCGGCCTTCGGCCCCAGGAACCAGGAATAGAGTTTTGTTTCATCCATTTCCAGTCGCCATCCACAATGGGGATCGAGGATCGAGGATCGAGGATCGAGGATCGCGTCATCGCGCATAAGGCGATTCTCGATCTTCTATCCTCGATCCTCGATCCTCAATCCTCGATCCTCGTGGCCCCCGTGGTTTGTACACCCACCTGCCGAGAGACCTTGCGCGCGGCTTCCTTAACCAGTTCGGCGACTTTCGGCAGGTGGTCGACGTCGTTCTGAGTGGTCGTGCCGCTGACGCCGACGCTGGCTACCACGCGATTGAGACTGTCGAAAATCGGCGCTGCGACGCAGCGCACGCCGTAATTGTTCTCTTCATCGTCCACCGCGTAGCCCTGCTCGCGGACGCGCTCCAGCTCCTGCAAATATCGAGCGCAGACGACGATGGTCCTTGAGGTCCGTCTCCGCATCCCATACTCTTTTAGCAAAGCTTTGATGTCGGCCTCCGGCAGCCACGCGACAAGCGCCTTCCCGACGCTGGTGCAATGGATCGGCATATGGCGGCCCACCCAGGTGTTCATCTTCACGAAGCCCGGCGCCTCCACCTTCTCTACGTAGACAGCTTCGCCGTGGTCGAGTACGGCGAGGTGAGCCGTCAAATGACTGCGCTCCATCAGTCGCCGCAGCTCGGGCAGCGCAACCCTCCTGATGTCCAATCCGTCGAGCGCCCCCCGGCTGAGGCTGAGCGCTTTCAACCCAAGCCGGTACTTGTTCGTCTCGCCGTCGCGGCGCAGGTAGCCGCGCCGTTCGAGCGACCGCAGAATGTAGCTGGCCGAACTCTTGGGTATCCCCAGCCGCCGGCTGATTTCGGCGTTGGTCATCCCGTTGTCACGCTCGGCGAGCGCTTCCAATATCGTCAACGCCCGATCGACCGCTCTCGCGGAAGTGTCGTCCATTTTTTTCCTCCTAAATAGGACCTATAGGACCTATAGGTCCCATAATCTTAAGTCTTCAGTTCAATATTGTGAACACAAATTCGCCGCGCGAAGGATTTGTGTTCGATATGCTGAACGCAAAGATTGACGCGCAGACGAATCCTGCTACGATGCGCCATCCCCAAGCCTGACTGCGGAGGTTATGATGACGCCCGTTAAAATGTTGAACTGTTCAAAATACCGAACACACAGTTTCATCGCGGAGATCTTCGAAGGCGAAGAGAAGATGACGTCCGTCGCCCGGATGAACTGCGCGCCGCGGACCTTCAATCCCGCTCTGGAATTGCCCAAAGGTTTCATGGATTTCCTTCTGCCGCTGCACAAGGTCTTCACCGCGCGGCAGCAGGCGTTGGTGGCCGAACGCGTCGAAGCGCTCAGCCAATCGCACAACGGGCGACTGCCCGGCTACCGGGCGGCCTCCGAAGCCACGACCGGCGCCTGGATGATCGATCTTCCCGAGTGGGTCCAGGACCAGCGCAACCAGATGACCGGCCCCGCCGACGACTCCGAACTAGTGGTCAAAATGCTGAACAGCGGGGCGCCGGGCGTGCTGCTCGATCTGGAAGATTCGATGGCCAACTACTGGCCCAATCTAATGCGCGGCGTTCGCAACATCATCGGGGCGCTCAAGGGCGAACTCTGCTACGACGATCAGAAGCGCAACCGCAGGGTCGCGATCGAGGAGAGCCGCACGGTCATCTTCACTCGCGCGCGCGGGCTGCATTTGAATCAGGCGGGCGTATTGCCCGACGAGCTTATTTCGGCTTCGCTGTTCGATGTGGCTCTAGTCGCCTATCAGGTCGATCCGGCGTGGTTGAAACACCCGCTCGCCTTCTACATTCCGAAATCGGAATCGGCGGAAGAGGCCTTGTGGTGGCGCGACCTGTTCCAGGAGGTCGAACGAGCCAGAGGCTGGCCGCCGGGCTGGATCAAATGCATGGCGCTGGTCGAATCTCACCCGCTGGCCTATCAAATGGAGGAATTCGTCTACAACCTGCGCGAGCATATCGTCGGGTTGAATCTGGGGCGGTGGGATTACATGGCAAGCATCATTCATTTCAATCTAGCAAATCCCGACTGGGCGCTGCCCGACCGCAACACGATTCCGCACGACGCGCCGTTCTTCCAGAACCTGCGCCATCTACTGCCCGAAATCTGTCACCGGCGCGGCATCCTGGCCATCGGCGGGATGACGGCCCTCTACCCCAGTCGCGAGGACGCCGAATTGAACGCCCGCGCGCTCACCCGTCTTGAAATGGACAAGCGGAACGAGGCGCGCTGCCTGATGGACGGCGCGTGGACCGGCCATCCCGATCAAAACGAGATCGCCGTCGCGCAATTCCCCTGGCCGAATCAATTGCGCGCCCGCCGGCCTGGCGCCGAGCCGCATCCCGATTTGCGCCCCGCGCCGAAGGGCGTCGGGCGATTGACTGTTGCGGGCACGCGCGCGGCGGCGCGCGCAGTCATCCGCTATCGCGCCAATTACCTGCGCGGCAAAGGCGCGAGCCTTCTCGACGGTTATATGGAAGACCTGGCCACCGACCGCATTTATCGGCTGATGATCGCGCAGCGCATGCTGCACCAAGACGCCGTTGCGGTCACCAACGAGGCCGGGCGGACGGTCAGGCACACGCCCGAATTCGTGAGCGCGCTGTTCGACGAAGAGTTGGAGAGGATTCTGAGCGAAACGCCTTCCGACTCGCTCTGCGAAGAGCACGACAGTTATTGGTTGGCGCGGTTCCTGAGCGAACAGATGATCAGGGACGGCGAATTCGATCCCGAATAAATTCAATCCCGAATAACATAGGACTTATAGGACTTATAGGACCTATAGGACTTATGGGACTTATAAGTCCCATAAGTCCTATAGGTCCTATAAGTCCCATTCAGCAGGAGCCTCAATGAACAACAACCACCGCCGAAACGAAATCGCCGAACTCGAACGCCGATGGAAGACTGATCCGAGGTGGGAGGGCGTAACGCGGCCCTATTCACCTGCCGCTGTCGTCCGGTTGCGCGGTTCGATGCCGATCGAATATACGCTGGCGAAGCGGGGCGCGGCGCGGCTTTGGCGGCTGCTGCGCTCGGAGCCTTACGTCGCCGCGCTAGGCGCGTTGACCGGCAACCAGGCGGCGCAGATGGCGCAGGCCGGATTGAAGGCGGTCTACGTGAGCGGATGGCAGGTGGCGGCGGACGCCAACAACGCCGGGCAGACCTATCCCGACCAGAGCCTCTATCCGGCGGACAGCGCGCCCGCCCTCGTGCGCCGCATCAATCAGGCGTTCGCCCGCGCCGACCAGATTTGTCACTACGAAGGCCGCAGCGACATTCACTGGTTCGCGCCGATCGTGGCGGACGCGGAAGCCGGATTCGGCGGGGCGTTGAACGCCTTCGAGTTGATGAAGGCGATGATCGAGGCGGGCGCGGCCGCCGTACATTTCGAAGACCAACTTTCGTCGGCCAAGAAGTGCGGGCACATGGGCGGTAAGGTGCTGGCGCCGACAGGGGAGTTCATCCAGAAGCTGACGGCGGCGCGGCTGGCGGCCGACGTGATGGGCGCGCCGACGATCCTGATCGCCCGCACTGACGCCAATTCCGCCACCCTGTTGACCAGCGACGTTGACGAGCGCGACCGGGCTTTCCTCACCGGCGAGCGCACCGTCGAAGGCTTCTATCGCGTGACGGGCGGCCTGGATCATGCCATCGCGCGCGGTCTGGCTTACGCGCCTTACGCCGACATGATTTGGTGTGAGACCTCAGAGCCTGACCTCGGCGAGGCGCGAGAGTTCGCCGAGGCGATCCACGCCGAATTTCCGGGTAAGCTCCTGGCTTACAATTGCTCGCCGTCGTTCAACTGGAAGAAGAAGCTGGGCGCAGAGACCATCGAGCGCTTCCAGACGGAGTTGGGGCGGATGGGCTACAAATTCCAGTTCGTTACGTTGGCCGGTTTCCACACGCTCAACTTCAGCATGTTCGACCTGGCTCGGGATTACCGGGAAAACGGCATGGCCGCTTACGCGCGCCTGCAGGAGGCGGAATTCGCCGCCGAATTCGAGCACGGCTACCGCGCCGTCAAACACCAGACCTTCGTAGGCGCGGGCTATTTCGACGCCATAGCGCAAACGATCGCCGGCGGCGCTTCATCCACGACGGCGTTGACCGGCTCGACCGAGGAAGCTCAATTTTCGAGGTAAGGAGTCAGGCAAAGGCTTTGTGGCGCATCCGCCTGTTTTCAACCCGCGGCCGGCATGTCTCGCTTTGTCTAATCAGCCGACCGGATCCGCTTCGGCGTCTTTTATATTCTTCTTCGTGTTTTTGTGGTCAAAAGGATTGATCCTTGGGGGCGCTTCGGCTATATTGTCTCAAGTTTAGACAATAGCCTTCAATGAGACTGTGTTCGTTGTAGCGGGCGGGGCGCTGTAGGCCGATGCGATCCATCCCCACGGGCCCTTCTGGGAGGGGGCGTGACAGGTCGTTCCTATCTGCCGTCGCGCCGCGCCCGCTAATTTCGGCAATGATGGGATGATCAAACACTGAGCGGGACAAAGGGCCTTTCGCTTGCCGCCGGAAACGCCTCGACGCCAATGCGTGAGATTCGTATTTGTCGTAATGAGAGACAAAAGTTGATTTATGCGGAAAATCAACCCCAATAACTTTCAGGTGGCGACGCGGGGGACGTCACGGGAGATCAACCGGCAGATCGCGTTAAATTTGGTGCGGACGCATCAGCCCATTTCGCGGGCCGATCTGGCGCGGATCATGGGGTTGCGGCGCGGCGCGGTGAGCTTGATCGTCAACGACCTGCTGGCCGATGGGCTGGTCTTCGAGGGGGCCACGGGTGAGAGCCATCGCGGGCGCAAGCCGACGTTTCTTTACATCGATTCGCGGGAGACGTGCGTCGTGGCGGTGGACATCCGCGTGACGCGCACCTTCCTGATGGTGACCGACCTTCTGGGCCGGCAACTGGTCGGCGTCATCAGCTTTCCCACCGAGCGGGAGCCTAAGCGTCTGGTAGCCGAGCTGGGCAAGCGCATCAAGAAGGTCTTGGCGGAACATAAAGAGGCCGGCGCATGCAAGGGCGTGGGCGTGGTCGTCCCGGGAATGGTCGACCGCAAGACGAGGCGGATCATTCACGCCCCGACGCTGGGTTGGCGCGACGTCGAGATTCGCGAATCGCTGGCCGCCGCAACGGGGCTTCCGGTTCACATCGAGAATTCGGGCAAGGCGTGCGCGCTGGCTCAGATGTGGGCGGCGCGCGAGGACACGGCGGCCGTGGGCGACCTGGTCTTCGTCAGCGTCTCGGACGGCATCGGCGTGGGCGTCGTCGTCAACGGCGAGGTGCTGCGGGGCCATCACAACATCGCCGGGGAATTCGGCCACGTCCCGCTGAGCATTGACGGCCCGCGGTGCTCCTGCGGCGCGACGGGCTGCTGGGAGGCTTACATCTCCAACCTGGCGACGCTCTCGCGCTACTTCGGGCGGAACCTGCGCGAGTCGAAACCAGTCCCGGCGGAGGTCGCGGCCTTCACGGTCGAAGATTTGATCATCAGGGCCCGGGCCGGAGACGCGAAAGCGATCGCCGCGCTCGAAGCGACGGCGCGCTACCTGGGACTCGGGCTGGCCTCGATCGTCAACGCCGTAGACCCGGCGCGCATATACATCGGCGGCGAAATAGTCGCGGCCTGGGACTTGATCGAACCCGCAGTCCGGGCCGGTTTGTCCGAACGCGCCCTTTCGCCGGACGCGGCCAAGACCGAAATCCGAACTGTCACGCTGGACGAGCATCCGCGATTGCGCGGCGCGGCGACGCTGGTGGCGGCGCCGGCTTTTGCCGCGCCTCCAATCGCTTGAGCGGCGGGCCAGGATGAATAGCCACAGAGATCACAGAGTACACAGAGAAATCATTTAATTCTCTTTTCTTTCTCTGTGTACTCTGTGATCTCTGTGGCAAAAAGTCTTCATTCATTTGAAAACCGGTTTAAAAGGCGCCTGTGAATCTGAATACAAAAACATCGGTGAATCATTGGGACTGGGACAACGTCCCCGTCGAAGACCTCGGCGGCGGGGTGAGCCGCCAGATGATAGTGGGCGAGCGACTGATGGTCTGCCGCCTTCGCTTCGAGCCGAACGTCGTCACGCCGGCGCACGACCACCCGCATGAGCAAATCACGCTGGTCGAGCGCGGGCGCGTGCGCTTCACCATCGGAAGCGAAGAGCGGATCGCGCAGGCGGGCGACGTTCTCCATTTTCCTTCCTGGTGCTGGCACGGCGCGACCATGCTCGATGAGGAAGTCGTGCTGATAGACATATTCACGCCTTTGCGCGAGGACTTCCTTAAACCATCCAGTCTGAACGGGGGGAATTTGTGACGTTTCGGTACAGTACCGCGCGCGTAAGCAAGCGGAGAATCCGATAAAGGATTTTGTGATATTTGTGACGGGGAGAAAGAGAGGAAATTCGATGGCGCGCCTTCTATCGCTGGTCTTCGCGCTGGCGACGGCGCTTCCTCTCTTCGTCACAAAGGCCGGCGGCCAGGACTCCACCACTCTTCTCAACTGGCCGCCGGTCACCAGGCAAACCAAACCATGGGCGCGATGGTGGTGGCACGGCAGCGCGGTCAACAAGCGCGATCTGACGGCCGAGATGGAGAAGTATCAAAAGGCGGGACTGGGCGGTTTGGAGATTACGCCGATTTACGGCGTCAGAGGCGCCGAAGACCGCTTCATCAATTTCCTCTCTCCGGCCTGGGTGGAGATGTTGGAGCATACTTTGAAAGAGGCCGAGCGATTGGGGATGGGCGTCGACATGGCGACCGGCACTGGCTGGCCCTTCGGCGGTCCGTGGGTCGGGGCGGAAGACGCGTGTAAGAATTTCGCCTATCAAATCCACACGTTGAAGGCGGGCCAGCGACTTGAAGCGCCGATCATCTACATACAGAAGCCGCTCGCGCGAGCCGTCGGGCGCCGCGTCAACGTCGCCGAATTGAAGAATCCCGTCAGCGCCAACCCGAACCTGCAGGAATTGGCGCTCGACCAGGTCCGGTTTGAAACGCGATTGCCGCTCGTGACGCTCGAAGCCTATTCGGATCGCGGCGAAACGCTCGATCTCACCGGCAAAGTCGGACAGGATGGCAAGCTGGATTGGGTCGCGCCCGCGGGCGAATGGATGCTCTACGCGATCTTTCAGGGTTGGCATGGAAAGATGGTCGAACGCGCCGCGCCGGGCGGCGAGGGAAACGTGGTCGATCATTTCTCGGCCGCGGCGCTCGAAAATTACCTGAGCAAATTCGACCAGGCGTTCGCCGGGCGCGATATAAAAGCGCTTAGGGCGTTCTTCAACGACTCTTACGAAGTGGACGACGCCGACGGCGAATCGAACTGGACGCCGAAACTCTTCGCCGAATTCGAGCGGCGTCGCGGATACGACCTCCGCGAGCGTCTGCCTGCGCTGCTTGGCAAAGACTCGCCGGAGAAGAACGCGCGCGTCCTGTGCGATTTCCGCGAGACGATCTCCGATCTGTTGCTCGACGATTTCACGCTGACATGGCGGCGGTGGGCGGCGGGCAAAGGCAAGATCGTCCGCAACCAGGCGCACGGCGCGCCGGCCAACATCCTCGACCTCTACGCCGCGAGCGACATTCCCGAAACCGAGGGGCAGGAAATTCTGCGGATGAAGTTCGCCACTTCGGCGGCGCACGTCACGGGCAAGCCGCTCGCTTCGGCCGAGGCGGCGACCTGGCTCAACGAACATACGCTGGCGACGCTCGGCGAGGTGAAGCAGGCGGCGGACAAATTCTTTCTGGGCGGAGTCAATCACATCGTCTATCACGGCACGCCCTTCTCGCCCGAGAGCGAGCCCTGGCCCGGACGGCTGTTTTACGCGGCCGTGCATTTCGGCCCGACCAATCCGTTTTGGAACGACTTCGAGGCGTTGAACCGCTACGTCGCGCGCTGCCAGTCGTTCCTGCAAGCGGGCAAGCCGGACAACGACGTTTTGCTCTATTACCCGATCTACGACAGTTGGTCGCAGACGCCGCCGACCACGCGCGGCATGTTGCCGCATTACGGCGGCGGCATCGAGAGCGCGCTCGGACAAGCCGACGGGCAGGCGTTGCAAGACGCGGGCTATTCCTACGATCTGATTTCCGATCGCCAACTCCGGTCGGTCGCGTTCGCAGGCGGGGCCTTGCAAGCGGGCAGCTCGTCGTACCACGCCATCGTCCTGCCGGAGACGCGCTTCATTCCGCATGAAACCTTCGAGCGCATGGTCGCGCTGGCGAGCGAAGGCGCGACGATCATCGCGCGTGGCAGCCTGCCATCAGACGCGCCCGGCTGGGGCGATCTCGACCGGCGTCGCGCCAGTCTAAAGTCGCTGATCGGGCGCCTGCGCTTCGACAAGATGGACGGCTCGGACGCGCAGATTGCAAAGATCGGCAAAGGAAGGTTTTTGCTGGGGAATGATCTGAAGCGCTTGCTGGCTCTGGCCGGAATCAAACCTGAGACGATGGCGCCTCGAGGATTGCGATTCATCCGGCGCAAGGATGGAGGCAGCCGATATTACTTCGTCGTCAATCAGGGAGACCGCGCGATGGACGGATGGGCGCCGTTGCGAGAAGCCGCGCAATCGGTCGCCGTCTTCGACCCGATGCGCGAAGAGCAGGGAATTGCGGCGACGCGACGATCCGACGCCGGCGATACGGAGGTCTATTTGCAACTCGCCCCCGGCGAATCATGCGTTCTGAAGACCTTCGACGCGCCGGTAAAAGGGCCGTCATTCGCCTACTGCAAAACGGCTGGCGAGGCGCAGCCGCTCAACGGCAAATGGTCGCTGCGCTTCGTCGCGGGCGGCCCTGAACTGCCCGCCCCGACCGAGACCGACAAGCCAGGCTCATGGACTGATCTCGAGGGCGAGTCCGTGAAGCGCTTCTCGGGCACGGCCGTCTATACGATCTCTTTCTCCATGCAGGGGCGTGGGCCGGAGCGCGGCGACTGGGCGCTCGATCTGGGCAGGGTCGCCGAAAGCGCCCGCGTCAAGCTCAACGGCAATGAACTGGGCGTGTTGATCAATGCGCCTTATCGAATCCGCATCCCGAAAGAACTGCTCAAGGGGCAGAACACGTTGGAAGTCGCCGCATCGAATCTGATGACCAATCGGATCATTGATCTGGATCGGCGCGGCGTGAATTGGAAGAAGTTCTACAACACGAATATGCCCGCGCGTAAACGCGAGAACGCCGGGCCGGACGGGTTGTTCACGGCGGCGCGCTGGACGCCGCGCGAGTCGGGTTTGATCGGGCCCGTCGCGCTGATACCTCTTGAGAGGTTTTCTCCCGGTAGTGACACGCGATAACAGCGGCTCGCGTCTCACCGCCGCGTCAGCGACGAATGAATTTAGCCGTGGGTTTTCAACCCTTGTCTTTACCCACATTTTGACGCGTTCTTAGCCCGCGGATGCGGGCGGCAGAATAGAGCCTGGGGTGGAGCGTCAGCGGAACCCCAGGTATATGGCGTAAGTACGTATCAAGCCCGCGGAGCGGGCGGCAGCTTTTTGTCATGCGCCATTTCATCATCATCGAGATTGGGCCAATGGCTGTCGCCCGCTCCGCGGGCTTGTGCGATAAATCCTGATCGTACCTGGGGTTCCGCTACGCTCCACCCCAGGCTTTATGCTGCCGCCCGCATCCGCGGGCTGAGACTGTGAACACTCATTTCGCGCAAAATTGTGGGTAATGACAAGAAGGATAGAGTCGGGCCTACGTTGTGAGTGTAATTATCTGACGGATGAGTTTTGGGAAAGTGAATAATCGCCGCGCCTCCGGCGCGTGCACTAGGCCGAAATGTGATAGCGGCTGGAGCTAAGACCTCACTTGTAGAGTGTTGCTATGTGGAAACGTCTGACTGATCCAAACAAGGAAGAAAAAACGTTTTTGCGGAGCGTGAAGAGAGCAAAAATTTACGCCGACGAAGACATCGAAGAAGAGGCGGTCGAGTGGATCAGGTCGCGAGGCGTGAATATCAAAAGCGCTCGGGAACTTGGCCACCGAGGAAAGCCGGATTCGTTTCACGCGGCGTTGGCCTTTAAGGAAAAGCGGTTTCTCCTCACCAAAAACGAGAAAGACTTTTTTGATAACGCAGCAGTCCCGTTCCATCGAACCCACGGCATCATCGCTATTCACGGCGATATGAGCAACATACTCGATTACGCGATTGCGATCGAGCATCTTCTTCAATTGATTGTTCAGTATGGTGAAATGTTCGCGGGGTCGAAAATACGATTGAAACCGAACGAGATGATGGTTCGCGGTATAGACCATACCGGCAGGTCGTACACGCAGCGGTTCAAGTTCGAAAAAGACGGCGACTATATATGGGTAGAGAATGAAGCCGAGTAGATGGCAGTTTTAGACCATTTCTCATTGTGCTGATTACATTTCCGCCTTCGCTGACACTTCGCGAGCAACAACTCGGCCTTTTGCAATCTTTATCTCATACCTGATGATATGTGAGCTTTCGGTGCGCAGGTACGGCAATTGGCATCAGCCCACCGAAAGCTCACGCTTGATTTCGGAATACCAAAATCAAGCTCCGGCGTGGAGACAGTTGATTTCGGTAATACCGAAATCAACATAGTTGCTACATGTTTTGACTTTATGGCTCATTGCCCCGACACTCTCCTCCATAATCAAGCGGATCTGCGACCCAGCGGTTTCAACCTCGAAAATTGCAGGTGGGAGTGTGCCAACCAATACTGTGAACCAATTTCCGGCGTGACATTTCCGAATTTGAGCGATGCCCAAAACTGGACGGGAGGCTTAATTTCAGCTCCCAGAAACAGCTATTGAGCCAACACAATTTATTGGCCGGGTATCGAAGAGTCAACGGCGCTACGCACCGCTTTGCGCCGGCGCCAAATTCAGCCCCTCACTTCCAGTGAAGGGCTTCCCTTGGCTTTCTTGTAAGGCTTCGCGTAAGACTTCCGCTGGATGCCTGGCTCGGCGTCCAGATAGATGCTCAATCTGTTGTCGGCACGAAACGCCAGGCGCGACGATCTCGACGCCT
>WNFZ01002283.1_pt1 | contig 20686 bp, 15 predicted proteins | sample 5400081 | NCBI WGS metagenome assembly WNFZ01 (sample SAMN13153365, study PRJNA577476) | soil metagenome | isolation source: 80 cm soil or saprolite under grassland replicate 1 | place: USA:California | collected 2016-06-15
ATCCTGTATCAGGAGCAGGTATTACGGATCGCGCACGAGATCGCGGGATTCGATCTAGCAGAGGCAGACCTGCTGCGGCGAGCGATGAGCCATTTTGATCCTGGCAAACGCATGCAGGATTTGCAACGAAAATTTATGGACCAGGCACAGGAAAGAAACGAGGTGCCATCTGAAACGGCGGAAAGGATCTGGGAAATGATGGCAGCATTTGCTGGTTATGGCTTCCCCAAGGCTCATGCCGCCTCCTATGCAAAAGTGGCCTGGCGCTCTGCATGGTGCAAATCCTATTTCCCGGCAGAATTCATGGCGGCAGTGCTTGCCAACTGGGGTGGATACTACAGCCAGCATGTCTATCTTAGTGAAGCAAGAAGAATGGACTTGAGTGTTCGTCCACCGCATATCAATTATTCAATGAATAACTTTTCGGTCAAGAAGGTGGATGACTCGCAGGAACACGTGCTCTTTATGGGACTGGACCAGATCAAGGAATTGACCAGGCAGACGATCCAACGCATCATCCACCTTCGACCTTTTACTTCCCTGGAGGATTTCCTAACGCGTGTTGATCCACGCGCGCAGGAAGCCAGGACTTTGACCGAGGTAGGTGCGCTGAGTGGGCTGGGAACAATTCCGTCCATCCTGAAGCGACTGCAGAACGGCGGATGGCAGCAAAATCAGATGAGTCTATTTGAATGGACGGATCCGGGTGAGGAAGACTGGACCCTCCAACAAAAGGTAAACGCACAGGTGGAGATTCTAGGTATCAGTCTGGATGCTCACCCTCTTGAATTGGTGTCAGAGAAAATCAAAGGAACAGGTGCGATCTCTACCCTAGATGCAATCGCAAGGATCGGGCGCAGGGTGACGGTTGCGGGTGTTCGGCAGACTTCCCATCGCAGCCGGACGGCAAAAGGCGAATCGATGTTGTTCCTGACCCTGGAAGATCTCCAGGGAACGCTGGATGCAATTCTGTTTCCTGAGGTTTATCGCGTTGCCAGATCCCTGTTTGATTCAACTATGCCACTATTAGTCACAGGTATAATGGAGATGGATGTCGAACGTGGTGAACCCTTCTTAAGGGCGGAAAAAGTTGTTTCGGTGCGATGAATCAAAGAAATCGATCAGCAAAGAAACTTAAGCATGATGATATTCCAGATCAGGGTTGAGCACCCAACGGGTCAATCCTTCACAGGCAACAATGCGCCACGGTTCGTTGGGCGGGGGAAGATAAACACTATATGCTTTGGCATTTTGCACCTGTCAGATGCAGAATTGTAGTTTGCGTTTTCAAGTCAGCAAAATGACCTTGTCAAGATCTGATTGAACGGTTACAAAGTCTCGCGGAACACTTGAAATGACCAAAACAAAAGTAAAGGTAATGAAAGGTAAGCGCCAACCAGATTGTAAGACTTTACATCCGTACAGGATGGGTAAGGATAAACGCATCCTTATTGATGTTGCCTCGCGTCAGGCCATCGAGCAACTTTTTTCTCTCCGGAACGCCGGTACTCGAATTAGCGATCTGCTCGAGGTCGCGCGCGCATGCCTTCCCCTTACCGATGGCGGCCGGTGGAACGAGGAACGGATGAATACCTATCTTGGGGATCCCATCCATGCCGGCTACCACCTGAAGCGGGAGGGGGAGAAGTACGTTATGACCCGCCTGAACTTTCCTGACCCGCCTATAAGTCTCGAGGACTGGCTGGAGTGCAATCCTCTGGTCCGTATGCGCCCGATCCGACTAGAATAGTGCTACTTTAAACACAATTAATCTTCAAAATCCCCCTTTGCTGGGGGATTTCTTCATTTAATTAATAGTTCGCGTCGGTTGGGGAACCACCCCCTTTAAACGGCATGTATGATCTACAGTGATGTATACACGTCTTGATGAAATTAAAAGGAAACAATGTGAAGTCTTTTCAACAAACACATTATAAATTCCAGGAATCAGAGATCAAGCATGGACAGCGGCTTGGCAATTTCCGTCATACTCGTATGCTAAGGCGTGCTATTCTTGCTCACTACAACAAAAATGACTACAAAGATCTTCCGGCGTACTTGGGAAACATGCCAACAGATGAGTTGATAGCAGAAGCAGGTGTTAGGCTTCACGGCATGGAGTTTATTCCGGCCAGTGTATCGCTCAAAGGTGCAGTTGTGGCTTTGAGTGGACATTTTTTTGGTTCAACGCAGCAAAAGGTAGGAGACAAGACAAGAAAAAGAGTTTCCGAAGGAAAAGCACCATCAAAAGTTCCATATCCTTACGTGGATTCTGAGAAGGGCATCACGTTGGACAATCGCACACGCAAGCTGATCGCCGAATCGTTTGATTGCTTGAGCAGAGGATCAGGTTACACATTGATGGCCGAGTTCTTGAATCATAAGGGATTTCCTACATCAACGGGGCGCGCATGGGATAAGGATACTGTAAGGACGTTCTTGCAAAATCCGATTCACGCCGGTTTTTATCAAAGCTTTGATCAAAAGAATAGACAGAAGAATACACGCGGCGATATATATTTATATCCAGCCAAATTTGCAGGATCCCCAGTTGTATCGCTCGAAAAATGGAAGCAATGCAATCCTGTTGAAAAGGCTGAAGCGGAGTGAATTTATTGTGGGTTCATTAAACTTGATCGAGCAAAAGGATTTCTGCCTCGCGCACATTATGAGACAAATAAAAAAGATTTGCCGGACTGCATAGCGAATAAGGATCTCGCTGCAGAGAGATTGACCAATAATATTTCAAAGGAGAAAAGATAAATGATTACCTGAACAACGCAAGTAATAAATGCGCTGCGCAAGACAAGGTGAAGACTGCAGCGCGCCTTATCGGGGGACTTGTGAACATGCACACCACAGTTGAGAGCGAGTTTCTTGACGTGAAGTCTACTCCATTCTGCTTAACGTGCAACACAAAAGGAAAATCGGAAAACCCTTGGACGATTCGCCAAATCGGAGATGCCATCGAATTGGTTATGAACCAACTTCACAATGATGAAATCGAGAAGCACGATTGGCGAATTGCTTACGTGGGAACGTCCGGCGAATGCTATGGTGTCTCTGTTTTGTTAGAAGAGCTGTTGGGCATAAACGGCGATGCAAAAATTAGGCTTAAGCGTCAGGCTTCTAAGGTAGAGGTGAATCATAACTTTATGCTCAATGCCAAGTTTTATGAGCAGGTCTTCGGGAGCTGGGATAAGTTTACAAAAATCGTTGAAAAAGAACAGGCGAATAGCCGCGTGACGATTTATTAGCCTGTTTTAGAACCACAGAAGATATTACCTGTATGTCAGATGAAAAGCTACAGCATCAGACGAGAGGGAGAGAAGTACATTACGGCCCGTCTGAACTTCCCTGACCCTCCTGTAAGCCTTGAGTGCTGGCTGGAGCGCAATCCCGTGGTCCGTAAGCGCCCGATCCGGCTGGAATAGTGCAACCACCCACTTTGCATTGCAAAAGGTCATTCTGCTGTGCAAAAAGACTATGTTCCTGTTTGTCTATTACGTTTTTGCACTTTTTCTTTCACTGCAACTCTTAATTCCAACGGTGGAATAAGATTACTTGTTTGGGCAAACCGGCACCACAGCGTCGGTCCAATTGGTGCTTCAAATTCAAATGTCAAGCGCAATTTTGGAAGTGGAACACTCAATCAGATTATGCAAATGCTAATTTGCTAAAGTAAATCTCAATGGAAGGATCACATGGTTGCTAGACAAATTAGACTAACTGCATGTAAACCGCCAGACAACAAATTGCTTGATCATTGTTTACAGTTGTTATTTGCCTGCCAATCTCTGCCCTTTAGAACCAGGAAACTATTCCAAACAATTAAGAGACCATTGTCAAATTACCTTGAAACTCCAGATCATCTGGCCACTCATTTTCAACAATCTGGTTTAGATACTTTTTTATGTATTTTTCTTCCCATTTTGCATAGGATGCAGTAGTATCTTGTTTTTTATGATGCCATGCCAGATTGACTAATTTAATCGGTGAATCTCCAATTTTCCAATCGTCCAACTCTACTTCACTTTTTGTATAAGGTCTTGGTTCAGCTTCAATCAACATATTTTCAATTGTGTCCCAAACGGCCTTTTCCAATACTTTGTCGTAAAACCCATGATAATCCTCCCTTACTTGCATCGTTTGGGCAAGTACGTTCCATTCATCTTCGATTGATCCCGCAAGCCTGTCGAAACCTGTTATTCGAGCTTTCTTGGCAAGAAAATGAACGCGAAGCCATGTAACCGGGTGGTCGCTTAATTCAAGATCCCTTACCTTTCGATAAAAATCATTTCCGCTGACGGTACCAAGATAAGAAGAAAAAGCATATAGAAACGAAGGTCCGCCAAGGCGCAACCCTACCGCGTCACAAAATAGTTCTTGAGTCCAGGAATACCATGTATCAACAACTAATTGACGGCGCTGGGCTTGTATTTCAGAATGCCGATCGTTTCGCTGGAACAAGGGAAAAATCAAATCTGCAATATCTTTTTGTAATTCGGCAACCAAGTCATCCATTTCCTTTTTGTGCCGGAAATAGAGAACATGCCCAAACTCATGGAATAGGAGCGGCTGATATAGCAGACCTCGCCGTTCGAGTTGGGGAAACTGATATACGTGGGGAAATGTGGGCCATACAGAAACGTTGCCGTCCCCTACTGCCGGTGGAAAAGCCTTTGTCTCCTGGTGATTGGAATGTAGCCAATTAACCACAGACAAACTCAATCTATCTGCGTCTGAAGCTCTAAGGATAGGAGCGGCAAACCGAGCATTAACTACTCGCATGTAGCCAGTAACCTGCTGAATGTCACTCAAGATATCTTCTGCAAGTTCATTGTGATCCAAGTCAATATTAGAAAGAATCTTGTCTAACTTCTCCTCTAGAAATGTACAAATCTTAATAATTCTCCGTTTATATGCCCGAAGTTCAGTTGGCGTCCGCGAATCCTTCAGCAAAGCTAGCAATTGCCTAACGTCAATACGCAAATCAAGACAGTGACTCCGCAATTTACTTAAGATCATATATCGCCTATGACACCCAAAAAATCGGAACGCGAGTGGTGTTCCAGAATATTTCTTAACTCTCTCAAAAGATCTATTAATTTCGCCAAATCAGTAACATCGTTTGAATTTACCAATTTGCTTAATTCACTGATTGGCATCACAAATAAGGCAGATTTGTTAGGGAGCCGCCGTCTTTCTGCCAGGAAGTCATTTACCAGTTGGCTAAATCTCGGATCAGATCCGACGACAAGTCCATCTTGATCATGTTCTGTATTTTCCAAAACACCTTCAAACTCACTAAGAAATTTAGATAATGTTCTTCGAGCCTTATCTAAATCATTCTGATCGGTCACATCAGACTTGTTTGCCAAGCACAATTTGGCATTAATAGAGACGATGTTAATCGCAGTTATCAATTCCCTGACCATGGTAAAACTCAATGCTGCAAGCCAATTGGTATTCATGACATACCTCAATCTCAGCAAGTTTATTTCACCCGTCTTATTTCTTGAGCAGCGCGAGCTGATAGCTCATCATCTGCTAACTTTAGGACTAAGGGCAATTTTTGAGCTACCCCTGGACTAAACCAATTTAATTGAGCAGAGTCAAATAGTGATTGCGCTGCATCGAGTAAGCTCAAACACTGCCCATTAGCCTTAATCAGCATGGGATCCGCAGTACCTTGATGTACGGTGGATAATCCGGTGGATAAGAAAACTGCGCTGGACTTATTCAATATGAGGAGTTTTCCTTCAAGCGTGTTGGTGGTTGATGTACCATCTCTTTCCCAGAGACGAACAGCCTTTGATGTATCTTTATGAATCTCTACAAAATCAACGCGAGCATCAGCCGTAATAAAACCGTTTTCCTTCAGCTTTTGAATTGCTTCATCCAGGGCATTTTGTTCCTTGCCACTGATTTGTCCATCCCGAAGAATCAATATTGAGCGCAGAGGGTCAAAGCGTCGCCTGAAAGTATTCCTAAACATATCATAGACACTGTCAGAAAGAATAACAGGGTTTATTGCCTCATGCTGAACGTCAGGCTTTTCATATACATTAGGCCGAACAAAAAACGATGGATAAGAGTTTTCTTCCCGTGCGATTAGCAACGATAATGAAAAAAATCTTCTATCGTGGCCCACATCAACAGCTAGCTGTGCGTCATAAACACCTAACTTATTTACTTTGAAGGGGACGGCATCGAGTAAGAACAACAAGGAGAAGACATTCATATTAATAAAACTATCCCACTGTTTTTTTCCTAAATCAAGATTATAAGAGCCAGTCTTCTTATCCCATTTGCCCTTAGACAGATTTTTATATTTCTGCTCTAACACACGATTGGTGATACGCTTAATCCGCCAACCTGGCAACATATAGGAGGCATTGTAGTAAGAGACAGGTTCATCATCCAAAACAAATATTGCTACTTCTCCTGAATCTGTGCTTCGAAGCTCCTCTGAGACATCAAGGACTCTCTCATAAGGAAATAGTTGAAATGCAACAGTGATATTTGTTAACTGGCTGATACGGCTTGAAATATCCAGAGCTAGCTGCCTTGCTAGGACTTCATCAATAATCTTCGATGGATATGCACAATGAATTGTTCTAGGCATTGTTGGTGAAACAGAGTAACAGCCCTTAACACCCATAAGCCTTTCTCGCATCCGGTAATTTTGATTATGTTTATCTTTACTAGCCATTTCAGGCTTTCTTAAGATCTCTTCTTGACCGAAAACTAGATCTGGGATCGTTAATTGGAAGATATGTGAGCTGGGTGGACACCAAAATCCAGGAATAAGCTTGGGCGCATTTCTTCCCAATGGGCTATCTCCGAGTATTCGCCAAAATTTTTCAATTTCTGGCCTCCTCTGCTCAGGAGGCACTTTGTCTACGGATGTCAAAGCCTCGGGCAGATTGTCGTTCATGATGCGTGCGCGTATCATATCTGCAGCAACAGGCTGCGGTCTATCTATTCCTCTGAAAGAGACATAGGCAACTGATGCAGACTTATCGACTGAAAGTGCGGGATTTTTCGCTTTGTAGTATTCATAAAGGGATTCATATCTTCGATCATCAACCCGGATGGAAGGGGTCGAAGAGCAGGTCTCGTTTATCGCAAATCGTTCGAAATAACACTTAACTTTTCTATTACCAGTATCATATAAGAGAGTCCCTTTTTGTCCATCCTGCCTTCCCGTGAGCGCTGAAAATATGATTTCGCGCTCTTTCCTGTCAGTAGCATTGAGATTCTGATCAAAATAATATGAAACCGGCTGACTGGTAAAGAATGCTGTGCTAATATCCACAGCTATTCCAATACCTACATCATCTACAGGCAAAACACCAATCTCATATCTTTGATAGGCAGCTACATTCTCTTTAACAGTGAAGGGCTGATCCTCATAATAGATCCTGGGGCTATCCAGTGTCCACAAATCACTGCGTCGATCCAATGTAGCAAGTAAGGATCGTTCGATTAATTGAGGTATCACCTGGTATCCTACAGAATCTGCTAAATAAATCCGTTGTTCTTCCATTCCAGAGTCAAAGACTTCAATTTCCCAATCTTTCTCCGCAATTGTAAAAGAGGGAATAAGAGCATCTGTAGCTACGAGCAGCTGTTCATTAGTACTCGGAACTTTTACTGCAGAAAAACCATACCTGCGCCGAAGAATGCCACATGCTTTCTCAGCCAAATCAGGTGTTAGCGAAACTCCCTTTAGGTTTGCTGTTCTTACTCGAAGAAATAATCCGATTCCCGGATGAACAATTCGAATATTAGTTTCAATCATATAGACTTTGCTTCCCTTCTTCACACGCAGGAACGAATGAACATAATTGACAGACAAGTTTATGAGCGCACGGCGTAAATGCACTGGCAATCCCGTCCTTGCCATAATGAGTAACACTTGCCATACGCTCAGCATCTTGAAGTATTCTTGCTAATGCTAAATCCAACAATCTTTCGTCGACCTTAAACTCGACAATCGCAGCATCCGAAAGATATGCTTTCATTACCCTTATTTTGTTGGGCTCAAACTTGAAATAATCCGCGGCCCAAAGTGCGTAAGTAGCTAGCTGTAAGCTGTCATCCCCACCCGCATCACTTCGTCCTGATTTCCAATCTACAATGAATGCAGCATTTTGATCGATAAATGCAAGATCGATTTTTCCATCAATCCGAACAAAGTATCTTTTTAATTTGAACAGATGCTCTATCAAAGATCCTTTCGTCTTACCCGCTTCACGATAAAACAAAAATTTTTCGCTCACATAAAACGAAGTCAGCGAATCCAGCGTGCGTTCCAATAAATCCAAACACAAATCCTTAGCATTAGTCAGTCTTTGATTAAATTCTTGAAGCAAGATGGGAGGATAGCTTTCCCTATGAACTGAAAGTCCATCAGGATCAGCATATGAATAATTGATATCCTTCATAAAAAGGTCTTTTGCCCAATTCTGTAGCTTATTTAAATCCCAAGATATGCCATTTTGTGCTTGCCGAAAATACTGGCTAATAACTAAGTGCAATATACTCCCTGCTCTTGCAAACCGATTCTCTATTCTTTTTAAGTTATGGAGTTGATCCTTATCGGGTTCAGACAACGCGTTTCTTTTACTAGCCCCGTAGTATTCATAATAATATCTTCTAGCACATTGCTCTAGCATTGATCTGCGACTAAAGGACCAATTCACGCCAGTAACGTTTTTGGATTTATCGTCATTTCCATGCGGAGTCTCATCATCAAATAGGGATAATTGAATTTCTGTCATGAGTTTTATTATTTTTGTTTTCTTAGCTTCTTCAGAGATTTACTCATTTCTAACCATTCGTCATCATTGAGCTTCATTTCTTGGGCCTCTCGAAGAAAACGAAACGCACTTTTACTTGTAATTACATCGCTCTTCATCTGTGTCGGTATTTTTCCGGTTAAAGAAAGCAACTCGTCAGGTTGAACATTTAGGATTTTACAAATTTGCACAATCGTATCGGCAGCCGGTGGAGGAATACGATTATTTTCAATTTTGCTAATATAAGAGAAGTCTAAACCTGCTCTATCAGCCAATTCCCTTTGGGTCATACCTGCAGCCCTGCGGTATTCCTTCAAGACATCTCCAAATTTCATGTTCATGTTTAGCTCCTGTTGAGTATTTTATCAAATGTTGAGTTGTTTGTCAACTCAACAAGCTTTTATAACCACGTCTGTAGAAGAATGTCTAATTTGTGATAGAGTTATTCAACTATAATGATTCGATAGCAAGCTCTGTGTATACTTAATTACCCTACCGGGAAACATCATGCCTACACCCGAAGATCTCGCCCGAGTCAACATTGACAAACTTCTCACCTCTTGCGGTTGGGCTATCCAAGATATGTCCGAGCTCAACCGATATGCAGGGTTGGGTGTGGCGGTTCGAGAGTTTCCGTTACAGACGGGAGAGGCGGATTATCTTTTGTTCGTGGATGGAAAAGCTATGGGCGTGATCGAAGCGAAACCCGAAGGGACAACGCTTTCAGGTGTGGCAGAACAAGCAGCGAGTTATGTCGTGGGACTGCCAGCGAACATTCCGCATGTCACGCTGCCGCTTCCCTTTCAGTATGAATCCACCGGGGTAGAGACTTTATTCCGGGATAACCGGGATCGATCGCCAAGATCGCGGCGTACCTTTGCATTCTATCGCCCAGAACAGTTGAATGAATGGATCAACGATACAAAGGGAACATTCCACGCCAGGCTGCAAGACCTACCACCATTAAATGTAGGCAAGATGTGGGGAGCCCAGATTGAGGCGGTGACGTGCCTGGAAGCGTCGCTGGCGCAGGATAAGCCGCGGGCGTTGATCCAGATGGCGATGGGTTCGGGGAAGACGTTCACGGCGATCAATGCCATTTATCGTTTGATCAAGTTCGGCAAGGCGAAGCGGGTGCTATTCCTGGTGGACCGCGCCAACCTTGCCAAGCAAGCCTTGAAGGAATTCCAGGCATTTGAGACGCCCGACGATGGACGCAAGTTCACCGAGCTGTATAACGTCACGCGGTTGGAGCCGAATGCTATTGACGCGGTCAATAAGGTGGTCATCACGACCATTCAGCACTTGTATTCCATTTTGAGCGGTGAGCCTGAGTTTGATACTCAGAATGAGGAAGGCTCGCTCTTCGAAGTCGGTAGCGCGCTCGATAAGCAGCCGCCCAAGGAAGTGAAGTACAACCCGCGCATCCCGATCGAGTTCTTCGATATCATCATCACGACGGTGGTGTTGAGGTCCGCGTTTGAGGGGAGGTTGTGAAGATGTATCTCAAATCTGTATTAAGCTATCTGGGAGGATGGAAAATACTCACGGAGCAACATCCGCAAGAATATGAAGAACTAAAAGAAATTATCTCCGGCCTAGTGCTGGACGACTCTTTTCAAGATCCCCGTAGCTTGACTAGTAAGAGACACAAGTCATTTGCTAACAACGTACGCCCGATTTATTCTACAAGGCTAGTGGGCCGGTGGTTAGATACACAGTTCAAGTTGAAAGGCTGGCACCCTGATGATCTAAATCATAGATTACTTCTCGGCAGAAAGTCAAACTTATCATATCGTTACACTGAATTGGATGCTCTAAAAAATGGTGTTGGCGTAGATGTATTCTTTTCAAAGTATGCATTTTCAGAAAGTTGCATCTTTGTGAAATTCCCTATTTTCTACCAGTCGCGCCGTATTAATTTAGGGGTTCTAATTATTCCGACTGACAATATTAGGCAGTTATTTCAACCCGGAATCAATGGGTTTGAAATGTTGAGAGATCGTATCAAAGCATTTGCGTTTTTACCTATCAAATACCCGTTAGCTGTCCTAGGCATAGCAACCGATCCTATCGCGACTATCGAAGTTGATGAGTTAACTTCATCTTTAGACCATTATCTTATTGAACATACCGGGTTTACACTCGCTGAAATGAAATTACAAACTGAAAGAGCAAGTTACGATTTCAAACTCGAGGTTCCAGAAAATCAAACCTTAGCCAGAGAGATTTGTGCATTTACCAACTTGGTTGGAGGTGGACTCTTACTCATCGGCGTGAATAACGAAGGCGATGCAGTAGGCATACCCAGAAGTAGTCTTGATGCGCTGCAAGGGCGTATTTTGCAGGTAACTCGAAATAATATTTCACCAAATCCCGAAATCAACTTCGAAATATTCCATTTGCCAGGCGATAACACTAGGTGCATCCTAGTTGTAAGAGTAATGGAGTTCCCTAATAAACCTTGTGTATTCCAAGAACGGGTTTATATTCGTTCTGGACCGGAAGCCCGCGTAGCTAAACCGCACGAAATTAGAAGAATCATTTTGGGAAGCGAAAAATGACAGACACCACCGCTCATAGACGAGAAAGACCCCCAACCAGACAATTGTTTGTGCGTCCCGTCTGCGGCAGGCGGTGTTGAAGTCCACATTTGAGGGCAAATTATAGACTCAATAAGAACTCGCTCCATGAACGTTTCTATAGTTAATGCAATGCCCAAACAATGAGCGGTGACTGTGATCATTGCGAAAAAAGGTATCGCTTATATGACGGAAGACAGCAACTTTTCAAAAAAACTTGAAGTCACCTACTTATCAAGATTTGCTGAAATCGCGGGAAAATTGAGCGGCGAAGACGATGCTGCCTTAGAGACAATGTATATTAAGCCTAATGCTTCAAAAGCTAAGAACAGAGAATCTGGCACATCTAAAGATAGCACCACATCTAGCCAAGCCTCAAGCGAAAACTCTCCTGTTGAAGGTTCATTCATATATCGATCACAATCAAGAACACTCAGTAATATTCTCCTTGATAATCAATACTTAGTTCTATTAGGTGAGCCAGGGAGTGGCAAAAGTATAACCTTACAATTTCTAGCATGGTGCTTTGCGCGTGAAGGCGTTGCATTAGAAAAACTTGATATTCCTGAAAATCGCGTACCTATCTTGCTTTCTTCCAAAACAAACTACTGGCGGGATATTGAAAATGAGGATGTTGAGTCCGCCCTAAGAAAGGAAGTGCTTCGTTACCTAAGAACCGAGGAAAAGAATATACCTGATTTGGTTAGAGGGTGGTTGACAGAGGGCAAATTAATTGTTCTTATCGATGGAATAGATGAAATCCCAGAAACAATCCGCGAAAAAGTTGTTCATGAATTGCAACTGTTTGCAAACTCGGATGATTACAGAGGATGCAGAGTCGTCGTCACTAGCAGATCTGCAAACCACCTTTCCTTAGGTCGTCCATTTACCGAATTTACTTTACAACAGTTTGGCGGAAATGATTTGATTCGACTTGCAACGGCATGGTTGGCTTTGATAAAAGATATAAGTATAGAAGAAGCATCACCTTTAGCAGCCAATCTTGTAAACAAAATTCAATCTGAACAAGGGCTGAGAAATATTCTTGGGAATCCTTTGTTTCTGAAACTCTTAATTTCAATTGATCCCAACCCGAATCAACTACCTCCAAATATAGGTAAAGTTATTGATGATTTCATAAGAATCTATGTATGGGAGCGAGCGAAAAAAAGAAAAGAGCCAAAATGGACTTTCGATGAGTGTCACAAAACTCTTACTTTGCTTGCTTGGATTTTGCAAAGCTATACTGAAACTGACAATGATGAGACAAGACTCATAGGATTTATTGAGAAGAATCTTCCAGAGATCAGGGCCCCAAGAGAAATCCTAAGTTTTCTTTGTGAAGGCATGGGACTACTGGAGATAAGTCTATATTCACGAATTGTTAGATTTACCCATGCGATTTTTCGTGAATACTTTGTTGCATGGCAACTGGCAAAACATTGGGAAAAAGATTTAAACCGAACTTGGGCGTTCATAAAACCACGACTTCATAATCCAGATTGGAGGGAGCCAATTTTCTTAATATCGCTCATTCTCGATTCATCTGGAACACAGGATTATGTGTCTCATATATTTAAAGCAAATAGTCAAGATGAGAAAGTTTTACATCGTGATAAGGTTTTATCTGGTCTATGTATGGCTAGGGGAGCAAAAATCAATCTGCAACTTCGGGCACAAATTGCAAAAAGTTTATTGAGTTTATATCTAGAAATACTAGAATACGTTGACAAAAAATCCTTTCGTTCATGGGAAATACCTTCCAATGTCTCCGATAACAAAATTTCACTTGAACAGATTCTGAGGAATCTGGATGGTGAAATTGAGGGTATTGTCCAAGATGTGTTAGCCGAGCGAATTAACTCTGATGCACGGAAACTTTATTTGAGAGAGATTATTAGCATTGTTTGGAGTGAAGCTCTGGTATCTTTAAAGCCCTTGTTTCGTTCTTTTGCTAAGAAATCTCGTGAAGACACGATGAGAGAGCTGTTGTCTTTTAGAGACAAAAGTCCTATTAAAACGCGTATAACCAGCCAGCTTAAATCAAGAAAATACTACATATGGAGTGGAAGAGTATTGTCCGCAATTCAGGCTGTTGGTTCTCTTCAAATAAGAAGTCCGAAACTGACTCAAATATTAATAGAATGGCTAGGCGACTGGCGATTTGTTGAAACAACCGCTATTGCTTTATCCAATCAAGATGTGGGGACACTGGAGGTCGCTAGCGCGTTGTTAAGTGCAATGCAATATCACTATAAGAGTGAAGGTCAATATAGAGCCCAGATAAATTTTGGCAACATAATTAATTCTTTAGGTATGACAGCCCAGAAGAATCAGGAAATTGTGGAATGGTTAATAAATCGACTAAACCAGCCGATAGAAAATGATGTAGAGGACGAAGATGAAGAAAACCAATCAAACCTCAGCTATCCAATTGCAACTGCAATTTGCAAAGCGGCGGAAACTAATCTTGTCGCTTTTGAATTTGTCCTAAATTATTGGAATAATTTACCAGCACGCCGCTACCAGAAGTTCGATAGAGATTTACACGAGGGTATGAAAGAAGGCACAAAAGCAATAAGGACAGCGTCAAAAGAGATAATTAAATATGCTATCAATCAGATAAAGGGGTATCAAGAACACTTAAATCACGCACCTAGACTGTTAGACCAAATTCTTGGCGAAGAGCCGAAGGTAATGCAAAAAGAAATTGATGGGAGGGGAAATACTTGGTACGTGCCTATTGATGCGAGCGACTCACAAATTGAGGAGTTCCAAAAGGCTATTTTGAAAGCCATTACGTTACATCCACTCATCGGCACATCGGATGAAACACCACTGATTACTATTATCACACGCTGGACGCTCGAATCACCAAGTTTTCTTATCAGACTTGCGAGAATCGTTGCAGATTGGGATGCTAGATTACTCGCAGAGAATTTAAGTCATTATGTTTCACCTAAGGAGGCGAGCAGATGGGGATTAGATAAGAAAGGTATAGAACTTCTAAATTCAATAATTAGACGACTTCTTGATCCCGACCCCGCGATTAACCAGCAAGAATTTACTCTTTGGGAAGATCTTGCCAAGAAGAGCGAATCGAAGTTTAGTTTGGCTACATGGTCAACCAATGTGGTCAAGTGGCAAAAATGCAGTTTCTTTTATAGCATGTATTGGCAAACCTTTGGAATCTTTTGGATGGAGGGAATGGGTCTGATCAGTGCTGGCGGATGGGAAAAAGTAAAAAAGTGGAATCCATATTCCATGGCTGCTTTAGCAAGTTTTTCGGAATGGGAATGGTCAAGTCCGCAAGTCTCTCCTAATAAAAATATTGGATGGGAGGAAGCTAAAGAAAAATTTAGCATGGGTACAGAGTTAGCGATTTCATTTATAAAGAATCATGACAACAGAGTCCTTGATATCTTGAAATCTCTTGTAACTGCAAAATCACCAGGAAACCCAGACGAAGCCATATTTGGTGATGGTCATGAAAGACGTAAAGCGAGGATGGACGAGCGAATAGCAGCTATTTACTCGCTAGCTCGACTATCAAGAGACTTTCCTCAAGTTATTGAATTTCTTTTTCCTATTGCTCGAAAACTTTCTGATATTTATATAGATGATTGGGATGACGCGCCTGTGCCTTTTGGTGAATTTCGGGAACATTTGATTCGTTCTCTGGGATATGTTTATCGTCCGAGCCGTGAAATTGTTCAGCTTCTGTTGGATACTATGAAAAAGGATCGGGAATCAGATTGGGGTCATATAACAATCATCGAAAAAGGTCTTGAAGCTACCGAAAACCCATCTCTTGAAGCTGTCCAATATTTGATAAACGAATACGAGAAAATAGAAAACCCCTACTGGAAAGAAAATATCTTGAAACCATTGAGCACCGTAAAAGCTCCAATTCCAGAAATAAGCAGAATTATGTCAATCGCTCTGGAAGATGCCTTTAGTCGTAGATCCTTGTCATTTGCAACCGCATATTTTAGTAACCTTCTAAATTTAGACACATCATTAATTGATCGGCTAATCACCCTTTCAGCAAAAAATATATATGCAATGGAAATCTTAGGAAATCAAGCCAGATATATATCTGGGGATAGACTAAAACGACTTGCCAAAATTACTCGTAGAAAGACTAAAGAGATAGGTGATGATTACAGGTATATCTTGATGAAATTTCAGGAACGACTTTCTGAACTTAGTGTCATTGGTTTGCCACGAGAATTGGAATTAGTTTCTGTCCCTATTTCTTTGAAATTTATACGAGGAACTATTGTAGTGTCAGGAATAATACTTCTGCTTGGTTTGTTAGTTGTTTTAGATACGATTTATGGCACAGCCCAAAGCACAATTCAAGATTTCTTAGGGCAAACTATTAAGCAATGGATTACCACCCACCCTGCTATCTTTATTCTCGTATTTGTGGGGCTGGGAATTTTGATCGGGCTTCTTTCATGGCTTGTCGAGAAGTTAAAGGAGAGATTAAAGTAAACAGTCAATACTACTTTGAAAAATGTGACGGCTTTGTATATGAAAAGCATATAAAGAATTTTGTATACAAGGGCTCAGCAGCCCTGCCTATATGACGATGGCTTCTAGTCAGGATCAAAATATCATGAATATTAAACTCGGAACTAAGATAAATGAACACCCCATCATCTACCATTGTTCAGCGTGTATGGAATTACTGTAAAGTCCTACGGGATGACGGCAATTCCCGCGGCAATTGCATCGCGCAGTGGGCACCTGTGGCACGGGAGGTCGAAATTGCCGTAGAAGCAGTGCTGGTGCGTGCGGGTAAGTTGCGGCAGGCGGCGTTGAAGTCCGCGTTTGAGGGAAAAAAACTCTAGAAGGCAAGAATGCGTCAACTACAAGATTTACTCGACCAACAACTTCAAGATCAAATCAAACTTCCCATTTTCTTGGCAGATGTCATCGAAAATGAGCTAGGCAAGCGAGATATCCATCTGTCAACTGAGCAAAAGAAACAACTGATTAGCGAATTGGACAAAAACAAAAATAACTTGAATGACAGCCTGTCAATTCAGATTAACGATGACGGTACTATCCAAATCTCTAATCGATCTGAAGGTGCGGATTTTGAACTTGATCTTCTTGATGGTACTGAAAAGAAAATGCATGCCATCCTTGAGAACTTGCCTTCAATAATCAATGAATCCTCCGATGCCGAAAGTGAAAAGCTTCTTTCAAATATAAAGAGGCGAACATCCTTGATCTTAAGGGGAGTCAAGAAGTACCAAAAGAGTTTCAATAAGGAGCTTGATAAAAAATGGCGGAAACCTCTGGACCTATTGGAAGTATTTGTTGTGCTGTCGGAGGAAATAGGTGCAGATTTCACTGACGATATTATTAATGCACCCACAGAGGACATATCTCCGCGTTTCACAGTTCTTAGCCGTTCTCACGCTCGAAGCTGTCAAGTCTCGAAAGAGATAATAACATTATTGCGAAATGGATTTGCAGATGGCGCCCACGCGCGATGGAGAACGCTTCACGAAATTGCAGTTGAAACTAATATTATCAACAGAAATGAGGATGAACTCGCCAGAAGATACATTGATCATGATCTTGTTCAAAGGCTGCAATCGGCAAAGGCCTTTCATAAGTATGATCAAGAATTTGGCGGGGAAAATGTGACACAAGAGGAACTCCAAGACTTGGAGGTTGCTTGTAAAGATCTTGCCAAGTTATATAGCAAAGACTTTCTTGGTGATAATGGTTGGGCAGTTAGTTTGACTGGAAAGACAAGGACTACATTTGCTGACTTGGAGTCTCTTGCCGATTTTGCTCACATGCGACCCGCATATAAATTGGCCTGTTTAAATGTACATGGGGGAGCTAGAGCGTTATTCTTCAGATTTGGTCTTCGCTATGATGGAGACGAGAATTTTCTTCTGACAGGTTCCAGCATGAGCGGGCTGGCTAATCCAGCTCAAAATACAGCATATTCCTTACTGCAAATCACTTCAGCCCTACTCACTTATGACGTAAATCTGGATTATCTAGTCGCAATGAAAGTTTTATTTAAACTTGAACAAGATATATTTGAGGTAACTAGCCAAATCGTTGAGAAATATTATGATTGACGTCTTCAACGCATGGTTATCACTGGTAAGTAGGTCATAGGTGCGGGACGCGGTGTTACTGTCCGCCTATAAAGAAAAGCGCAATGTAATAAGGAAGTATAAGTGAAAAAGCGAATTCAATTACTCCCTCTCATTATCATCGGCCTGTTAGTTGTTGTCATTATCATTACCTTTCTGGCCTATCCAAATTTCGTGGGTACACCTGGTGGAATAGGTCTTCTATTAATATCTAGTGTCACCATTCTGCTTGCCACCGTAAGCGGCATAAAGGATTTTCTTGAGATCCTGGATCGGGAAAAGAAGAAAATCACTAATGCCACTTCTGATGAGAAGCGAAAGCTTACACTGCACAATCTTCCGCAGCCCGATTATGAAGATTTTGTTGGCCGTGAAGCCGAGATCAAAAAAGTGATGGAACAACTCCACCCAGATTCTCGACCCTGGATCGTTACTATTGATGGAATAGGTGGGATTGGCAAGAGTGCGCTGGCGTTGGAGATAGCGCATCGCTATCTGGATCCTAAAAAGATTGCTTCGGTTGAACGATTTGACGGAATTGTATGGGTCAGCGCCAAGGAGACCGTGCTTACTGCTGAGGGATTGAAGACGCGTCCACAAGTGTTGCGCAACTTGTCTGACATCTATGCTGCCATCGCCATTACTCTTCGGCAGGAAAAAATCACTCGTGCGCGCTCAGAGGCTGAGCAGGATGGACTTATTCGGGATGTATTGACGCACCAGCGGGTGCTGATCATCCTAGATAATCTGGAAACTGTTGATGACGAAAGAGTCAACGCTTTCATTAGGGAACTCCCAAAACCCACCAAAGCCATGGTTACGACTCGACATAGGATCGACGTGTCCTTCCCCATCCGACTCACTGGAATGCCGTGGGAGGACATCAGTAAGATCATCGAGCAGGAATGCAATAAGAAGATTGTAAGGCTTACCGTCGAGGAATCAAGGGAATTGTTTCAAAAGACAGCCGGAGTTCCGCTTGCGGTCGTCTGGAGTATTGCTTTAATGGGAATTGGTTATCCTGTAAAGACCGTTTTGGAGAAGCTTGGTGACGCGGAAGATAAGTTTGCTGAATTCTGTTTCAAGGAATCTCTTGAATCCATACGATCTGAACCTGCCTATAAGATTTTGTTGACCTTAGCTTTATTTGTTACTGATGCCAGCAGGGACGCACTAGGAATTATCCCAGACCTGTCTACTAGAGAAAGAGATGAAGGATTAGTACACCTTGAGACCCTGTCTTTGGTGGATAAGCAGGCAGATCGTTTTAAGTTGCTGCCGCTCACAAAAACCTACGCTCTAGCTGAACTGAAAAAGAACACAGATATCGGTCAATTCTTATATCGGCGGTGGATAGATTATCTTAAGTCTCTGTGCGCCGGAGTAGATAGCGAATATTATTGGCGTTATCGTAGCTATGCCTTTTATAAAGAAGGCGATACGATATTAGATGCTATCCAATGGTGTAGAGAACATGGCCCTGCAGAAGATGCCATATTTCTCACATATGCTTCCTATGATTATCTTGAAGTTGTAGGCCGCTGGAATGAAATCGTTCTAATGGTGGATGATGTAATGGGATTGGCAGAGAGTTTACAAGATAGCAATGCCATTGCCCGACTTAATAGCATCAAGGGTTGGATATTCATGCAACAAGGCGAGCTTGATAAAGCCGAGCAAAGTTTTCAGATTAGCTTGGAAAAATATCGTTCTATAAATAGCAGAGAGGGAGAAACAATCACTTTACAACACTTTAGCGCTGTGTACCGAAAGCGAAAAGATTTCGAAATGGCGAAAAGATACTCCGAACAGGCGCGCCAGATTGCCAATCAATTAGAAACCGGCGATTTGTTGGCCCTTGTTAATACAGAAGCAGGAAAATTAGCGCGCGATACAGGAGATTGGGCTAATGCAAAAAAGTTATTTAATCAAATAGCTGATTATTTCGAAGAGCGCGTTGAGCAGACCCCAAGGGATGAGCCGCTCGCTCGCAGCACTTGGGGACATCTAGCTGTCGTAGCACAAGCCCAGGGCAATTTCCAAGAAGCTAAAGACCTATGTCTGAAAAGTCTGGAATTCTTCGAAACCTGGGGAACCAAGGGCTATATGGCGACTCTTAAGCTGCGCCTCGCATTAGCAGAAGCAGCTCTTGGAGATAAACGCAATGCTAAGATCCATGCCACCGAAGCTGCCGATTGGTTTGACCGATTAGGAATGAAACCTGATTATATCGAAGCAAAAAAGTTACTTGGCAAGCTTAACCTCAAGAGTAGAAAAAGGCTTTTTGGTCTTTGACCACTTGCCTACCGCAGTATCATTCAATACATCTACATTCCGCGTTTGAAGGTAAACTTACTTGGCACCTACAACATAACCCTTGGAATCTGGGGCCCATTATATGAATTCTCAATCCTCTACAATTGTCCAGCGCGTCTGGAATTACTGCAACGTCTTGCGGGATGATGGCATTTCGTACGGTGATTACGTCGAGCAGCTTACCTACCTTCTGTTCCTGAAAATGGATTATGAAGGTTCAACCATGCTTGGGAAAAAGAGCGCCATTCCTGCTGAATTGAACTGGTCTTTGCTTCTTCCACGGGATGGCGAGGAACTTGAAGCGCATTATCTCCCCATCTTGAAGGATCTTGGTTCAGGCTCTGGGTTAATCCCCACCATTTTCCGTAAGGCGCAGAACAAGATTCAAGACCCTGCGAAGCTTAAGCGCCTGATTACCTTGATCAACGGGGAAACCTGGGTGGGATTGGATATCGACACCAAAGGCGAAATCTACGAAGGTCTGCTCGAGAAGAACGCCCAGATACCAAAAGCGGCGCAGGGCAGTACTTCACACCTCGTCCGCTTATTCAGGCAATGGTTGAAGTCATGCGCCCTGAACCTGGTCAGACCATCTGTGATCCTGCCGCAGGAACAGGTGGATTTCTGCTTGCCGCGCATGATTACATCGCGAAGAAATTCGCCTCGCTGGATAAAGGTCAGTTAGATCACCTGAACAAAAAGGCTCTCCACAGCTGGGAGATCGTGGATAACACAGCGCGCCTGTGCGTGATGAACCTGTATTTGCACGGCATTGGCACGAATGGCGGTTTCAGTCCCATTCACGTGGATGACAGTCTCGCTTCTGACCCGGGCAAGCGCTTCAACA
>WNFZ01001947.1_pt1 | contig 20675 bp, 8 predicted proteins | sample 5400081 | NCBI WGS metagenome assembly WNFZ01 (sample SAMN13153365, study PRJNA577476) | soil metagenome | isolation source: 80 cm soil or saprolite under grassland replicate 1 | place: USA:California | collected 2016-06-15
GCTGTGGGAGACTTGCATCGAACAGGTGCCCTCCTGATCGGGCCGAACGGTCGTGTCAGCAACGCCATTCTCCCAGGTCAGCGGGCGCCTGTTCGACGTTTCAAGGGCCCAACTTCAATAGATCCTCGGTGGATCAGGGGTAAACGAGAGGGCGCTGTGCCCCAGGCGCTTGGACACCACCGCGATGTCCACTCCGGCGGGCAGTTGCAGCGACGCCGACAGGTGCCGCAGATCATGGAGCCGGCATCCCGGCAGCCCTGCCGCCGTTGTGAGCTGGCGGAACCGCCGGGTGACCTGCTGGGGGTGCCAGCCCGAGCCGTCTGGACGGGTGAACACGAGACCGCTATCCCGCCAGGCCGGCCCGCTCTGCAACCGCTCGGCCGCCTGCCGCCGCTTCCACGCCCGGAGGATGCGCACCGTGCCGGCGTCCAAGTCCACGGGGCGATCCTCACCGCTGGCGGTCTTGGGCTTGCCGACCACCACGCGGTGGCCGACCTGCACGACTTGCTGACGGACCACCAGTAGCCGGGCGTCCAGGTCGACATCCTGCCAGCGCAACCCACACAGCTCCCCGCGGCGCAGTCCCGCGTGCCCCGCCAAGTGGAACAGGGGCGCCAGCCGCTCCCCGTCGGTTTGGTCTAGGAACGCCGCGAACGCAGCCGGCTGCCAGGGCCGCACCCGTGGACGGTGATAGCGGGGCCACTCCGCCAGCTCGGCGACGTTGCGGCCAAGCTCTCCCGCGCGCATGGCCGCGTTCAGCGAGGCATGCAGGGTGGCATGCAGCCTGGCCACCGACGCCGGTCCGAACGACTTTGGCCGCCCGGCCCGGACCGGGGCGCTGCCGGCACCGGCCGCGTGGACGTCGACGGCCTGCTGGACCCGCTCAGCTGTCCTGATGGCCGCCTGCCGCTCGCGGCGGATGGCGGTGTACATCGCGGTCACGTGTGCGGGGCGCAGCTCGCCCAGCCGCAGCCGGCCAAGGTGCGGCAGCAGGTAGGCGTCCAAGTGGTGGCGGTAGGACCGTGCAGTCGTGGGCCGCAGGCTGTCGGTACCGAGCTTGCCCGCATACCAGATCTCCAGCCACTGACCCACGGTAAGGTTGCGGGTGGACGGCAACAGGCCGTGGCGGTGCTGCTGCAGCAGGTCCTGACGGGCCTGCTGGGCTTGGTGGGCGGTCGCGAAGCCGCTTTTGGTGGCCTGTCGACGCCGGCCGGTGTGATCGGCGCCGAGTTCGACGTGGTAGGCGAACCGGTGGGTCCGACAGCGTGACGGGCAGCTCGATGTGCACCGCTGGTAGACCCCTGGAAATCTCGTCGCCCGCATCGTTCCCCTCCTGCGCGGCATGTCTCGACCCGGAGGCTTCGCCGCATTCATCGACGGGAGTCGACACGCCATCATCCGGCGATCACGGCTCCGCACGGCAGATCCGGTACATTCATCGCCTTGCTGCGGCGAGCAGGTCGTGCTGGGCTGGAGGTCGTCGTGCTAGGGAACCGATAGGGTCCTGTGCCATCTTGACCTGCTGGGGGCAATGGAGCGGTTCGAGTGGCAACAACGCCTGACCTCAGGCTGCCGAAAAGCGGACGGAACGGCTTCATCGGATGGTTCAGCGCGGCAGCTGAATGCTTCGTAGCGGGTGACCTCCACGACGGCTGAGCCGGTCGCGGACGAAGACGGGTCACATCTTGACGAGGACCCTGGTGTCGCGTTGACAGGCCGCCGCCGGCTGCCAGCGGTCCGAACCGAACCTCTGCGCCTGAGCCACCTCGGCCGGGGTTGGGCTGCATGATCCGCCAGGCGCGGCGGGAGATCGCTACCACCCCAGCGTGCATGCTGCGGCCGGGCTGCTCAGGTCTCCCAGCTGGTACGCAGCAGGGAGCGGGTGGCCGATGCCTGGTAGACCATGGCGGCAGTCCAGGCGCGTGCCAGCCGGTCGGGTGGGGGTGGGATCCGCTCGCCGGTGACGGTGCGCCGCGTTTCCATGCCGGCTTGGGCGAGGCGGTCGAGCAGGTCCGCGGCGGTTGGGAGCTGCGCCGAGCGGAGCCGAGCCGCATCGGCCTCCAGGGCGCGGGCGGCCAGGGCACCGAGGGTGACGCGGCCGCCGAGCGTGGCGCGCAGGGCCACGCGCCGAAGCGGCTCGAGCGGCGCCTCGCCGTCCACGGCAACGCTCGCGGGTTGGGCGCTGGCGGGACCGCGATTGGCGGCTGCGGAGGCCGCCGCTGCCGTGTGGCTGCCGGTGAGGCGATCCAGGGCGAGGTTGACGCGCCCCTCGAACGCGGCTGGCAGGTCGAGCGCTGGACCTCCGACGGCGAGCAGCGCGACGGTGCGGGGCCGGTCCAGCCGGACGCGTCCGATGAGGCGCAGCGGGTGGCCGGCCAGTCCGCCCAGTCTCCGCAGGTTGTCCAGGTAGGCGAGCTCGGCGTGCTCCGATGGCACCACGCCGAGGAGGTCGAGTGGCCGGAGAGCGTTACGCGCCTGAAGCGCCAGACCGTCGGGGGCGGGACCGAGCACGATGCTGTCGAGGAAGAGGAGGTCCGCACCGGCGGGCCGCTCCCCGACCGGCACCTCGAGAGCCTGCCAGACCCGCTCGAGCTGTTGCTCGACCGGGTCTTCCCAACGTGCGACGAGCGGCGGGTCGTCCCATGACGAAGCGCCGACACGGGTGGCGGTGACGCCGCTGCCCGATCCGAGGCGCCCGTCGGTGCTGCCGGTCGCGCCCTGGGCGATCACCCGGCTGCGGCTGAGATCCGCATGCTGCAGCCCGAGCTGACCAAACCGAACTGGACTCCGGTAGGCTTCGGCGGCCCGCGCGGGCTCACCCGGGGCGACGTCACCGACCGTCCAGAGGCGGCCGGCCTGGTCGACCAGCCAGACGACCGTCCCGGCGTAGCCGGAGGAGGCGACGACCGCTTCGCTCGCCAGGCCGTGGAGGTGCAGGCTGCCGATCGGGTGGTAGCGGCGCCGGCCGATGCCGATGTCGGGCGGATTGGCCGCGCCCGCGTGCGCTTCGAGGCGCCAGGCGACGGCCAGCAGCTCTGCCAGGTCCTCAGCAAGACCGGCCAGGCGGAACTCCGGCCGCCCGGCGGCGAGGTCGCGGACACCAGTCGCGACCCGGATGGTGGCGGCGCCGAGTCGGTGCAGGCCCGCCTCTTGGCACGCGTGCGCGGCCAGGAGCAGGTCGCCACGGGCGGTGGCGGTGGCGGCGCTCGCGCCGATCGTGAGCAGTCGTGCCCCAGCTCGCCAGGCGAGCGGGACCGCATCCCGCTGCCGCCGCGACAACTCCGCCGGCGTGGCCGGCGGCGCATCCGTCGGCGGCCAGCCTGGTCCCGGTTGCGGCCGGTCGGCTTGGTCCGGCGCCGGCGCCGGCGGGGGCCCGACGCCTTCTGGGTCGTCGGTGGGATCGAGGGCGGCGGCGACGGCGAGCAGGTGCACGCACCTTGGGCCGAGGAGGCACGAGCAACTGAGCTGGTCGGCCGCTCGGACCGTGCCGGTGACCGGCTCGATGCGCACGGTCTCGGCCTCGGCGCGCACGACCCAGGCATCGCTGTCGCGCTCCCACGTCCAGTGCTCAGCCATCTTGGGGTTGGCGTCGAACCGTTTGCGAACTCGGCTTGGGGCGGCGTTGAGGATCTCCGCCGCGACGCCGGCCCCGATGCTTGGCCGCCGGCTCACCTGCCCGCTCCCCGGATCGCGCCGCGGCTCATCCGCCACGCACCCGCTCGCCGATCCAGCGGGCCAACTCCAGCGGCGACAGGGCGGCCACCGGCATGCCGGCGGCGGCCACCTGTGCCGCGATGCCTCGGTTGAAGTCCGGCTGGCCCCGGTCATTGAGGGCGGCCAGCCCAAGCAGGTGCGCGCCGCTCTCGGCAAGCGCTCGGACCTCCGCCAGCAGGCGGCCGACCGAGACCCCCTCTTCGAAGTCGGTTACCAGGGCGACGATGGTGCGGCTCGGCACGATCAGGCGATCGCGTACGTAGCGCAGACCGCTGCCGATGTTGGTACCGCCCCCGATGGAGACTTCCAGCAGCAGGCCCAATGGGTCGTCGACCCGGTGGGTGAGGTCGACCACCTCGGTGGAGAATGCGATGAACCGCGTGGAGAGCGCTGGCAGCCCGTTGAGGATGGCGGCGATGACCGCGCTGTAGATGGTCGAGGCCTCCATCGACCCTGAGACGTCGACCACGATGCTGACGTGCCAGTCGGCGGATCGGCGCGCGCGGGTGCGGAACCGCGGCCGCTCGGGGACGAGCACCGGGGCGCCATCAGGGTCACGGCGCAGCGTGTGCAGGTTGGCGCGCACGGTGCGGTCGAGGTCGAGTCGGCCGCCCGGGCGATGGGTGGGCCGGGGTGTGGTCAGCCCGACAAGGGCCGGGCGGAGGCGATAGGCGAGTTCCTGGACGATCTGGGCGACGATCCGGTCGACCAGACGGCGGAGCTGGCCGAGCTTGGCCTCGGGCAGCGCGCCCTTGAGCGAGAGCACCCGCTCGAGCAGGTCGACGGAGGCGACAACGTGGTCGGGGTCGATCGCCAGCAGGGCATCGACGCGGCCCTGGCCCACTGCTCGCGCCAGGACTTCCTCGCGGACCCGGGCGCCGAAGAGCGTCTCGAGCTCGTCGGCCCATTCCCGAGCATTGGGGAACGGTGCATGGCGTCCGCCGCGGCGCCCGGCGAGCCCAGCCGCGCCGGAACCCTCGCCGTGACCGTTTCCGTAGAGCTCATCGAGTGCGAGCCCGGCCCGACACAGTGCTGGCGGCAAGCGGTCCTGCTCGCGCCCCAGGATCAGCCGCCAGCGGTCCAGCGGGGCGATGGTTTGGGGCGCCTTACCGGCCTCCGGCGCCCGCACCGGGTCGGGCGGGGCTGCGTCGGGCACGGTGGATTCGTGGACGACCGCCGTGGGCACCACCGGGTCGGGCGGGGATGGTGGCGGGTCGAGCACGGCTGGGTCCAGCGCCAGGAGGGCGGCGCGACCGGCGACGTCGGCGGCGGCCCAACGGGCGAGTGCGGCGCGGGGGTGATCGACGGCCAGGCGCCGCTCCAGCTCCGCGAGGTCGCCGAGGCCGATCCGGTCGGTGACGGCTTCGAGGAACCGCTGACGAGCGGTTGCCGAGAGCACCTCGAACCCGTCGCGGAGGGCGGGCAGGCGTTGCAGAAGGGCGACGTCGGGCATCCCCTCGATCCGGCCGCTCAGGGGATCGAGCAGGTCGGCGCACACTTCGAGCAGTGGTGCGGCCATCACCAGCACGCCCCGCAGTCGGCCGGCCAGGTCGTGACCGCCGCTGGCGTCGACCCAGGAGCCCAGGCGGACGCCGAGGGCTGCGGGGTCGGCGTGGCTGAGTAGGACCAGAGCGGCTGCGGCCGCGCCCTGGAGCAGCGGGCTGCCCTGGATGGCCAGGCGGCCAAGCGTCCACGCGAGCCGGCCCTCGCCGACGGCGGCGGGCTCGCCGCGCCCTCGTTCGACCAGACGGACCAGCTCGGCGAGCGCGGCCGCGTCCACTGGGTCGTCTGAGCCGGCGAGGCCCTCGACCGCCGTGACCGCGGCCAGGACCAGGTCGCCGAGGCTGGGGTCGGGTGGCAGCTCGTAGGGTTCCGGGTCGGTTGGCCGTTGGCGTTCGACGGGTAGGCCCGGCACGTGACCCGCGGCGACGCGCTCGAGCAGGGTGTGGGCGGCGATGAGGTCCGCCAGGCCGGCGGAGGGCAGCAGGGTCTCGCGGAGCCCGCTGACCAGCTCGCTGGTCAGCGCGGCCAGGCCACACTCGGCGGCCTGCTCGACCAGGTCCAGGGCCGCCCTCGGCCCAAGCTCGTCGGCTGCGGCCAGCTCGGCTCGGCGACGGCGGATCGTGCCCTCGGCGGCCTGTTCGAGGGTCGGGCCGGCCAGGGCGGCCAGCTCGAGCGTGGCAGCGCTTGCCGGCTGCCACCGCGCCGTCCAGCGCCGCCCCAGCGCCTGGGCGCCGCCCACCCCCGTGACCTCGCGCTCCTCGGCGTAGCGCACCCCCACGGCGGCCAGGCGGCGCAGGGTGACGTGGCGGCGGCGGTCCAGCGGGGAGCGCGCTGGATCGAGCCGCAGTTCCACCGCATCGGGTTGGGTCGCCGAGCCGGGCATCCCGAGCTCGGCGAGGAGCGCCTCGACCTGCACCAGCAGGCCGGCCCGGGGCGCGCCGGGCGGCAGCGCGCCGCGTCGCCGCCCGACCAGCACCGCCTGCGCGGCGCGGGCAAGCGCGCGCCCGCGACCCAGCGGCTCGCCCTGGCCCAGCGCGGTCTGGATCCCCTCGACCAGCTCACGCCGTCCGGGCGTGGGCAGGCCGCGCAGGCGTGCCAGGTCCCTGGCGAGGCGGAACGCCTCGCGCCCGTCCGGCACGCCGGCGACCTGCCGCTCGTGGCGCAGCTCGGCGCAGACGCGCACGGCCAGGTCAGCCGCCGCGCGCTCGACCGCCTCGGGCTGCCCGCGGGCCTCCCAGACGGCCTGCTGCCAGGCGGGGTCGCGGATGCCGGCCGGGTAGCCGGAGCGCGAGTCGAGCAGGTCGAAGGCATAGGGGACAAGGGAAGTGACGACCTGGGGCCCTGGCGCTCCGCTCGGCTCGGTCGGCGTGTCCTGGCCCGCGCCGGCGGGACGCGCGGGCTCGGGCAGCAGCGCGGGGGCGTGGAACGCCCCCACCACCGCCGCCAGGCGGTTGGCGCGGCCGGCCGCGGCCGCGACACGGCGGCGCATCCACGCTTCTCTGGCGAAGTCCACGCGGGCGACACCCCGACCACCGACGGCGTTGGCGCGCATCGCCCACCCGATCCCGAGGGCGGCACGCCTGACCCGCTCCGGATGCGCGCCGCAGGCGGGCGCCTCCACCACCCGGTCCCACAGCTCATCGGCGTCGCGCACGCCCCAGCGGCGCAACAACGGCGAAGTGACCTGCCCACCCCCGCCGCCGGCCCTGCCCCCACCGTCCTCCGCGAGAGCGTCGCCGGTCACGGCGGCCGCGGGCAGGTCGATCGCCTCGACGGGGACGCCATGGGCGGTCGCCCAGCGGATCGCGGCAAGCTCCGGAGAGAAGTCGGCGAACGGGTAGAAGCCGAGCCGGCTGCCGTCCCTCGCCGCCACGGCAAGGGCGACGGGGGTGACCGTCCGCGGGTCGCCCAGCCAGCCGATCCAGTCGTCCAGCTCGAGCGGCAGCTCGACCAGCAGGACCTCCGGCTGTACCGCGTCAAGCAGTTGGGGCACGGCGGCGGCGAGCACCGGTGAGTGGTGCCGCACGCCGATCAGGAACGGTCGCTGGCAGGCGGCCAGTGCCTCGAGCGCGGCATCCGGCTCAACGGCGGCATCCGGCTCCACGGTTCATCCCCCATCCTCGAGCACCGGCCGCAGCTCATGGAGGCGCTGCCACAGGCGCGCGCCGGTCTGGGCGCGGCGCAGCACGGCCGTGTCCCAGTAGCCGAGCAGGCGGCCCTGGTCGGCAGGGTCGTCCTTGCGGACGACGCCCAGCAGGTAGCCGGGCAGCAGCGACAACGGCTCGGCACCCCCGCTGAGATAGGTGCGCTGCAGGCCAAGAGAGGTGGCCACCCCAACCGCTTCTGCGGTGCTCATCACCGTGGTGGGTCGCTCCACCTGCCAGCCCTCGACCGCCCGCCCGCCGCGCAGGTCCCTGAAGGTGGTGACCAGCGCCTCCAGGACGGCGTCGTCGACCTCAAGGGCGCCACCCCGGCGCTCCAGGGCCGCGCTCGCCTGGCGGCGGACCAGCGCGACCTCCTCGTCGAGGTCGGCGATGGGCGGCACCACCTCGAAGTTGAAGCGCCGCTTCAGGGCCGCGGACATCTCCGAGACACCGCGGTCGCGCAGGTTCGCTGTGGCGATCAGGTTGAAGCCGTTGCGGGCAGGTACCGACTCGGCCAGCTCGGGGATGGCGAGGCGCCGGTCGGACATGATCGAGACCAGCGCGTCCTGCACCTCTGGCAGGCAGCGGGTGACCTCCTCGACCCGGGCGATCGCGCCGCGGCGCATGGCGGTCAGCAGCGGCGCCGGCACCAGCGCCTCCGGGCACGGCCCCTTGGCAAGCAGGAGCGCGTAGTTCCAGCCGTAGCGGAACTGCTCCTCGGTGGTGCCAGCGGTGCCCTGCACCGTCAGGCCGCTGTCGCCGCTGATCGCGGCCGCAAGCAGCTCTGACAGCATGGACTTGGCCGTCCCGGGCTCGCCGACCAGCAGCAGGCCGCGCTCGCCGGCGAGGGTGACGACCGCCCGCTCGACCAGCGCACGGTCGCCCACGAACTTGGGGCTGATCTCGAGACTCGGCGGCAGACCATCACTCCGGGACCTCGAGTCGAGGCGGAGCCGCTGGCCCGCTGAGCCCATCACGAAGGTGACGACGGCGGCGGGGGTGAGCCGCCAGCCCGGAGGCCGCGGACTAGGGTCGTGGACTGCCAGGAACGCCAGTTCCTCGGCATGGCGGATCTCGGGTGGCTCGACCTGGTACTGGTCCGAGAGGTTCGCGTCCGCACTCATAGGGCTCCTCCTTCGGGGCGGTCGCCGGCCTCCAGGCGTGCCCAGGCAGCCGTGAACAACTCGTGCAGCGGCATGAGCGGCAGGAAGCGCGCGAGCGGGCCACGCGGCTGTCCGGTCGCACGGTCGCGCTCCAGCCCGTACAACGGCAGCTTCCACGCCTCCAGCGGCCGGTTCGGAGCTGGAGCCTTCACCCACTCGCCGGGGAGGAACAGGCCGCGCCGTGAACGCTCACGCCTGGCCTCCACGACCAGGCGGGCACCCAGTAGCTCTTCGGCGGCGCGGCGATGGCGCGCCCGCGTCCAGCGGTTCCAGCGCCGGACGTTCTTGTCGGTCGGGTCCAATAGCGTCAGGAGCTGCAGGTACAGCGCGGCGGCGTCGTGGCCAACGCCCAGCGCCCCTGCGGCGGTGCGCACCAGCTCTGGCGCGGAGAGCAGCGGGTTCGCCTCGAAGCCGCCGTCGGGGACTGGCGTGGCGCGGACCCGCTCGGCCATGGTTTGGTAGCCCGCGCTGCGGAGCAGGCCGACGGCGGCGACTGTGTCGCCGCGCCAGGCGGTTCTGGCGTGCGCGCGGAGGAGCGTTGCGCGGGCATCGTCGCCGAGCACGGCTGGGCGGAAGAACAGGGCCAGCGTCCAGCTGGAGACGGACACCGCCACGGTAAGCCCGTCGTCGGCGCTTCCGGCGAGCGCGGCGCCGCTCCTGCCCTTGTAGGGAGTCGGCCCGAACAGCTTCGGCGCCGTCTCGCCGGACCGCTCGACGCCGTGCCACCCCGCGTCGAGGAGCAGGCCGGGATGCCGGAGCCGCTCCAGGACCAGTGCGAGCAGCTCGGGAAGCCTGGCACGGAGCGGGTCGCCGACCGGCCGGCTGGCGAACGCCCACGGGACGGTCACGGCCAGGTCCAGGATGAGTTGGCTCATTGGCTCCGCGCCGGCGCCGCCGGCGGTCAGCAGCACATGGCTCCTGTCCTGGACGGCCAGCGCCCAGTCCCGGTCGAGGGTGAGCGCCGGGTTGGCCGCGGGATCAAGCAGTAGTGCGAGCAGCTCGCCGGCCGGGGTCGGCAAGCCGAGTGCGGCGGCTTGGACCAGGGCGTCTTCGGGCGGCCGGGCGCGCCGGCCGAACAGGCCGGTCCAGGCCGTGGCCAGTCGCGCCACCGGGCTGGACGCATCCTCTGGGCCGGCGCCGAGCGGCCGCCACAGCGCGGCCGGGTCGTCGGGCATGGCGGCGTCCAGCAGCTGAAGGCGCTGCGTGGGACTGGCCCGGCGGAGCGTGGCCCGGGCGGCCGTGGCCTCGCCGGCCTTGAGCCCGAGGACGCGACGAAGCTTCGGCCCAAGGAAATCGTCGTACCAGGTGTCGAGGTTGGGCAGTCCAGCCCAGAGCAGGGTCGCCTCGGCGCGGGTCAGGCCCGTGCGGCTGGCCAGCGCCTCCGGCACGGCCGGGTCCGGTGTCGGCGCCTGCCGCTCGCGAGCCAGCTTGACGAAGGCGGCGAGCTGCGCTGGCGTGCCCCAGCCGGCCTCCACTCGCCGGGTCTCGGCGACCTCCACCCGGGCCGGCAGGGCGGTGGCTTCGCCGTCGCCGTCGCGTCGCTCGATGAGGATGCCGCCGCTACGCCACTGTCCGCCCGCGGACAGCCGCGACACGCCGTCGGCCAGGACGACCCAGGCGCCCCGCTCCGAGCGGCCGGCGGTCCCGGCCCCGCCAACTGCCTCGCCAACGTGGAACGATTCGGGATCCGCGGCGAACGGCAGGCAGGCCCACAGCTCGAGCAGGTCTAGGAGCGCGTCGCGCTCGCGCTGGCTGACCAGTGGGCTGACCGCGCGGAAGGCGATCGCGCCGATGCGGCTCAGCAGCGCCGGCCAGGCGAGGGCGAGCAGGCGGAGGATGGGCGTCACCGCGTCGGCGTCGGACTCGCCAGCGAAGAATCGGCCGAGCCGGCGGAGCTGGTCGCCGAGCGGCTGCCCCGGCGGGCGGGAGGGATCGCTGCTGCCGCCGCCAAGGTCGGCGAGGGCGGAGAGCAGCGCCTGCTCGTCCAGCGGCAGCCCGTCGGACGGCGCCGGCGCCTGCCGCAGCGGCCCGCCGCGCTGGGGCGCCAGGGTGTCGCCGCTGAGCTGCTGGCGCCGCCGCTCGAGCTGCACGGCGGTGGCGACTGTCCCGAGCAGGCCGAGCAGGAGCCGAGCGTGGGACACCGCAGGCAGCACGCGCTCGATCGCCGCCGCCGTCCTGGACATCTGGTCCAGCCGCTGGGCCTGGGAGCGGTCCAGGTCCTCCAGGGCAGCGTGGAGCAGCTCCGCCGCGGCTTCCTCGTCGACCCGTCGCAGGGCGCGCGAGCCTTCGTCGTCGCGGGCGTCGAGACAGTGCCAGAGGGCCGGCGGCAGCCCGAGCGGTGTGCCAACGGCGGGCAGCCGCCGAGCCGACCAGCGGATGGAGCCGGAGTGGCCGATGTCGATCGCGGCGAGCGGGCCGGATACGTCCGGGTCCCAGAGCTCGACTCCAATGAAGCCGGCGAGCAGCCGTGGCCTGGTCGCGCCGGGCAGGTCGACCAGGGCAAGGGGCTGGGCCGGCACCCCGGGGAGGACCTCGAGACGGCGGCCGTCGATGCCCTCGACCCGCACGACCGGCCCGCTCCCCCGCTGGACGGTGGCGACGCGGAAGCCGACGGCGCCGCCGCTTTGCCCCAGCGGTGTGCCTTCCAGGCCGGCGGGCAGGGGTGCCAGCGAGCACAGCTCCACCAGCAGCCGCTCGCCTGAGTCGGCTCGGCCCTCGAGGAACGACGGGAGCGAATGGCGGCCACGCTCGCCGGTATGGGGGTCGAGCTCGCGCAGGACGTACTGCTCGCGGTCCCAATCGACGGCCCACAGGGTGTCGCCGTCCCAGAGCACGTGGGACGCGTCGCCGGACAGTTCGCGGTCGCCGGGGTACAGTGCCCGGCCCCCGCTGGTCCTGCCGCCGTCCGGCAGCAGCAACGAGAACCCATGGAAGGGACTGCCTCGACCAAAGCGGGGCTCAGCGAGCGGGAACACCTCGTTCGGCGTGCCTGACCAGTAGGCGACCTGCCGGCCGCTCTGGCGGTCGCGCCAGCTCACCAGGAACTGTCCACCGGCGTACAGCACCCACGGTTGCTGGTGGGGGCTCGGATTGGTGAGCCGCAGGTCGTGCTCGGCGACGCGGCCGCCGAGGCCAACGGCGATGGCCCGCGTGGCGCTGTGGACCACCAGCACCGGCCAGCTCGCGCTCGACCCCAGCGACGGGCCAGTTGCCTGCAACTCGGTCACCGCGTCCTCCAGGGCCGGCCAGCCCAGCTCGTCGATCAGGCCGCCTTGGAGCGTGCGCGCCAGCGATGGCGCGAGGCGGGCACGGGCCAGCGCCGCGTATGCCGTCGGGAAGCGCCCGAGCGTCCGGGGTCCGGCGGCGCCTGCCAGCTCACTGAGGCTGCGGGCCGCCTGGATCAGCCCGCCCCGGTCGACAGCGCTCGCCCGCTCCTGGAACCAGCGTCGCAGCAACTGCTCGAGCCCAGGGCTTACCAGCAGGTCATCGACCGACCGCTCGGCATAGTCGCAGAAGCTCGGAACCGCGGCGCTCAGCAGCGGCTGGTATCGCCGGTCGGCCGCCATGTGCTCCAGTGAACGGCGCACCCCGCCGTCGGAGCCGCTCTGCAGCCACTCGAGCAGGTCGATCCTGGCATGCGGTGGGGGGTCGCAGACAGGAATGTCGTGCTCGACGATGACATCGATCAGATTCGCATCGAACGTGTGGCCCCACCGTCTCGGGGTGAGGATCAGGGGGCGGTCGTCGGCCCGCAGGCGCGGGGCCATACGCCCGATCAGCTCGAAGAGCTGCGCAGGCGGTGGCCGGCGGCGCCACCACCGGCGCCGCGGGCGCTCGAGGAAACGAGCGAGCCAGGCGGCCGCGCCTTGCAACGGCGCCGACTCCCGCGGCACCCGCTCGGCCGGCAGGATGAGCGCGTCCAGCGCGCCGGTCTCATCCAGCAGGTCCAGCCACCAGCCGTCGAAGTCGCCCTCGCTGTCCGGCTCGGGCAGCAGGTTGAGCAGCGCGCCGCGCACCGCGGCGGAGCCCTTGGCCATGTGGAGCAGTGGCGCTCGGCTGTCCCGCCAGAACCCGGCCGAGGCCCAGCGCGTGGACGGCAAGGCCAGCAGCTCGCCGAGGAGGCGCTCTTCCTCGGTCGCGGGATCGCGACCTGCTTGAAGGACGAGGCCGCGCGCTTGTTCCGGCAGCTGCGTCCATGGGGGCAGGCCGCCGCGGGCGCGTGCCAGGGCGAGCTCGAGGAAGGCTTCGTATGCTTCCTCCGGAGAGTGGTGGCGCCGCAGGTCGGCGGGAGTGCTGGCGAGCGACTTGGCAGGGAGCGCACCGGCGAGGGCGAACTCGAGGAATGCCTCGCGGCGGTCGGCCTGGTCGGTGGCAAGGGCGTAGACCCGTTCGGCCTCGCGGGCCTTCTCGAACATCATGCCGGCGTACCGGCGGCGATCGGTGGAAAGGAACGCCCGCCCGGCCTGTTCCCAAAAGCTCGGCAGGTGCGCTGGGGGCAGGCGGCGGGCGAGCGCCTCGTAGCGGTCCTTGGCGTGGCCCGGCTTGGTGCGGGCCAGGTGCGCGGCTCGCTCCATGTCCTTGACGACGGCCAGCGCCTGACCGGCTCGCGCGGGGTCGTTGACCAGCACCCAGCTGGGGAAGCCGAGTGCGCGCCGCGGTGCCCGCGCCAGCGGTTCGCTCGCCTCGGCGGGTGCGAACCCGAGGAACGCGAGCGCCGCGTCCTCGCCGGGAGCGGCCGTCTCGCCGACCAGCCGGACCACTGGCCGCTCGCCGAGCACCGGATGGCGATACCAGTGGGCGCGGAGGGGCTCGACCGGCGTGCCCGCAGCGACGTCGAGCGTCAGGAGCGTGCTGGCGGGCGGCTGCTGGCGGCTCATGCGCTACCCCCCTCGGAGTGACCGTCCGGACGGTCGCCCGCCTCGACCCGGGCCCAGGCGGCGGCGAACAGCTCATGCAGCGGCTCCAGCGGGAGAAACCGTGGCAGCGGTCCACGCGGCGGACCCCCAGCTCGGTCGCGCTCGATGCGGTACAAGGGCAGCTTCCAGGCCTCCACGGGCCGGTCCGGCGCGGCGGCCGGGACCCACTCGCCGGGCAGGAACAAGTGGCGGCCGGCCCTTGGCCGCGTGGCCTGCACCACCAGGCCCGCGCCGGCCAGCTCGGCGCCCGCCCGGCGGCGGCGCACCGCCGTCCAGCCGTTCCATCTGTGCACGTTCTGGTCGGTCGGCTCGAGGAGGGTGAGGAGCTGAAGGTAGAGCACGGCTGCGTCCGCGCCGAGACCGAGTCCCTCCTGCACGGCCCCTACCGTCCGAGGTGCGGAACTCGCCGGGTTCGCCTCGTAGGCGCCCTGCGGCAGCGGTGTGGACGCCACCCGCCCGGCCATGGCGGTGTAGCCCTGGCCGCGCAGCAGGTCGATCGCGCGCACCACCATGCGAGCCTCGTCGAAGTGGCCCAGCTCGAGCCAGTGCCGCAGGCGACGCGAACAGGCGTCCCGCTCGGCAAGCAGTGCCGGCCGGAAGAACAGCGACACCGAGCCGTTGCCGCGGACCACCGCGACGGTGAGCCCATCGTCGGCGGTCTCCTCACCGACGCTGCCCGCGGTGCCCCGATGCCGGTACGGCCGGGTCCCGAAGTCTCGCCGGACCGCCTGTGCGGGGTCGTGGACGCTGCTCACGAACGGCCCGTCGAGCAGCAGCCCAGGATGTGCGAGCCGCGCCCTGGAGAGTGCGAGCAGCTCCGGAAGGTGGGCTCGCAGGGGGTCGCCGACCGGGCGGGTCGCGAACGCCCACGACAGCAGGACGGCCAGCTCGACGAACAGGACGCTCATCTCGCGGCCGCGGCCGAGGCTCGACTCGGCGTCGAGCGGGCCGCCAAAATCGCGGAGCCTCCAGTCGTGGTCGGTGAGCAGAGCCGGCTCGCGGGACGGCTCGAGCAGCATCTGGAGCAGCGAGAGGGCCGGACGATGCGTCCAGCGCGTCCCATGCCCGCGGTTGACGATCGCATCGCGGAGGGACACGGCCTCGGCGATCGCGCCGTCGGGCACGGGACGCCGCCGGCCGACGACCCGGGCCCATGCCGCCGCGACCCGCGCCACCGGACCGTCGTCGGAGCCGACCACTAGCGGTGACCACAGCAGGGCGGGGTCCTCCGGCATGGGGGCGTGCAGCAACTGGTAGCGCTGGTCCAGGTCGAGCCTGCGCAGGCGCTCGCGAGCCGCCGCGGCCTCGGTCACGCTCAGACCGAGGAGGCGGCGGCGCGGGCCGAGGAAGTCGTGCTCGTACTCTGGCGTGTCCAGGTCCGGAAGGCCGGCCCACAGCAGCGCGGCCTCCGCGCGAGTCAGGCCAACGGAACCGGCCAGCATCGCGGGGACGTCCGGGTCCCACGACACCGGCCCGCGCTCGCGGACCAGCCGTACGAGCTCGGCGAGCTGTGCGGGCGTCCCCCAGCCGTTGGCGACCTGGCGCTCCTGGACGACCTCCGCCCCATCGGGCAGTGCCCGAGCCTGGCCATGGCGGCGTTCGATGAAGAGCGCGTCGCCACGGAAGATCGCGTCGTCGTGGTACGGGCGGGGATCGGGCAAGACACTTGCGGTGACCTCCTCGGCCAGCACGGCGAAGGCACCTCGCTGCGAGCGCCCGACCAGGGCGGGCCACTTGGCGAGGCGGCCTGTCCGGAAGGAGGCGGGGTCCCTGCTGAATGGCAGGGATGCCCACAGCTCCAGCAGGTCGAGCAGGATCGCGCGGTCCCGCTCGCTGACCGCGGGGCTGGCGGCGCGGAAGGCGAGGGCGCCGACGCGGCCGAGCATCGCCGGCCAGGGCAGGCCGGACCGCAGCGACGGCTCGACTGCCTCGGGCGTGAGGTCGCCATCGAAGAACCAGCCGAGGAGCTGGAGCTGCTCAGCAGTCCGCGGGGCGGGAGCGAGGCCGAGCGCGTCGCGCGTGCGCAGGCCGCCGAGGCCGACGAGCGCTGGGGACAGGAGATCGTCGGCCAGTCGCGCGGCCGGGCGAGCGGCGGCTCCGTCGGTCAGAGCCACTGCCACGTTCGAGGCACCCTGGACCGGGGCATGGCGCTTGGCCAGCGACCCGAGCCAGGACTGTGTGAACGCGGCCGAGCGCATCACCCCGACAATGCCGCGGCGCAGCCGTGGGTGGGTCAGCGTCGGCAGCAGCCGCTCCACCGCCGCCGCGGTGTGCTCCATCCTCTCCATCCTCTCCATCGTCGGGATCTCGCCCGGCCGGACACTGACGTCGGTCAGGCCCGCAGCGAGCAGCTCGCGCGCCATCTCCTCGGTGGCGCCGCGCAGGACGCGCGAGCCGTCCTCGTCCCTGGGCACCAGGCAGTGCCAGAACGCCGCAGGCGGCACGAACGGCGTGCCCGCCGGGCACAGTCGCGGCTGCCTGTCGTAGGGCAGGGTCCAGGCGCTGCTGGTAGGACCGGTCACGACGACTCCGGTTGGGACACGGGCGACCGGGCCGTCCATCTCGGGATCCCACAGCGTCAGCGCGCGCGAATAGCGTCCGCTGGACGAGAGCAGCCGTGGTCCGGCCGTGCCAGGGAGGTCGACCAGCCCCACCGGCCCCACCCCCAGGTCGCGCTGGTAGCCCAGGAGCATCGGCTCGAGCGGGTCGGGATCCGGGACGGCCAGGCGGCGGCCGTCGACCCCCTCGATGGTCACCACCTGCCGGCCGTGCCGCTGCCCCGACGCGACCCGGAAGCCGACCAGACCGCCGCGGTGGCCGAGCGGCGTGCCCTTCAGGTCCGCCGGAACGGGCGCGAGCGTGCACAACGCGGGCACCAGCGCCTCGCCCGCGCCAGGCACGAAATCCGCGAGAAAGGCTGGCAAGGACCAGCGGCCCAGCTCCCCGGTCCAGGGATCCAGCTCTCGAAGGCTCTCCCGACCGTCGCGCCCGACCCGCGAGGCCAGCACCCAGAACGTCTCGCCGTCCCAGCAGACATGCCGCTCGGGCTGGAGGGCTCGATCGCCGGGGTAGAGCACCCGGCCGCCGGCGACCCGGCCGCCATCTGGCAGCAACAGCGCGAACCCGTGCGCGGGACCGTCGCGCCAATACGGTTCGGTGAACGGGAAGACCTCGTTGGCCGCGCCCGACCAGTACGCCAACTGCTGGTCGCGCACCTGGTCGTGCCAGCGCACGAGGAACTGGCCACCGGCATAGCAGATCGTCGGCACGAAGTGGGGGCTCGGGTTGGTGAGCCGGAGGTCGTGCTCGGCAACACGACCTCCGGGCCCCACGGCAATCGCCCGCGCGCGGTCGTGGACCACCAGCACCGGCCAGCTCTCGCTGTAGGAGAGCTCGCCGGCCACGAGCTCCTCCACCGCCTCCTCGAGTGCGGGCCAGGCGAACTCGTCCAGCAGCCCTGTCCGCAGGGTGCGCGCGAGCGGCCCCGCCAGATCGGCGGCGGCGAGGCGGGTGTGCGCCGCAGGAAAACGGCTGAAGGTGCGCCGACTGCTGATCCCGGCCAGCTCCTCGTGCAGATCGGCGGCTTGGGCGAGGCCGCCCCGCCCGAGCGCCACGACCCGCTCCTGGAGGGCGCGCCCGACCAGCGGCGACAGCCCTCGGATGCTCAGCAGGTCGTCGGGACGCAGGCCAGGACGCCGCCACTGCTCTCCGATCGCGGCGACCAGAAGCGGCTCGAAACGGGGGTCGGCGGCGACCAAGACCAGCTCACGCCGTGTCGCACCCTCGCCGCTCGCGGCCCACTCGTGCAGGTCGAACGCATCGCCGTCGACCGGATCGGCGACGGGGATGCCGTGCTCGAGGCAGGCGTCGACGACGTTGGCGTCCAGGATGCCGCGACCATCGCGCTCGACCCGGGGCGCCACCGGGTCCCCGTCCGCGGCGAGCCTCTCGGCCATCCGTGGCAGGAGCCCAAAGAGCTGCGCCGGCGTGCCAGTCTCCCACCGGCGCCCACGCGAATGCTCGAGGAAGCGCACGAGCCAACCGGCGGCGCCGTAGCCAGGGGCCGACTCCGGGGACACCCGATCGGCCGGCAGGATGAGCGCATCCAGCGCGCCAGCCTCATCCAGCAGGTCCAGCCACCAGCCGTCGAAGCCGTCGCGGGTGTTGCGCGGCGCGGGGAACAGTTCGAGCAGCATGCCCCGTACCGCCGCCGAAGCGGCGCCCATGCGGACCAGCGCCGGGCGGCAGCGACGCCAGAAACCCGGGGACGCCTGGCGCGTAATAGGAAGCGCCAGCAACTCGTCGAGGAGCCGCTCCTCCTCGGCATCGGGCTCGTGACCCGGCGCCGCGGCCAGTCTGCGAAGCTGGTCGGGCAGGCCGCTCCAGGGCAGCATACCGCCTGTGGCGCAGGCCGACACCAGCTCGAGGAACGCGCGGAAGGCGACCTGTGGGGCGTCGCGCCGCCGCCGCAGGTCGGCGACGTGCCGCGCCACCGAGCCAGTCCGCAGCCCGCCCGCGAGCGCGAACTCGCGATGCGCCTCGTCCCTTGCGGCCCTGTCGACCCGAAGGCCGTAGACCCGCTTCGCCTCGCGCGCACGCTCGAACATGGCTGCCCCCCACCGACGCGCGTCCGCGGCGAGGAACGCCCGGCCCGCGTGCTCCCACAACGCGGGCAGGTGCGCGCTAGGCAGGCGCTTCGCCAGCCCCTCGAACAGCCGGATGGCCGCCCGCGGCCTGGACGGCGCCAGCCGAGCGGCGCGTTCGACCTCGGGAGCCAGGGCGAGCGCCGCACCGGCACGGTCCGGGTCGTTGATCAGCACCCACTCGACGTAGCCGAGTCCGCGCCGCGGCGTCCGCGCCAGCGGCCCATCGACCTCAGCCGGGTCGAAGCCGATGAAGGCGAGCAGGCGGTCCTCGGCGACGGCAACCGTCTCACCGGCCAGACACACGACCGTACGGCCAGCGAGCGCGGGATGCTGGTAGCGGCGGGCGCGTACCGGGTCGAGCTGGGCACTGCCGGCCCCCTCGGCGTCCAGGTGGAGCACCGGCCCGGCAAACGGGAAGCTTTCCCGCTGGTGGATCGCGGCGGCCATCGACGATCACCTCTCGGCCTGCTCGGCGGCGCGGCCGGCGTGGATCAGCGAGGCCATGCGGACGCCCTCCGACCAGGCGACCGGGCCGACCTGACCGAGGGTGAGGTGGCGCTCGTGATGGTCGACCCAGATGAGCTCGCCCGTCCACGTCTCCCACGAAGGATCTTCGGCGCCCAGCCAGTAGCGCGCCTCGACCGGCACGTCCCCGTCGAACGCGCAGCACACCGCGTACCCGCCGCGGACCTGGAACCCGAAGCTGGCGGCCCGGGCAATGGCGTGGCGGAACTCGGCAAAGCGTCCGCCGGCGAAATCGGCCAGCCGCTCCGAGGCGGCCGCAAGCTCCGCGGGCCTACGGTGCACCTCACGGAGCAGCTGCTGGATGCCCTGCTCGACGGACAGCTCCACCGCGAACTCCCGCAGCTCGTCAAGGTCGTCGAGCAGCACCGGGTGAGGGATGGAGACGGCGGCGTGGTCGAGCCAGCGGGTTTCGCCGTCGAGGTCCACGATGCCGAGGCGGCCGTCGTCGCCGACTCCACGGAGGAACCCGAGCGAGGCGTCCATGCTGGGACGACCGTCCTCGCCGACATTGGCGACCACCGCGTGCTCGATGGGGCGCCGCCAGGCCGGGTCGGGCCAGACGGCGGCGAGCACCGCCGCTGGAACGGGCATGGAGCTGAGCATCCAGCGCTCGACCGTCGCGTGGCATTCGGCCTCGTGGCGACCGAGCCAGTCCAGCAGCGCCCGTAGACGATCGGCCGCCGCCGACTCCCTGACCCGCTTGGGGATGCTCTTCAGCAGCCTTCCTCTGGCGTTCCGGCACACGAGCGCGCCATTGGCCAGGTCGATGGCGAGCTCGTGCTGGTCAGTAGCTCGCACCCAGGACGGCGCGTCTGGCGCCGCGGTCGCGGTCTGTGAGGCGGTCATGGTCCACGTCCTTATCGACGAGACACATCCGGTATAGAACATATGTTCGATTGCTGTGCCGCAACTATCGCGCAGAGGTGTGACAGCGCTCTGAGCGGATGCCCCAAGACAGCACAGCGCCGCCTAGCCGGGCTTCGAACCTGCGAGTTGCCGCAGGCCGTAAGGACGGTCGGCCGTTGACTGTGTCTTGAGTCAAGAATTTGGCAGGGTCGTCTTGTGTCGCAAGCGGATCTCTATCCGGGCGTCCCGTCGCGCTCTCTTCTTCGGGCGAGGTGCTGTAGTTGCCGTTCATGCATGCCGGGCAGCCAATCCTTGCCGAACGTGGGCCGACCCGCGGGTCGCCGGGGACACCGGCGTCACGCAGGGCATGAACGTACGCGCGATCCTGGTCGATCCGTGCGTGTACCTGATCAGCTCCGCCGATGGACCCGTGGCCGGGGACGAGGACATCGACGTCGTCCGCCGCGCCCTCGAGCAGCCGCAGCGCGGCGAGGTAGTCCTCGATCGGGTCAGCGGTGTCGTTCAAGTCGAGCATCGGAATCAGGACGTCAGAAAGCATGTCGCCGGCGACGAGAACCCCGCGTTCCTCGATCAACAGCGCCGCATGGCCCGGGGCATGAGCTTGATGCTCGATGATCCGGACTTGAGGGCCATCCCATGGAATCCGCGCAGTTTCGGCGGGCAGGCCGGTAATGAGGCCGAGCAGGTCCAGCGGTACCTGCTCGGCGATGTCCGGCGGTATCAGCGCGGCGATGCGGGCCTTCCCACGCGCGTCCGACAGCCGATCTCGGACAGTGGCCGCGCAGCGGGCCGTGCCGTAACGGGGCGCCGCGCCGAGCCGGGCGTGCCAGAGCAGGTGATCCCAATGCGGATGCGTCGAGAAGCCTGCCACAACGGTCTGGCCCGAATCGGACAGGTCGTTGGCGAGGCAGGCGATTTCGTCGCCGTGCACCCCGGGGTCGATGAGCAACACGCCGGCCCGGCCGTGCACGACAACGGCGTTGCTCTGGCAGAACTCGCTCTCGTGGATCAGTACACCCTCCGCGACCTGCCGCAGCACGGGTGGCTCCTTCCGCTTGTGGTTTGCAACCGGTTGTCGAGACGGTAGCGCCTGGCGGTGGTAGATTGCAAGCAGTATGGGCGAAGCGTATGAGCCGCGGTCGGGGTGCCCGATCAACGCCACCATCGAGGTGTTCGGCGATCGCTGGAGCCTGCTCG
>WNFZ01002150.1_pt1 | contig 20661 bp, 17 predicted proteins | sample 5400081 | NCBI WGS metagenome assembly WNFZ01 (sample SAMN13153365, study PRJNA577476) | soil metagenome | isolation source: 80 cm soil or saprolite under grassland replicate 1 | place: USA:California | collected 2016-06-15
CAATTGCTGCGGCTGACGGCCTCGGCGCTCTTCGGCAAGGCCTCCGGTGGCGGCACGGCGACGATCACCTTCCGCGACTTGGGAGATAGCAAGAACCGAATCACAGCGACGGTCACGGCCAACGGCGATCGGACTACCGTCGTTTTGGACGCTTCGTAATGGGTGGCTACGGGCCCGCTTTCTACTTCCCCACCCGCGCATGGCCGGACGACTACTGGCCGGTGGCAACAACCGCCGACGTCGCTACGCCGAGCTACTGGCCCGCTTTTTCCAACCCTGATCGCGCATGGCCAGACGATTACTGGCCCGTGCCTGCCAGCTAAGCAGTCAGCGTCGTATCTGATAACCCGATCCGCAACCATAATCCTGCAGATGGGAAGCATTAAACTCAAGAATACCAGGAATCATGAGCCGGACTTTCCAGTCCGGCTCTAATTTTCAGGAGTACTAGGTTAGGCATTGCCTAACTTCTCTCTGAATGCTTCCCCGCTGCCGGCATCCAAAGCTAGAAGATTTGCGCGAGCCACATCCCCCACGGATACATAGTCTTTTTGCTTTTCACCATCCCAATCAATGCGAACAGGTTCATTGAGCAAGATTTGGCGAGAAAAAATAGCGATTACGCCTGCCTTCCCAAGAGGATCCTGTTCCACTGGCATATTCGCCACCGTGCCATAGGTAGCACCGGACGAGGAAAAGATGATCTTCCGCACGCCAAACCGGATGGCGTTTTGCAGGAGATTGATCAAACCCAAGATATTGACACTCGCATCATGGATTGGATCGTCGGTCGAAATTTTGACGCTGTGCTGGGCCGCCAAGTGACAAATGGCTTCCGGTTGCTCTTCTTCAAAGATGTTTTGCAGGGCGGTGTCGCGGATATCCATCTTATGGAAGCGGGCGTTAGGATTGACATTTTCCATCTTCCCTCCACCATGTTCCCATAAGTTGTCGACGATGACAACATGGTGTCCAGCCTCAATCAGGACGTCCACCACATGAGATCCAATAAACCCTGCCCCGCCCGTGACTAATACTTTCATTAAAGCATCCTGGGTCGCATAAAAATGATTGGTGCTTCCGATCTCGTGAAAGACCGGTATTCATAACGACAGAATTTTTTCCTTGTATTCGAATGGAATTGTCGCGCGCGCAAATCACACGGCGAAAAGTGGGCACAAGTTGAGTTTAGTCCAATCTGTTATGGAAAATTCCACGCACCTCAACCTGACACCAACCAGCCAATTGGCTGATGGGAACGCGTTGCTCCGCGCCAAAACTTCAGAGAAAACCAATACTTGAACGACCGCACGAATGCATAGCCGAAATAGCCCAACCGGCTAAAGGCAATAAAGATATTTCGTTTTTGAATATTCCATACCACGGAACTCAGGTAAATCCATGCCATTCTGCCATGCCAATAATCTGAGGCATTGTACCTCTTTCTAGCGGAGTCACTCAACCGTTCAAATACACCTGGCATGCTCAAAATCACTTCGCGCGATTGACGGCTTTGTTCCTGGAGGTTTGAATAGTTAGTTGAACTTTCATTTCGTGCAATCCGAATGACTGCGATCAATTCCTGAACTCCTGCAATGTCGTATTGCAGTGAAATCCGCCGCGTTAAGTCTACATCCTCATCGCCGCCGAGGAGAATCTCCAGGTCTTTAAACCCTCCGATCGAATGAAAGATCTGAGCATTGAATAGGGTGGCTTGCAAGGGTTGCCATTCTCCAGACATGAAACGTATGAAGCAATTCCCTACTTCGTCTGGATAGCATTCCTGCAAAGTGTTTCCGTTCGAATCAACAAAACGATAACCCCCATAATACATAGCTACTTTAGACTGACGGATTAATTTCCAAAGGTGGTCGAAGGCATTTGGCAAGAGCCAGTCATCATCATCTAAGAAATGCAGATATTTGCCGCGGGCTATTGCAGCGCCCGCATTTCGAGCCACACTTCGTTCCCGATGGTTTGTATCGATGATCTGCAGGTTCGATCCGAATCTACTTTGCGAAGTTCCTGCCTGAAAGCCTGATGCCCTGCGCAAAAGTGGGACTTTCATAGGGCTTCAAGAAAGCATTCCAAAAATTCACCGAGGAAATTCTAAAATGACTCAGCACCATCACTGCCAGCCCAGCTGTCAATCTGCTGGCTGCAATCGCGAGGCGTTTGTGCTGCAGATTCCAGATGGAAGATGTACAGTAAATGCGCAGCATCCTGCCAAGCCAATAACCAGAAGTTGCAGTTTCTTTCATTCGATGAAACGCAACCGAGTCATCCAAGATCTGTTCTCTTGCCAGGCGACTCAGTGCCGGATGCTGATTGTAGTTTGTCGTGCTGCCTGCTTCGCCCCGCTCAATACTAGCGATTAAGCTTGACGTTCCCGCAACATCTCCATACAAACAGATACGCCTGAACAAATCAATGTCTTCTGGACCTGTAATCAACGCTGAGAAACCGCCCAATCGATGAAAAAATTTTGCTATGATGAACGACGATTGCAGTGGAATCCATTCGCCTGCCATTGCCCGCAAAAAGCAATTTCCTTGGATCTCATGGTGAAGCTGGATCAATTCACTCCCATTGCGTTCTACGAGTTGAGAACTGCCGTATAACCAGGCCGCCTGTTTATTCTGCGACAGTTGCCAGAAATGACAGAGGGCATCTGGAAAAAGCCAGTCATCGTCATCCAAGAAATGCAGGTAGTTGCCCCGGGCGACAGCTGCACCGGCATTGCGGGCAACGCTCCGTTCGCGGCGATTGGTGTTAATAATCTGGACTCGATTTGAAGATTGCCAGTCCTGCCACGGGAGAGGCTTCCCTGAATCATTCACTACGATAACTTCAAAATCACCTTTGTCGAAAGACTGGGATAATACGCTATTGACGGCCCGCGCCAGGGTATCTCGTCCCACCGTCGGGATGATGGTTGATGAGAACATATTATATATTCTCGTTCCAATGGGTGTTTTGAAACAGTTTCTTACCTGAATCCTGTACCGCCATCCAAACACGCGGAAAATGGGGTTTCGTCGCCCCATGCCAAAATTCGGTCTGGAACAGATATCTGCCTGCTCTCAGCAAATTCATGGCAGCAAAGAACATGCGGCTGACCGCAGTAAAGAATCGTCTCAACCTGAAATTTTTAACAGCAGATCCTAGTAAATAATAAACAACTTTCCCGTGCCAATAAGCATTACGTGTACGGTTATCACGTGCAGAGGAGACCAGTCTTTGATATGAACCCGGCAATCCCAGAGTTTTTTCGCGTGACTGTCGATTTTGAATGAACATATTAGCGTAATTGGTCGTGCTTCCGGTGTCGCCTGAACGGACATAAGCAACCAACTGAGGTACATTCAGGAATTGATACTTGCAGGCAATTTGGCGGGTCAAGTGAATATCTTCAAACCCACCGTTGAGAGATTCCAACATTTCAAAACCGCCGACCTTGAAAAAGGCATTCGCATCCACAATAGAGGCCTGCAGCGGGAGCCATTCCCAAGAGATGAGATTAATAAAGCAATTTCCAATCTCGTCCGGAAATATATCCGCGATTTTGCCACCTGAATTGTCGACCATGCGGAAACCACCGTGGAACCAGGTTGCCGAACTATTTCGGGTTGCCTTCCAAAAAGCATCAAATGCACCAGGCAGCATCCAGTCATCATCATCCAGAAAATGGAAATACTGTCCGGTTGCAATTGCAGCACCGGTATTTCGGGCAATGCTTCGATTTAGCCTGTTCGTAGAAATCATACGCACATGAGGGTGTTTTTGCCAATCCTCCACAGGGAGATCTCTGCCCGAGTCATTGACGACAATCACCTCGCACTCCCCGCCCTGAAATCTTTGATCTAGAGCACTCTTGACAGCACGGGCAAGAGAGTTCCGACCAATCGTTGGAATAATGGTTGAGATAAACATTTGATAGCCGTGTTTAGCGTGGCAAGGATTGCCTCGGGTCAAACAAGTAAATTTTTAAGTAGAAGTCATCTGGTGTCCGCAAATAGCGGACGTCGATCAGACGGGCATTTTCTTCAAGTAAAGCCTTCACATCTGGATTCGCCCAGATTGTTTCCGCGTCGAGAACGAACCAGTATTGTCGTTCACCGTTGAGAATGGTGGGGACATCAATCTCCTCATATTGAATAAATTCCCGATCCAGGTAAAAAGCACCAACTTCCGGCCAGTAGGTCACAACAATATCATCTGGCTGGCTTTGCGCTTGAATGAGGTGAAAAGCCGCCCTCCAATCCGCCCGGTTGCCATTATTTACCCGATAATACAACACGTTCTCACTACCTGCATGTGCCAAAACAAGCACTAAAACGCCAACAGCGAGCCACTTGTGAATACCATTGACCTGCGTGAACAATTCATTGATCCCAATCGCCGCAAGAATGATCCAGCTGAAAAGGGTTATGAAAACATAGCGATCCTTCGTAAAGATAATTGGATTGGCAGCCACCAACGCCACAAGCGGGACAGCAGCGTTGGTCGCCAGCCAAAGACCGGCGCGATCCTTTTTCAGGATCAGGAACAGTGCGCTGAAAAGGGCCAGCGCCATCAATGGTACACCCATGTTGAAGCTGATGTTCCCCAGCAAGCGGAGCGGGTCATCATTTCGGTATTGGAAGAACCAGTTGAAATCACCAAAGAACCTTGATTCTCCATTCGCAATCCAGCTATAGGCTTCGATTAGCCCGCCTGCAAGCACAGGCAATCCGATCAGCAACAACGTTTTGAGATGCAACCCGGGTGGCCGTTCAAATCGGAAGACCCATAATGCAATCATATAGGCTGCGATAGCAGGAAAGATGAAAAGTGCAGTCAACCGCTCGGAGATGGCCAGATAGAGAAGAACACAAAAGGCGATGAAATAACCGGGCTTGTTTCGCTCCAACCCAAAGTGAAAGGCAAACACTGACAGCGAATAGAACAATAACAAGGATGTATAGAAGCGCGCGTTTTGCGACCAGAAGATATGCCAGGGTGAAACTGCTATGAGCAGTGATGCAATCAGTGCCACGCGATCGCCAAACATGCGACGAGTCGGAAAGTAGAGAATGGGAATCGACAGAATTCCAATCAGTGCCGAGGTTAACCGGGCGCTCCATTCGTTTATGCCTAAGATATTCAGCACCTGTGCCGTCGATATGACAGAGATAGGCACCCAATTACGCACAGGCGCAATGTTATCAAGGATCAGCTCGGGCGTGCTGAAGTGTGCGGTTGCATGATTGATGGTGTACCACTCATCGATCCAGAAACTCCAGACGCCCAATTTGTAAAAACGAAATGCTGCTGCAAGCAATGTGATCAAGAATAGAAGTACATAATTGAACCAGGGTCTTTGCGAAATTTCCTTTGCGATGATGCCGATGCGTCTACGATACGTCATTGCATTATTTCCTTTGCGGAAGAAGTAATCCATGGATCAGTCCGCGAATGGCCCGTAAATTCCCTCGCCGCGCTTCGCGGATCAATACCTGAATCGTCAAAAGCGGCGCACCAAACAGGTAGAAAGCAGTTTTCTGTGAAGTGCTTGCGTGTCGGCGCATAAACAAAAGCCAGTGACGCGACTTGTGCCGCGCGTATTCTTCGCTATATCCCTTGCCAAATGTATGATTTACCTGATGATATCCCACTGCTTTCGGGATATACATGGCCTTATATCCAGCTTTCTGCAAACGCAGCGAAAAATCGAGATCCTCAGGTCCAAAGGGACCGAACAGCAGATCGAAGCCCTTCAATTGTTGAAAGACATCTGAGCGCACCATCATAGCCCCTCCACATGCGATGCAGGTATGAGGCGTATCATACTGACCCCGATCCGGTTCGCGAACTCCAATGGGATCGACGCGCCAAAAGACGAAATTAATTCGGGCGCCTCCGCCGTCGTTGATCAGATTCCGGTCATACATGTACCGCAGCTTGGACTGTGTCTGCCCAACCCCTGGATCAAACTCGAAGGGTTCGTAGAGTGCATCGACAAATCCTTGTTCTACGAGGATGTCGTTGTCCAAAAACAAAATGTTTGTTGCTCCAAATTTATGAATGGCCAGTTGGGCCGCTGCATTCCGTCCACCTGCAACGCCAAGATTGGACTCACTATAATGAGTGAATACGCCGGGAAAATTATGGCTTATCGAGGCGATCGTATCATCCTGTGATCCATTGTCCCAAACGAGGATACGAAACGGCACGCCCATATTGGCCAGTAACTCCGATAGACATACGAGTGTTTTATCGCGTTGTTGATAGGTCAGGATGATGACTACAATGTTTGGAGAATTCATGTCAGTCTTCCAGATTCATTCCGAGATATATCAGAAATAAGACGGGGAGGATGCATTGTAGTTACTGTTTCTTGCTGTGCTTCGTGGTATCGGATTACGCGCTCAACCATAAATTCAAGCTGCGCATGAATCGATCACCATCCACGTTCCGTTGCCAAAAGCGGGGCATCTCAAATATGTCGCAGCCGGGTCGAACCACATCTTGCAGGCTCGTGCATGCAAATACAAAACCAAGCTCATCAACAATTCGTTTTGCATCACGGGTTGCCTGTCCATTGGGATATGAAAATCCTGCAACTGGCCTTCCGATGACAGCCTCCAGATCCCGCTTGCCCCACATGATCTCTTCTGCCTGTCTTGGAACGGAAAGCTGAGGCAACATTGGATGATTTCTTGTATGGGACCCGATCTCGATTAACCCACCTTCGGCCAATTGTAAAAGTTCTTCCTGGTTCATACTTCGATGTCCTACAATCTCATTTGATAAGACGCCAGCCCAGCCTCGTATTAGTTCCATCGATGCATCTCGTTCATCGATATCCAATGGGAGCAGGAAGTGATACAACGCCTGACGAAATTCTCTGCGGCGGGTGACCTCTGTCACCGCGCCCACCTCGGGGCTTGCCATAGGGTGATTCCATATAAACTGACCTTTTCCCAGCCGAAGCTCCCGTGGATCCGCCCTCGAGGAGAGGACCAGCCGCTCCAGTTCATCCCACCAGAATTCCTTTCCTGCATAACCGCTGCAAAGAAAGATCGTTGCCGGCACTTCGTATTTTTCCAATATTGGCTTCGCTTGGTACAGATTGTCAGCATAGCCATCATCAAAGGTGACTGCAACCAATCGAGGTGGGAGTGAACCTTCCTTTAAATACATTACAAGCCGAGAGAGGGGAATAGGGTGAGTGTATTTGCGCACTGCATCCATTTGTTCTTCAAAATGTTTGGGAGAGACACAGACATCATATCCATCGTGGGTTTCGTCTGTGATCCGGTGATGACCGAGTATCAGCGCGCCGCCAAGAATGCGTGCCTGCAACCACCGCGAGATTTTTTTGGCTGTTTTAACGCCTGGGATTCTCATTTAGCATGTTCCGGTTTGGCCGCACGAACGGCAAGGATCAACTCATAATTCCGGTCAAGTGAGTCAAATTCGTTATTCTTCAGAGCCTCAACTACCAGCCGTTCCAGGAAAGGGATTGTAGATAAAACATTACCATACCAGCTAACTCCCTATCGTGTTGGTTGTTGTGCTCGAAGAGTGACATGCACTCTGATCCATTCCCTGAAGGCATTCCATAGAAAAGTAGACTTTTGTAGACATACGCCGAGGAACAGCCCACTGAGAATAAACAGGATCGGTTCAATGGAACTTCGATAACGATAATAAAGGGGTAAAGACGAAATATAAGGAAACATATATCCCATAACGAGAAGTGTCAAACTTGCAACCCGGATGTCTTTAATGAACAACGAACTTCCGATGATCGCAGCAATGGCAATCAGTGCCAGTCGAATTTCTCCAAAACTGAGGAATGCGTTCGCCTTCCAAACTATCATCTTCAATGCCAGGAGGGGCTCTGTCTGAATGAAGTCTAGACTTCGGCGCAGAAAAACACGGTCTCGTTCCACTTCATTGTAGGATGAATACTCGGCTGTGCTATTTTTGCTCACAACATTGATGGAGTAATTTGCCAAAGCGGCATCATATTCCAGGTTCCTCAAGAGCTGCAGGGCTTGTTGAGGGCTTTCAGCTTTCCATAGTGGCACTGATTCGACCGAGTCAAATTCCAGGTCTGGTGTAAATGTGTGGGCCAGAGCTGGATTGCCAAGATACAGTTGATAGCCAAAGCCGCTTCGCGCAGGCACGAATGTACCGAACACAACATAATTTCGGACTATCCAGGGAGATAACAAAATACCCGTTGTCATGACCAAGATCAGGCTGGCGCGCCAGGCATTCTTGTCACGAAGCCCAAAGCTGATTAAGATCATGGCTACAGAGAGCGGCGCAATCAGCAATGAGCTGGCCTGATTGAGATTGGCGATCCCAATCGTCATGCCAAGCAAAAATCCGTTGGTGATAGTTGGTTTTTTAATGCATCTGAACAAAAGATAGGCTGAAAGACAATATAAAAATCCAGCCAGGGTGGCATTTCCAACATATAAAATAATATCTATCCGGGTGGCATACAGGATAAGAAAGAGGATGGTTGTGTAGAGTCCAACCCTATGATCAAAGATGTCTCCGACCAGGAGAAATATCAGAATACCGGATAGTCCCAGCCACATAACGTTGAACAAGGTCAGTATGAGACGTCCATACTCCCCATAAATCTTGAAAGCTATTGTAATAATGAATGTATACAGAGGCTCCACCCAGGCTGTTAGGCTATAGGTGGTCCCGTCGCTGTATGGACCTAGCCATGCGGTTGCCGGGTCAAAACTATACCCATATCCATCCAGTAAAGAACCTGCCACCCATTCCTGCTCATATGCCTGTGCAAATCTCCAGCTGTTCTTGATGATATGCGCCTGCCATAAAAGAGTAATCAGCACAGCTATAAGCACAAGTGCCAGATGCCACTTTAATAAGCCAAAGTTTTGTTTCATTTCTTTCAGCCGTACAAGAATTGAGTCACTCTGCAAATTAACCGAAGTTCATGTACAAAAGGTTGTTTATCACCGGGAAATCTCATTCCATAGTTCCTGGTTTCACCGCGCGCACAGCGATTGTCAGTTCGTAGTTCGGGTCTACGGCGTCAAGTTCTTTCTTTTTCAAGTCTTCAACAGCCAACCCCTGCAGGAATGAAATCGCGGAAAGAACATTTCCGTAGGAATAGGCGACTACACGATCCATCGGGAAGACTTCTGCAAATAAATAACGTGCAGACAGAGATGTAAATCTCCAATAATCACCCCATAGTTCAAAATCCGAATGGCAGATCTGGGACATTCCTGGAACGGTGACCAATAATACTCCGTTTGGCTTGAGGATGCGGTACAACGTTGAAATGGCGGCCCTGAGATCATATATGAGATGCAAGGTTTGCGTAAAGATGATGGCATCAAAGGTGTCAGATGGCAGATGATCTGCCTTCGTAAGGTCTGCCACAATGGTGGCGTCCGGGTTGCCTTCGCTCTTGTGCAGGATATCGCTCTTTACAACCCGGTCAGCGCCGAATCTCAAGGTATATGTATTGTGCTTAATCTCCAAAACATGTCCCCGAATATCCAGGGCATGTTCAGAGAGAAATTTTTCGATGTAGAAACGGTCGATCTCCAACCCGCGACTACTTCCATAATCCCGCGTGAAGGGTTTTAGGCGACGCAATTGACCAAAGCGTACCCGGCCCACGGGCGGCCAAACGGCCAATCGGGAGACGCGCCGCCGAGTCTCACGCGACAGGTATCGGCTTGCAAAGATGCGAATCTTATCCATAATCATATTGAATTCTCAAGTAGAGTTCCTTGTTTCCAATACTTTGATGTGAAGAGGACCTACACCAAACAGGTATCAGCATAATCTGATTGCTCAGGTGTTTCTATGTAATTTCATCGCCCACAGAGTAACCATTGCCAGTCAGCATGGTTACAATGGAAGGTTGTATAGTTTGATAATCTGTCTATTCTGGGTATTGCGGCGGTTGAGGATTTTCGTAACAGGGATTTATTTATTGCTCCATGCGGGCAGTTTTAGATATAGTTTGGCTCGGTTAACAATATTGATCAAGATGCGATGAATAAGATCTCGCTCATATTCATTTCCTCTCGTAAAAATGTAAATTGCCAGATAACTCAATGAACCCACAGCCGATAGGATCAAAATTAGAATGAACGATGAAGGATGAGTAACTTCTCGGAGGAAAATCATAACTATGCACATTGGAATGGAAGGAAATATTGCGGGCCGTAGTATCTTGGCGTAGATTTCCCGCGCACTCACCCCAATTACACGCATGGCATAGGGAGTAACAAAGCCAATACAAACAATAATAGTAGGGATTAAGCTGCCGAGGGCTACACCCATCAAACCCAAATGGTGGACCAGCAAGATGGATAAGGCTAGGTTGCCAACGCCAGCCCCAATAGTCATTATGGCCAATGGTTTGTGCTTGGCCATGCCCTGAAGGACAAAACCGGCAGGCCAGGTGCTTGTGTCTATCAGACTCGCAGCGACAAGTATTAGTATCAGATAGGAATAATCTGCATAAGCGATTCCAACCCAGACGGTGAGAATAGGCTTAGCCAGGACGATCAGGATCATCCCAATTGGAAGAAAAATCGCCAAAGTAACACGTGTACTGATAATGTATAGCGACCGCAATCGCGCCGAGTCATTTTTGGAATGAATTTCAGATGCCATGGGAAGCAATAGCGTGAGGAATTGTTCTGTCAGAGTTTGGGGCAGTGCACTCAATCGACGTGCCAGATTATACGGAGTTACATAACTGACTGGTAAGAAGCCGCCAATGACGATCTCGTTCGACCTGCTTTCAAGATACCCACCCAGATTCATAAAAAAAAGTGAGGAACTGTAGGAAATAAGTATTCTCAAATTCGACCGACTGGCCCCGTGCCATCCAAACCGCAGTTCAGGTGCAATACGGTAAGTGACCCAGATACTTATTAGTTGTATTAGGATAGTGACCGCAATACCAACAATTGCCAGACCAATAAGGCCTCCGCCTAGGAGTAAGACAATAACAGTTGCTGCAGCAGTGACGAGGGTGGCAGTAACTCCAATAAGATTGAGGAGATCAAATCGCTGGAGTCCGCGCAGTACAGCAGGCGCTATTCCACAAGGAATGGTGATCGCAACTCCAACACCGACAAGAAGAAATAGCCATATGGCTGTACTCTGTTCTGTAGCCGTAGTGTTGAAGATAACAGAAAACAAAGGGGCTAGCAGGACACTAATAGCAATCACCAGAAGTCCCAAGCAAGTATTCACCCATAGGCCTGTAGCAATCAGATCATGGGTTCGTGCATCTTCTCCTTTGGCATGATATTCAGCCACATATTTGGTTACAGCATCTGTGATGCCAATATTAAACAGGAAGCCATACGCGGCAACTGAGCCAACCAATGCCCATAGGCCATATGCCCGATCACCAAGCTGACTCAAGATAAATGGGGTTAGGACAAACCACAATCCTAGGTTTACCAATTTTCCAATATAGTTACTCAAGCTGCTAAGAAATACGTGCCGTACTATACTTGGCAGTTTGGTCTCGTTAACCATGTCGATGAAACCTAAAATAGGGCAATTTATTTAGGCGTCGTGACAACAAATCTGCATATTTGGATAGATAGAGGCTCCTCACGTTATAGTCCTGCACGAGTTCAATCCAATCTCTGGCAGAAACCTGTTGTACTTTGACGAACTCATAAGGCTTGAATAATTCATCCTTGCTATACCAAGATAAGACCATATTCTGCTTCAGAAATAGAAATGCAGCCTTTCCAAGATATCTGGCTCCACTTTGCAAATGGGTAGGTAAGTAACCAGCTAAATCACCGAAATCTTCGGTTATGATCGCGATCCCTCCAACTTTGAGGGCTGCATAAATATCCTGAATAGCCTCAATAGGCTTAGGCAAATGCTCAAGAACCTCATACGATAGAACAACGTCGTATTGACCTTGTAAGCATGCCCGATAATCATAAATGGGTCGAATATTTCGCTCCCAGAGCCCACAATGTTTGAATCGTTTTACAGCGAAGTCGAAGGTTTTGCTACCGGGCACCTCATAATAATCAACCGTCAAGCCACAATTTGTCAGGAAGAGTGAGTCGTTTCCCGGTCCATCGCCATGCATGAGTATTTTGAGTTTTGCGAGAGGTACACCAATCCGATTAGCATACTTTCCAATGCGATCGAGTGCATGCTGTATCCACAGGCGTCTGCTTGGCCTCGACCAGAAAACGAGAGAATCGAAAATAAAGCCATAACCTTCCGTATATAGGCGGATCATTTTCTCATCGAATTGAAAAGGTGTTACACCGAACCTTTTTACATCCTGTATTACATTCCAGCCGGGTTCAAGCGCCTGCATCCAGACACGATATTCCACCTCGGCCCGGTAAAAACCGGTGTACTGGACAATTTCCGCTACAATTTCGTCAAATGAAATGGGCAGTTGTATAGCTAATTGTGCTTGCTGCGTATCCATGGTTTATCGATTTACAGGCGATAAAGCTTGCTAATTATGATGCCGTGTGATCTTGGTTCCGACGCCACCAGAATGCCTCGCCATCTCCCAGCCACAGCACTAGGAAAAAGCGGATTAAGGAGTCTGTTCCTTGGACTTCAGCACGGCGCAGAGAAAAACAGGGCGTTATAAGAGTATTCAAACCAGGGTTCACGGTACAACTTGCCGTACAACCGGTCTCCTGGACCAACGCCTGAATGACGGGATTATATTCTCCATAAGGATAGGCAAATAAGGTCACCGCCCCACCTAGTTTCTCTTCGAGTTCTCTTCGAGAACCAGATATTTCCTCCTTCGCCCGGATTGTTGATACAGCTGTTAATACAGGATGAGTTTTGGAATGAGCACCAAATTGTACACCTTGTGCCGCCATGTCTTGTATTTGAGACCAAGACATGAGCGGCCGGCCACTCAATTGTCCACCAGTGTCCCAATGATTGGTAAAACCTACGCAGCCACTGACCAGAAAGATTGTTATAGGAATGTTATGTTGACGCAGAACAGGATAAGCGTACGTATGATTATCCGCATACCCGTCGTCAAATGTAACTACTACCGAGCGAGCCGGAGGAAATCGACGAGCACGCTGGCAGTCCAGGAATTGTTCCAGAGTAATCGGGTGATAGCCCGTCCTCTTGAGCCATTCCATCTGAGCCGCAAAGCGTTTTGGCGGCATCACAAAAGGACCAGCGGATTCAGTCGGCAGACCCATGGCATGATACATCAGAATGGGCGTACCGGAGGTCAGTTGCCGCCAAATGCCTTTTTTTACTGCAATATCTCTGACTCCTCTCCAATAGCAGAATGTTTGGGTGATACCATACCAGGACTGCTTACGAGCGGGGTTCCTTATCAATCGACCAAGTAGTTCGAGAAACTTAGGCTGAATATTAAGTGCCAGGAGCCAGCGCCGCAATAAGAGTTTACGCCAGCTGTCCTGGGAGAAGGAAGCAAGAGCCTGCGAAAGCATTTGCGGATCTTGACTGTATAGCATCACATCCACTTTCCCGGCTTTTTCGGCATCCTGGCTCAATTCCCAAAAGCCTTTTTGCTCATCCTGACAGCCTAATGCATTGGGCCTGTAGACTAGGGAACAACCCTGGTTTTCCAGACGTTTGGCAAGTTCTACATCGTAGCCGCGAACCAGATTTAGGGCAAAGCCACCACACGCCAAGAGGGCCTCGCGTGGAGCAGACATGTTTCCACTGTAGCAATCTTCCCAGGTTATTGGGATGGTTCCCTGGTTCAACTGATCGTAATGATCGCGCCATCCCTGAGCAAAAGCTCTGGTATACCAGCCAGCATTGACGGGCAAGGAGAGGGTGATCTGTCCGACAACAACTACCTTCGGATGCTGATGTTGTGTCCTCAGATGTTCAGTAACCAGTCGCGGGTCGGCGACGATATCATCGTCTATGAACAGGCAGTAACGCCCTTTTGCTTGGTTAATTCCATTGTTGAGGGCGCTCGGCTGTCCACTGTTCTTCTGGAAGACTGTGCGCAGCAAAAAAGGAGCATCAAAGTTCTTTAGTATCTCGACTGTTTCATCGGTCGAACCATCAATCACGACAATGACTTCGAAATCACTGGTCGCCTGTGTCTGCACGCTGAGCGCATCCAGACAGGCCCGTAGGCGTTTCGCGCGGTTGTAAGTAGGGATCACGACACTCAAATCGATCATGATCGCCTGCTATGCCTTAGGATACGCCAGTATGCGGCACCATACAGGAGACCGGTAACATAGAGCATATCCCGATACGCCTGATTGCGGTCCCTGAATAGCCGAATAGGAAACCGTATTGCGTAGCTGCTAACATCGCGTGCTATTCGCCTAATCATGTAGGTATCTTTCAGACTGAAATATTTGGAGTAAAAGGCTCCCTGCCCTCGACCATAATTCCAATGTAACCAAAGGTATTCATTATCAGACCGCCAGGCGCGATGATAATTCACTGCATGTGGAATGTAGACAATCCGGTAGCCTGCCTCAAGTAATCGAAAGGCAAAATCATTATCCTCCGCGGCGGGAAAGGGAGTTCCCGGGCCAAGGTCAGGGTCGAAACCTCCAACCTCTTCAAATGCGGAACGGAAGATTGCCATGTTTTGCACATACAAAACATCAGAACCAATACGCCCTTCATAAATTTCAATCTCCTCATCGCTTTTTGTGGAAGGAGCAAAGGCTTCCCCAGCTTTCCCCTCACTCGGCAATACTCTGCCCGTCACAACAGTGCGCGGCTTCGCCTGGAGTAAAGATCTGACGAGCATGCCAAACCATGTAGGGGTTACCAGAACATCGTCCTGAGTAAAAACGATCAGATCATATCGAGCGGTCGCAATGCCGGTATTGTTGGCGCGGCTCAGCCCAGCGGACTGATTCCATAGATAACGAATCTCACATAAACGGTCCGTAACAAGATTCATAAGCTGTTCATTGGGCATATCGCTGTCGTCGACAACAATCAGCTCTGTTGGTACTTCCTCGCCTTGAAGTATCGATACAACCAGATCCGCGAGCATCTCGGGCCGGTTGCGTGAGCAAATGATGAGTGACGTCGCAGGAAGATTTTCCTGCGCAGCGCTGCGTTCAAACGCTTTCATTTCTTCGTTGGGTTGTGTTTTGCCTCTCATTAAAATTGTGCCCTATACAACATCATAGATAACCGCATCCCAGACAACGGATATCGACATAATTGATGCCATTATTATGCTAAAGAGAAAGCAGGCATTTTTGTTGTCGGCCGGAACAGGAAATCATGATGATTTATCCGCTTGGAAATGTGATTGAAATCCAGCAATGATACCTGGAAGCAAGCCCAAGCAATACGATTTGCCATTCAGCGCATACTCAGCGTTGCCTGTTACTATCCCAAGGATCCATCGGCGTAGCACGCGCACGAAATGTACGAACGCTCTTAAGAGAATGAACAAATCCCCTTTGCGCAAATATTTACCGTAAAAGCCTCCGTGGCTCAACGCATAATGGCGATACTGCGCCCTTCGCTTCTCGTCGTTACGCCAGCCAAAGTGGGTCACAACCACTTCGGGTTCATAGACAATGGTGATACCTTTTCGCAAGGCGCGGTATGCCCACTCGGCATCTTCGGCAGTGGACATGACAGGGTCTTCCTCGAACAAGCCCACTTTCTTGAAATTTGCAAGTGATGTCCCCATGTTGCCACCAGACATCGAATCGAACTTGACTCGAGGACGATACTGAATTGCGGGCGTTGTGGATGTAACAACTAAGATCACTCCCTCACCAGCGGCTTCCACCCGCCCTGTGACAACCGCTTCTGGACTCAGCCGCAGCTTGCTTGCCATGTTAACCAGCCAGTCCTCCCCGACAAAACAATCATCATCGGTGATTGCTACGAAACGTGAATCCACCTGTTCGAGCCCACAGTTGATACCCGCCGAGCGTCCACGTTGATCCGAGAGGATATGTTTCACTCGAATGCCTAGCTCCTGCACACGTCTCAACCAATCCATCACATCCTTGTTGCAACCTTGTTCCACAATAATCAGACACCCAGGCCAGGCGCTACCTGCAAGGATCCAGAACAGGCTCTGTTGCAGAACAGGCCTGCCCAACGTCGGGATGACGATGCTGATGTCTTCCAATACCGGCTTCTTCTCAAACCTAGTAGTGTGAATAGAACTGGATGGCATCCATTCGGGCTTTGCGGTTGGGCTCAATGGCATCATTGCGCCGTAAAGGCCCAAATATAAAAATTGCTGTCTCCAACTTGGAATATAGGAATAGGCTGATTTCCGTTGTGGAATCTTTTCGTACAGTACTTCGTTCCTTTTCATTTAGCTTCCAAAATCCTTTGGAAAAGGGAAATATATTTCTTGGTTACATTCCCTGCCGAATATTCCTCTTGAACCGTCTGCCTAGCAGCCTGTCCAAGGCTGGAAGCCAATACACGGTCAGACAGCATGATGCACAAAGCTTCAAAAAGTTGCTTGGAATTTCCAGGTTGTACAATCAGTCCATTTTCCTGATGTGTAACGATAGTTTTGATGGCGCCCACTGGGGTAGTGACAACTGGCAATCCGCATGCCATTGCCTCCACCAGCGAAACTCCAAACGCTTCGTTTTCGGTTGGAAAGACGAAAATATCGGAGGCCTGTAAGTATTCCTGGACATTCCGTACAGCGCCTGTAAACATGACCTGTTTCTCGAGACTTGCAGAGTACACATACTCACGCAATTCCGCTTCACAGTTATGGATATCAAGCCCGCCGCTCCCAACCAGCAGCAACAGGACATGCTCGTTTTTACAGGAGATTTCCTTCCATACCTTCAATAGAAGAGGCAATCCCTTATAGGATACAAGTCGCCCGGTATAGATGACAATCGTTGCAGCTTGGGATAAGTTCAGCTTCTTTCGCAGAAACGCTTTCTGTTCAGCATTCACAGGAGTGAAGCGGGTGGTATCTACACCATTTGGGATCACGTGAATCTTATCGAGCGGCACCTTGTTTGAGATCCATTCGGAGGCGATTTCCGGTGAGATGGCTGAGAATGCCTCCGCGTTTTTCAAGACCATATTGCGAAATCCAAAGAATAATCGAAATGGGAATGATGACCGCGAGGCGCCAAATTTCTTGAGCCCGCTTTCGAAAAATTCACCGGACATCTCTCCCTGACTGTCCGCTTTGAGAACGACTGGCTTTCGAAACCACTTCCCAACCAGCATGGCTGTCAGCCCGATAATCCGATAACCGGAAACAAAAATCAGATCATACTGATCGCGCAGTCGGATAAGTGCTGGAAGACTTGAAAGAAGTAAACCCCACTTCTTCAATTGTCCACTCCCCGCGGGGGCAAGACGATACACACTGACAGCGCCATAATCTTCATGCTGTCTCAGCGCCGCATCAGACCTGCGGGTGAGGACAATGACGGTATGTCCATTGGTAATGAGTCCCTCTGCCAGCAAGCGAGCCTGAGTCTCTCCACCACCTACCACTGGATAATAGGTCTCTGTAAATATGCAGATCTTCATTTGAAGATGGTCAATCGTCTCTTGATTTGCAGGGTCAAAAATCTGAGGTAGTCGGTTGTTTTGGGCGTGCGATATAGTTTGCTTTTGACGCCTGTCTGCGGTTTGAACTCGGCAGCTCCATGTTTGACTTCGAGAACGGCCTGGACGTATAGATCAATACCTAACGCTTCCAGTTCACGGAGTACGGGCAGATACGCCCGACGATAGGATCTGACCTCACCCGTCTTGACGATGCTGCCGGTATCCAATCCTTGATTGACCTTCTGAATCGTAACTCCGACGCAACGCTCATCGTTGTACATCATCCAGAACGCTGTTTTGCTTCCCCTATATTCAGGCACTTTGCCATGATGGATACCCAGTGTTCCCAATCTTGGGATCTCGAAAAGTTCTGGTTTCAAGATTGGACTGCCATAGATCAAACCCAGGTCTGGTTTTAATTCTGATACCTGCCGTAGCACCTCTGGGGAATGAATGTTTAGGACAAAATGCATGCGTTCAGAAACGTTATTAATTTTTTTCGCAAGCGTGATCTCTTCGCGGGGATGAAGAAAAAAACGAAACACATCCTCAAGTATTCGCTCTGCCAATAACGGGATTGCCAAAACGCCGCGTCGTTTCTGCAAATCCTGGAATCTGGCGCTCCAGGATGCAAACTCCATTTGACAGAAGGCGCCTAAAAACTCGATCTCAGGATGCTCTTCGAGTCTACAGATGAATCGTTTTGTATCCGGGTTTATTGCATGATCGCTTCCAAACATGATGACGCGAATCGGTCGCTTCAACTCAATGTGATTTGATGACACGGTTTTAAAAATCCTTTTGACAAGGGAAGCTGAGAGATATTTCCATCGCAACAGCACCGGCTCGAGTCGATGTGCCAGCCGAATCCAGAGCAATGAACTGGAAAACACAGCTATCCCTGAGAGAGATGCGGGTGCGATCAGGAAGTATTCCGGGTTCTGGCACTCTTCCTCCAGCACTGTGGAGGTCAAAATAGGACGCGTTTGCCACGGGTAATAGATCGTTGTCTGACTCGTGAAGCAATCCAGCATCTGCCGCTTCTGCTGTGCCACATCCCCAACCTCCAGTTTGAAGAGGAACTGCGGACGGATATATTTACGAATGTCACGTTTCGGCATCAGTCGCCAGCGGTAATAAACAAAGTATTCGATGAGTTGAGGCTGCGTGTCATCTTGCTGGAAGTCAGACACGATGGCATGATTGACGGCTAGATGATCAGGATTTCGATCGTATCGAAACGGGACAAAGATGTGCTTCGGCGCGATTGTTCTAATCTTGTTCCTGAGCAAACTCCTTAATGAAGAGAGGTGCGTGTTTAGTTGGGCGTCAGGCAGACACAGGAAATGTAGATTTTGCTCCGGGACACCCAATAATTTCATTGCTTCGACGGATTCCTGCATGCGGTTTTTTCCAAGATCGGGCGATATTTTGTCGCGTCCCGGAACAATGGGCGCCGGGGATTTCATGCCGTCTGTCGCATAAATGACATGAACGCGCTCCTTGTGCGACAGTTTGGCAATCAGACCGCCACAGGCGAGAGCTTCATCATCCATATGGGGCGCCACAATCACGATGTTGCCCGCCAAGAGTTGTAGATCAAGGTCTGGCATAAGCGTTAATGCCCAGCGACTCTTTCCAAAAGCGCCAGGGTGCTTTTTGCGCAGAGCTCCCAATTGAAACGAGATGCGCGCTCCAAACCCCTACGAGAGAGAGATTCACGCAGCTCAGAATTAGAAAGGATTCGAGCCATACCGTTTGCAATCTGTTCTGTATCGCTCGGATCGATCAAGAGTGCAGCATCTCCTGCAATTTCCTTTAGCCCGTTGACATTCGAGGTCAGGATCGGGGTTCCGCATACCATGGCTTCGGTAAGTGGAATAGGGAATGCCTCCAGATTTGATGGATAAAGGAAAAGGTCTGCGAGACTGAACACAGTTGGCAAATCCACCTGGTCTATCCAGTCGGAGAAAAGAATATCCTTTCCATAGCCGTCTTTCGGTATTGCATATTCGTCCCTGAATAGATGACAATCCTTTCCACCAATGACTAGCTTATGAGGTGTCTCCGTTCTTTCATGATAGCAAGCATAAGCTTTGAAAACTTGTTCCAGATTTTTGCGACCAGCTCCCTTACGTTTGGTCAACGTCAGGATAAATTTATTGGGAAGCTGATAACGCGCTCTAACTTGCTGCAAAACCGCGCGGTCAGTAATCTTTTTGAAATACCTGGCCGGCGCAAAATAAATGGTCTGTATTTTGCTTGCTGGCAACTTTAGAATTCGATTGAAGTTATCAGTTGTCGCCTGTGAAACGGAGATCACGGCAGATGATTTTCTAAAATAGAGCGGCAGCATCATCTGCATGTATTTCACATCCCACCAAGGATAGAACTGCGCCTGTTCGGGAATCAGCCAATCTGCGCCGTGCACAGTCATCACAACGGGACAGGGAGCGAGCAGCGGCGCAGTAAATTTGGGATGGAACAACACCTCTATCTGATCTTCACGGCAGGCACGCGGGATCGCAATTTGATCCCAGTATGCCTTGTTCGAACCTTTTACCCAGCGTTCCTTCACATTTGAATGATGAGAGAAGAATCCAATATTGATTGGATTGGCGTAGAACAAAATGTATTCATTCTTTGAATCAAGCTGTAGAAGTTCCTTGACGATGTTGCGCGTGTAAACACCTACACCGCCTATCTCGTCGAAGGAACGAAGCATGATGCCGATACGCATAAAGATTTTAAACCACCAAGGTCACAAAGGAGCACAAAGGAAAATCAACGATCAGGATTTTCCGTGCTTCTTCAACTCCAGATTGGCGATCAGCCAGTTGCCAATGGCGAGATAATCCAATTTGCCTTGTTCAAAGGAACGCAGCGCATCGTCAGGTCTGCAGACAATCGGCTCACCGTGCATATTGAAGCTCGTGTTGATGAGCGACGGGATTCCGGTCAATTTGTGATAGGCGACCGCGATCTGATAAAAATCAAGAGCCGTCTCCGGGTCAAGGATTTGTGGACGGGCTGTCCCGTCGACGTGAACCACGCCTGGGGACTGGGCGCTCATCTTTTCTGTACAATTGAACGTGATCGTCA
>WNFZ01002916.1_pt1 | contig 20629 bp, 17 predicted proteins | sample 5400081 | NCBI WGS metagenome assembly WNFZ01 (sample SAMN13153365, study PRJNA577476) | soil metagenome | isolation source: 80 cm soil or saprolite under grassland replicate 1 | place: USA:California | collected 2016-06-15
TCGCACACGGCGACGATCTGCACCTCTGGCATCGCGAGCATGGGCAGCATCTCCCGGAGTCCCTGCGTGCCGCACCCGATGTACGCCAGGGTAATCTTCCCGCTGGGCGCAACAAATCCCGGTCCGCCCAGCACGTGCCGCGGCACAATGGTGAAGGCCGCGGCCGCCGCGCCGCCCGCAAGCAAAAACTTGCGCCGGGAAAGCCTTTTGTGACGGGGTTGTGTTTTGGTTGGGTTTGTTTTCATGGCTCGAGCCTTTCGAATAAATAGGTCTGTAAGTTGGGCCACACTTTGTTCCCCCGCACCCCGGCCCTCTCCCGGGGGAGAGGGAGAATTATTCTTCGGTTTTTGTGAAATCCGGGAGCGGCGTTGGCTGCACCTGCGTCGAACAAGACGAACCGCCGGAAGCTTTTCCCGCTCCCTGAGGGAGAGGGTAAGGGTGAGGGGAAAGCACTCGTCCGATTGCCACGTAACATAGCATATCCAATGCGCTGCCTGGTAAAATTGGGAGAGGTTGGATTTTTTTTCCGGAACTGCCCTCACTTTCCGAGGCGGTGCAGTTTTTCCAAGGCTTGGCGTGGCACCTCGAAGCCGTTTCCTTCCGGACCGCCCATTTCGACGATATACCATTGGGTGCCGGAACTCGTTTCGCAGAGGTGAAATACTTCCTTGTAAAAGTCGCTCTCGAAGGTTTTGTCCTGATGTTCCTTGATGTGAATCGTCCGGGTGCGTCCGGGGAATTTCTTGAGCATGGCGACAGGATCGCCGTTCCCACCCAGACAGTTGCCGACATCCATCTGCATATTCACTTCGGGTTCTGTGCGGCTGAAAAGAATTTCCCAGGCAAAACGGCCATCGATCTTTTCGAAATCAAACGGGTGCGCATGATAGCCGACGCTCATTTTGTGCGACCGGCATTCGACAGCCGTTCGATTGAGCAAAGCGGCCAGTTCGGCGATCCCTTTCTCGGAGCCCATTTTTTCCTTGGCCGCCGCCACATTGAGGTACTCACTGCCGAGCGCCTGATTATTTTCGATGGTTCGTTGGAGATTATCCAGCGCTTTCAAATCCAGGTGCATGCCACAGCATTTGAGGCCGCGGTCGTCGAGCAACTTCCGCAAATCGGAGCCGGAGTATCCTTGATAAACGTTCGGCGTGCCGCCATAACCCCAAAACTCGACTGCTTTGTATCCGATTTGGCTCAGCGTCTTGAGCGTTTCCGGCACAGTGCGGGCGAATTCGCCGCGGACGCTGTAAAGTTGAAATCCAATCGGAATCGTTTTGGCTTGGGCAGCGGCCATGGGCAGTGCGCGGCTGAGAGTCATACCGACAGCACCGCTGAAGCCCGTTTTGATAAACCGGCGACGTGTCGTTTGCATAAGGAATTAAGTTTCGAGGTTGTTACATGCATGATGACCTGGCAATCGAAAAATCCACCGGGTCACCCTGCGCTTCCAAACCGCCGTGAGGGCACGACCGGCACAGTATGAGCGCCGTCCGCAAAGTCAAAATCAATCCGTCCGCTTCGATGGAACGTTTTACCCGTCCGGTGATGTCCCACCGGATTCCAAGCGACATGGATTGGAGCGAATCCTGTGGACGATTTGAATCGTGTGGGGAGACCTCCGCGACCAGGATTTATGGCAAGAATTTCCCACGGGATTCAAAGCGACATGGATTGGAGCGAACCCTGTGGACGATTTGAATCGTGTGCGGAATTGCCTTACCGAAAGCGATTGGCGTTTTTAACAAATTGGCAGTCGAGTCCGATTTTGCCGAAATTGACATGCAATCCCCATGGGAGGTCCAGGTGCCGAAGGTAAGTTTGCAATACAGCACGGTCTGCTGCTTGATGGGTATCCCGCAGAGCTGTAATCAATAGGGCGCACTGGCCGGGCAGCACTAGGCAACCGAGTCTGGCTTCGCCTAGGTAACCGTCAGTACCCCGAACGGCCGTCACGGGATCGCGGACACATTCGATGCCGCGATATGTGAGCTCCGCGCAGAGGAGACCGCGATAAGTCGTGTCCCGGTACCCCAAGCCATGTTCAGCCAGTAGAACCCGAAAACTTTCCGTCAGAACTTTCATGACCGATACTGTCTCAGCCGGCAACTGCGCCATGCCCGGATAGGCCCAAGCGTCGCCCTGGAGTGTTCGGTCCACGAAAGGCACGCGCTTATGAACAAGGCTCTCTTTCCCGAAATCGAAGAGCAGCCCCGCGGAGAGGTGCCAGAATTTCAAATAGCAGATGACCTGCAGCAGATGTTCGGGGTCAAAATTGCCCCACAAGACCTTGAACTCGGCAATCAGCGCTTGCTCCACAATGAGATCGGCCTCGAATTCATCGGCCACTATTCCGCGGTGGATAAGTTGTCCCCGTCGTTTCATCTCATGAGCGATGCCACCCGTTGTGAGCTTGCGCGTCATCAACTCGTGGTAGAACGCCTCGTCCAATCCGGGTCCGAGCTCTCGATGAACTGCCATGGCCGCGCCGATCACCGAGTAACTCCGCTTGTCCTCAATTGGCATAACTCCGGATTCAAAGCGATTAGAGCCGAAAAAGAAATTCAAATCCGGTGGCCGTTTCGAATCATGTGGGAAGACCTCGGCGGCCCGGATTTATGGTGAAGATGTCCCAGCGGATTCAAAGCGACATGGATTGATTTCAGTTTTTTGTTGCGCGCATTGGTTACCACCGCGTGAGAGAAACGCAGTCGCCTCGAACGTCACGCCGCCTGAAGTTCCCGCCGGCCTGCCTTCCTCTCTCCTGGAGTTCCCCGATGTCGCCCTTCTTCTCCAGAAAAATCTGCTCAAACCGGATTTTGGATTGATAGGGTTGGCCTGACAGCGGACAGGAAGGGCAAGCTTGGACCTCACTGTTTCACGAGCGCGTTTGCGGCAGCCTGCTGGAAATTGCGGCGGACGTCGCTGGCGTCGCTGTTCGGGAAATTCGAGCGCTGCACCATCAGGACATAGGCGACGCCCTTCACCGGATCGATCCACGCCTGCGTGCCCCAGGCGCCCCCGTGGCCGTAGGAGCCGGGCGAGAGCATGGCGGCCACCCCTTCGTGCGGCGTGCGCACGATGCACGTGGCAATGCCCCAGCCGTAATTTGCGCCATGATTGCCGAAGGTGTTGTTCTGGAAAAATCCGGTCGGCAGGTCGCCAGTTTGCGGAGTCGTCAGGAATTTCATCGCCGCGGGGGACAAGTAGCGGTGGCCTTTGAACCGGCCGCCGTTGAGCAGCATCTGGCAAAAGCGCGCGTAATCGGGCGCCGTTGAATAGAGTCCCCCGTTGCCCTGCGGTGGACGGTCGCGCGGGCCGAACTCGGGGCGCGGTGGCACCGGTTCGAGCAAACCGGTGTCTTTGTTTTTTGCATAGGCGGTGACCAGTCGGGAACGCAGTTCGGGCGTGAGGTAAAAGGTCGTGTGCTTCATGCCCAGTGGATCGAAGAGCCGTTTCTGGAGAAACGCGTCAAAGCTCATGCCGCTCACGACCTCAACGATGCGCGCGGCGGCGTTGATGCCGCTTTGCGTGTATTTCCACTTTTCGCCGGGCTCGTATTGCATCGGAACCGCGAGCCAGAGCGGGACGAGATCGGCGAGCGTCTTTGCCTTTTGCGCTTCCGGACCGCTCGCTTCACCGAGCCCGGAAGTGTGGGTGAGGATTTGCGCGATCGTCAGATGGGCGCGCTTGCCGGAAGGGGTCTTCAGATTGGCAAATTCGGGCAGATATTTCGCAACGGGATCGGCGACGTTAAGCTTGCCCTCATCTTGCAACATGAGAATCGCCGTGCCGGTGATCGGCTTCGTCATCGAGGCGATCCAGAAAAGCGTATCGGGTGTCATCGGCCTTTTCGCGGCGACGTCGGCGAAGCCGGTGCTTTCAAGGTGGAGGACTTTGTCCTTCTTGACGACAACGGTGACGGCGCCGGCAATTTCGTTTTTTGCGATCATCTCCTGCATCGCATCGCCGATACCGGGAAGCTTCGGCCCGTCGGCGAACGCGGGCAGCGCGGCGCACAGAGCGGCGGAGAACGCAGGGTTGGCGAGGAGGCGGCAGCAGTGTTTCATAGGTGTGTTCATATTGGAATGGGATGAGTTAATGGGTCGATGAAAATCCCTTGTCGAAAACGCCCAGCACAGTTCCGCGGCAATTTTCGACTTGCTGCACGCACAGCAACCCTACACCGTCCCACGCATGCTGAGACCGGACAAGAAATACTCCGTTTACGACCTGCGACAACTCAAGGGAAAACGCTGCTTGACTCATGTTCATGTCAAATCCCCGGAAGAAGCGGCCGCAGCGGAAGCGGCCGGGATTGACTTGCTGAGTTGCAGTTTCGACTCAGCGGCGGCGCAGGCCCGATTGCCCCTTCTCGTGGCGGCGGCCCCAAAGAGTTTCATCTCGGGATCAACCCCGCACGGGATGGCGTCGCCGCAAGAGGCGATCCGCATCGGATTCCAGGCGCTGGAACTGGGCGCCAGCTCGGTCTATTGCTCCGCCAGCCCCTGGATGGTTGAGGCTATGGCGCGGGAGGGAATCCCGGTGGTCGGCCACCTGGGAATGGTTCCACGTCACGCGACCTGGACGAACCTTCGCCCGATCGGCAAAACCGCCGCCGAAGCCAAACCGCCGCCGAAGCCATTGGGCATTTCAATTGAGGTGCAGGGCGTTTCCTGCACTACTTGCACTAAAAACAATTGAATGAGTTATGGCCTGTCTTTACCGCAAGCACCGCTCGCCGTACTGGTAATTGCAGCATCGAGCGTCGTTGGTGGAAAACAGGGTAAAGTGGCGACTCACAAATTTGCGTCAAGTAATCGGCACCATTCGGGCCGGCGCGCTTCACACGTCGAAAAACTTTTTCCAGGCCAGCCAGGCATCCTCCCACGCTCCAATCTTCATGGCGAGTCTGGCCTGCAAGTAGAAAAAGTACTTCGGGCAATTGGGCGCCGCCGTCAGCTTCCGCACCGTGTCCAGCGCATCGTTTGTCTCGCTGGCCGCCACCTGGGCTCGATACAAGGCAAATCCGGTGACGAAGTCGTTCGTGGTTAACAACAGGCCGTGTCGCAGCTCGGCCATCGGCTTCTGCATGGCAAACGCCGGCAGCGTCGGCGCTTCCACGCAGCGAGCGATCAGCTCGCAGGCCTCTTGAAGGCTGCCTTGCCCTGCCAGTACAAATGCGTACGCCAGCCAGCCCGTCTCGACCCACGCCGGATTGGCTTTGAACGATTCCTGCAACAGCTCCTGGTTGCCGTGTTTGGCCCAGAGCAGGAAAAACATTTTCCGCTGTTCGGGCGAGAGCGTCTTGAGCGCCGGGTCCTCGGCGAGCACCCGGTCCACTTCCACCGCCGCCTCTTCCGGCGTCGCCTGCGCCAGGAACACCAGCAACAACTCCGGCTCATCCAGCGCCAGCGCGCGCAGATCGTCGCGAAATTCCGGAGTGCCGGCCGCATCTGCGAGCATTTGGCGGTAGATCCCCGCTTTGCCCGGCCCGGCCCGGCGCAGCGCCGCATTCCACGCGCCGAGCGCCAGGCGCGGTTCGCACGCCAACCACACCAGGCCTTCCTCGAACGGCACCGCCACCATGTTCGGCTCCAAAAATCGCGCGCGACGGAAATCCATCAGCATATCGTCCAGGCGCGGCGAGAGGCGTGCCTCCGCCAGCGCCCGATGAAAATAAAGTTCCCAGTTCAGAGGCGCGAAACGCAGGCCGTCGTTGGCCAACCGTATTACAGAATCGAAACTGCGCCAGTCTTGCGCGCGCACGAGGTCCCGGCGCACGCGCTCGAGGGACGTCGAGGTTGGGAAAGGCATTGCTCCGAGCGCCGAGAGCAGCCACGCGCCGGCGGCCACCGCCAACGGCGCCGCGGCCAGGCGATAGGCGCGCATCACTCCGCTGCGTTGCTCGGCGTCTTTTCTTGAATCCCGCAACAAGCTCCCCAGAAAAATCATCGGCCACAGCGTGCCGAGCCGATGCCCGGACACATCCACCAACCCGTGCGCGAGAAACAGGATGACGCCGAGGGCGATCGCCGAGAGGAGGTAAAAGCTCGGGCCGCTGCGCTCCGGCCAGTGCCGGACCAGCCAATAGATGGCCCCGGCCAGGACCAATACCGGCGTCACCCAGCCCAGTTCGATGGCCATCCAAAACCAATCGCTCTCAGGATGCACGAGCCGGTTGTTGCCCGCCGATTTCACGCGGTGGAGTGCGAACACCGGCTCGAAGTTCCCCAAACCCACACCATGCCAGGACACTTGCGGGAGCAACTTGAGCGCGTCAGCGTGAATCTTGAAGCGCAAGTCGGCGGTGAGGTTCACTGGCCGGTCCGGCCGGCCGGTGAACCGTTCCAGCGTGCGACCGCCGAAGAGCAGAAACGCGGTGAACAACAGGAGCACGGCCGAGAGCCCCATGCCCAGTTTGCGCTTCTCCGGGCTGCGCCCGCTGACCCACAACACCCACACCAGTGAGCCGAGAAAAAAGATTCCAACACCCGCCCGCGAGCGATTCACCACCACCGCGACCATGCTCACGGCATAGCCGGCGGCCCAGAAATAGCCTGCTTTATTCTTACGGCCGAACATCAGGAAGGCCAGGGCCAACATGCACAGCCCACCCAGCGCGATTAAATTGCTTGTCTGATTGCGATTTGGGAAAAAGCCGAACGTGGCGCCCACCGGTTGCCAAATGCCAATCCGAAACCCGGCGACCTCGGCCACCAGCGCCAGCCCGATCAGGCCGAGCAATCCCGCGCAATAAACCGCCAACAGAGTCCGCCGCCGGCTCTCCCATCGCCGCGTGCACAGGTAACCGCCCCACATCACCGTCGCAAAAAGGAGCAACAGATTTTCCAGCGTCAGCCAGGGCTGCGGCGACAACGTATTAGTCAGGGGAAGCTGATAATCGGTTTGCAACGTGTGGCGCCAGGGCGGTGTTGCAAACCACGTTGCCGGCAGGAAACCTGCGCAGGCCAACACGAGCAATCCGGCGAAAACCAGCCGGAGCGGCCACGGCAAACGCGCGCCCGGGGGCGCGACCAGCATGACCAGCGCGCACCCGAGCACCACCAGCGCCTGGGCCCACAGCTTTGTCGAGCCGCCCAACGCCGGCGCCAGCAAGGTCAGCCCCACAATTATCAAATCAATGTGCGCGGTCGTCGAGGGCTGCGGAAGGCGTCTGGCCTGCGTTGAGGGTTGCATCGAAGCGGGTATTTCACTGTGTCAGGCGCAGTTTTGGAAGGGGAAAGTGGAAGGTGGGGACCACGGGACAGCGGACCGTTCGCGATCCGAGGCGGGCCGGACCGCGGACGGTCCCCGTCCGCCGCGCGTGGGCAGACCGAGTTGGCTCTGGAAAAGCTCTACGTCTTCGGGCCAGCTAACCCGCCGCGAACCGGGACGGTTCGCGGTCCGACGCGGAGCGGACCGCGGACGGTTCCCGTCCGCAGCACGTGGGCAGCGCGAGGCGCTTGGAAGACCCCTGATGTCTTCAGGCCAGACAACCCGCTGCGAACCGGGACGGTTCGCGGTCCGCTGCGGCGCTGTGACCCTCCGCAGCGAATTCGGAGCTTTTCAAGGCCGCGAATTTCTGTTCCGATCCAAACCGTGCCCGAAGGTAAGAAGCCAACCCGACGAGGTCCGCCTCGGAATCCCGGGTTGCGCGAGCTTGTCTCCGCCAAGCGCAGGTGGTCATCGCCGCAGAAGCGCGCGGATGCGCTGTTGGGGTTTCGCGGCTGGCACGAGCGCGGTTATTTGCCCCACCGTGACGAACCCGGCCTGACGCAGTTTATCACGTTTCACGTTGTCGATGCGTTTCCCGCCAACCTGCGAGCAGAGTGGGCGGCGATGTTGGAAACTGAAGACCAACGAGAGCGCCGCAACCAGCTTGCGCAGTACCTCGACAAAGGTCGTGGCGCGTGCTGGCTGCGTCGTCCGCAGCTTGGCGGAATGGTCGATCAAGCCATCCGATTCTATCACCGCAAGCGATACGATCTTCTGGCTTGGGTGGTGATGCCGAACCACCTTCATGCGCTGTTCAAGGTCAATAGCATCCCGCTATCAATCATCGTCGCCGACCTAAAGGAGTACACAGCGCGCGAGGCGAACAAGACGCTGGGCCGCCGCGGCCAGTTTTGGGCGGACGATTACTGGGACACATTCATGCGCGACGCCGAACACGAACTGAAGACTCGGCGTTACATCGAGAACAATCCGACCAAGGCGAATTTGGTCCGAGACCCCAAGGACTGGCCGTGGAGCAGCTCTCGATTTCGCGATGACCACGGCGTCTTGCGCCTCTGACGGACCGCGGACGGTCCCCGTCCGCAGCGCGTGGGCGGGCCGAAGCGTTCTGGGAAAGCCCGGTGTCTTCGGGCCAGATAACCTGCTGTGAACCGGGACGGTTCGCGGTCCGACGCAGAGCGGACCGCGAACGGTCCCCGTCCGCAGCGCGCGGGCGGGCCGAAGCGTTCAGGAAAAGCCCGATGTCTTCGGGCCAGATAACCCGCTGCGAACCGGGACGGTTCGCGGTCCAATGCAACGCGACGTCCCTACCGGGCAGATACCGCATTGAAGCGAGCCGCGGTTCAAAGCAGGTGTGCGATGCGGTCCGTGTTGGCTGGCCAAGGCAACGCGGCAGGGGTGATTGAACAAGGAGCGCGGACAGCCTTGTCCGCGCGGTGATTTTGCGAAATTTTCAAAACTCGCGGATGAGGGCATCCGCGCTCCTCCCGAGAAATTCTTGAATCAGCCCTGGCAGCGCGGGAAGAGCCGGCGCAGGCGCTTGCGCTCGGTCCAGCCGAAGATGCCGATGAGAAAACAACCGGCGAAGACGGTCGTCGGTTCAGGAACAACGGTGAGCGGCGCGAGTTCGTTGCCGTTCACAAGATGAGCACCAGGACCGAACCCGGCGAATTGAACACTGGCGAGGAAGTCCGCAGTGACAGATCCCGGTGTCGTGAAGAGGATCCTGTCTTCAGTAGCATTCGCCCCGCCGTTGACGGTGCCTACCCAGTTGTTGATGGTGAGTTGTCCACCGGACCGCGAGGCGCTCGCAAAAGTAAGATCCTGGCGAACCGTGGCAGTGCCCAGTGTGATTGCGGAATTAGCGGTCAACGAAAGGCCGCCAATCACCTCAACCTTGTCGTTGGCACTCAGAGTGCCGCCAGCAAACGTCATCTGGCTACCATCTGGAATCGTGCCGCTGATCCCGCCCCCGAGTCTCAAAGTGCCGCCTGAGAGTGTCGTGCCACCGGCGTAGGTGTTGTTCGCTGTGAGTTCGAGGGTGCCCGTGCCATCCTTAACCAAGCCGCTGGATCCGGTGCCGCTCAACACGCCGGAAATCCGGGCAAAATCGTTAGGGGAATTGGCATTGTCGTTCACGGTAATAGTGCGCGGGGCACCGTTGAGATCAATGCCGTTTTGAAAATCAACCATGCTATTGGCGGTCTCGGAGCCGAAAACCAATGCACCGCCGGTCCGGACAAAGTTCGCACTGGTTCCTGCGCCGTTCCAAGTTAGAGTCGCAGTCCCACTATTGAGTTGCACGGTCAGAGTCCCTCCATTTGCAGCAAACCCGCCACTCCCGCTGTCGGTTGTGTCAGTCCAGTTGATGTTCTGCGCAGTACCCGTACCGATCGTGCGGCTGAAGGTCCCGGTCCCGCTGCCTTCGAACACGCCTCCGCGCAGGCGAAGGGTCGTGAAGGCGTTGGCCGTTGCGCCGATCCGCACGGCCCCAGCGTTAACCGTAATCGTATCCTCTTTGCCAGCAGTAAAAGCACTAGGGAAAATCACCGTTCCGGCACCAATCTTTACTAGCCTTTTGTCATTGGCGTTGAATGTTGTGGTGCCAGAGAAACTGAGAGTATTCCCGCTGGCCGTATTGAAAACCAAGTCTTCCTTGTTAAGGATGAATGTAGTTACACTGATGCTATTTTGCCCACTCCCGGAGCTCACGATCCCCTCGATGTTATTGACCTGGAACGTGCGAGCGCCGCTTTCGCTAATAGTCCAACCTGAGGTTAGAAAATCAATTTCACCGGCCGCTTTGTTCGCGAAGATAGTTGGTTGAAACGTAGTAGCAGCGTTGAAAACAGCTATATCACCACCAGCCGGCTGACCGCCTGTCCAATTGGCGTTATTCGCCCAGTCAGTAGATGTGTCGCCTTCCCAAGTTTTGGTGGCCGCTTGGCAAAGGGTCGCTAGACCGAGAATAGTTAACGCCACAAAACGCCAGCCACAAACGCGTGGAGTAAAAGCTGCCACTTGCACAACACAAATTCTTTGGGCTGCTTTTTTCATAACGTCTTTCAATTTCAAACGACAATCATGAACAACACCAAAACGACACGTGCGAACACTTGAACCAAAACAAAGGAAAACTTTCGCCAAGTGGCTGGCCTGCGCAAGGGCAATTTTCTGTTTTTTTTGCTGGTTCAACACGCTTGCCCGCAAACAGCTTGCAACAGCGACACACCGGACCACGGGACCCCAGGGGATTAAAGTGTAGAGAGTTTCAAGCCTGGCACACGGGCGAAGTGCGCCTGGTTGAAGAGGTAAGCAATTGGGCATCGTCCACCAGCGCCGTGGCCGCGATCTGGCAGTCTGAAAACCCGATCTGGGAAAGCTTCAACCCGGCGCTGAGTTGCGCGGCGCGGACGGCGTGAGAGCGCGTGAAAGGGACCACTGGCACCGTGCCGACGAGGAACAGATAGCGACTGCGCTTGGCCGCGCGCGCTGTCTCCCAACCGAAGACACCAAACGCCAACTGTTGCCACACCGTGGCTGGAAAGGCGATGGGCTCGTCCGGGTGTTGCTCGATCCAGGCCAGGAAATCAAACGTCCCTTTTTCCCACCGGACGAATGCGTCGGCATCAATGCAGGTGCTCATCGGCCATGAGCCGGCGCGCCTCTTCGATGCCCGCGGCGATCCGTTTGTGCTCCGCCGGTGTCAGGAGCTTGTTGGCCTGGCGCAAGGCGGCGGCCAACTCTTTGGCCGGTTTCGGCTTCTCGGCTGCAGCCTGTCGCTCCAGCCAGGTCAGCGCCTCCCCGTCAAGGCTCCGATGATTGGCCTTGGCGCTCTCCTTCAATGCCTGATGCAAGCGCGAGGAATACCGGCGAAGCGTTAAGGGCGTTTTCTTCATCGCGTCGAATATAGCCGAACGGAAGCAAAGTGAAAGCGCTTTTCGAGCAGCGAAGGAGCGAAGTCGATCAGAGGTCGAAGATTGAAGTGAGCAGATTGGAGTTGGGAGCCGGCTCTTCGAGCGGAGATAGAAGATAGGAGTTAGCAGATTGGAGCATTTCCCAATTCAGGCAAACAGATTGGAAACCTGGATTCGCACCGCTGGCACGCTCATACACTCGATCAGCTCGCCCGACGCCGCGATGCGTTTTTCTTGGCCTTGCTCAGGATGGCGGTACACCTCGACCGAGATGGGCGAGACGCGCCGGCGCACTTCCGGCAATTCCAGGATCGCTGAGATAACTGCACCACCTTAACCGGCGATGGCGGATTCGTCGAGACTCGTTTCACGTCCGCACGTGCGAATGGACGCCAATAAAGCCAGTGCGAGTGGCTTTCTGAGAATCCATTCTTTTTCCGCGTGTTTCGCGTGTTCCGCGGTTGCCATCGGTCTTTTCTCCAACCGCGCAATACGCCGAATACGCTGAAGCAGAAGGATTGCTGGGTTCACGGTTTCTTTGCGGAAGGTTCCTTCGGTGCCTGGGGCGGCGCGTTGCTGCGAATCTGGAAGTCGGCGACGATCTTCGCTGCTTCGGCGCTTTTGTCCGCAGCCAGGGCCAGCAGTTCGTGGCCCACCCGCTCGGCCGTCAGATTGATGGTTTGCGCCTGAGCGACGGTCCTGGCCAGTTCGGTCTTGCCGGCCTGCAATTGCGAGCGTTGCTTGAAATCATCGATCAGATAGGCGCCTTGAAGGAAGATCAGGACAACGAAGACGCTGAAGACGGGCCAGAACGGCGAGTAGCGCTCGTTCGCTTGCTCCGCGCCGGTTGGGTTTTTCAGGCTCACGGGTAGGTCTTCTTTTTGCCCTGGACATCCAAGGTCACGGTCAGGCCGTATTTGATGAGTACGTCGCGCAGGCGCGGATCGGTTTCCGAACCGAGCGCGATGCGTTGAGCCATCCGATCCAGGACGGCACTGACCTGGTTGGCGTTGTTGATGTAGGCGCGCTGAAGGTTGAGTTCGTCGCTCCGCCTGCCGTTCAGTCGTGCCATGACAAAGTGGGCCACGAGCAGGAGGACGAGGATCGCGCTGGCGACGTTGAGCATCCAGAATTGGAGGCGGCTCATAAGCTGGCCGCGAGCATACGAGCGCGCGGGGCGAAGTCAATTTTTCACCACGAATGAACACGAATAAACACGAATTGAACCGGTCCGGTTGTCCTGGGGTCCTGTGGTGCCGTTTTCCGCGGTCCCAATTGATCACTGGGTTATCAGGGCCAGTTCTTCTTTGCGCAACCGGTCGGGTGGCAGCGACTGCGCCAGTTGGCGCGCCTCGGGTCCTTTGCCGTTGGCCGCCAACACGGCTGCATAAACGGCGCGGTTGCCTGGCAGCGCCAGGCTCCAGTCGTAATCCCGGCCTTGATACACCTGCAGGGCGCGGGCCGGATCTTTGAGACGATACCAGGCCAGCGCCAGCGTGGTCCGATGCGGCAGGCTGCCCGGAGTTTGAGCGACCAATTCTTCTGCCGTGCGCCGGGCCTCTTCCAGTTCGTCGCCCAAGAGCAGGTTCAGGTAAGCACAGTCGTTGCGCAGAGCCGCGTCTGTGGGCCAGCGCTTGAGCATCTCACGCAGCAGCCCGCGCAGCTCGGCGGTCGAGCCGGTCCGCTCAACCAGGTCAGCCAGTGCTTTGTAACCGGGCCGGGGATCGCGCACGCGCCCGATCCAGGCGCGATAAGCGCGGCGAGCCTGCTCGAGTTCACCATTTTTCGCGGCGTAGTCAGCGAGCCACCAGAGTTCTTCCGGACTGCTTTCTGCGGCGCTCAGGGCGTGTCGCCAGGCCGCAGCCGCAGCGGCCGGGTTGTTGAGCTTGAGGGCACAGCGCGCCTTGAAGGCTTCCAGGTGGACCGGAGGCAAGGGTACGGCTTTGCCGCTGAGGATGTCTTCGATGTCTTTCCAGCGGTCCAGGGCGGCGAGCGCATCGAGGTGCACGACTAAAAGATCCACGCGTTTGCGGGCTTCCTCGAGCGGCACGAGCGACAGTGTGCGATTGAATTCGCGCTGCTGGTTGAGCCAGACGGCGACCTGATGCAGATCTTCGGCGGGTTGCTTCTTGAAATCCGCGGCGACGCCGTCGAGCAATTGGGCGCGCTGCGCCGGCTGGAGCTGGATTTGAAGCGCCAGAGCGAGGAGCCGATCGAGGGTGGTTCGCAGCGGATGTTTTTCCAGCAGGCCGATGATCTCGCGCGCTTCTTCGGGTGTGAGGTCGCGGCGGCGACCGAGCAATTCGATCGCTTGCAGGCCGAAAGTGTTTGTCTCGCGAGCGAGATTCCAAACGGTTTGCCGCGCGCGCGACTGAAGCTCGCGGTCCGACGAATCGAAGGACAAGGTCGCGGCCAAGAGCTGGTATTGCTGGTTGGTCGGCGCGCGGTCGCGCGCGGCCGAGGCAAAGCGGGCTGCGGCGGGCAGGTCTCCCTGTGCGAGGCAGAGATGTGAGAGCAGCCAGAGATTAGCCGGTTGGTCCGGATCTTGAGTGAGGAGACCGAGCAATTCCTGGTGGGCTTGATTGAGCGACCCCATCCGAATGGCCAGCTCGACGTAGTCCCGCCGATCCGCGGTGGTAGCGTGACCACCGGCGAGCAGCAGTTGCCAAAATTGCATCGCGTCGGCCTGGCCCGCGAGGGTTTGGAGCTTCGCCATGACGCGAATGGCGTTCGGTTCGCGCGGCCAGATGAGGTAAGCGGCCTTGGCCTTTTGAGCCGCGGGATCCCATTTCTTTTCGGCCAGCAGACCCTGGGCTTCCGCCGCCAGGTGACGCGCACGCCAGGCCTTGAGTTGGTGGTAAACAGGACCGGCAGCGACAGCGGCTGCGAGAGCCGTGACGACCAGCGCCGAAACAATGACGAGCCTGCGTTTGCGCCTTGCTTTGTCCAGTTCAACTGTTGGTTCAAGGACTTGCTTCATCGCAGTTCGCGGGGGCAAGGGATCGCCTCAGCGCGGCCGAGCCGCAATCAAATCAACATGCCGGCGGCACGCCGGGTCGGAGACCGGCGTTCGTATTACCCGGACGAGGAACCGTCCTGTTCCCGGAGAACGGGATTGGTTTGAACAGGGGCGGCTTACGGACTGACGACTATTGAGGCGGGCGGTTTCTTGATTTTGATTGTACCCGTTCGATTGGTCATGCCCGTGAACGTTTCGGCGACCTTCCCTGTCCCCACTCTGTCGTACCTGGTGAGTTTGTTGAATTTTACGCCCGGAGGTGTGCTGACGGCCACCAAGTGATTCTCAAAATCCTGTCCGCTCGTAGCCGTCTTCGGGATGAAGAGCGACTCTCCTGCGTGGACCTGTACCGTTTTGGTGAAGGTCTCGGCGCCAACAGTCAGTGACACGGTCACCGTTACGTTTCCCGAAGTGACATGGACTGTTCCTTGCTGCGCATCGATGAAGAAGGTGGTTCCGCGCACAGTCGCGACGCCATGGGGCATTTTGACTTCGTAGCGGGACCCGGCGATCAGTTTGTTCACGTGGCCACTGAGCTGGCCGGCTTTCAGGTCCAGCCGGGTGTCGATTTTCGTGCCGAGGGCTGTCTTTTCGTATGCCAGTTTTTCAAAACGCAGGATGCTGCCGGCGTCAAGGCCGACGTCGGATCCGTTTTGATCCAGGAAAAGGTCCACCGACGAGTCCACACCGGTCTTGATCGTGTGGCCCTCTTTCAGCACCGTGCCAACGGTCAGAGGATGACTGAAACCCAGCTCGTCGAGGTAGGACGCCGAACCGGTAACCGTTCTGACAACCGCGCTACCCGGGTTCATCTCGGCATGCGCGGCGACGGCCGTTGAAATCAAAGCGGCGAACAAACAACGCAACATTCGCAGTGAATTCATTTTCATACGCATAGTCTGCCTTTCGTTAGTAGTTTGCGACGCAGTCAAACCTAGCACAGGACAACCGTTCCGTAAAAGTGTCAAGGGTGAATTCGTCAGTTTTCACTCGTCACGGATTCAGGTGGCGGCAACACTTTTTGCCGGCGTACGTATCTGTACAGTGTGGCGGCAGGCGTCCGAATGTGAGCTAAGGTGACCGCCGCCACAGTGTTTAGTGGACGGTAAACACGTCCCCTCGCCCGCGAGGGGAGAGAGTTTCTTTGCGGCCGATGAATAATTTTGGAACACCGATGAAGTGGAGTGTTGTTGCGCTGGGATGCAGCTTTGCTCTCAGCTCGCACGCTCAGGAGGCACTGCGCGAGTCCCTCGCGGGGGAAAAGGCGGCGGCCGCGCGCCGAAAGGCCATCCAGAGCCAGGCCTATAACCTCAAACTGGGCCCGGTCAGTTTTGCGGTGGAGAGCTCGCTCGGCGTTGAGCTCAACGACAACGTCAACCTCTCCGAAGCCGGCCATCAGGAGGACCTGATCGTGCGGTCACTCCTCAGCACCCGGGCCTTCTGGCCTGTCTCCGAGGAGAACGCCTTGAACTTCTCGGCTGGCATCGGCTACGCAAAGTATCTCGAGAACCCGGCCTACGATCGGTTCGTGGTCGCACCCGGGTCAGAACTCTCATTCGACCTGTTCGTCAAAGATTTTCGTTTCACTGTCTTCGACCGGTTCTCTTACACGCAAAACCCGCTCGATGTGGGTTCCCTCAGCGGTGTGGCAGACTACGGTGCCCTGGAGAACACGGCCGGCGTCAACGCGGCGTGGGACCTCTACAAGGTGATACTTTCCGCCGGCTACGGTCACCTCACCTGGATGTCTTCGACTCCGCAATTCGATTATCTCGATCGGGCATCGGAGTTGTTTAACAGTCGCGCGGCGTTTTCGCTGAACCCCGCCCTCGTGGCGGGCCTGGAGGGCACCGGGAGTCTGACGGCGTACGACAAAAGATTTCTCCACGACAGCCTGGGCTACAGTGCCGGGGTGTTTGCGGAGTGGAAATTGACGGGCAAGCTCCAGGTTCGGTCCCACGTCGGCTATGCCAGTTACAACTTCGATACCGGCGGTCCGGTCAGTTTGGCCGGCAATCCGAGCACGTATTATTTTGCGGTGAAGCTTGACCACATCCTCAACGAGTACATCACTCATTCGATTGAAGGCAGCCGCGAGGTTCGCCTGGGAATTTATTCGGACTTCGAGGAGACCTACACGCTGCGCCACAGCACGGCGTGGAAAATTATCAGAGGAGTGGATTTGGGCACGCAGCTTTTCTACGAACATGGCACCTACCCGCCTTCCGTATTCAGTCCCCCGGGGTCGCCCACGGTCGTTCTGCCCGGCGAAACGTTCGATCGGGTCGGCGCTGCGATCAGTCTATCGCATCAATTGATGAAGAAACTCAGCGCCCGTGTGGCGTACCGGTTCACGATGAAGAATTCCGATTCAAACTCGCGCGACTATGCGCAAAACTCCTTGACGATAAGCTTGACATATCGGTTTTGAAAGCTAGCTTCCGAAGTTCGCTTTTGAAAACTGGAGCGCGGTAAGTTCGACGGAACGCCGGAGAAGTGTCCTTTTGGGTGGTCACCGCCGTTATGAAAAAAGTTGTAAAAAGCGCATCGCACACCTGTCGCAAAAAGTGGTTGGTGAAAGCCACGGTGGTCACCGTGAAGTTCCATCGCCGCCTGCTCAAGCTGGCTGTCGCAATATTGTTATGCAGCGCCGGCAGGCAAGTGGTCGTGGGTCAGAACGCCGTGGGCCAGAGCGAGCCGGCCCCGGGGCCGCTGACCACCAACGCCAACCTTTACGTCTCGATGGACGCGCTGGACGACACCCAACGGATCGGTGTGGGTGATCGGCTCAGCTTCCGTGTCATCGAGGACAAGGAGGATTCCAAGCCGCTCGCTGTGGCGGACTCTGGTGAGCTGGAAATCCCTTACCTTGGCCGGGTGAAAGCGGCCGACAAAACCTGCAAGCAGCTCGCCCGCGAGATCAAAGCCGCCCTGGAAGAGGACCTTTACTACCAGGCCACCGTCATTGTCGCCGTCGATCAACTTAATAAAAAGCGCGGTAATGTTTATCTGGTGGGCCAAGTCCGCGCCCCCGGCCCGCAAGATATTCCCAGCGACGAAGTGTTCACCTTGAGCAAGGCCGTGCTGCGCGCGGGCGGTTTCGGCGATTTCGCCGACAAGAAGCGTGTCAAACTCACCCGCAAGGCGGGTCCGGGCGAGACCGACAGCAAGATATTTGTCGTGAACGTGGCCGAGATTCTGGAGCGGGGCAAGACTGAAAAGGATATCAAACTGGAACCGGGCGATCTGATTTTCGTGCCCAGCCGGCTGATCAACTTCTGATCGAATGAACCGAATCCTTGCATGAATCAGAACCCGGAAGCCGGCTACCCTGGGAGTGGCTCGGATTACCCGGCTCACGCGCCCGGTGCGCGTCTGCCGCGCTTGCTGGGTTTCCTTCGGCGCATGTGGTGGGTGCCGGTCCTCACTCTGGCCATCACTGTCGGTGGCACGGCGTTTTACCTGACATTCCAACCGGTAATCTACGCGTCCTCGGCGCGCCTTTGGGTGAGCGGCAAACTGCACATCCCCGAAGGCAGCCTCTATAGCGAGGAACTCCAGTTCTTCTTTGGCACGCAAGTCGAGCTGATGCAGAGCGAGAAAATCCAGCAGCGCGCTCTGGCCCGTGTCCAGGCATTGAATCCGGACCTCAAGCCCAGCCCGGTCCGCGTCAGGGTCGCCCAAGCCCCCAAGAGCGCCGTGTTCCAGCTCTCCGCCGTCGGGACGGATCCCGCCTACACCGAGGCCCATTTGAATGCGCTCATCGACGAGTACCTGAGCTATAAGAAAGAAATCCGCGCCGCCTCTTCCGATGACACGTTGGCCTCGATCTCCGAACAGGTTTACCAGCAGGAAAAAGAACTCAAGGCCGAGCAGGAGAAGTTGAGCAATTTCCAGCGTGACAACAGCCTCGCGGTGCTCCAGGAGCAATCGACCGCCGCGGTCTCGTACTTGTCCAAGTTGAACGCCCAACTGTCCGACCTGAAGCTCGAATACCAACTGCTCGAATCGGTTTTGGCTGATCCGACCGCGACCCGCGCTGACCAGACCCGCGCCTCCGAGGCCCCGCCTGATGCGCAGCGCCCGGCCGACGCCATCCTGCCCTCGGCCAGTCCGTCTCCAGAATTTCTGTCCGCTCGGCAACAAGTGGAGCTGCTCAAAATCCAGCGCGAAGAACTCGCTCGCTACCTGCGCCCCCGGCACCCGAAGATCCAGAAGCTCGAGGAAGAGATCGCGCGCGGCGAGAAGGTGCTCGGGTTCTTTCGCCAGCAAACCCGCAATCAAACGGAGGTGGCCAAGCAGGCGGTCAAACTGAAGATCGACAGCGTCGTGGAATCGACCCAGGAGTGGGAGGGCAAACTCCTGGCGGCCAACACGCGTCTGGCGGAGTTCGATCAGCTCAAAGCCAACGTGCAGCGCGTCCAAAGCCTCTATGACCGGCTGCTGAACCTCCTCCAGACGGTCGATGTGAACAAAAACCTCGACCAGGAAATCGTATCGGTGATGGAACGCCCCAGCCCCGCCGAGGCCACGAAAGAACAAATGCCCAAGAGTTTGGTGCTGGCGGCGCTCGTTGGGCTGGTCGCGGGCCTGGGCATTGTCTTTCTGATCGCGCGCTTTGACGACCGGTTAACCTCCATGACCGAAGTGTTGGAGCAATTCGAAGAAGAAATCGTCGGCCAGGTCCCCGACGTGTCAAAAACAAAGAACAACGGGAAACTCGAATTGGTCCAGCACGTCGATACCCGGCACATGTTTGCCGAATCCTACCGCAGCATCCGTTCGTCGCTCCTGTTCATGCCCAGCGAAGCCGAACGACCGAAGGTCCTGCTCGTCGCCAGCGCCGTTCCGAGCGAAGGCAAGTCCACCATTGCCGCCAACCTGGCGCGAACGATGGCGTTTGCAGACTCCCGTGTGCTGCTCATTGACGCGGACCTGAGGCGCGGCCAGTTGCATGAATTGTTCGACACCAACCGGGAGCCGGGTCTGGCCAAACTGCTTCGCCAGCAAAGCCCCGTCGCCGAGTGCATCGCGCCGACTGCGCTGCCGAACCTGTCCATCATTCCCAGCGGCGAGCCGAGCACCGACTCAAGCGAATTGTTCCTCAGCGGCGATTTCGACCAACTCTTGCAGGAAGCCCAGAAGCAATTCGACTATATCATCATCGATAGCGCCCCGGTCTTCGCTGCCGACGATGCGACGACTCTCGCTCCGAAAATGGATGGGGTGCTCTTCGTGGTTCGGGGCTCGTTCACGAGGGCCTCGCTGGCCAGGCAAGCGCTCGAATTGCTCTACCAGCGGCAGGCCAAAGTGCTGGGTCTGATTTTCAACAGGGCCAATTCGCACAACGGCTCGTACGGCTACTACAAGTATGCCGACTATTGCCAATCCGCCAAACGCGGGTAGCGCTTCCCCGGATGGCTGCCGGGGCGGTGATCAGGATTCTGCCAAAGCCACCGAATTAGTTCGAAAAACGCCGCAGAATGGGCCGGGCAAACGCTAATCGTGTAGGTTCGCAACGCTCGTTGCGAACTGACGCGAACGAAGTGTCGGCGGGGGAGGGACTACAGGACCACGGGGATGTTCGATGACGATCGAAGATAGCGGATCAAAGATTGAACCTGGAAGATACCAGATAGGACGTTTCTCCCCGATGCGATCTCCGAACTGCCGTCTCCTAACTTCGATCTCCCATTTCCGATGAGCGATAGCGGAATCACCGTCGAAACCTGGGCAAGAAATATCGGACCAAACACCAAGCCGGGCGGCAGCGCTACGCTGCCCTCCGCGACGTCCTCACAGACAAAACGGAGGGTTTGGCAAACCGAATCTGGTCGGCGATGCGCACTTTCCCTCTCCGCCTCGATCGGGGAAAGGGCCATGGTGAGGTGTCGAAATCTGAAGTCCGACCTCCGACCTCCGACCTCTGACCTATGCCTTCAACTCCTAACCTCCGCACTGTAGCCCATTGAGCGTCACTAAACGCATAGCCTTTGGGGCAGCCGCGAGCTGGTTCAGCCGCGGAGTAACGATACTCCTCGGCCTCGTGCTCATGCCCGTCCTCTTTCGGCATCTTCCGAAGGAAGAACTCGGCGTGTGGCTGTTGCTCGGCCAGACCTGGGCCGCCATGGGCATTCTCGACCTCGGCTTCGGCGTCACGCTCACTCGCCGCATCGCGCTCGCCAAAGGCAAGAGCGGCGGCGACCCCAACGCCGCGCTCACCGACGAAACCCGGCGCGAGATCGCCGACCTCGTCGAGTGCGGGCGGCGCATCTACCGCCTCATGGCGGCGGGCGTGTTCGTGGTCTCGTGGGCGCTGGGATTCTTTTATCTGCGCGGACTGGAACTGCACGGCCTGAGCCACACCACCGTCTGGACTGCCTGGACGATTCTATGTGCCTGCCAGGCCCTCAACGTCTGGGCCACGGTCTGGACCTGCCTGCTGCAAGGC
>WNFZ01001778.1_pt1 | contig 20611 bp, 22 predicted proteins | sample 5400081 | NCBI WGS metagenome assembly WNFZ01 (sample SAMN13153365, study PRJNA577476) | soil metagenome | isolation source: 80 cm soil or saprolite under grassland replicate 1 | place: USA:California | collected 2016-06-15
TTCGTGATCCCGTGGAGACCGTCCTCGTAGAGGGCCTCGAACGGGAGGATCCACGCCGCCACCTTCGACGCGTGGATGAGCGTGTGCGAGGGCAGCGCGTGGCCGATCGACCCGAGCAGCCCGGCGACGAGGCCGCAGCCGAAGACCATGAAGACGGCGATCCCGTTCGCGATCCCGCTGAGGAAGACCGAACCGAGCAGCGAGAGCGCGGCGATCAAAACAACGCCGGCCGCGAGCTCCAGCCCGGGCAGGACGATGCTGTCCGGCCACCAATGCCCTGTGCCGCGCGTGATCAGCATGGCGATGAAGTAGACGGCGAGGACGTAGGGGATGCAGACGAGCGCGCAGCCGAGCCAGCGCGCGGCGAGGAAGACAGGCCGCCCGAGCGGACGGACGACGAGCGGCTGCAGCAACCCGCGTTCTGCGTCCCCCCGCACGGCGCCGAGCGTCAGGAAGACGGCGAGCACGACGCCGAGGAAGAGCGTCCCGAACATCGCGAGCCCGAACAGGAACGAGGCCGCGAACGTCCGAGTGTCCACACCCGCCGGCGGCAGGATCTGCGCCAGCTCGCCGAAGACGTAGTGGTTCCCGAGCCAGTAGAGGAAGAGGAACAGCGCGGTCAGCGCGAGCACGACGGCGAAGACCTTCCGGCGGACGGCTTCCTGCAGGCCGTAGCCGACGATCGCCGCGATGCTGGTCATGACGTCTCGCCTCCGACCGCCTCGAGGTAGACCTCCTCGAGCGTCGAGGTCAGCACACGCGCCTCGTAGACACGCTCGCCCGCGCGGACGAGCTCCTCGACAATCCGAGGCACGTCCTCGCGCGCGCCGCCAACCACGCGGCGGCCGCGGTCGGTCTCGAGCTCGATCCCCCGCGGCTGCGCAAGCTCGCCCGGCGTGCCGGCGGCGACGACCTTGCCGGCGAGGAGGATGACGACGCGGTCGCAGACCAGCTCGACCTCGCTGAGCAGGTGCGAGTTGAGGAGGACGGAGACGCCACGGCGGCGGAGCTCCTCGAGCAGCGTGCGAACGACGCGCCGCCCGACCGGATCCAGCGCGCTGGTCGGCTCGTCGAGGAGCAGCACCTGCGGCGAGCCCACGAGCGCCTGCGCGATCCCGAGCCGCTGCTGCATCCCCTTCGACATCGCCTCGACGCGGCGCGTACGGGCCTCGCGGAGACCGACGAGCTCGAGCAGCTCGGTGCGCTCGGCCGGGCCGCCCTCCGAGCCGGAGAGCCGCTGGTGGAGGAGGAGCAGCTCGTCGGCGCTCGTCCAGCCGGGGAAGCGGAACAGCTCCGCCAGGTAGCCCAGCCGGCGCCGCGCCTCGAGCGATCCCGCCGACGCGCCGCCGACCTCGACGCGGCCGGTCGACGGCCGCACGAGTCCGCAGGCGATCTTCGTCAGCGTCGATTTGCCGGCGCCGTTCGGCCCGAGCAGCCCGACGAGCTCCCCGTCTTCGACCTCGAGATCGACGCCGCCGAGCGCCTCGATCGGCCCGTAACGCTTGGCGAGACCCCGTACAGCGAGCGCGGCGGGCACGTTTCGAGCGTACACTCGACCTTATGCCGCGCGGATACGAAGAAGGGCCGGTGGCCGAGGAGGCGCAGGCGCGCATCGACGCAATCCAGCGGGGCGAGTCCCTCGATCCCCGACGGCAGCCGGAAGTGCGGCGCGCCGTCTGGGGCGCGACCGAAGCGAACCCCGCCAAGCACTTCATCGGCTGGGCCGACGAGGTCGATGCGGATCAGCTGTTCGAGTCGGGCGACGCCTGGGGACTCTCCATTCGCGTCTCGTAGTTGGACTGCTAGCGCGAGTTGACGCGGACGAAGTCCCAGACGCCGCGACCGTGCGCTCCAACCAGCACCATTGTCCGGAAATCCTTTGCGGCGGCGACACCCGGACACACGAGCGTTCGGCCGGACTTATGCGGGCGGGGACGCGAAGCGCCACCGCCCGCACGACGCAGACAGACGCCGACCAGGGTTGATGAGAGCGCGGGGCTTTGCCCCGCGCGTTTCCCGCGACGAGCGGCGTACCTGAATCCGAACGGAAGCGCAGCTTCCGTTCGGCTAACTGACGGCTCCCAGGAACTCGTCGATCGTCAGCGCGGTGAGCGTGCGGATCTTCGTGCTTCCGCGCGCGCCGAGGGAAACGGACACGCGCGCGATCGTGGCGGCGTCGGGCGCCTCGACGATGTTGACGAAGTCGTACTCGCCGAGCGTGGCCCACTGGCCGACGACCTTCGCGCCGAGCTCCTCGACATCGTTGTTGACCTCTCGCAGCCGGTCAGGGTTCGACTTCAGCGTCTGAACGCCCTGCGCCGTCAGGCTCGAGAGCAGGATGTACGTCGGCATCGCGGTTCCTCCTCGTTTGGGGGCCTGAGTCTACGACGACCCTTGCGGCCTGGTCGACATACAGGAGCGCGGCGCCGAGGAGGAAGAGCGGCGCGAGCACGAGCAGCGCGAGGAACGCGGCGACGCGGACGGCCTGGTCGCCGACGCCTTGCAACAGGACGAAGAGCACGAGACCGGTGAGGAAGGTCGTGATCACGAGCGTCGCGAGCGAGCCGAGCGCGTGGACGTAATCCGCGCGGGCCAGCTCCGTCCCGCGACGGAGCGCGTCCCGAAACCCCAGGCCCTCGACGAGCGCCGCCGGGACCCCGAGGCCGACGAAGGCGAAGAAGGCGAGCGTGACGAGGTCGAATCCAGGGACGACGACGATCCGCTGGAGGAGCAGCGGCAGGAAGGCGACGAAGCCGACGGCGAGCGCAACCGCGAAGTTGTCCCGCTCCGACGCGAGGCCGACGCGGCAGGCACCGATGTAGGCGAGCGTCCAGATCGCCGTTCCCACGGTCGGGATCAGCGTCCAGACGAGGACGTCTGGAAGCTCGACGAGCATCAGCGCAACAGCCGCCGGGCCGAAGCCGAGCGCGACCGACGCCCAGAAGCGCGCGCCGTAGAGGCGCAGCGACTCGGCGACGAGCTGTCCGATGGTGCGCGTCTCGGGCGGAAGCGGAGGCGGCGGCTCCGTCCTGGGCACAGTGTGGAGGCTAGCGCGGGAAGACCGGCTTGCCCGCGACCCAATCCACCTCGAGCATCAGCCGGGACTCGTGCAGCGCCTCCAGGTTGACGAGCTGCTCTCGCTTCGCCGCGTCGATCACGTCGCCCGAGTCGCCGACGTAGACGTAGCGGCCGTCGGAGCTGTGCAGGAGGGAGCCGAGCCGGCCGCAGTGCGGGTGCGCGCACGGGTTCTCGTCGCCGGAGATCGGCTTCGAGAACCGCACGTCGTCAAGGTGGCGCGGCCGCTGCCGCGGAACCCCACTGACGTCGTAGACGTGGGCGACGCTGTTCGGCGCGTCGAGCACCCAGAGCTCGGGGCGGTCCGGCGCGAGCGAGAGGCCGTGATCTGGCGGGTCCGGCCCGAATTTCGGATTCCAGGCGAAGCCCTCGAACCGCACGAACGCGAGCAGCCGCCGGTCGCGGCGCGCGAACACGCGGAAGCCGAATTCGCCCCGGCGGGTGGTGTACTCCACGTTCTCGAACGGGTCCGCGACCGTTACCTCCTCTGCAGGTAGTGGGGGCGGCGGCGCCGGCGTCGTCCGGCCGGTGGAGAGATCGACGAGAGCGCCCCTGCCCTCCCCGTAACGGACTGCGACGCCGTAGGCACGTGGCTCGACGGCACTAATGCCTCGGATCCCGCGGAGCTTCACCGCGCCCACGAGCTTGTGGCCGTCGTCGATCGCGTAGAAGCAGAGCGCCCGGTCAGGGACGACGAGCAGGAAGCGATGGCGGTCGCGATCGGTCGGCGGCCGCCACTTCGGCGCGCCGGCCACGAGGCAGGGAGGGATCTTCTCGCTGCTGAAGTAGGCGGTCAGGCCGACGAGGAGACCGGCCGCCGCGACGACGAGGAGCGCGACGCGAAGCGCGACCCGCCGCGTCATTCGAGCTCGGCGAGGAGCAACGGAATGGCTGCGGCCAGCGCGGCGAGCGCGTCGTCGAATCGCCACCGGCCGCGGTCGGGCTCGTCGACGGCGTTCGAGATCGCCCGCACCTCGACGGCCGGAACGCCGGCGAGCGCCGAGGCTCGCAGCACGCCGAACCCCTCCATCGCCTCGACGTCGCAATCGACGCCGCGCCCCACGTAGGCGGTCGTGCCGATCGGCCGGACGAGCGCCTCCGGCAGCGCGGCCCGGGCTGCCTCCAGCAGGTGCGCGGCCGGCTCGACGCGCTCGATCCGGGGAATCCGTGCCGCAAGGTCGCCGGAGATGTCGCAGTACCTCGCCTCGGAGCCGATCACGAGTGTCGGCGGGTCGATTCCGGTCGCGCCGGCCAGCCCGACGTTGAGCACAGCTTCGGGACGGCGCTCGGCCAGCGCCCGTGCGGTCGCGGCGGCGGCCTCGACCGGGCCGATCCCGCAGACCACCGTCTCGGCCCCGGCCGCGCCGGCGAGCTCGGCCTCCGTGGCCGCGACGACGAGGATCACGCAGCGAACCGTACCGCTGGGCCCGTGTCACCCAAACGGGGTAATTTCGCCGTCCGCCCTGCAAGGTTGCACGGCCCGCGGCATCTCAGGTGTACCGCAGAAGCACCCGCCGCAGCCAGCCGCAGGCTCGCGGCGCAGTCCAAAGAAGGGCCGCCCGGCCGCAGGGCGGCCCTTCGCCTTTCCTTTCTCGTTTTCAACCCGTATCCAGGACGCCGCCTGGCGCGTTGGCACCTCGAGGGCGCGTTTCAGACGCCGGCGCCGAGCCGGTCCTAGCCGTCATGAGCGCAACTGAGCTGAACATCCGAAGAAAGCGCGGCGACCGGGTCGTCGTGGAGTTGAAGGGCGAGCACGAGGCCTATACGGCGGCGAAGCTCGAACGGGAGCTCGACAACCTCGTCGACGAGGGCTACGGGATCGTCGTCGACCTGCGGCAGGCATCATTCATCGACTCGAAGACTGCCGGACTCCTACTCGCGGCTCATCGGCGGGCAGAGGAGAAGGGAACCGAGTTCCGCGTCGTCCTCGGCGAGGACACTGGCTGGGCGGTCCGCAAGCTCCTCGACGTAACCGGGCTCAGTTCGGTGCTCGAGGTGGCCGAGAGCTAGCCGCGCGGAATCACTTCGCGTCCCGGGTCGTTCGCGGGATCGCCTTCGGGCAGGACGTCGTGCGCCCACTCGCTCGTCTTCCACTTCGGAACCGGGGTCTCGCACTCGGCCTTCGGGACGAAGCGGGAACGCTGGACGAGGCGGTACTCGTGGATGTACCGCGGGCAGTTCGGGAAGACCTCCGTCGCTCGCACGCGAACGACGAGCTGCGCCTCCGGATACTCGGCCAGCAGCGGATCGCGCTCGTCCACTGACGCGGTGCCGTTCAGCCGCAGGCGCTTCCGCTCCTCGAAGTCGATGAACAGGAGACCGACGTTCGGATTGACGAGGAGGTTGCCGGCGGTCAGGTACATGCCGTTGCCGTCGTAGACCGGGAAGGCGATCGTCCGCTCGTCGAGCACACGGACGAAGCCCGGGTCGCCGCCCTTGTACGAGGACTGCGGGCGCCCCTCCTCGTCGGTGGTGGCAATGAAGAACATGTCGCGTGCCTCGATAAAGGCACGGTCGTCGTCGTCGATGTGGTCGCGGACGATCCGGTCCTCGATCCGGTCGGCGAGCCGCCGTGTGTCGAACATGTCCTGGAGCCGGCGGCTCCCGTCGTGGTACAGCCCCACGCAAGCATCGTACGCCGCTGGACGTTTTACGCACGCTTTACGGCCCTCGAACGCGGGCCTGAATTCGCGAACACACATGGCCGCCATAACCCCCTGCGTCGATTCCTTCAACTCGGAGGTGCTCGCATGAAAGGGAGATTGATCCTCCTGCTCGTCGTTGCCGCGCTCGTCGTTGTGGCCGCGGCCTCGGCCGCCGTGATTCGCGGCACGGATGGTCCCGACATGATCAACGGCACCGGCGACGGCGACCTGATCTACGCGAGGGGAGGCAACGACAACGTCCGCGCCCACGGCGGCAACGACGTCGTCTACGCCGGCCAGGGAAGCGACGTCGTCCGCAGCGGGCCGGACAACGACGTCATCTACGCGGGCGACGGCAACGACGTGACGTGGCCAGGGGCAGGCGCAGACGTCCAGTACGGGGGCCCCGGCAACGACGTGCTCCACGCGCTGGCGAACGACAACCAGCGCGACGTGCTCGACTGCGGCCGCGGCTACGACGTGGCGTACGTGATCCGGAACGACCCGGTCACGTTCCACGGCTGCGAGCAGATCATCCGGCTCAGCCCGGAGGAGGCCGCAGCGATCGCGGCCGCGAACGACGACAACGGGTAGGGGGTTCGAGGTTCGGACGGCGGCGGCCATCTCGGCCGCCGCCGGATTCAGCCGGGAAGCCCGAGCCGAAGGAGACGTCGAACGAGGCGGCGACGCCGCTCCTCGCGCTCCTCCCAGCGTTGCAGCTTCGCCTCCAGGCGCGCGCGGCGCTCGGCCTGCTCTCGATTCAGCTGATCGAGCCGCGCGATCTCGTCAGGCGTCAGCTTCCTCATCGTCCTCGCCCCGAAGGATAGCCAGCACCGTTTCCACCTTCTCGTCGATTCCCATCAAGAACCGAATGAGGTCGTTGACTGTCCGGCGATCGAGAGCCGGCTCCCGCTTCCACACCGGCCGATGATCGGGCGAGCCGACGCCGTGGCAAGACGGCCGAACGAGACTAGACGGCCGCAGGCTCGGCAACTTCGGCGCGCTCGAATACGAGCTCGCCGTTCTGGTCGTCGACCCGCACGACATCGCCGTCGCCGAACTCGCCCTCCAGCAGCCGCAGCGCGAGCGGGTTCTCGGCCAGGCGCTGGATCGCGCGCTTGAGCGGGCGGGCGCCGTAGGTCGGGTCCCAGCCGGCTTCCGCGAGGTGCTCCTTCGCCGCGTCGGTCAGCTCGATCGCGATCCCGCGGTCGGCGAGCCGTTCGCGCAGCCGCGCCAGCTGGAGGTCGACGATGTCCGCCAGCTGCTCGCGCGTCAGCGGCTCGAAGACGACGATCTCGTCGATCCGGTTCAGGAACTCCGGCCGGAAGTGGTCGCGCATCTGCTCGGCCGAGCGAATGTTCGAGGTCATGATCAGGACGGTGTTGCGGAAGTCGACCGTGCGGCCCTGGCCGTCGGTTAGGCGGCCGTCGTCGAGGATCTGCAGCAGCACGTCGAAGACCTCGTTGTGCGCCTTCTCGATCTCGTCGAGGAGGATCACCGAGTACGGGCGCCGCCGCACCGCCTCCGTCAGCTGGCCGCCCTCCTCGTAGCCGACGTAGCCGGGCGGCGCGCCGATCAGCCGCGCGACCGTATGCCGCTCCTGGTACTCGGACATGTCGAGCCGCACCATCGCCCGTTCGTCGTCGAACATGAACTCGGCGAGCGCGCGCGCCAGCTCGGTCTTGCCGACCCCGGTCGGGCCGAGGAAGACGAACGAGCCGATCGGGCGGTTCGGGTCCTGGAGACCCGTGCGCGCGCGCCGGAGCGCGTTCGCGACCGCCTCCACGGCCTCGTCCTGCCCGACCACGCGCTGGTGGATTCGCTCCTCCATGTGGATCAGCTTCTCCGTCTCGCCCTCGAGCAGCCGCTCGACCGGGATGCCCGTCCAGCGCGCGACCACCGCCGCGACATCGTCCTCGTCGACCTCCTCCTTCACGAGCGGAGCCTTCGGCTCCGCTCTAGCTGAGAGTTCCCTTTCGAGCGCGGGCAGTTCGCCGTGGCGGATCTCGGCGGCGCGATTGAAGTCCCCGGAGCGCTCGGCGCGCTCGAACTCCATCCGCAGCGCATCGATCTGCTGGGTGATCTCCTTGACGCGGTCGAGCGACTCCTTCTCCTTCGCCCAGCGCGCGGCGAGCTCGTCGCGCGTCTCCTTCGCCGACGCGAGCTCTCTAGCTAGAGGATCGCGCACAGCGCGATCCTCCTTCGCCGTGGCAGCCAACTCGATCTCGAGCTGGCGCACGCGCCGGTCCGCCTCGTCGAGCTCGACCGGTGAGGAGTCGATCTCCATCCGCAGGCGCGACGCCGCCTCGTCGACGAGATCGATCGCCTTGTCCGGGAGGAAGCGGTCGGAGATGTAACGGTCGGAGAGGACCGCCGCAGCGACGAGGGCCGCATCCCGGATGCGGACGCCGTGGTGCGCCTCGTAGCGCTCCTTCAGCCCGCGCAGGATCGCGATCGTGTCGGCGACGGACGGCTCGCCGACGAAGATCGGCTGGAAGCGCCGCTCCAGCGCCGCGTCCTTCTCGATCTGCTTGCGGTACTCGTCGAGCGTGGTCGCGCCGACGGCGCGCAGCTCCCCGCGCGCGAGCATTGGCTTGAGCAAGTTGCCTGCGGAGACGGCACCCTCGGCCGCGCCCGCGCCGACGATCGTGTGCAGCTCGTCGATGAAGAGGATGATCTGGCCCTCGGCGCGGCGGATCTCCTCGAGCACGGCCTTGAGCCGCTCCTCGAACTCGCCGCGGTACTTGGAGCCGGCGACGAGCGCGCCGATGTCGAGCGCCCAGACACGCTTGCCCTTCAGCCCCTCGGGGACGTCGCCGGCGACGATCCGCTGCGCCAGTCCCTCGGCGATCGCGGTCTTGCCGACACCCGGGTCGCCGATCAGGACCGGGTTGTTCTTCGTCCGCCGTGAGAGCACCTGGATCACGCGCCGGATCTCCTCGTCGCGGCCGATCACCGGGTCGAGCTTGCCCTCCTCGGCGGCCGCGGTCAGGTCGCGCCCGAACTTCTCGAGCGCCTGGTAGGTCTCCTCCGGATCCTGCGAGGTGACGCGCTGCCCGCCGCGCACAGCCTTGATCGCAGCGAGGAGCTCGCTGCGATCTACAACATCCAGAGCAAGAAGCAAATGCTCCGTAGAGATGTACTGGTCCTCCATAGACCGCGCTTCCTCGGAAGCGCGGTCGAGCACACGCGAGAACGCTGCCGACACGTTCGGCTGCTGCTGCGCGCCTTGGATCGAAGGCTTGCCACGCAGCGTCGCCTCGGCCTCGGCGCGCAACGCGGCCGCGTCCGGGACGAGCTGCTGCGGCAGCTCCTGGTCGAGCAGCGCGAGCACCAGGTGCTCGGGGTAGAGCTCGGGATTGCCCATCCGCCGCGCAAGCTCCTGCGCGGCCGCGACGGCCTCCTGTGATTTCAGCGTGAGCTTGTTGAAGTCCATGGCGTTCGAATCAGGTCGGTCGGTGGCCTGTAGGGAACGAGGTCACGCCGGTAGTGGCGGTGGACCTCCTGAATCGTCTGGCGCATCTCGCGCTCCATCCGGTCGAGCCGGCGGCGCATGCGCAGGAGCTCGTCCTCGAGGCGGAGCACGTGCTCGACGCCGGCGAGGTTGAGCCCGAGCTCGGTCGTGAGCCGCTGGATCAGCTTGAGCCGCGCCACGTCGGCCTCCGAGTAGAGCCGCGTGTTCCCGGCCGTGCGCTTCGGTCGGATCAGCCCCTTGTTCTCGTAGATCCGCAGCGTCTGCGGGTGCATGCCGACGAGCTCGGCGGCGACGGAGATCATGTAGCGAGGCCGGTCGTCCATCACTCCCCCCTCCGTGCGAGGGCCAGATCAACCGCCGTCGGAACTCCCGCACCAACGGAAATACCGACGAGAAGGGCAACCGAAGTCCGATCAGCGGTTCCCCGAACAGCATCAATCGAGAACGCGATCAGCCCGCCGACGACACAAGCAAGGAAGAGAAGAATCGGGAGAGAGACGCGGGTCTGTTTGATGTCGGAGAGCTGATCTGATTCGACGCCATCTACGCCGCCGCGCTTTCGGCGAAGGAACCGCGAGAGCTCGAATGCGAGAGCAGCCGCCACGACCCCGTACAAGGCGATGAGCGAAATGCCCGCAATGAGCATGAGGGCGAAGGCAATCGCGACGCCGAAGCCAAGGCCGTAACCAGCCGCCACGAGATACAAAGCCCCTCGTTTAAGGGCGACACTCATCGCTTGCGCTCCTTGTGATCTCGAATCTCATCGAGCTTCCGCCGCATCAGCACGAACGTGACGATCAGACCGGCGCCGCCGATCGAGACGAGCAGGATCGCCGCGAGCTTCATGAGAAGAGCGCCTCCCGCGGATTCTCGCGCGACAGCTTGTGCAGCTCCTCCAGCGCCTCGCGTTCCTTCTTCGTCAGCTTCTTGGGGACGGTCAGGCGAAGCCGCGCGAGCAGGTCGCCCTTGCCGGAGCCGCTCAGCTTCGGCGCGCCGTGACCGCGCATGCGCAGCAGCTGGCCGTCCTGCGAGCCGGGCTTCACCTTCAACGACAGCCGTTCGCCGTACGGGGTCGGCACCTCGACGGTCGTACCGAGCGCGGCCTCCGGATAGGTGACCGGCACGTCCACGACGAGGTCATTGCCGCGGCGCTCGTACAGCTTCGACGGCGCCACGCGCGTGACGACGAAGAGGTCGCCGGGCGGGCCACCGCTCGCACCGACCTCTCCCTTGCCCTTGAGCCGGATCCGCGTGCCGTCCTTGACGCCGGCGGGAATCTTCACCGAGTAGCGCTTCGTGCGCCGCTCGCGACCCGAGCCGCCGCACTTGTCGCACGGCTTCTCGATCACCGTGCCGTTCCCGCGGCAGCGCGGGCAGGGCTGCGACAGGGCGAAGAGACCTTGCGACTCGGAGACCACGCCGCGGCCATGGCACTGCGGACAGATCACCGGCGCGGTGCCGGGCTGCGCCCCGGTGCCGCCGCACTCGCGGCAGGCGGTCGTCACCTCGACCGGAATCTTCGTCTCGAGCCCCCGCAGCGAATCCTCGAAGGAGAGATTGACGACGGCCTCGATGTCCGCGCCGCGCTCGGGCTGCGGCCGCTGCGTGCGCGTCCCGCCGCGCCCGAACAGGCCGCCGAAGAGGTCGCCGAGATCGCCGAGGTCCTCGACCCGGAAGTTGCCGCCGCGGAAGTTGCCGCCGCGCGGGTCGAAGCCGGGCCGCCCGTTCGCCGTCCCGAAGGTGTCGTACGACTTCCGCTTCTCCGGGTCGGAGAGCGTGTCGTAGGCGTTCTGGACCTCCTTGAACCTCTCCTCGGAGGACGCATCGCCTGGGTTCTTGTCCGGGTGGTACTTGGCGGCGAGCTTCCGGTAGGCCTTCTTGATCTCCTCCTGGGAGGCACCCTTCTTCAGGCCTAACGTGTCGTACAACGTCGCCACTGCTTACTCCTCGTCGGTCGGAGCCGCCGCCACCACCACCCGCGCCGGCCGCAGCACCTTGTCGCCCAGCTTGTAGCCCTTCTGGACGACCTCGATCACGCTCCCCTCCTCCGCATCGGACGGTTGGGAGAGCAGCGCTTCGTGCACGTGCGGGTCGAACTTCCCGTCGGTCTCGATCTCGGCCAGGCCTTCCTTCTGGAGGAGATCAGCGAGCGAGCGGTGGACGAGCCGGACGCCGTCCTCGAGCTTCGCCTCCTCGTGCTCGGCCGCGGCCTCGAGCGCGCGCCCGAGGTCGTCGAGGACCGGCAGCAGCTCCTTCACGAGCCGCTCGTTGGCGCGCTCGATCGTCGCCGCGGCCTCGCGCGCGTTCCGCTTGCGGAAGTTGTCGAACTCCGCCGCGACCCGCTGCAGGCGGTCGAAGAGCTCGTCGCGCTCCGCCTGGAGGGCGGCGACATCGCCGCCGCCCTCTAGCTGCTGCTCCTCGGGAGCCTCGGGCTGCTGCTGCTCCTCTTGTTTGACCTCGTCCGGCATTACGCCTTAGGAGCCTCCTGCTCCTCGTCGATCACCTCGTAGTCGGCCTCCTCGACGACCTCGTCGTCGGAGGTCGACCCGGCGCCGTCGCCGCCGCCCGGAGCTGACGCGGCCTGAGCCTGCTGCGCCGATGCGTAGACCGCCTCGGCCAGCTTGTGCGAGGCCTCCTGGAGCGCCTCCGTCTTCGCCTTGATCTCGGAGACGTCGTCACCCTCGAGCGCCTGCTTCAGCTCCATGATCCGGCCTTCGATCGTCGAGGCCTCGGACTCGTCGAGCTTGTCGCGGTGCTCCTTGAGGGAACGCTCCGTCTGGTAGGCGAGCGTCTCCGCGATGTTCTTCGCGTCCGCGACCTCGCGCAGGCGGTGCGCCTCGTCCGCGTGCGCCTCGGCGTCGCGGATCATCTGCTGGACCTCGTCCTCCTTGAGGCCCGAGCCGCCCTCGATCCGGATCTGCTGCTGGTTGCCGGTGCCGAGGTCCTTCGCCTGTACGTGGATGATCCCGTTCGCGTCGATGTCGAAGGAGACCTCGATCTGCGGCATCCCGCGCGGGGCCGGCGGAATTCCGACGAGCTGGAACTTGCCCAGCGTCTTGTTGAACATGATCATCTCCGACTCGCCCTGGGCGACGTGGATCTCGACCGACGGCTGGTTGTCCTCCGCGGTCGTGAACGTCTCCGACTTCTTCGTCGGGATGGTCGTGTTCCGCTCGATCAGCTTCGTGAAGACGCCGCCCTTGGTCTCGATCCCGAGCGACAGCGGCGTGACGTCGAGCAGGAGGATGTCCTTGACCTCGCCCTTGAGGACGCCGGCCTGGATCGCGGCGCCGACGGCGACGACCTCGTCCGGGTTGACACCCTTGTGCGGGTCCTTGCCGATCAGCTCCTTGACCTTCGCCTGCACTGCAGGCATGCGGGTCATGCCGCCGACGAGGACGACGTGGTCGATCTTCGCCTTGTCGATGCCCGCGTCCTTGAGGCACTGCTCGGTCGGGCCGACGGTGCGCGCGAGCAGATCGGCGGTGATCTCCTCGAGCTTCGCCCGGGTGAGCTGGAGGTCGAGGTGCTTCGGCCCCTCCTGCGTGGCGGTGATGAACGGCAGGTTGATCTGCGTCGTCATCGTGGACGACAGCTCGATCTTCGCCTTCTCCGCGGCTTCGTAAAGCCGCTGCAGCGCCATGCGATCGGCCGCCAGGTCGATGCCCTGGGCCTTCTTGAACTCGGACACCATCCAGTCGACGATCGCCTTGTCGAAGTTGTCGCCGCCGAGGTGGTTGTCGCCGTTCGTGGCCTTCACCTCGAAGACGCCCTCGCCAAGCTCGAGGATCGACACGTCGAACGTGCCGCCGCCGAGGTCGAAGACGAGGATCGTCTGGTCCGAGCCCTCCTTGTCGAGGCCGTAGGCGAGCGCGGCCGCGGTGGGCTCGTTGATGATGCGGAGGACGTTGAGGCCGGCGATCTTGCCGGCGTCCTTCGTCGCCTCACGCTGCGCGTTGTTGAAGTACGCGGGGACCGTGATGACCGCGTCGTTGACCGGCTCGCCGAGATACGCCTCGGCGTCTGTCTTGAGCTTCTGGAGAATCATCGCGCTGATCTCGGGCGGGGCGTACTCCTTGCCGCCCGCCTTCACGCGCGCGTCGCCGTTCGGGCCCTTGGCGACCTCGTACGGGACGATCGTCATCTCCTCGGAGACCTCGTCCCATTTACGGCCCATGAACCGCTTGATCGAGAAGACCGTGTTCTCCGGGTTCGTGACCTGCTGGCGCCGTGCAGGCGCGCCGACGAGCCGCTGGCCGTCCTTCGTGAACGCGACGACGGACGGTGTCGTGCGGCCGCCCTCGGCGTTCGGGATGACGGTGGGCTCACCACCCTCGAGCACGGCCATACAGCTGTTGGTCGTGCCGAGGTCGATGCCGATAGTCTTTGCCATACCTCATGCTCCTTGGATTAGGGGTCGTGCTGAGAAAATCTAAGCCGAAGGTTATCAAGTTTGTCCTCGCATCGCTAGCCCTGAGCGGCACGTCTGCGGCCGTTGCTGCCGTACGGCCCGGTGCGGGCGTCGTGCGGGTGGCTACTGATGCGACCCTGGATTCGGGCGCCCAGCACGCGAGCGCGGTCGAGCCCGATGCGGCTGCGGACGGCTCGACCGTCGTCACGGTCTTCCAGAGCGGCCGCTTCTTCGACGGCGGCGCCTCGGCGATCGGCTTCGCCGTCTCGCGCGACCGCGGGCGCACTTGGCGCTCGGGCCTGCTCCCCTCACTGACGGCGGCCTCGAATCCGCCGGGGCCCTATGCCCGCGCCAGCGACCCGGTCGTCGCCTGGGATGCGCTGCATGCCCGCTGGCTCGCCGCCACCCTCGCACTCGGCGCTTCGTCGACTGCGATCTCGATCAGCACGTCCTCGGACGGGTCGACCTGGAGCGCACCCGGGGCCGCGACCGTAGCAAACCGAACGGGCGACGGCTCCACCAACCTCGACAAGGAGTGGCTCACCTGCGACAACGGGCGCGCGAGTCCCCTCTTCGGCCGCTGCTATGTCATCTACTCGGACTTCCGCCGCGGCGGCATGGCGTTCCAGAGCTCGAGCGACGGGGGTGTGACCTGGACGGCGCCGGTGACGATCCGCGGTGGTGGTGACGTGCCCGGCCCGCAGCTGGCGGTACGCCCGAACGGCGAGCTCGTGATCGTCTTCCTCGGAGAGGACTCCGTGCAGGCCGTCCACTCGACGGACGGCGGCGTCACCTTCGGCGCGCCCGGGACGATCGCGAGCCTCGACGCGCGAGACCATCCGTTCCGCCGGGAGAGCCTGCGCGTCTTCCCGCTCCCGAGCGTCGACGCGGACGCGGCAGGAACCGTCTACGCAATCTGGTTCGACTGCCGCTTCAGGCCGAGCTGCCGCGCGGACGACGCGGTGCTGGCGCGCTCGTCGGCGGGTTCCGCCTGGACGCGACCGCAGCGGATCGCGCTCGTGCCGCGAACGTCGACGACCGACGTCGTCGTGCCCTCGCTGGGCGTGGATCCGAACACACGCGGACGGCTGACGTTGACGTACTACACGCTCGCCCGCGCAGGTTGCGCGCCGGCTGCGTGCCGGCTCAACGCCTGGCAGACGACCTCCCGCACGGGCGGCTCGCGCTGGAGCCCCCCGCGACGGCTGAACGCCACGCAGATGCGACTTGGCTGGCTCCCAGCGACATCGTCGGGCCGGATGGTCGGCGACTACTTCGGGTCCGTTTCCACCGGCGGCCGCGCCGTGTCGGTGTTCTCGCTCGCCCGGGCTCCGCGCGCGGGACGCTTCGACCAGGCGATCCACGCGCTTTCCGTCGCCGGCTGAGGCGGTACTTCACGTCGATCTTGAAGATCGCGTACGCGCTACGGCGCTGACGAGTACGGCGCCTGCGGCGGGCTCGGCCAGCACGATCCCGACCAGGATCGCGGCACAGCCGCCCCAGCCGACCGCACCGAGCCGGTCACCGGCGAGCGTGTAGCCGAACAGCGCCGCGAACACGGGCTCCATCGCGAACGCGAGCGCCGTCCGGGTGGCGGACGTCCGCCGTTGGGCCCACGTCTGCACGAGGAATGCCAGCGAGCTCGCGAAGATCCCCGTCACGAGCAGCGCGCCCCAGACCGTCCAGCCATGCGGCACGCCGAGGTCCCCGCGCGCGAGGGCGACGGCCAAGAGTCCTAGGCACGCCGCCGCCATCTCCACGAGCGTGAACGCCAGCGCGTCATGTCGAGGCGCGTAGCGCTCCATCAGGACGATCTGGAGCGAGTACACGGCCGCGCCGACCAGGACGAGCAGGTCGCCGGTCGCCGACCCGTGGATGCCCGCGAGCATGACGAGTCCCGCAGTCGAGATCGCGACGCCGCTCCAGGCGGCGACGCCGATCGCCGAGCCGAACAGCAGCAGCGCGATCACGGGGGTCAGCACGACGTACATCCCGGTGACGAAGCCCGTGCCGGAGACGGTCGTCCGCTGGAGCCCGGCGGTCTGGAGCGCGTACCCCGCAGCCAGCAGGAGACCGAGCAGCGCGCCGGCCTCGAAGCCGGGGCGGCCGAGCCCGCGCAAACGACCTGCGGCAGGCGCGGCGAGCGTCGCGGTCGCGATCGCGAACCGCACTGCGAGGAAGGCGAAGAGCGGGTAGATCTCGACCGCGTCCTTCACCTGGACGAAGGTCACGCCCCAGACGGCGGTGACCGCGATCAGCGCAACCAGCGCCACCGCGCGATTCTCCTTGGTGATCCTCCTTTCAGAGGGTCGAAGGGTGAGGCCGAAGTTTCCTTAGGGAAGTGCCACGAAACCTCTACGCTTGCACTGTGGAACCGCTTCGAGACGGCTGGGGGCGCGAGATCCGATCGCTGCGGATCTCCGTCACCGACAAGTGCAACTTCCGCTGCACGTATTGCATGCCCGCCGAGGGACTGGAATGGCTGCGGCGCGACGAGATCCTCTCGTTCGAGGAGATCGCGCGCCTTGCCCGCATCTTCGCCTCGCTCGGAGTCGACGAGCTCCGCCTCACCGGCGGCGAACCGCTCGTGCGCCGCGACTTGCCGGTGCTCGTCGAGCAACTGGCGGCGATCGGCGGGATCCGCGACCTCTCGCTGACCACGAACGGCGTCCTCCTCGACCGGCTCGCGGGGCCGCTCGTGGCCGCTGGCCTGCGCCGGCTCAACGTGTCGCTCGACTCGCTCTCCCACGTCCGTTTCGCCGAGATCACGCGCCGCGACGCCCTCGACGCCGTTTTGCGGGGCCTCGAGGCCGCGGAGAGCTTCCCGGAGCTGCGGCCGATCAAGATCAACTGCGTCGCAGTCAAGGGCTTCACCGAGACGGAGGTCCCTGCGCTCGCCGAGCTGGCGCGCCGGAAGCCCTACGTCGTCCGCTTCATCGAGTTCATGCCGCTCGACGCCGACCAGGCCTGGCGCGAGGACCAGGTGCTGACCGGGGCCGAGATCCGCGCGATCGTGGAGGAGCGGTTCGGTCCGCTCGTGGAGCTCGCTGCGAAGCCGTCGTCGACCGCTCGCAGGTTCCGCTTCGCCGACGGAGAGGGCGAGCTCGGCTTCGTCAACCCGGTCTCGGAGCCGTTCTGCTCCAGCTGCGACCGGATCCGCCTGACCGCCGACGGCCAGCTGCGCACGTGCCTGTTCTCACGCCGCGAGTGGGACCTGAAGACGCCGTTGCGGGACGGATCGAGCGACGAACGGGTCGCCGAGCTGATCCGCTTCGCCGTTCGTCACAAAGAGCTCAAGCACCGCATCAACGACGCCGGCTTCGTCCGTGCATCGCGCTCGATGAGCCAGATCGGCGGCTGATTCGAGCGAAAGCTCGCGCTTTCGCTCGGTTTCAGGTACGCCGCTCGTCGCGGGAAACGCACGGGGCACAGCCCCGCGCTCCTATAGATCTTGGTCGGCGGCTGCTCTTGGCGGTGCGGACTATCCAGCGCTTGCGAGCCGACGATCCAGCCAAAACGCACAATCCGAGGCCGCATTTTGCGGCGAGCGAACCCTCGTTGCAGGGATGATCGGCGGCAGGCCCGACGTTTAGACTTTGGTGACTATGACGGCCGCAGTTGCCGCTGGCCGCCGGTTTTTGCCGCGCGGTTACCTGGATTTCGCCCGCCAGCTCCTGATCTGGTTCGGGTTCCTGTTCGCGTACCAGCTTGCGCGCGGCGTCGCCGACCGCGATCCCGCGCGCGCGTTCGCGAACGGCTGGAGGGTGATCGACATCGAGGAGCGGCTCGCCGGGCTCGGCGAGTTGACGCTGCAGGGCTGGACGCAATCGTCCCGTTTCCTCGAGACGCTTGTCTCGTGGACGTACTGGAACTCGGAGTTCACCGTCATCGGCCTCGCCCTCCTCTGGGTCTATCTCCGCCGGAACGAGGCCTTCACGCGGTTCCGCAACACGATCCTGCTCGCCAACGTGCTCGGGCTGATCGGCTACATCCTTCTGCCGACGGCGCCGCCGCGGATGTTCCCGGCAATCGGCTTCGGCGACACGCTCGCGCAGATCGGCGGCCTCAACCACGGCAGCGGTCTGATCGAGCTCGCCTCCAATCCGTACGCGGCGATGCCCAGCCTGCACGCCGCCGACGCCTTGATCGCCGGCGTCGTGCTCGCGTCGGTCTGCCGCCGCTGGTGGGCGAAGACGATCTGGGTGATCTGGCCCCTGTGGGTCTGGTTCGCGGTGATGGCGACCGGTAACCACTTCTGGCTCGACGTGCTCGCGGGAGTCGTCCTCGCCGCCGTCTCGCTGGCAATCGTCTACCGCATCCGCGTCCGGGCTCTCATCGCAAAGCTGCTATAGTCCGCGGCCCCTTGAGGGACACGGCCGTTCTCCAGAGGTTCAAACAGGGCTACACGACCGGCGCGCGAACCCTTGCGTCCCGCTCGATCACCGGACTGACGCGCACGCGCATCACGCCGAACGCCCTCACCACGAGCGGCGTCTCCCTGTGCCTCGCTGCCTCGGTGCTCGTGTTCTTCGAGGATCGCAACGAGTTCCTCTTCTACTGGCTCGGCGCGGTCGTCTTCGTCGTCGGCTCGATCCTGGACATCCTGGACGGGGCGCTCGCGCGCGCCGGCGGCAAGACGACGCCCTTCGGAGCATTCCTCGACTCGACCACCGACCGGGTCGGCGAAGGCGCCGTGCTGGGGGCGATCGCGCTCGTCTTCTCGCGGCACGGACACACGGTCGCGCTCGCGCTTGCGTTCGCCGCGGTGGCGGGCTCGTTCCTCGTCAGCTACACGCGCGCGAAGGCGGAGGCGCTCGGCCTGCGCGGCGATGTCGGCCTCGGCTCGCGCGCCGAGCGCGTGGTCGTGATCACGGGCGGCCTCGTGCTCGCGCCGATCAGCATCTGGCTCCTCGTCGGCGCGATCGCGCTGCTGACGGCGACGGCGTGGCTGACGGTGCTGCAGCGGATCCTGTTCGTCCGCACCCAGTTGCGCGAGGGCCGGTAGCTGCCGCCGTGCTGTTCTTCATCATCGGACTGATCGTCTGGGGCTTCATCGTCGGTGGCCTGGCCCGGCTCGCGCTTCCCGGACCGGATCCGATGCCCTGGTACGCAACGATCGGGCTAGGCCTCGGCGGCTCGCTCGTCGGCGGGATCATCGCGCGCGTTCTCATCGGCACCGCAGGTGGGGTCGTCTTCGCACTCCTCGGCGCGATCCTGCTTCTGTACCTCTATCGCCGCTTCGTGCAGGGGCGCGGCATCACCGGGCCGTCGGCGCGACGACTTCCGTAGATGTTCCATATCGCAAACCTGCTATCGTTCGAGCGCATAGCAAGACTGCGATAGGAGGTCCCTCGGCATGGCTCAGCAGGACGGCAAGCAGAACGGAAAGGCGCGCCTCGACGACCGCGTTCGCGTGGCGCTGGTGGGCGTCGGCAACTGCGCCAACTCGCTGCTGCAGGGAGTGGAGTACTACAAGGACGCGCCGGACGACCAGTTCGTCCCCGGCCTGATGCACGTCAACCTCGGCGGCTACCACATCAGCGACATCGAGTTCACGGCCGCGTTCGACGTCACCACCGCGAAGGTCGGCAAGGACCTGTCGGAGGCGATCTGGGCGCACCCGAACGACACGATCAAGTTCGCGGACGTCCCGAAGACGGGGATCAAGGTCTCCCGCGGGATGACGCACGACGGGCTCGGAAAGTACATCTCCGAAGTCGTGGAGAAGGCGCCGGGCGAGACCGCCGACGTCGTTGGGATCCTGCGCGACACGAAGACCGACGTGGTCGTCAACTACCTGCCAGTCGGCTCCGAGGCCGCGACCAAGTGGTACACGGAGCAGGTGCTCGAGGCCGGCTGCGCGATGGTCAACTGCATGCCCGTCTTCATCGCGCGCGAGAACTACTGGCAGAAGCGCTTCGAGGAGAAGGGCCTGCCGATCATCGGCGACGACATCAAGTCGCAGGTCGGCGCGACGATCACGCACCGCGTGCTCACCTCGCTCTTCCGCGAGCGCGGCGTCAAGCTCGACCGGACGATGCAGTTGAACGTCGGCGGCAACTCCGACTTCCTCAACATGCTGGAGCGGGACCGGCTCGAGTCGAAGAAGATCTCGAAGACGAACGCGGTCACGTCGATGCTCGACTACGACCTGGGCGCCGGCAACGTCCACGTCGGCCCGTCCGACCACGTGCCGTGGCTGACCGACCGCAAGTGGGCGTACATCCGGATGGAGGGCTCGTCCTTCGGCGACGTCCCCCTCAACCTCGAGTTGAAGCTCGAGGTGTGGGACTCGCCCAACTCGGCCGGGATCGTGATCGACGCCGTCCGGCTCGCAAAGCTGGCGCTCAACAACGGCGTTGCCGGCGCGCTCGAGGGCCCGAGCTCGTACCTGATGAAGTCGCCCCCGAAGCAGATCGTCGACGACGAGGCGTACGAGGCGACCGAGGCCTTCATCCGCAAGAACGCGCGGAAGACGGCCAAACAGCCGGCGGGCCGGCGCTAGGTCTCGGAGATAGGCGGCGGCGTGGGCGCCGACCTCGGCCCCACGCCCATCGCCCTGCTTCGTTTCGACGGGCCGGCCGCCCGACCTGCCCTCCTTACTACACTCGAAGCGAATGACGCTCCGCATCTGCCTCGTCACGCCGTTCGCGTGGTCGCAGCCGCACGACGTGAACGAGCACGTGGCGGGGGTAGCTCGGGGGCTGCGCGAGCTGGGGCATTCCGTGACCGTCCTCGCGCCGTCGAATCGGGCACGCGATCTCGCCGCAGGTCGGCGCGCGCTCCTCGACGGTCTCAACGCAGAAGTCGTGGCGCTCGGCCCGGCCGTTCCGATCTCGCGCCGCAGCCGGATCGGCGTCCCGGTCGGAGCGCGCGCGAACCTCTCGCTCGCGCTCGCGCTCGGCCGTTTCGACGTCGTCCACGGGTTCGAGCCCGGCCTGCCGAGTTTGTCCTACCTGGCCCTACGGGACGCGCAGGCGCTCACGGTCGCGACGTTCCTGTCGG
>WNFZ01001781.1_pt1 | contig 20596 bp, 24 predicted proteins | sample 5400081 | NCBI WGS metagenome assembly WNFZ01 (sample SAMN13153365, study PRJNA577476) | soil metagenome | isolation source: 80 cm soil or saprolite under grassland replicate 1 | place: USA:California | collected 2016-06-15
CGACTTCTTCAAACGGTGAACTTGCGAGGACGTCAATAATGCCGCCTTCCGTATTCAGTTGTGTAATGGTGTATTTGCCAATATTTGCGCCCTGACGGAAATGATTGCTCGGCACAATCTTATACAGTTCAGGGTTGACCGCGATACGCAGTTTGAGTTGTTGCTCACTGCCCTTAAGTTTGGCAGGTTTCATTTTCATCTTGCCGCTGATGCGACTGCGCTTGGTATAGGGTTGGCGCTGTTTTGTACGTTGGATCGCGGATACGCGTAGAATGTTGCCATCATACAATTTCGCTTTGAGCGTAAGCCATTCATCGCGGAAATATTGTGTGGTGCGATCGCGCGAATCTTTGGCTTCGCGCGCCACTTTGGTCTTGAGCGTGGCTCCCGTCAGATCGAGATGACCGAGGAAAGTGGAGTTGGGTTTTAAATCGTCGCGTAGTGTGAATAGGATTTGCTTTGTGCTTTTATAGCGTGGAGAGAAATCTTTCGAGTCGCTTTTGCGCAGACCGCGCGCCAGCACAAGCGCGGCAATCCATAACAACGCTCCGCCCGCAATAAACACAAAGGATGCATATCCAAGCAGGATTAATAAAAGATCGATCGCCATTAATCCCAAGCCGGCGAAAAAAATTAGGAGCGGAACCCAACGCCATTTGTCGCCCGCGCTTTCGGTCTTTTGGACATCCGCAATGAACTTATCCATGCCGCGCATAATATTATCGGCGTTGTCGGCAATGGAAATATACACCGGCGTGTATTCCTTTTTTCCGGCGGTTGGGGCGGGCGTTTTCTTTCGAGCTGTGCTTAGTAAATAAAAGAAAAGTGCCAGACTTACAATCGCGATGATAATGCCAATGCAAAGCAGGTTCTCCATGAATGTTCCTCCGAGTCTGTGATACTGTATTGCTAACCGACCGTCACTTTTCCTTTTGTAACATCTTTCTCGATATAGGATTCTAATCCCGCGTACCCTTCGTCCATGGCAGATTGAAGCAATTGACGAACCTCGTCGCTGGAATTTTCAGGTGGCATGGTGAGATAAATGCCAACGCGTGTGCCGTTCTCAATGGGAGTCAAGCGGCGAGTGGAAAGATAGGAAAGTCCCATGACGGATTGCTGCATGGTGTAATACTCAAAAGGCTTCCAATCTAGGATTTTGCTGTAAACGTGAAGATCACCATGAGCACAATGAAACCCGGACCCTTCCTGCACGCGTCCACCTTCGGCGTCGGTTCTTTCGCCGTAATCGTAATGGAGGAAACCCGCCTCGAGATCGGGTTTTGTCAGGTATTCCCAGATCAATGCTGGAGGATATGGAATATCCACCTCGCGTTTAACCCAGGCTTCTTGTGCGTCAACAAATTTTCTGTTTCTGGTTCTATATGCCTCCCACACCGGATGAAGATCATGCACGCACATCGGTACTTCACCAAGGTGGTCATATGTCTCGGAATGCGGAACAACTTTTTGACAGTACTCAAGCAAATTCAAGCGTTGGGCAGCGACATCGCTAAAGAGTGAATAAGATTTAATGCCGGTCTGTTCAATGACATGATTCTTCAACATGCGGTGAGGGACAATTACGTCTGCTCCCAACAATTCTTCTCTGTCACCCAGTTTTTGGACAAGATATTCCCCGTAATGTGTGCACATTTTTAAATCCAGCATGGACATATTCCTGCAGGCGCGACAGGTGCAGGTAGTGTTGTACTGCATTTGCTGAAGTGTCTCGGCAAAGACAATGTAGAAATTTTCAAGTGCTTCCAGAAAACTTTGCGGCTGCACAAAATTGGTTTCGGGCACGTACATGAAGATCGCATCCCCTCGAAAGCCCGAAATGAGAAACGGATGTTTGATAGCTTTCAACTGCGCATCGAAAAGACTCTGTAAAATCTCGTTGGCATGATCAAGCTCTGAGCCAGTCAAATATTCTGTATATCCCGAAATGTCCGTAATCACGAAATAAGCTTTGTTTGCCATTAATGGTATCCTCCGTCCTGAGCGGAGCGACGAATGTTCTTTGAGGAGTGCAGTCGAAGGGCGAGTATCATGTCTATGCCCGCTTCGACTGCGCTCAGCTCAGCGCGGAACCTGCCTTATAATCTAACCATGCCACGCGTGCTCTACACAGCCTTCGACATTGTACCGAGCCCAAAGGGCGCATCCACACATATTTTGCATAACATTCGCGGGCTAGTCAATAGCCAATTTGATGTTCATCTTATCACGCCTAATGATGGACTGCTTCCTTTAGAAGATTCAATTGAAGGGGCGCGGGTCACGCGCATTACGCAAGACCTCACACAAAACTTTTTAGCGCGCGCTGCTCACTTTGGGAAAAGCGTTTTCACGCATCTCATACTTCATCCAGATTATGATGTGGTTCACTATCGTAATATTTGGGATGGTCTTTCTATTGCGCAGAACAAGAAACGCTTGGGATACAAAACTCTCTTCGAAGTAAACGGACTTCCATCCATTGAGCTCAAATATCATTACCCCGGGATTGATTCAAATCTTCTCGCCAAAATAAAAGAACAGGAGATTGCGACTCTGCATTTAAGCGATGCGATTACTTGTCCCTCAAACGTGACGCGGGACTATATCGCCTCGCTCGGACTCGGCCGTAAGTTGGTGACCGTTATCCCGAACGGAGTCAGCCCCTCCGATTTTCCGCCTTCCCCTTTACCCCTGCGTGAAGAACGTGTCCGCGTTTTATTATATATTGGCACCCTCGCCGATTGGCAGGGACTTGAAGTCGTGATCAAAGCATTGCCTAAAATACTTGAACAGCAAGCTGTTCGACTCCATATAGTTGGACGTGGGCGTTCGAGACAGAGGAAACTATTATCGAAACAGATTCGCAAACTCGGCGTGGAAGAATGTGTAGTCGTCAAAGCTGCTGTGCCGCATCACGAAGTCACCGCGCTGATCGCTGAATCGGATATCTGCATCGCGCCACTTGGACTCAATGACCGCAACGTCACACAAGGCGCATGTCCGATTAAGGTGCTGGAATACATGGCATCCTCGCGTCCGTTGATCGCCTCAAATATGCCGATTGTGCGCGAACTTGTCCGCGAAGATGTGGACGCGTTGCTCTTTTCTCCCAATGATCCTGATGATCTGGCGCGGCAGGTTTTGACATTGCTCAACGATTTTGAGTTGTCACAGCGATTATCTGATTCCGCTACTGAGCGCGTATTGAGCAAATTTACATGGCATGAAGCACAGAAGAAATTGTTGAAGGTTTATGCAAAACTTCTTGAGTAGGTCAGGCTTGCCGCGGAGCGCCCTGATGAGGGCATCCTGACAGTTTGATAGACTTTCATATAAAACTATTTTTCGTGGTTGACCGAAAATACTTTGAACACTTCCTCCGGGATAGCGCGCCAGTTTTCGCGTCTACAAAAACCCAGTCCGTTTCGCCTTTGACGAGGGTCTTGCCATCTGACTTGCGAACAAATTCATATTTGCGCAGCGAACGGACGCGGCGCACATTTTCTACCCATGTTCTGATTTCAAGTTCTTCATTCTCAAAAGCGGGACTCAGGTATTCGATTCGATGTTCGCGGACCACCCAGGTCGCGCCAATCAGTTGCATCGGATTCACTCCGCCGATAAACTCGTAGTGTTCGACGGCAATATCTTGCATCCATTGAACATATGCCACATTATTGACATGCCCGTTTTCATCAATTGCGGACGGAGGAATCAAGAAGCTTTTTGAATAAATGGAAGAAATTGACATCGTAAAATACGCTTCCACAAATGATTATGAGCCAATCAACTCTTTTACCTTCCGCATCAGATTGTTCATGCTAAATGGCTTGGTGAGATACTCTTTTGCCCCCGCTTGTTTTGCTCTTTCTTTGCTCTCAAGATCATCCTTGGCGCTGATAATCATAATTGGTGTGCTTGCAAACCTCGGATCCTGATGAAGGAGTTCACAGAGGTCAAGCCCTGACAGTCCCGGCATCATCAGATCCAACGTGATCAGGTCGGGCTGGACTGCGTTTGCCACATCCATGGCCTTTGTGCTGTCATTGACGGTGGTGGGTTGGTGACCGTCCATCGTCATGAACGCTTTCATAAGTTCTGTAATTGTCACGTCATCGTCTACGATCAGTATTTTGGGCATTTATTGATCCTGGTCATACATGATAACTTATTTCGACTTTAAAAAGATGGTTTGCGTTTTTCAACGAAAGCCCTGATCCCTTCCAGTCCGTCCGGATGAGCAGCACAATCGCTGATGCCCTCTCTTTCCAATTCCAATTGAGTTTCCAGCGTGTTGTTGAAGGAATTGGTCATGAGCTTTTTCGACCATGTGAACGAATGGAGTGCGCCCTGGATCAGGTGATCAAGCATAGCAAGCGTTTCTGACATCACTTCACCATCTGGTGCAACCTTTGTTACAAGTCCCCAATCGAGTGCTTGAGTAGCTGACATGGGATTATCAAACGCCATAATCTCCATGGCACGCGCCAAGCCTACAAGGCGCGGCAGGGCAAAGGATCCACCTCCGTCGATGCTGAGTCCACTTGATGTATATGCTTGTCGAAGGGTCGCGGATTGCGCCATCACGCGGAAGTCACAAGCGAGGGCGAGCGAAAAGCCTCCGCCTGCCGCAATGCCATTGATCGCGGCAACGACCGGTTTTTCCATCCGGCGAATTTCCGTGATGGAAAGATGAAACTGTGGCGCGAGGTGATACAGGACAGAACCTGCATCGTCTGTTTGCTGACTGATCCACTTCAGATCACCGCCTGCGCAAAAGGCTTTTCCTTTTCCGGTGAGCAAAACTCCTTTGATCGAGGAATCCGCTGCTGCGTAAGAAAGTGCTTCTCCAAGCAGTTTCATCATGTCCAGATCCAAGGCGTTATAAACTTCTGGTCGGTTCAGCGTAATTTCTAGAATATTTCGGTACTGTTGCGTGAGGACAGGTTCGTGCATAAGAAACTCCTCCATTTATTCTTTGTCATTAAAGCCCGCTTCAAATGTGCCGAGACAACCTTCCCGCTCGGTTAACTCTGAGCATTGTCTGTCTAGTTTTTCGTATTCTTCTTTCCACTGCGAAAGAAACGCTTTATAGTCGTTGAGTGATTCCCATTGGTCAACGGTGACAAAAAGATATGGGTGATCCGAGGATTGAATCAGCCGGGTTCCTAGAAAACCCTTGCCCTTTTTGAATAATTCAGCCCATTCACCATTGGGAGCATAGATTTTTTCAAACTCAGCAATGCAGCCTGCTTTTACTTGATATTCCCAGAGGACGGTGATCATTGCTCTTATCTGGTTTGATCGGCGTTGCGCCACCAATAGAATGTTGCTCCAAGACCAATAAGACTTGCGAAAATCACAATCACATAGCTATACCATCCCAGCAAGTCCGTACGCGGTCCCGCTGCTCCGCTGAACAGAGCAGGGACAGACCAGGGGAACCAATCTCCCCAGCCGGTAATGGCGGCAATTTGGGAAAGGACTACGCTGAGAATCATCCAGCCAAAGGAAGGAAGATAGCCTCGTCCCGCGCTTGCGAAGAGTGCAACGAATGGCAACAATAAAATCGTCAGCGCACCAGAGCCGATCACGGTACCAAACGCAGATCGGAGCAAGTCGGTTGACCAGCCGGGAATGTGTACGAGAGTGCCAACGATGAGACTGAATAAAAAGACAAATAAAGTCAATGCCAGGGTCCACACGGCAATGACAACGAACTTTGCCGCGATAATGATTTCGCGTGATGTGGGTAATGCCAGTAACTCCTTGACCGTGTGATCTGAAAACTCACGTCCAAACATCCAAATCGTGATGATGGCAAACAGAATCGCGCCACCTACTGCAACGGCTTGCGCAAGAACGCTGAAGAAGGTTGGCCAATCGGCAGTACCCGCTAGCAGTTGGGCTTTCGCACTGATTAATCCCATTTTGCGCGCGGCTTCCGGATCTTTCATGATGATCATGAACAAGCCATCCACCAGCGCGGCAAAGGAAAATCCGACGGCGGTAAACAGCGGAACTTTCGAACGCCGCATCTTGAGAGTTTCTGTCCAAAGGGCTGATGAAAAGTTCGTCATTGCGACCTGCGGGAAGCAATCTCCTCATTTGTCGGGAGTTGCTTCGTAGCTTGCGCTGGTAACGAATTGCCATTTGTCAGTTGCAGAAAGTGCTCTTCTAAGTTTTGTTGTTCCACCGCGAGCCTTATCGGCGGATTGCCTGCATTGACGAGAATTCGTGCAATATCATCTGGACGCTCGATCGCATACTCGCCGTCGATCACGATCATCTCATCCTTCAACGCAAATTTATATCCCGCGCTTTGCAAGCTGATCTTCGCAGCTTCAAGATTGCGGGTTTTGATTTCAAGCCGCTTGGCGCGTAATTTCTCAAGCTTTTCCGTATCCAACTCTTCGATCAACTTTCCTCTGTGAATAATTCCGATGCGCGTCGCAAGTCGATCCACTTCGGTCAGGATGTGACTTGACATAAAGATGGTCACTCCTTTTTCGTGTGTCAGCATTCGCAACAATTCACGAATTTCAACCACACCCGCTGGATCGAGTCCGTTGGCGGGTTCGTCAAGGATTAAAAGCTCGGGTTCATGTAAAAGCGCCCGCGCCAGCCCAAGGCGCTGGAGATTGCCCATCGAAAGCGTGCCCGCTTTTCGGTCCGCATAGGAGACGAGCGCTAGCTGTTCTATGATGCGTGATATCAATGCAGAGTCCGAAATCGCATGCAGACGGCGAGCCACATCCAGATTTTCACGCACGGATAAATCAGGATACGCAGATGGACTCTCCACAAGATGCCCGACCTTTGCCCAGGGTCCGCGTCCATTGGGACCGACCGTTTGATCCAGCACCGTGACGTTTCCCTCACTCGGACGGATCATTCCCAGGAGAGCGCGGATGGTAGTCGTTTTACCCGCGCCGTTGAGACCGAGAAAGCCATAAATCTCCCCGCGGCTCACGCGCAGGTTGACATGATCCACGGCCAGCACATCGCCGAAGCGTTTGGTCAAGTGATCTGTTTCGATAGCATAATTGGACATAGGATGTTACTATTTTTTCTTAGAAGCGATGCTTGCAGTGATTCGCCTCGCTTCGATTGCAATCTCACGGAACATACCCGTCGGCGCGACATAGTACCCACAGAAATATAACCCGGATATGGATGTCTCGCGGCCGCTCGATAGAGGCGTTCCATCTTGATCAAAGATGTTTGAATCCACTTTCAAAAATGTATCCACGCGGGGACGATAACCTGTTGCTAAAATGACAGCATCGAACCCGGCTTGCTTTCCATCCATAAATATCACGCCCTCGCGCATAAATTCCTTGATGCCCGCGTAAACCGTTAGATGACCATCCTTGATCAATTTGATCGTACCGACATCAATCAGCGGAATATGTACATCGTTCCGGATTTGAGTCACAGGACCATATGGCAATTTGCGGAGTCCATATTTTTTAATGTCGCCGATCACGGCACGCAAGATCGGAGCATTGATTGCATCTGCCAGCTTCGACGGCATTTTATTTTGTAGGATGCCAATAGACAGAATCGGAATCCCAAACAAGTCGCGTGGGATGACGTTCACGGCACTTCGAACCGCAATGCTTGGTTGTGCTCCATGCTCCCATAGGTCAATCGCGATTTCCCCGCCAGAGTTCCCAAATCCGACCACAAGAACTTTTTGTCCTTTGAACGGCTCGCCATTTTTATATTGTGAACTGTGTAAGATCGCCCCCTGGAACAAATTCTGTCCTGACCAATTCGGCAGCGAAGGTTCGCGGTTGTAGCCGGTAGCAATGACAAGATTTGATGCTTGATACACAGTATCTTGTGTTTGAACTTCCCACTCACCGTTCTGACAGGAGGCGGAGACTACCTGTTGGTTGAACTTGATATTCAACTGAAGTTTCTCTGCATAGGAATCCAGATACTCCACAACCTGAGCGCGTGATGGATATCTTGGGTAATCCTTGGGGTAAGAAACAAAAGGCAGTTCGGAATTCTTTTTGTCTGTGTGTAGATGCAATCGGTCATAATGGCGGTGCCAGGCTGTTCCGACCTTATCATTTTGTTCCAGAATGATATAGGGAAGGTTTGCCTGCTTGATGCAGGCGCCAACTGCCAGGCCTGCCGGGCCAGCACCGATCACAATTGTCTCGTTATCGACGGACGAAACAGTCATGGCTCAAGTGTACCGCAAAGGAAATAAAAAACACCCATCGAAATTTCAATGGGTGCTTGAGTTCGGGCTCAAAAAATTATTTGTTTTTATTTAGCTGTTTTTCAACCATTGCAAACAATTGGTCAATGTGAAATGGTTTTACCAGGTAGTCATTTGCCCCGGCACCAATAGCGACCAAATGGCTGTCTGTGTCGTTCAGCGCGGTGACAATGAGAATAGGGGTGCGCCTGTAAAGTGGATCCGCGCGCAGCATTCGACAGAGCTTGAATCCATCTGGCTCGGGCATCATCAGGTCTAAGATAAACAGATCTGGATGAAATTTATTAGCAGCCTCAATTGTTTTCTTGCTTTCGTTCAGGGTGACGACTTCGTAGTTGTTCATTAGAAGCACTTGTTCGAACAGGGTCGTGGCGGCTTTGTCGTCGTCTACTACGATAATTTTTGCCATAAATTCTTCTCGACGTGCAGAGGTAGGTTGTCTATAAAATTCCTGCGGTTATGTGTGGAGCTGAGACGGAAACTTATGTACTCAACAAACCGTTTACCTTTTCCGTAAGTTGCTGCATGCGGAAAGGTTTTACAAGATAGTCATTCGCCCCGGCACCAAACGCAACGATGCGGCTGTCCGTGTCATCCAATGCGGTCACAATGATAATGGGTGTTGTAATAAATCGTGGATTGGCACGCAGCATCCGACAGAGTTTAAACCCATCGGGTTCAGGCATCATGAGGTCAAGAAGAAAGGCATCGGGAATCGTAGCAACCGCCATCGCCATTGCCTTTGAACTTTCATTTACAACGATAGGAGTATGCCCTTCCATCGCGAGAATTTCTGCGAGGAAGAGGGAAGCCTGTTTGTCATCTTCCACGACCATAATCTTTGCCATACTTTTTTCCATATCGCTGCGCTGATTCGCTACTGGATACTCCTTCAAATTTCCCCGTATTATAATTGGATTTCTCAATTCACCTTCGCCAATAGGTTACAGGTGATTGACAATCTCAGATAAAAAGCAACGAAACATGCTATGGTATTTCCTTTATTTCGAGCTGATTACCCTCAGGGTCCGAAAAGTGCGCCCAACGTGTGCCTTCATATTCTCCAATATCACCCATGAAACGGACGCCTTTCCGTTTTAGCTCTGCGATTGAGCTATCCAGGTCTTCCACTCGAAATCCAACGGTAATTGATTGCTGATTAGGCATTTTAGGTTCCAGGGATGCTTTGCCGCCACTGAACAATTCCAGTAATGAGCCGTTGCCTGAATCAAAATGAGCCCAGTCATCGCCCTCGCCGAGCAGATGCAACCCCATCACATCCTTGTAAAAGCGAATGGAAGCCTGTAAATCCTCAACAAAAAGACCCAACCAAATGGGACCGTGATATTTCATACGATTTATCTCCGAAGGCTTCCTGTCAAATATCCGCGTAGATTTCCAGAATGTTGCCCTCGGGGTCACGGAAGAATAAAGTACGATGTCCATAATCCATATCCCGAGGTGGATCAAGGATCTCGACATGTTTTGCGATCAACTCTTGGTGACATGCTTCCACTTCGATCGGTGCCACTCGAAAGGCGAGTTGAATGCTTGCTGTATTAGCAAGTTTCGCGCCATCGTATGGGCGTCCGCGTTTACGAAGTGTGAGCAATGAACTGCCGATTTTCATTTCCACCCATTCTCCATCCTCGCGATATATTTGAAAACCCATAATCTCGTGATAAAAGGTTTTCATAGATGCGATATCTTCACACAAAAGGATCACGTAATCAAGAGTTCGAATCTTCTGTAACGCCTCCGAGTCCATGCATTAACTCGACAACAACGAATCCACCGCATCTGCAAGTTCCTTTAAGTTACTTACTTTCAATACGTTATTACAAAGTGGCGCGTACTTCGGCATGTCGCTATCGCCGTGCCAGAGATACGGTGGCTCAGGATTCAGCCAGATCGTCCGCGATGCGCGCCGTGACATCGTTGAGAAAATATCCAGGCGTGGATCATTGTAGTTGTTTCGTCCATCCCCAAGGACAAGGAGAGTCGTCTGCCCGTTGAGTGTGCTCATATACTCTTCGTTGAAGTTGTTCAGCGACCAACCGAGGTCGGTGTTGTAATGCCCGCTGGGCATACGCCACAAAACGGAGGTAATCGCTTCGTCGGCATTTGAGCCATTGAAATCCTCCGAAATGTATTCAAGGTGATCGATAAAAGCGAAGGCATGAGTCTTGCTGACCTGTCCCTGCAGGGCGAATAGAAAACTCAGCATCACCTCGGAACAAAAACGCATGGACGTGCTGATATCGCAGATGATCACGATCCTGGGTTTGCGAACCTTGTCTCGGTAATGGATTTCCATCGGCACACCATGATGTTTGAGGTTGGCGCGAATGGTTCCCTTCGGATCGAGTTGTCCGCTTTTAGCGCGTTTCTGTCGCAACGCGATTCGCGTTTTGAGCGTCGCAGCGAGTCGTTTCACTTCGCGCTGCAGAATCTTTTTGTCTGCGTCTGAGAGCGCGTGGAACGGACGGTTCATCAGATTGTCCGCGCTTTCTCCTGGTGGTTGTTCGCTCAGGTTTTCGGCGATGCGTTCCCCTGCATATTGCTTGATCTGCTGTTCGATCCCTGCCATGTTTTGCGCGATCTGTTCACGGATCTGCTCGAGGCGTTCCCGGCTCATGCCCATTTGCTGGAGCTGTTCCATTAACTCGCGCAATGCCTCGCGGACCTCGGGGAAGGCGAGGGCGCGCATCATTCGTTGAGCGAGCCACTCCTGGTGACGGAGATCATCCGTTTGATTCAAGCCGACCATTTGACCCAGCGCTTCCAACTCTTCCTTGGAGAGTGGTTCGCCGTTCATCAAGCGTTCCATCCGGTCACGGAGACTCTCGGCAAATTGGCGCAACGCGTCTGCAAACATTTGCGCTTCTTCGGGAGACATGTCGTCGGTGGGGTTACCGCCCATTTGCGGCGGCTGACCGGAGCCGAAGAAGAGCGGAAATAGTTTATCAAAAATGGGAATATCTTTAATGTCTTTGATCAGTGTCGCGCGTAGCGACAATCGGAAATGGTCGCGGTGTTGGATGCCCATCAAATCCACTGCGGAGAATGCCTCTGCAGATTCAGCCAGTGACACGCGCACCCCGCTGGCGCGTAAGGCTGCGATTAACTGTAAAATGCGGGTTTCCATATTATTTACCTCGTAGGGGCGAGGTCATCTCGCCCTGTTACATGAGCGGGGAGACCCCGCCCCTACAAATCAATTTCCAGAGAATCTCCCGAACTCATCAGGCTTTCCTCTTCCTGGTGGGGGAGCGATTAACTGACGTTTTGCTTTTTGCAGATCCGCTTCATGTTTGACCAACACAGACAATGTATCTTCTAATGTCTGTTTATCGAGGCTCTTGGCATTGAGCGCGACCAGCGCATTTGCCCAGTCCAAGGTCTCACTGATCGACGGCGACTTGCGCATGTCCGCATTGCGAAGCTTCTGCACAAATTCCACTGCCTGTTGGGCGAGCTTTGGATTCAAATCCGGTACTTTCAATCGCACGACAGCGAGTTCTTCTTGAATGGATGGATAATCGATAAACAGATACAAACAACGTCGCTTCAACGCTTCGGAGAGTTCACGTGTGTTATTCGAAGTCAGCACTACAAATGGCTTGTGCTTTGCTTTCAACGTTCCCAACTCAGGCACGGATACCTGAAAGTCGCTCAGTACTTCCAAAAGGAAGGCTTCGAACTCCGCGTCGGCACGGTCAATTTCATCGATCAACAACACAGTGGGATCATCACATAAGATAGCTTTCAGCAAAGGACGTTGCAGCAGGAAGCGATTCGAGAAGAACACATCTTCTTCGCCTGCAAGTTTGTCCGCGGCTTCGGCAAGCGATTCCGCTTTGCCTAAAGTGTCATTCAATTTGTCGCGCAAAAGTTGTGTGTAAAGCAGTTGTTTGGAATATTCCCACTCGTACAACGCTTTCGATTCGTCCAATCCTTCATAGCACTGCAAGCGGATCAGTTCACGTCCTGTCGCGCCTGCAATCGCTTTGGCAAGTTCCGTTTTTCCCACACCTGCAGGTCCCTCGGTGAGAAGTGGCTTGCCAAGTTTTTGCGCGAGATACACAATCGTTGCGATCTCATCCGACGCGATGTATTTCTGTTCACCTAAAGATGCCTTTACTCTACCAGTCGATTCAAAGGGGTTATTCATTTATCACCTGTAATCCAATTAGTATACCTATTTTAACCAAATACAAATTAACTTGAAATGAGTATGAAACTAAATCTTTAATCCTAGCTTACGGTACAGTCCTAAATTTCCATCCAGCTCCTGTTCTAATGCGAATCTACTTTGCACAGTTTGACGCGCTGACGTGCCCAAATGTTTCTGCAAACTTTTGTCTGACAATACTTCTTGAATGATCCTTGTAAGGGAATTCACATCATTGACTGGAACTATCCGTCCATTTTCGCAGTCGCTTATCAAATCTAAAACTCCGCCGACAGGTGTGGCGATGACAGGTTTCTCACACGCCATTGCCTCGAGCAACGCATTCGGTAATCCGTCCCGCAGCGATGGATGAACAAATACATCCATCACTGAATAATACGAAGGAAGGTCATGATTTGACACATAGCCAGTGATAATGATTCTTGAATTTGGTATGGACAATTGAAGCTCCTCGAATTGCTTTTTATCTTCACCCGCACGAATGTCACCGACAATGAGCAGAGTAGTTGGCTGACTCTTGTTGACATGCGCATAAGCACCAAGAAGCGTAGCGAGTCCTTTTTTCTCACGCAATTCACCGACAAAACCAATGATTCTTTCTTCTTTCAACTTTCCTATGCCCAGTGCATCGGCTAACGCTTCATTTCTCTCCATCGGCTTGAAAAGCTCTGTATCAATTCCATTCGGAATCAAAGCTATTTCTCGGTCAACGAATGCTTGTGCCTTCTTTACTAGTTGGTTTGCATTGGTTGTCACCGCGCTTGCATTTTGAAGCGCGTACATGACGTGTGAAAACTTTGCCGGGTCAAATGCAGCCCGTTCGATATCATTGCCGCGAATAGATATCACGCTGAGTAAGCCTAAATATCTCCCTGCATAGGTTGCGACAAATCCAGCTTGGGTGAGGAAATAAGCGTGCAGAACATCGAATGGTTCACGCTGGTGTTCTTCCACGATGAGTTCAAACCAATCGACAAGCGTATCGTCCACGCGCTTGTGCGCGCCGAAACGCGTAATGCTGACTCCGTTGTAGATGAGAGTCCGCTTTTCGGAGGGGAATAAGCTTGGGCTTGGACAAGAGACGCGTATCTTATGTCCCACAGAGGCAAGCAATCGAGCGATGCGTTCTGTCGAGATTGCCAGCCCGCCGACGTCTGGTGTATACTTTTCAGATAGGAGAGCGATATTCATGGCAGATCAATGCGAAATGATTATTGGTTACTTGGTACCTCATCGTTGCGAAAACCCATCGCTTGGAAAGTGTGTGAAATGCGGACGGGGTTATTGTGATGAGCATACGAATCAAACAAAAGAAGGACGTGTTTGTCTGGCTTGTCTGCAAGGTCTCGATCAACCAATTGCTTTGGCAATCGCTGCGGCAACATTCAGCGCCGCCGACCTTGATACGTTCAACCGTGCCAGCATGTGGGATGACGATGACCGCAGCGACATGTTCTCTGACTTGAGTTAGTACGGTCCAATCGTTTCCCAAATCTTTTTATTTTCGCCGATAAAGTCATCGCACCGCCTGCACGGACTCAATGTGGGCGGATGCATTTTTAATCGGATGTGTTGATATGCCGCGCTTTCCCAAATCTCTTGGAAGGATTGATTCTTGATATTTCCAACTGGTGGGATGCGTTCACGCGTCATGCAGCAAACATACACATTACCATTGAAATCGATGAGACTATGTGTCCACGGCGCGTAGCAAGGATGATTGTCATAGTACCCGAATGCGTATCGCCCAGCACGCCCCAAGCGGACCTCAGACTCGCTGCGTCCAAACGGGAATACTTCTTCATCCGAAACGATCAGTCCCAACGCCGTTGCACGTTCCGCAATCTTCGGAGCAATTTCTTCGTTAAAGAGGGCGATATCTCTCTTCCTCATCGATAGGTTTTCACCGCAATGATCATCCACGGGAATAAGATTGATCCCATCCGCACCGAGATCATGAGCGAGATCTGGAAGAGTTTCCAGAGTCTGATAATTTGTGCGGCTTACCACTGTGTTGATTCGAATCGTTAACTTGCCTTTATGTTTGTAGCGTTGGAATAGTTCAACAGCCTTTACTGTCGCTTTGAACGCGCCTTCCACGCCGCGGATTTTCTCATGCATTTTTCGGAGCGGGGAGTCGATCGAAATATTCACACCTCGTAATCCACCCTCGACGAGCCGTTTCGCTTTTACTTTGTCCACCAGCGTTCCGTTAGTTGTCATGGTGACTTTGATTCCAAGTGATGAAGCAAGCTCCACAAAATCTGGGATTTGCGGTCGCAGCATCGGCTCACCACCAGAAATGTGAATCTTCTTTGTCCCCATTTCACCGAGTTCACAGATAATCTCCCTAAACCGTTCCGCAGAGACGGGTGGTTCACGCGTCTCGCGCCAGTGATTGCACATTTCGCACTTGAGATTGCAGCCGTAGAAGACTTTCATCTTCACATATAACGGCTTGAACGGACGTGCATTCAAAACCGCAGCGCGCATTTCCTCTTTATTGGCTTGGATCTCGTCCGAGTTATACATCTACTGCTCGTCTTATAAAATAACTGAACTTCAAAAGTTTTTATGGGCTGAATTCAAATCTTGAGTTAGACCATTATGCGGTACCTTGTAAAATCCTATGCTATCATTGGCGAATTCTAAAAAAGTAGACACGGATACAAGTAAACACGTTTTAGGGAAGATTTCAATAATTGTATCACCCGCCATTCTATGAGACTCAAAGCTGATTTAACTCTATTACTCGTTGCAGTCATTTGGGGTTCTGCGTTTGTCGCGCAACGTGTGGCGGGACAGTTGGGGAGTGTGTATTTGTTTAATGGCGTGCGATATTTGCTGGCTGCATTGATAGTGTTGCCTTTTGCTCGCGTAGGTCGGATTGCCCCCTTCGGGGATGCTACCGCGACCAATCCGACTTACCAACAATACAAATGGATGTTTGTTGCAGGATTCATATTGTTCATGGGAAGCGCCCTGCAACAAGTCGGATTGGTGTACACCACCGCGGGAAATGCTGGCTTTATTACTAGTCTGTACGTTGTACTTGTTCCCATCCTTCTATTTTTGGTCTGGCGTGAGAAATTTCATTGGATGGCAATCGTCGCGGTGGTATTGGCTGGGATTGGCGCGTTCTTCCTTTCGACGGGAGGCACGTTCGAGTTCCAGAAAGGGGACGCAATTGAAGTGTTCGGCGCGTTGTTCTGGACATTCCATGTTATTGTTTTGGGAAAGTACGCCTCGAAATTTGAGTCTATGTCGTTTTCAGTGGGACAGCTCGTTGTGTGCGGAGTCCTGAATTTGGGAATTGGAATTTTTGTTGAGCCAATGTTTTCGTTCAGCCTGCCACTCTTTTTCGCTATCGCATACACCGCATTCTTATCGGTAGGATTGTGTTACACGCTTCAGGTTTGGGCGCAGAAACACACACCGCCTGCTGACGCGGCACTGATCCTAAGCTTGGAATCGGTATTTTCGGTTATATCGGGCTGGCTAATCTTACATGAAAAGCTGGTTGTCATTCAAGTGTTAGGTTGTGCTCTCATCTTCATGGCGGTTCTCCTCTCTCAATTCAAGGAATGGAACCTTCGGGGTACAATTGACCAAGATCACCTTGTTGAGGGCAGATGACCGCCAAAGTAATTTTGAACCCATACTCCAATCGTTGGAACTCACAAAAACGCTGGCCCGAGGCTGAAGCGGCATTGAAAAACGCGGGTGTGGATTTTGATTTGGCAGTTTCAGAATCAAAAGGTCAGATTGTCAATTTAGTAGAACAAGCCGCACGCGAAGGATGTTCTCCGATCATTATCGCGGGCGGAGATGGCTCATTAGGCGATGCCGTTAATGGCTTGGCAAGAGCCGCAACCTCTACCGAGCAAACGTTAGGTCCGTTGGGAATTATGCCAATGGGTTCGGCAAATGATTTGGCATACGCGTTGGGATTGCCAACAGATTTGAATGAGGCTGCGAAGGTTATCGCAAAAGGCAAAACGCGCGCAATGGACCTCGGCACATTGAATGGGCATTATTTCGTAAATAATTCTGCGATAGCATTAGAACCGTATGTGACAACTAAGCATGAGAAAATTCATGCGATTAAGGGAATGTTCCGTTATCTTGTTGCGGCTGTGCAAGCGATTATGGATAAGCCCGAATGGCATGGCAAAATTAAATGGGATGATGGCGAATATGATGGTTCGCTCTCGCTGGTTGGCATTGGTAACGGGCGAAGAACGGGCGGCTTCTTTATGACTCCTCATGCCGATCCCTTTGATGGAAAATTGACCCTCGCCTTTGGTTATCGCGCCACGCGTTTAGGCATGTTCGTTGCCTTGCCAAAGGCATTCAATGAAGACAAAGGCAGTTATGTCGAAATGGAAGGAATGCATGAAGTCCAGACGAGGCACATTTCCATTCATCTCGACCAACCCTCACCTGCGCACACTGATGGGGAATTGCTTCCGGAGTGGTTGCAGGATTTTGAATATGAAGTACAACCCAAACGAATCAACATGATTGTGTCTTGATATGACAAGCGAACTTTCCTTCAAACCTCTCAAACGAAATCTATGGACGGACTTCGAAGAGTTGTTTGGTCCGCGCGGCGCCTGTGCTGGTTGCTGGTGCATGTTTTGGAAATTACGCGGTAAGGCGTATGATGAAGCCAAAGGATATGAAACGCGGCAGATGCATAAATCGATTATTGATTCGGGTACGGTCACGGGATTGCTGGCATACCTGCATGGCGAGGTGGTCGGATGGGTCGCAGTGGAACCGCGTTCAGCCTATCCCAAACTTGAACATTCACGCTCTCTTCAGCCTGTGGATGATCAACCCGTCTGGTCCGTAACGTGTTTCTTCGTGGCGAAGGATTTCCGTCGAAAAGGAATTACGGTCGAATTGTTGAAAGCCGCGGTGGAACATGTCAAGCATCAGGGCGGACAGATCGTGGAAGGCTATCCAGTGGACACAAAAAAAGAGTTGCCTGCTCCGTTCATTTATACGGGAACCGCATCCACGTTCCAGCAGGCTGGGTTTCAGGAAGTCGCGCGTCGTTCGTCGACGCGTCCAATTTTCCGTTACATCATCGAATCATAAATGGCATTTCGAGATATCCGCAAATCTCGGAAGTGGCTGAGCACACAAGAGATTGGCATCATCGCCGTATTGATAATAGTTCTGTCCGCGCTGTTGGCATTGAACATTTATTTAGCGCGCACTTTACCTGGTGGAGAATGGCTTTATCTTCGCTGGAATAGTGTGCGGACTTTTTTAAGTGAAAGTTTTGGTGGGGAAAAAGGATCAAAATTTGGGCGTGTCATGCCAGAGGGTGCTTCAGTATTATTTGTCACTCCGCTTGATCTATATGGCACGACCATTGCTCGCAGTGTTCAGCAAATCGTTTATGGACGAAACGCCTTTGCCAATGAATACCGTTATGTGCTGAGTGATCCATTTTATATCGTGTTGCTCTATGCTCCCTTGGCATTGCTTCCTAATTTTCAGATTGTGCGCGGCATTTGGATGTTGATCGCGGAAGTAGCTTTGGTCTTTGCAGTCTTGTTTTCGTTTCGGCTTTCGGAATGGGAGCCACCGAGCGGACTCTATTTCCTGTTGATTGGTGTTGGTGTATTGAATTTTTTCAGTCTCAATGCACTGTTGACTGCGTCTCCTACGATCTTCCTGACCCTTTTGTGTTTAGGCATATTACTTGCCCTGCGTTCTTTTTCGGATGAACTTGCAGGCACGTTGTTGTTCCTTGTAGCGTATCAGTGGGAAGTAAGTGGATTATTCTTTTTGTTTATCCTGATCTTCGTCATTGCGAATCGCCGCTGGAACGTGCTTGCCGGATTCGGAATGGCTCTTGTCGTCTTGTTGATTGCCTCGTTTCTCACTTATCCTGGTTGGGGGCTTCCTTATATTCGTGGCGTGCTTTCAAACCTTTATCAAAGTGTAAATTTAAACTTCAATCATGTTTTATCGAGTTGGCTCCCAAAATCTCGAATCTCTATCGGGGGAGTCGTCTCCGCTCTGCTGATTGCAGTTGTGTTTGTTGAATCGCTCGCCTCAGTTCAAGCCCATTTTCGTCGAGTCGTGTGGACGGCAGCATTTGCTCTTGCAGCGATGCCCCTTGTCGGTCCGGCGATTTTTCCGTCCAATTATGTTGTTTTGCTTCCATCGTTGATCCTTGTCCTTGCACTGGTGTGGGAGCGTTGGAAACGTCAGCGAATCCTAAGAATTAGTTTGATCTTGATTGCCGCATTGGTCGTCCCGTTTGGCTTGTATCTGGAGACAGTTTACATTTACACGCCGTTGTACACCGATTTACTTTCCATACTTCCACCCGTTGCAACTGTTATTGCCTTATACTGGATGCGTTGGTGGGTTCTTCATTCACCGCGCGTCTGGGCAGATCAAATTGGATTTCGCAAATGAACTGGCGACACTACACTCTACTTTTCATCATCGGTCTCATCGTCCCATTTGGGATATCGCGCTTTCAGTCCCTGCCCGGTTACATGGACGCCGACTATTATTTCGCGGGTGGCGTTCAACTTGCAGGGGGCAAAGGCTTTACCGAGCCCTATCTCTGGAATTATTTGGATAACCCGTCAGGCTTGCCTCATCCCTCACACACGTACTGGATGCCTCTCTCTTCGATCGTTTCCGCGATTGGGATGTGGATCACCGGTCAATCCACCTATGCAGCAGGACGCGCTTCGTTCATTCTCCTTTCGGCCTTCATACCGTTATTGACAGCGGCTCTCGCCTACAGCGTTTCCCGTCAAACGCGGCTCGCGATGGCATCTGGGCTGTTGTCCATTTTCCCGCTTTATTACGCTCCTTTCATGCCCGTGCCTGATAACTACGTGTTGTATATGTTGTTCGGCAGTGCATTCCTTTTACTTGCTCCGCGCCGCGAAAAATGGATTCTTATCGCGCTGGGTGCTTTGGCTGGTCTATTGACGCTTGCACGCAGTGATGGTTTACTCTGGCTTGGACTTGCTGGCTTAACAGTCATGTGGAAGGTTTCAACGAAAGAAGATGGAAGCAAGCTTACTTTTGCCGAGTGGTTCAAGTTGATCCTCCCAGCTGGGTTACTTGCACTTATGGGGTATTTCCTTGTGATGGGGGGGTGGCACATCCGCAATTTGAATCTTTTTGGGTCCTTTATGACGCCAGGCGGTGGACGCTTGCTCTGGCTTCAAAACTACAACCAAACCTTTATTTACCCTCCGGACAATTTAACGCCCGCAGGATTCCTCGCGGCAGGCTGGAACGCAGCATTACAGGATCGTTTAATGGCGTTCAATGCGAATCTTAGCAATACCCTCGGCGCGCAAGGCGAAATTTTTTTGTTTCCACTTATCCTGATTGGCCTCTGGCAATTGCGCCGTGACTTACGCACAAAGATTGCTGTCACTGGTTGGTTGATTCTCTTTGTCGTGATGACGATTATCTTTCCCTTTGCGGGATCGCGTGGAAGCTTCTTTCACGCCGGGGCGGCATTCCAACCATACTGGTGGGTCGCGGCTCCGATTGGCCTGGATGCAATCATTCGATGGGCGCGCAAACACGGCAAACTTATGGATGCCAATGCGCCAATTTTCTTCCAAAGCATGATGGTGTTACTTGCAATCCTGATGACAGCCTATCTTGTCAATTTCCGAGTGATCGCTGGCGGATGGGCGAAGGATGATGTCATTTATCCCGCCGTGGAACAAAAACTTCTTGATTACGGAATCAGCCCACAGGATATTGTGATCGTGCGCAATCCACCGGGATATTTCCTCGCTTCAGGACGTCGATCCGTTTCGCTGCCATTTGGTGATGAGTCTACGATCAAAGCTGTCGCACAAAAATTCGGTGCGCGCTATCTTATCCTCGAAAATGGTGGCACCTTTGACTCCATTGAGGATTTATATAAACATCCTGAAAACAATCCTTCATTTACCTACTTAGGAGAGGTGGACGGTGCGCGGCTCTACCGGATCGAACTGGCGCGTTGACCCACGCATTTTCATCGCTGTTGCCGCTTTGATCGCGGTGCTTTTCTATTTATGGATCAGCGCACTGATCTTTCGTATTGGTTTCCCACTTGATGACACTTGGATTCACCTCACATACGCGCGTAATCTGGCTGAACACGG
>WNFZ01001782.1_pt1 | contig 20595 bp, 21 predicted proteins | sample 5400081 | NCBI WGS metagenome assembly WNFZ01 (sample SAMN13153365, study PRJNA577476) | soil metagenome | isolation source: 80 cm soil or saprolite under grassland replicate 1 | place: USA:California | collected 2016-06-15
ACGGGAAAACCGCTGAATGCCGGTGCGGACACAAACTCAAGAGAGTGAACGGTTAGCTTATGCGCATCCTCGTGGTCCACCCGGGCCCCAACTTTTCCGTAGCTGACATGCACGACGGATGGGTGGAGGCGCTACGCGGCCTGGGCTGCGAAGTAGCCTCATACGAACTCGACACAAGGATTCAGTTTTACGGGCACGCACTGATCTCCACCGGGGACGTAGACGAATCAGGACACCCCCTGGTCCGCCGGGCCATGTCCGACCAGGATGCGATCCGCGCCGCGATGCAAGGCATCTCCCACGCCTGCTTCTCGATGTGGCCCGACGTGGTCCTGTTCGTATCCGGGTTCTTCGTCACCCCCGGGATCATGGGGCTGCTCCAGCAGCGGCGGATGAAAACCGTCCTGCTGGCCAGCGAATCCCCGTACCAGGAGAAAATGCAACTGGAACGCGCCCAGTGCTCCGACATCGTCCTGCTCAACGACCCGGTGAACATCGGGCAGTACCGGGCGCTGGGGGTCACCGCGGAGTACTCCCCGCACGCGTACCGGCCCGCCGTGCACTACCCCCGCCATGTTTCCGTCAACCCCAACCTGAACGCGGACCTCGCGTTCATCGGGACCGGGTTCGCATCCCGCATCGACTTCTTCGAGAAGATGAACCTCGACGGACTCGACGTGCTCCTCGGCGGCTGCTGGCCGCTCGCCGCGAAATCCCCGCTCCGCCAGTACATGGGACACGACATTGAAGAATGCGTCCCCAACTACGAAACCGCCGAGGTATACCGCAACGCCAAATGCGGCATCAACTTCTACCGCCGCGAATACGACGACGCCGACGACGCGGCCAACGCCACACCATGGGCCATGGGACCCAGGGAAGTTGAGCAGGCGGCGTGCCAGATGCCGTTCCTGCGCGACCCCCGCGCCGAGGGGGACGAGGTGCTGCACATGCTCCCCACGTTCTCCGGGCCGGAAGACGCCAGCGAGAAACTCCGCTGGCTCCTCAGCCACGACGAGGAACGGGCGAAGATAGCAAGCCAGGCCAGGGAAGCGATCCAGGACAGGACCTTCACGAACAACGCCAAGCGGCTCCTGAAGCTACTCGACGAGTAACATGCCCCTGAAGTCCTGCGTCCCCCGCCAATGCACATGCACATGCGGGGAATGCTTCCCGAAAAGCGTACGCAGGGACCACTGCTGGAACCACCGTGCGGGATGCCACCACGGCTGCTGAGGAGGACTATATGCCCTACGCCAAGGAAAAGCAGGGTAACGGCACATACAAGGTCATCAACACCGACACGCAATCCGTGAAGGGCACCGGCATGACCGAGGTCAAGGCCGACGCGCAACTCAAGGTGCTCAACGCCATCGAACACGACCCCGACTTCAAACCACGATCCACCAAAACCAGGCGTCACCCTGACTAGGGATATAACTCCTCCAGCGGCTGACGTCGGCGTGCGTACGCTTCCTTGCTATAGCGAGCTGCGCATTTACGGCACTTACGTGTCCCGCGTACCGGATGAATGTAGGTATTTTCCTCGTTCCATTCGTGCCCGTTGGGGCAGGTTTCTGCACGTACGCCGCGCCCGCTTGTCGTAAGCGGGCTGCGCTGGAGGTTTACGCCAGCGGTGACAGCTTCGAGGTGGGCCGGATTCTGGCAGCGACGATGCTGACAGGAATTACCGCCTGGACACGACAGGTCGCGATTGTGGCAGGTGTGGTCGATCTGTAGTCCTACGGGAATGACACCCTTATCTAGTTCGTACGCCACGCGGTGCGCTGACTCGCGCCGCCCGTCCCAGTGGATCTGGCCGTAACCGGTGGTCTTGACGATTGTTCCGGTCCAGGGCCAGCATTCGTCGGGTCCGCGTTGTTCGACGTTTGCGCGGTAACGCACGTCATCAGGTGCGGTGCGAAGTGTCCTCACCTCGGTGCTGCCCGTGGCGTACTGGCGGTGGTAGTGGCGTTTACACAGTCCCTTCCCCATATAGCCGCCTGAGCATTCCTCGTTGTTAACACGGCATTCCCGTACGGGCGGTGTCGGCTTGGGCGGGAGCGTGCCGTGACGACGGCGGTAGTTGTAACAGGCATGGCAGAAGCCACGGCGGGTGGCTTCGCGGTCGCAGTCAGGTTCTATGCAGTCAGCCATAAGGCCAGTGTACCACATATCAGGAAGGCAAAAACATGAGTCGTATCCATGGCCGCAATGGCATCATCTACATCGGTGTCACTGGCCCAGGAGGAGGTGGCAGTGCTGTCACGGGTACACAGCTCGCGTCTCCTATGGCCTTTCTGACAGATTGGAGTATCAATTTCGTCGTAAACAAGGTCGACGTCACCGCCATGGGCGACCCTAATCTTATCTGGGTGGCTGGTCTGCCCGACGCGTCGGGGGACTTCTCGGGGTTCTACGACACTGCGACGGCGCAAACCTACGTGGCGGCTACGGACGGTCTTAGCCGGAACATGTACCTGTACCCGTCGACGGTCGGCTCGCAGGGCACGTCCCCTGGCCAGTACTTCTTCGGGACCGTGCTCCCGGACTACTCCGTGTCCGGCGGCGTATCCGCGGCGGTGTCCCTGAAATCGACGTGGAACGCAGCCAGCCCCGTGATTCGCTACCCGGCATCGGGCATCGCCGGTTCCTGACGAAGGTGCTGCTCAGCGGCGTACGAGCATTCAAGGGTATTGCTCAAAGGCATCTGGAACTGGTATCGTTTCTGTATGGAGAAAGAAACGATACCGTTCCAGACGCCACGCAGGGCGGAATGGATGTGCACCATCGCCGGCTGCCCGCGTACTGTCGCGGCGAAGGGCTGGTGCTACTTCCACTATCAGCGCTCACGGCTCAAAGGCAGCCCGCTTGACGGAGGTAACCCGCACAATGGCGGTGGCACGCCGCATGGTGCTATTCCGCCGCCGGTAGAACTGCGCTGTTCTGTCGGTGACTGTGACCTCGACGCGCACGCGTTGGGCTGGTGCTTTTTCCACTGGCAGCGGCAGAGATTTTATGGTGACCCCGAGGCTCCGCTGCGCCGGGCTCGTTCCGGTACCGGCTGGCGCGGGCTCAATAACAACGGGTATATCGTGCTCAAGCTGCGGGGCAAGGTAATACTGGAGCATCGGCAGGTGATGGAAGAGGTTCTCGGTCGGCCGCTGCTTCCGTTCGAGAACGTGCATCATCTGAACGGCATCAAGACGGATAACCGCCCGGAGAACCTGGAGGTCTGGGTGAAGGTGCAGCCGTGCGGTCAGCGCCTGGAGGATCTACTACGCTTCGTCGCCGAGCATTACCCCGAGCAGATGGCGGCCATGCTGGCGTCGCGCACCTGATCCGTAAGAGGCAGCGCCCCGTGGGGTGACGGGGCGCTGCCAGGCCGCTGGGGAACGGCACTACTCATACTACGCGCAAGGCGGAGGAGGTCATGCCCCAGTGGATTACGAGGTTGAGATCAGCGACGCGGATGAGCGCGCCGCGATTGAGCTTCAGCAGGCAACCGACCCGGAGCTGTCCGGTGAGGTTATCTCCCCGGCCAGGGTTATCACGCTGGCCGGGGAGGATTTTCGTGTCGCGGAGAAGGTTGGCCTGATGCCGTTGCTGAAGTTCAGTCATGCGGCGAATCTGCGGACTGATGATGAGCGTGCTTATGCGGCGATGTATGAGATCCTGCGGGATGTGATCCTGGAGGCGGAGGATCCGTGCGGGGCGTGTGATGGGTGCAAGGCGGCGGGGCGGGACGCGAAGGCGCGGGATTGCGCGGTCGCTGATCAGGGGGACTGGGATCGGTTCTCCGATCATGCGGTGGCGTGCAAGGCGGACGCGGATGAGCTGATGGATGTGGTGGCGCAGGCGATCAAGGTGATCGCGGCGCGCCCTACCGGGTCGCCTTCCAGCTCTTCGGGTGGGCGGCGGAGCACTTCGCGGAAATCGACGGAGGTCAGATCCGTGCGACAGGCCGGGGTGTCAAAACGCTCACCCCGCGGGAAGCGTGCAACCTAGCGCTGGCGTGTATTACCGCGCCGATGGATGAGGAGCAGCGGGCGGAGTTCATGGCGGAGCTGTACGCGAAGGGCGGTGACGCGGAGGTCACGGCGAAGGATCAGTTGCGTGAGCATCTGAAGGCTCAGGGTATCGAATGGGACGGGGAGGTCTGAGATGGCGAGGGTGAGGTTCAGCGAGGCTGAGATCCGCGCGTTCCTGAATGACCCGCTGGGTCCTGTCGCGCACCTGATGCAGGAGCTGGGCGGCCGGGCGGCGGTGTATGCGCGGGCGAAGGTCCGTAAGCGGGTGCTGGGGTCACCGGGTAAGAGCGGGCGGCCTGGCACGTCGACTCCGCCGGGCGGGACGATGGCGTCGATCCAGGAGTATCTGCATGCGACGGGGGCTGATACGCCGTGGTCTGGGATATCCGCGGCGGGCGCGGCTATTTTCCTGGAGAAGGGCACGAAGCGGCATCCCATCGAGTCGCATGGCCCGTGGTCCCTGTCGAATTACGCGACGGGGTATTTCGGGCCGGTCGTGGATCATCCTGGTGCCCGTCCGTATCCGTTCCTGATGGAGTCTTTGTGGGCTTTGCAGGGGCAGGTGTAGCGTGTCGCGCCGGATCGGCGAAGTCTGGGTTGCGATTGAGGCGGACACCCGCATGTTCCGCGCTCAGGCGGTCGCGGGGGTAACGAAGGCCCTGGCGGGGGTTGAGGGGAAGATCCCGGTCACTGCGGATACGGCAAAGGCGCAGGTGCAGATCGCCGCGCTCAAAGCGCGGATGACGGACCTGAACCGTCAGCTCGCTGAGGTGAAGATCGGTGCGGACGGGAAACCCGCCGAGGCTGTTATCCGCAGGCTCCAGCTGGAACTCAAGACTCTCGCGGAGACCGTCGGGAAGATCACGCTGGACGCGGATACCAGGGCGCTGGACGCGAAGATCGCCCGGCAGACCGCGAACCTCCGTAAACTTCAGCAGCAAGCCAGCAAGCTGAAGTTGGATGCTGACGATAGGGCGCTGATCTCGAAGATCGCGGACCTGGAGTTGCTAACCGCGAGACTGAACCAGCGTCTGGGTAGTCTCGACGTTGACGCCGACCCTCTTGTCATCAACCAGCTGATCAAGAAGATCCGGTCTGTTGATGCTCAGATCGCGGTCTTGAACGCGCGGGCTCAGAAAATCAAGATGAGAGCCGACGCGGTCGCGTTGAAGAAGCAGATCATTGAGGTCACGGCGCTTATTGAAAGGCTGAAAGCTGAAGCGTCGGACCTGAAGCTCGGCGGGAAAGCGGACCTGGGCGCGCTGGCCGCTGCGGAGGGGAGGCTGCTGGGCCTGGAGGAGGCGGCCAGGAAACTTAACCCTGAGATCGGGGTGACGAACGCGAAGCTGATCCAGGGGGCGCGGGGGTTCGGCCGGTTCGGGCTGGGTGCGCTGGCTGCGCGGGTGGCGCTGTTCGGGGGTCTGTCCGCGGTGTCCGGGTGGCATATTGCCCTGGACACGATCATCGAGAGCCTGGCGGTTATCGTTCCCGCTCTGGTCACGGCGGCGGCGGGGCTGGGTGCGTTCGGCTTGGCGGGGTCCGACGCGGCCCGCGCGGTATATCACCGGCTCCAGAACATTCATGTCGTGTCTGACGCGTTGAACGCGACGATCCCGCCGATGACGTCGAATCTGGAAAAGCTTCACGACACGGTCCGGCCGCAGGTGTGGCAGCTGTACGGGGATGCTATCGCGATCGCGCACAGCAAGACGGGTCTTTTCAATAAGCTGGCTGTCCAGACTGGCAGTGTCATTGATACGCTGGCCGCCCGGATCACCGTGCTGGCCACGACCAGCGGCGGCGGGCTGAACAGGTTCCTCGCTTCGGGTGCGCGGGACCTGAAGGAATTCGGCCGGATCTTCGTGTCGCTGGGGGACGCGTTCGGGAAGCTGATCCAGGTCACGGAGCAGACTCACATCGCGGAGTTCCTGCTGAACGTTTTCGGGGCCGCGGCGAAACTGTTCCAGGTCTTCACGAAACTGCCTATCCCGATCCTCGCCCTGGTCGTCGGGTTGCACGGTATTTACCTGTGGTCGGGGCTGGCTGCGTCGGCCCTGATAGCGCTGCTGCGCCCGCTGGGCCGGATGGCCGCGGCGGCGGCCGGGGCGGAGCTGGCGGGGACGGCAGTGAAGGACCTGGCCGCGGCGGGGAACGACTCGCGGTTCGCCCGGCTGGGGGCCACGTTCTCCGACCTGGGCAGGAACCTGAAAGCGATCCCGGGCCGCGCCTGGTCGGCGACGAAAGCGGTCGGGTCGTTCCTGGTCAGCCCGTGGGGGCTGGTCGCCGTCGGGGTGGTGGCGCTAGCCGGGCTGGTGTACGGGCTGTCGAAAACCAAGAGCGCCACCGACCGGTTCATCGATTCGCTGAACACGATGACGACGCACGCCACTGACTTCACGATCATCAATACGCTGGCCGGCGAGCTGACCCTGAACAGCGGCAGGCTAGCCGCGTCCCAGGGGGAACTGAAAGGCAAGCTGAAGGACGTCGCGGCCCAGTCGAAGATTTACGGGGGGACGCTCGCGTACCAGAACGCGAACATCAACCAGTCGAATGAGGACGTTCGTGACCTGACCGCGAACCATGCGAAACTAGTCAAGGAGCTGACCAGGGTCACATCGCGGCTGTCGTTCGTGACGGACGCGTTCGGGACGCACGGGCTGGCCGGGGCGATGGCGCTGGCGCACCTGGCGGGGGTGGGCGTCAACGAGCTGATGTCGGATAAGAAGGACGTGTGGGCTGCCGCGGTCCAGAAGATCGCCGGGGTGGTCCAGGGCTACAAGAACATGGGGCAGGGCGCCACCCAGCTCGCCAACGACATCAACGTACTGACCATCGCCCAGTCCGACGAGCTGAGAAACGTCGAGGCGCTCAACGCCGGGTTTGATAACTTCACGAAGATCGTGTCCGGCCCTATCTTGGGGTTCCTGGCGTTCGCGAACACGCTGAAACGGTTCGGGCAGGACGCTAGCGTGGCGGGTGCGCACATGTCCGGGCTGGGCACCGGCTTCACCAAGGTGTCAAAGAAGGCCACAGACGCTAGTTTGCAGCTCCAGTCGGATTTCCAGGACACGTTTAACGCGGCGGCGCAGATGGCTGACGCGTTCCGGCTGACCGGCGAGGCAGGCGACAAGCAGATCGCGGCGATCAAGGACTGGGTCCAGGTCATGATCCCGATGGCCGGGTCGAACAAGGCCGCCGCGGCGGAGATCTCCGTGCTGGCGCAGGAAGCTGGCGGGCCCGCCACGACGAACCTGAAAACGCTGGCGAAGTGGGCGGGGAAAACCGCTGACCCGCTGGGGAAGGCGCAGAAAGCCGCGGCGGACGCGGCGATCTCGTTCTTCGACATGAGCCGCGACGCGCAGAAGCTGGGCACCACGCTGGCGCAGGACCTGACGAAAGACGCGGCCGCGGCGGTGGAGAGCGCAGTCGGGCTCCAGGGTGCGATGAACCAGTTCGCGCTGGACATCAGGGATGCTGGCACGTCAATAAAGACGACCAGTAAGGATCGCAAGGCCCTGGTCGAAGACCTCGCCGCGGTCAACATCGTGGGACCCGAGGCCAATAACATTATCAACGCGATCAGCGGAACCCTGAGAAACGCTAAGGGCCCCATTGACAAGGCAGGGGTAGCGTTCGAGGATTTCGCCATCCACGGCCTGCACCTGTCCACGAAGAAGGCCGACGAGCTGTGGAAGAAACTGAACGAGTCGAACCTGGTCAAGCTCGCTAATAACGTGACCACCATCAGGGGCAAGTGGATCGCGCTGGCGATGGACGGCCTGAAACTGAACCATGATCAGGCTGAGAAACTATGGAAGAAACTGCGGGAACAGTACCTGGACACGCTGGGGACCAAGACGGACATCGCCAGGGGCAAGTGGATCAAGCTGGCCATGGGCGGCCTGGACCTGACCTATAACCAGGCTGACAAGCTGTGGAGGAAACTCGGCCAGCAGCGCCTGGACGAGGCGGGCCGGAAGGCTGACACGACGAGGAGCAAGTTCGAGCAGCTAGCCAGGCAGATCGGCGTCAACAAGGACAAGGCTGACCTGTGGTTCGACGCGCTGCACCGCCTGCCGAAGAACACGAACCTGAAAATCTCCGTGGACGCCAAGGGGTTCGTCAAGGTCAACGGCGTTGAGATCAGCGCCGGGGCGTACTTCTCCCCGCACGCCGAGGGCGGGTTCATCTCCGGCGGCAAGCCCGGTAAGGACAGCGTGCTCGGCATGCTGATGCCCGGCGAGGTTGTCGTGCCCGCGAAGATGGTGCAGCGGGGCGCGGTCGACCACCTGCGCGGACAGCTCCCCGGTTTCAACGCGGGCGGGCAGGTCGCAAAACCGAAAGGTTACGCGTCTGGCGGCCTGGTCGGGAACACCGGGGACCTGCGGGGGGACTTCCCGCAGCGGTCGTACAACGCGATCAAGAGTTTCGACGCGGACTCCACGATCAGGACCGCGGTGGCCGCGACAAAGAAATTCGCTGCCTACGTGAAACAACAGCAGGCGAAGGCTGCCGCCGCTGGCGGGATGGGTGACTCCGGGGCCCGCACCCACTCCGCTGCGGTCGCGCAGGCGTACGCCCGGTCGCTGCTATCCCAGTACCACTGGGGCCCAGACCAGATGAACTCACTGATCCCCCTGTGGAACGCGGAGAGCGGCTGGAACGCGTACGCCGCTAACCCGACCAGCAACGCCCGGGGAATCCCGCAGTCCATCAGCGGCTGGGCGTCGTACGCGCCCGGGGACTATAAGAACCAGATCATCTGGGGCCTGAACTACATCCGCTCCCGGTACGGCTCCCCGGCCGCCGCGTGGTCGTTCTGGCAGCGTCAGTCCCCCCACTGGTACGCCCAGGGTGGCCTGGTCCCCGGGTTCGCAACGGGGGGTGTCATCACGACGGGCCCGACCGGGGGTCCAGCGGCTGTCACGGCGCTACGCAAGCTGCTGTGGAAAGAACGCCACGGCGAAGGAGTCGACTACCTGGGGCTGCTGCACGCGTTCCAGCGCGGCCCTGCGAAATACCGGACGAAACTGACGATGCAGGAACTCGCCACGCTGGGCAGGCGGCAGGGTGCCACTCAGCTCGCCTACACGCACCTGACCGGGGCGGGGCTGACGAAGGCTCATCTTAACGCGCTGGGTGCGGCGGCGCGGGCTGAGATCAGGACCGCGTCGGATCAGTGGCTGAACCGGATCCCCGGCGGCCACCCGGGCTGGGCGAAGGGGCTCCGCTACTGGCTCGGGCAGCTATCCAAGACCGCCATGAAGGGCCTGCCCGGCGGGCAGCTCACCACCGGGCCCGGCGGTGCGGGGCTGCCCGCGCTGACTCATGTTTACGGCGGAGATATCGGGGAGCGCATCAATGCTTTCCTGGCCAGGGCGGCGTCGCCGTTCCGTAAGGGCGGGCTGGTGATGGACCGCGGCGGCTGGCTGAAACCCGGGTGGAACCCTCCCATGTACAACGGGACAGGCAGGAACGAGCGGGTAGGCGGTACCGGGGACGTGACTGTGACCTTGCTAGTGGATACGGCGAGCGGCACCGCGATGGATCAGATGCTCGCGCAGATGATCAAGAAATATGTAAAAGTGCATGGTGGTTCCGTTGAACGGGCCTACGGTCCCCATTAGTGAACCCGTTCCGCATGGTCTAGCCGACAGCGTTCACCCTTGAACTTGCTGCTGTTGCACGGCATGCACAGCACTTGGTAGCCACGGGGAAAATTCTCCGCGACTAGCCAGGCGTAGAAGTGCCAGCCAGCCTCATCTCGGCCGAATAGCTCTGCGCGGTGTTCGCCGCCGCCGCCGTTCACGTGGTCGATGGTGAGGTTCTCGGTGACGTTACAGTCAGGGCATGCGCAACGCGGTGGCGAGCTGGGGCTGTAATGCGCGAGCACCCTTGCGCGGATGGTCTCGCGGTGATGACGCTGGCGATCAAGTATGACTTCGCGGTTGGTTTCGTGGTACTGCCGAGCGCGCTCAAGTGCGGCTTCACGGTCGGCTTCGTAGTTGCGGTGCGTGCGCTCACGTTCAGCTTCGCGGTTGGCTTCGCGCCAACGGCGCTGGATCTCACGTACCTTCTCGGGGTTGGCCTTCTGGTACGCGAGTACGTACTCGCGCTTGCATGTCTTGCACTGGTTGATTCCAGCGTAGAAGTCACTTAGCGGCTTCGTCTCGCCGCATGTGATGCACGGTTTGGTGGCAGACTGGTTCATAGCCGGGCTCCGTCCGGTTAGGGCCCGGGTTACGGTGCTTCCAACACCGCCGGGCCCGCTCACCCTCTAGTGTACTGGATAGGACGGAGGCGGTCTTCTAGTGGTTAGTGCTCCCGCGCAGGTCGCCACCGGTGTCGCGGCGGCGCAGCAGTCTACGGTTAGTTTCGCTCAGGTAAACGCGATCATCGCGACCGCGATGGGGTCGGCGGGAATCCCCGGGGTTAATGTCACGGCACCATCGTTCCCCGTCCAGCAGCTCGGCATCCGGGTGGACCTGAACCTGGGCGGGACGTGGACGGATATCACCCGGTTCGTGTACCAGCGGAACCCGGTGCAGATCACGAACGTGGGTCGCGCGGACTGGACGTCGACACTGCAAGCTGCCAGTCTCACGTTGACGGTGAATAACAGGGATGGCCGGTTCACCCCGAAAAACCCGGCGGGTGCGTATTACCCGAATATCATCCGGAACACGCAGATCCGCGTTTTCCTGTCAGCCACGTCCGGTACGGGTCTGACGTATTCGGGGTTCCGGTTTTACGGTGAGGTGACGGAGTGGCCGCCGCACTGGGACCCGTCCGGGCGTGAGGCATCCGTCGACATGGTCGCGTCGGGGATCTGGCGGCGCATGTCCCAGCTCCAGACGACACTGGGTTCGGCGTTCCGCCGGTTCATCGTGAACGGCGCCGCGTCGACGACGCTACGCTCGTACTGGCCGATGGAGGACTCCGCCGGGTCGGGGTATATCACCCCGTACGGTTCGGTGGCGGGAACACCTAACGGGATCCAGCAGTTCATCGGCGGGCAGACCGGCTTGTCGTTCGCGTCCAGTAACGATTTCCGGGGAAGCGACGGTATCCCCGTGCTGAACGCCGCGCTGGCCACCTTTACTGTCCCGGCGGGCGGCACCCCGACAAACAACGTGGTCCGGTTCGTTATCTCCGTTCCCGCGGCGGGGGATTCCGCGTCGGGGACGACGAACTGGAACCTGGTCGAGATCGACACGGCGGGGACTGTCGCGAAGTTCGAGTTGTACCTGAACGCGTCGGGCACGCTGCTGATGCAGGGCCGGAACTCCAGCGGTGTCGTGACGTTCTCCGGGACGACCACGACCAGCGTCAAGGGCACCCCGTACCTGGTCTCCATGGAACTGACACCGGGGGTGGCTTTCGCGTTGCGGGTCATCAGCCAGGGGGCGCCGGGAATCACCGAGTCAGTTACGGGCTCACTGGGGTCCGGTTCGGTCGGGGCGGTCACCAAGGTGGTGGTGTCCCGCGCGAATCAGCTGACGGATACCGCGTTCGGGCACCTGAACGTCGCATACGGCACCCCCACGTCGCTGGTGCAGGCGGCGGGGGCGCTGAACGGTTACGTGGGCGAGAGGGCGCTGGACCGGTTCACCCGGATCTGCGGTGAGATGGGCATCGCGTCCGCGACCATCGGTACCTCCTCGTCGTCGGCGGCAATGGGACCCCAGCTTGACGACACGCTGGCGAATGTGCTCCAGTCCATTGAGGACACGGACTGCGGCCTGCTGTACGAACTGCGGGACACCTTCGGCATGGGGTACCGGACCGGCGTTTCGATGGTGAACCAGGTTCCGTCGGTGGTGTTCAACTACGCCGCCGCGGTGATCGACGCGTCGCTGACACCCGCCTACGATGATGCGCTATCACGGAACAACATCACGGTCACCAACTGGACCGGGTACACGCAGCAGGCCATATTGACGGCCGGGCCTATGAGCGTGCTGAACCCGCCGAACGGCATAGGAAACGGCTACGCCTACACGCGGTCCGTGAACGCCGCCGCGGACTCCCAGGTGCCGGGGATCGCGACGTTCCTGCTGAACATCGGCGCGAACGACGAGGTCCGGTACCCGGTCGTCACCGTCAAGATGATCCGGCCGTCTTCCGCGCAGTACTTCGTGTCCGTCCCCGGCCTTGACATCGGCGATTACTTCCAGATCACTAACATGCCAGGGTTCGCCGGCGGCGGCACCAGCATGACCGCGGTGAACGGGACATCCCAGGCGCTCGGCCACACCGAGCCGGAAGTGCGGCTGTTCGCCGGCACTTACTACTGCTATTACCGGGATGACAACTCCGGGCACGGCCGGATCCACCTGATGACCTCCAGCGACGGGGCCACGTGGACTGAGTCGGGCAGTAACCCGATGCTGGATGTTACCGCCGCGGCGTGGGACTCGTCGTACGTGATCTCCCCGTCCGTCTGGTTTGACGGCAGTACCTACTACATGTTTTATGAGGGGAACAACGGGTCGTTCTCCGCGATCGGGTACGCTACGGCCAGCGCGCCGGGCGGCCCGTGGACCAAGTTCGGGTCGAACCCGATCCTGTCGAAGCAGGGAACGGGTTTCGAGTCGGTGCTGGTCGGCACCCCGGCCGTCATCGTTATCAGCGGCACCTGGTATTTGTTCTACCACGGCTACAACGGGACCAACGACCAGGTGGCCCTCGCGTGGGCGTCCACCCCGTCGGGTACCTGGACACGGCACCCGTCCAACCCGATCATACCGGTGGGGAACTGGTTCGGCCGGAAAGTAGCCCCCTCCTCGGTTTGGCTGGGTGCGGACAACGCGGTGTACATCGCGCTTGAGGGTGATCCTGGGTCGGGGAAGTTCTCCATCGGGGTCGCGCAGGTCCCCGCCGCGAACTTGCAGACAGCTGTCCCCGCCCTGACCGGGGGAAGCCAGTACGCCCCGATGCTGTCCGCGAGCGTGGCCGGGCAGGACAACGACTATGTTCAGCTTCCCTGCCTGGTCAGCTCGGCCGGGGGCCAGTTGTGGCTGTACTACAGCGGGCACAGCACGGGCGGCGCTTTCCGCATGTTCCGCACCGACGTGTCCCTCACCACCGCGGCGACGACCACGACGAAACAGCTGATGTGGGGGTATTCGGAGACACTGAACGCGAAAGAGTGGACGTTCGCGTTCAACTCCGTGCCCGAGACGGCGTGGGAAACCGCGATATCACCCGGTACTATCCAGACGGCGCAGATCCCCGGCGGCAGCCCCACCGTGTCGACCGCGCCGGGCAGCGGCCTCGGGCAGGTCATCCTGAACGGGTCGATCACCCCCGCGATGCTGAACGAGGGGATCTCCATCCGCACCCTCGGCGGCAGCCTCGTCACCATCAGCGTGGGCGCCCCGGCGAACCCGAACACGAACGATATCTGGATTAACTCGGGTACGGGGCTGATCTCCCAGTGGAACGGGTCGGCGTGGGCGCCGATCTTGTTCAACGCGACGAACACGATCCAGGCGGGGACGATCATCTCCTCGCTGATCGCCGCGCACACCATCGTCGCCAGCAACATCGCGGCGGGGACGATCACGGCGGCTGAGCTGGTAGCGGGCCTGGTGGTCGCGGGAATCGTCGATGCGACCACCGTGCAGGCGCTGAACTTCATCGCCACGGGGACGCAGGGGGAATTCCTCGCCTACGCGGGCACGCCGGGGAGCACGACCCTGGCCAGTGTCATATCGGGCCGGTCCGGCAGCGACGCGTACGGTACCTCGTTCGCCGCTGGAGTGGAAGTCAAGCAGGGTGGCCTGGTCCTGGACAACCAGTCGGGTTCCCCGGGTGCAACATCCGGGGCGTCCACGTTCTACTCCTCCGTCCTGGGCCGCCCCCGGTATATTTCCTCGGTCGGTGATGATTCGGCGCTGGAACGGTCGCAGGTCTCCCAGACCAACATCACCATGACCACGCAGACGATCGCGACGGCGATCAGCCCCGCGCTGACCGTCCAGTCTGATGAGGCCAACGTCGGGTCGGAATTCGAGATCGAGATCGAAGGGGTCATCACCGCCCCGACCGGCGGCACCGCATTCGTCAACAACGCAGTCGGCCCCTTGTATACCGTTCAGATGATGATCGACGGATCCGTGACAGGCGGCGTCGTCGGGTGGGGCGGCGTGTACCTGATCCAGGGAAGCACATTCAGTTTCAACTGCACATGCAGGCTGTCCATTGAGGCGACAGGAGCGGGCGGCACATGCACCATCTCAACCTGGGGCACGATCCAGCAGCAAGGCCCAAACGTCGGAAACGTCATGACCGGTACCACTGTCGAGATGTCACAGCCGTTTTCCTCGCTTGGTACCGGGAAAGCGATCGACACTACGACCAGTCACACGCTGAAGATTTTCGGGTTCTGGGCTTCTGTTACCAACCTGACTGGGCATAAGTGCACCGTGTACAGGTCAAAAACCGCGCGGAGAATGTAAAAAAGAGAAAGGGCCTGAAAAGTGACTAAGCATTATTTCACGCATTCATTTGGCATTGACAGCAGCGGGGACACCAGCAACCTGCCAGCGGTTGCAGACCTGTCAATCGTGGTAGAAGGGGTATTTCTCTCAACGTTTCCGCAAGCCTCCCCAGTCGGCCCAGCTTCGTTCGCGATGAAGGGACTTCGCAGAGTACACGGAACGACCGGGGCGTCCGGAACTGACGCTATATTCTTCTTTAACCAGTCAGCGACAGAAGTCGTGAACATCCACTTCCCGGTACGGGGGAGGACGAACGATGGAGAAGACATCAGCTTTACGCTAGGCGTCTCTGCGGAGAGTTCCTCGGCGACCGGGCAGGTCACGGTCTGGGGCTACTACACCGACGAGGACTAGGAGGCTACGATGCCGGTAGGCGCTTCCATCGGCCGTGACCAGATGGACAACATGATCACCAGCGCGGCGGTGCACCTGCGGGACGCGATGCAGGTCATCTCCAACCTGAACCTGTCCGTCAACGGGCAGGCGCAGGGCCTGGCGTACCTGGAATCCATCGGGTACTCCAACGTGTCGAACCCGGCGAACCCGGGCGGGATCAGCGACGCGGCGTACGCCCTGTCGATGATCTCCTACCTGAACACGGTCGCTGCGGTGTACTTCGGCACTGCGGCGCAGACCCCGGCGTTCAGCTTCCATCAGGAACTCTCGCAGATGTGGGCAGGTCAGGTCACCATGCAGTAATTCGTTACCCTGCCGTGACTAGTAGTGCCAGGGTAATGTCAGTGCGCGGGGGATAATGAGACATGGGCGCCGTCAGCATCACTAGCAGGCTGCGGACGGCGGGCCAGCGGGTAGCTGCACGGGCGGGACGCCGGGGTGCGTTCCTGGCTTTCCTGGCCGTCTTGGATTTCCTGTACGGGTATAGCCTGTTCACGTCCCCGGCGCCGCTGCGGAACCTGGACCTGCTGCTGCCATGGCAGGCGTGGGCGTGGATGTGGATAGCCGCCGGGGTGATCATGGCGTCGGGGATACCAGCGCGGCGGGACCGGGTGCAGTACGCGATCTCCGCGGCGTTCAAGACGACATGGGCGCTGCTGTACGCCCAGTTGTGGTTCGTGCAGCATGTGCCGCGCGCCTGGGTCGCAGCGATCATCTGGGCGGCATTCGCCGCGACCGTCCTGATTATCTCCGGATGGCCTGAACCGCCCCCGAAGCACGGCGTGCCGGCACCGCTAGAGGGGACACCCGCGGTTATCGCCCCTGCTGGCCCGCCCGAGAAGGGGCCGCCGCGGCCCGGGACACCCGTGGTCATCATCCCCGCCGAGCCGCAGCACGGGGAGGGGTCGTGAAAACTGACACGCTGATCACGATCTTCGGGATCGCTATCACCGCGATCATCGCGATCGCCGCGTTCATATCCTCCACCCGGGCTAACCGCGCCACCGCGGACGCCGCCAGGGAAGCTGTCGACGCCGGGGCGTACGCGCGGGCGAAAGAAATCTACGACGGGGCCATCGAGACACTCCGGACCCGGGGCCGGGAACTGGAAACCTCCGTGGCCGAACTGCGCAGCGAGGTAACAGAGCTGCGCAGTGAGGTGACCGAGCTGCACAAGGTCAACAGCGCGCTAAACGAGACCAACAAGGAACTACGGGACCAGCTCGCCCGTTTTCGCCCCGCGTAGGCGTACCCTGGGGGGAGCACACTGTCCCGCGGAAGGGGATTGCCATGCCTTACCAGGTTGAGAGCAAGGTAAAGCAAGGAGCGGCTGTCGGCGCGGCGACCGGGGTGGTGGTGTGGGCGCTCGTCAGCTTCGTTCCCACGTTCCATACGGGTGTCCCGGAGCCGGTCGTGGCGGTCCTGCCGTTCGCGCTGGCCTGGGCGGGACACACCATCGCCGCATACCGGGCCCCGCACGACAGCCGCCGCGACGCCGCCGGTGACCTGATCAGCAAGGGACGACCGTGAGCCTGACTAGCCTGCTGAAACCCTCCGATCTGCTCCTCATTCGCAGCGGCGGGTGGGCAGCGAGCGCGATCCGGCTGGGTGAGATGATGATGGGCACCGCTGACCTGAGCAACCACATCGCCGTGGTGCACCACAGGGACCAGTCGGGGAAGTTCTGGTGGCTTCTCGAAGCGAGGCCGGGCGGGGTTGGCTGGGCTGACTCCCGCAAATACGAGAAGACCCGATTTCTGCTGAACAACTGCGGGCAGCCCCGCACCGACGCGCAACGGCAGAAGATCAGCATCGAGGCGGAGCACCTGATCGGCACCAGCTATGATTGGGCGGCGATCGCTGATGACACACTCCGCGCGTTCCACATGCCGGAGCTGTGGGCGAGAGTGTCCGCGACCAAGGGCGTCGTCCCCGCCGCAGTGGTGTGCTCGTCGTACGCGGCGTTCCTGTACGAATACGCGGGGTGCGCTGTGCCCCGCCGGGTCAGTGAGGATACGACTCCCGGCGACTGGTGTGACGCCATCATGGACCACGGGTGGAACATCCCCGTAAAGTAGAGCGAGGCCACCGCGCCCCCCTGAGCACACAAAAGAGCCCGCAGCGATTCGCTGCGGGCTCTTTTGTGATTCGGGTCGATTCGCGGTGATTCATCCCGCCGCTCCAGCCTGCGGCAACGCAGCGCAACTCGCCTGTATCAGGATGAGTCATAACGAATTGGTGACAGCGAGGGCGCTGGGCGGGTATGTTTCAAGGGTATTAGGTGCCAACCTGTCCCCGGACCCCGGAGAGTCACACCTTGAAACGTATGCTGGCGAGCGCCGTCGCTCTCGCTGTCACCACTCTTAGCATATCGCTTACCCTGATCCCGCAGGCGTATGCATCCTCGGTCGTACCCGCTGTCCAGCCGGCCCCCGACACGCTCGGGTTTCACCTGGTCAGGGCGCTACCCGCGCACGCGGTCCTGCCGCTGACCCACACCGTGCAGTCAGGGGACACCCTGTCCGGCCTCGCCGTGCGGTACTGCCACGGGAACGACCGTGACTGGACCGGGTTCTACCACGACAACAAGAAGGTCGTCGGCTCCAACCCGAACCTTATCCTGCCCGGTCAGCGGCTGGCCCTGAACCGGTGCACCGACCCGCCCTCGCTACTCCACCTGGGATCCACGTACCACGCGCCCCGCCATACGGCCACACGGCACGCTGTACGCCACGCGCACCGTACCCACCGCCACGCCACGGTGACCAGGGCGCCCGGGACCTCCTACCGCGGGCACTACTCCTATGCGGGCCTGGAAGCCCTGTGGATCAGCGCCGGCGGCCCCGCGTGGGCCGCGTCGCACGCCGCTGAGATCGCTGAGTGCGAGTCCGGCGGGAACGTGTACGCGTACAACCCCTCGGGCGCGACAGGATTGTGGCAGATCCTCGGATCTGTGGTCGGCGGGAACCTGTACAACCCGTACACCAACGCGCTCAACGCCGTGTCGAAGTTCAAGGCCAGCGGTGACACGTTCGCGCAATGGGTATGCCGGTAATGCGCCGCCTGCTCGCCAGCATGGCGCTCCTGTGCGGCCTCTTGGTCATCCCCGTGGCAGCTGCTGTGCCTGCGCACGCGGCAACCCTCGCTCCCGCCGTAACGACCAGTACGCTGGGGGACCGGGTGCTGAACAAGGCTGAGACGAAGGCGTGGCACTGGTACTCCTACGGTGCGGCCGGTCCCACGTACTTCGACTGTTCGGGCCTGGTGTACTGGGCCGCTGCCCAGCTCGGCATCTCCGTCCCCCGGACGACAGGCGGGATGCTAGCCGGTTCGGCGCACCTGTACCGTATCTCCCTGTCTCAGATACGCCGAGGGGACCTGGTTTTCTACGGGTCCGGGCATGTGGAGCTGAACACGGCGTGGTACCACACGTCGTTCGGTGCGCACCACTCGGGCACGCAGGTGTCGTGGCGTGGGTGGAACTCCTACTACGCCCCGACGATGGCGATGAGATTTAGGTGACCGGCGTGGCCGTCTTGACATGCAAGCGGTGCGGGGTTTACCCGGCTGACTGGCGCGGCATCTGTAAGCGGTGCCGGAAGGCTGGCGGTTGAACCACCGTGAGGTAGACTGGGCGGCGACAGTAATCAGCTCGTTCTGATCTCCTGTCAGGCCCTGCACGACGAAGCCCCCGCTGTCAGATAGCGGGGGCTTCGTTGCTGTCGTGGTAGCCTGAACCTGTACAGCGTGGCCTCTGACAACACCGAACCCCCGGCTGGGTCTCATCCCGGTCGGGGGTTCGGTGTGTCGTCTGCTTACTGGTTGGCGTACCGGAAGCAGGTGGCGGAGTTGTTACCCCCGCCGGCGACGAACGGCTGCTGGCCGCTTCCGACGCCGGTTGCGTAGGCGAAGTCGCTGTTCGGCAGGGCGTCGTGGTTGTGGTTGATCCAGTAGACGCTGACCAGGATGAAGTCGCCAGGGGACGTGCACCCCGAGATGGTAGCCTCAACCCACAGGTTGCTGCCACCGCCACCGCTGGAGGGCGGGCAGGCGCCCATGTTCATGTTGCCTGACGTGTCCGTGCCGATGCACCTGCCGTTGACGTTGGACTTGATCTGCACGATGGCCCCGCCGGTCAGCTGGGTGTTCCAGCCGCTCCCTACCCAGAACGGGCAGGTTGAGTCCACTCTTCCGCCATTGCAGTAGCTGGTCAGGATCTGGGGGGAGAAGCTGTCGTTGAGCGCGCCGTGCGCGTACATCTTGACTGGGCCGGTGGTGGCCCCGTTCCAGTCGTTGAAGCACAGTCCGCTGCCGGTGCTGCCCACGCAGATTGATGCTTGCGTGGTAGCCTGCGCCGTGGTAGCCGCTGCCATCGCTGCGGCTGCGAGCACTACCAGCGAGGCGAATGCCAGTACCGTTTTCCTTCTGAGTCTCATCTGTAAACCTTTCGCTGTTTCTAGCCGATCGGTGCCCACCATGTGATCGTGACCAGGGCGATGACGAGCAGGCAGAACGCGATGAACCCCACCGCGGCTAGTGCCACGGTGAGGCCCACGCGTACTGCTGGTTTGATCGTCAGGCTCCGTTACGTCCCCAGAGCTGACCGGTGTGGATCACGGCGCCGTTGCCGCCCGCGAACTTCACCTGAACACGGTCGCCCTTGACGCCGATGGACCCGTTGTTAGCGGGGTCGGTGAGCAGGTGCCCGTTGATGACCTCGGTGAACGTGACGAACTGGCCGTCACCGGGGACCCCCGTGTCCTTCTTCTGGAAGGTCTGGTACGGGTTCCACTCGCCGCTGGTGTTGTCGCACACCCGTAGCTGCACCGAGGCGAAGCCGTTGGGATTCACGCTGGACAGGCAGAAGCCCGAGGCCACGCCGAACGGGGCGTACTGGATGCGCACCGCGTTGGTGACCAGCGAATTCGCCAGGGTCTTGCTCCACGAGCCGAACGTGCCGGCGACGTCGTACTTGGAGTGCAGGGTCGTGTCGACAGGCTGGACGCGGAAGTCCTCGGCCTTGTCCGTGGCCGACCTGGTGTAGACGATCACCGCGTTGCCGCTGACCGCGGCGCCGCCGAGTACGTCGAGGTCGGGCAAGCCTGGCACTTCTGCATTCCATGATGCGCAGGCTACGCCGGGCACTGCGGTGCAGCCGGGGGTTGCCGCGCTAGCGGAAGCCGCGAACATGACAGCACCGCCCAGCGCCAGGGTAGTAGCGGCGGAGACCAGCAGGCCGCGCCGTAGTGACTTCAGCAAGGTTGTGCCTTTCTTGTTTCGCCATCATTGGCCGTACTCGGGCCACACTACACTAAGGGTACAAAGTAGGCTAGGGGCTTAGGTCACAGACTCCTCTGCGCCGCTGCGTGCGGGCACGCCGGTACGCGCGGCACGCCTGGGTGTTCGCCTTGGTGCACACCTCGCAGCGGCACCCCCAGTTCGTGTACCCGCCCCGCCCGTGCGGTATCAGGGAGGGGTCCTGTGCCGCGCGGGCGAGCCGCTTGTCTCGCTGCTGCCGGAACCGGGCGGTGTTCGCCGCCTGGCACGCGTCGCACCGGCATCCGTGGTAGGTGTACCCGGTCTGCCCGTGGGTGAAGTCAGCTTCCACTCTGCCCGTACCGGTAGATGTTCTGGATGCGGATCAGGGCAGCCTGGATTTC